>TARA_R100001594_G_scaffold39318_1_pt1 | contig 24096 bp, 37 predicted proteins | sample TARA_R100001594 | Tara Oceans TARA_R100001594 (sample SAMEA2622752) | marine metagenome | biome: marine biome (ENVO:00000447); feature: marine epipelagic mixed layer (ENVO:xxxxxxxxx); material: "saline water (ENVO:00002010), including plankton (ENVO:xxxxxxxx)" | depth 150 m | reverse complement strand
AAATGTTTCTGCAAAAGAAGGTGGTGCTCCCTACCCTCACTTTTTAGGTAAAGAAACACAAGACTGGGTAGGTTTAGGATTAAAGAGAGTGTTACGTTGGGCATCAGATCAGGGTTTCGATAGGGTAGCGTGGCCCTCTTCACCTTTAACCTTAAGGATACAAGCAAACCAAGCTAATCCTGTAAGAGGAGTTGAGATTCAGCACCTACCAGATAAAACAGAAGATTTTGGGGGTCCAGTAGCAAGATTAAATTTTGTACAACAACTAGAATCAGAAGATATTAGTAAACCTTTAGCACTTAGAGAAGGAGTAGAAAGTAGTTTAAGAAAATCAATAGAAACAGGAACTCCTTTAGCAAGACACGCTTTTGTAGATGTTCTTTCTGGAAGGATTATACCGCACACACAAGGAGATTACCTTGATAGCAAAATAGGTGAAGATTACCTGGATCAGATAGTAGGTAAACAGGATGCAAAGAGAATTTTAGAATCTGCTAAAAAAGCATTTAAATCAAATAAAGAAACAAGACTAGAACTTAAAAGCACCCCTTTTTCACAAATGACACTAGGAAGGGGTGGAAAAACAGGAGAAGTCTATAAAACGATTTACGATAAAATTCTGCCTAATCTTGCAAAGAAAATGGCTAAAAAGTGGAAGTCTAAAGTTGGTAGGACTCATATAAATGAAAGTAATGAAGGGGTTTTCGGGCTAAGTGAAAATATTGCTGAAATTATGGCTATGCCTGAAGAGCAACGAAGAAAATTACTTGTTGATGTTTCAGAACACGTAGGTGTTGGGACAAAAGGCACAGAAAACGTTTTAGTGAACTATTTAGACTTAACACCTAAAGCAAAGAAGAAAATTAGAGAGGGTTTAAGCCTGTTAGATTAAAAAAAGTATTTTAGAAACAGCGTCTTATATAATGCAACAAAACGATTTACATTTCAGATACGTTATCAGTTGGCGCAACAGGATCTCGAAAACGCAAGGGAAGCAAAACAAATACTCGAAAGCAAAGTATTCCAAAAGGGTTTTGAGGAATGCAGAGCAGATTATTTAAATGCTTTACTAAGTACTGACCCTGAAGAAAGCGACAAAAGGGAACGTATATATTATTCACTAAAAATCTTAGACAGAGTTAGAGAGAACTTAGTCAGATTTATTAATGCAGGAGAGTTAGAACGTGGCAGAGGAAATTAATCAGGATTCGCAAGAACAACCTGTTTCCGAAGAAGTTCAAGAAGAAATAAACAAACCTTTAACCGTTGAAGAAGCGCACGAGAAATTCGAAGCTTTTTTAGAGGGTGATGAAGCAGAGGTGGAAGCCCCTCCTGAAGAGGAAGGACAAGCTGAACCTGAAGCAGAAACCCAAGCAGAACAGGAGCAGGAAAAGAAATACGTTTTACCCTTTGGTGATAAAGGTGAAGACGTAGAAATTTCAGCTTCTGAGTTAAATAATTATCTGCTTAGACAGCAGGACTACACTCGCAAGACTCAGGCGTTAAGTGAGGAGAGGAAACAGCTAGAGGAACAAAAAGGGAATCTAGGTGCTATTCATCAACTTTCTGAGCAACTTAAGAGTGAGTATGATGCCTTAAGAGCAGTAGATAACGAGGAAATATCTGCTGAATATTGGAACCAGCTTAAAGCTGAAAATCCAGTTCAGTATTTAGTTGAACGTAACGAGTTTCAGGAAAGGCGTTTAGAACGAGAACAGGCTGAAAGAAGGGTAGCGGATTTACAAAATCAGTTACAACAACAACAGTCTTTGGAACAGCAACAACGTTTAGAAAATGAAGCAGAAAAGTTACAAGAAATAATTCCAGAGTGGCAGGATAATGAAACTGCAAACAGGGAACGTGAAGCATTAAAAGTTTACGGAACTACGCAGGGTTATTCTGAACAGGAATTAGGAAGTGTAACAGACTCTAGAGCAGTTAGTATTCTTAGGAAAGCTATGCTTTATGACGCTTTACAAAGTAAACGTTCTGAGATTAAGCAACGTGTAGATAAATCACCTGCTTCTGCTCAAGCTGTTCGTGCTATAAACGCACCTGTAAGAAAAAGAACTACGTTACAAAGGCATCAACAACAGCTTAAGAAATCAGGAAAACTTAAAGACGCAACTAGCGTTTTTGAGAATCTTTTAAATGCTTAGAGAGGAGTTGAAAAATGGCTATAATTGATACTAACGCATTTACATCCTATGATGCCACAAGTAAGGCTATGAAAGAGGATGTTGAAAATGCAATTTTTAACATAGACCCTACGGAAACTATGATGCTTAGTACTGCATCTAGAAGGGATGTAAGTAACACAAAATTTGAGTGGTTAACTGAATCACTTCCAACAAGTGCTTCTACTAATAAACAGTTAGAAGGAAATAACGTAGCGTATGACGCAACAACCAACGTAACACGTAACACTAATAATTGCCAGATTAGTATGCGTAATGCAACCGTTACTGGAACACAACAAAGTACCAGTAATTACGGCAAAAGTAGTGGTGAAATGGCACACCAAATGGCCCTCATTAGTAAGGCTTTAAAAATCGACTTAGAGAAGTCAATACTAAGTCATAATCCTTTAATAGACGGAGACGAAGGTACTGCTAGACAATCACGTAGTTTTGTTCATTGGTTGACTACAAATGATAGCTATCAAAGTGGTGGATCACACGCTGGGACAGCTACAGGTTCTATTACTGACGGGACTTCTACAGAAATGACAGAATCTATCTTCGTTTCTGCTATGGAAGGTATGTACGACAACGGAGCAGACTTCGATACTGTGATTGTTGGACCTTCTGTAAAGCGTGAAATTTCTGACTTTACTGGACGTTCTCAAGCAAGAGTAAACGTAGATGCTAATACTGTAACATCTAACGTTACTTTGTTTGCTTCAGATTACGGTGATGTCAAAATTGCAACCTCCCGTCATATGTATAAATCAGGTGAAACTGCGTCACATCATACTGATGTAGTTTTTGTCGATTTTGACTACTGGAAGTTAGCGTTTTTACGTCCCTTTACGATGCAGGATATTGCACGTACAGCAGACGCAGAAACCAAGCAACTGATAGTCGAGTGGGGTGTCCAGGTTGATAACGAAAAAGCCCACGGGGTTATTCACGATATCGAACCTATTTATGTAGGTGGAACCGCTTAATATCCACTAATCTTAACAGCAGGGGTGTAAAAACTCCTGCTACTTAGTTATGTCAAGATTTATTTACGATCATCGTGGTAATGTTGTAAAAGAAGTGATTCATGAAAATGATAGAACTACTTTTGCAGAACACGAAAACGTAGAACCACTTTTGAAGAAGTGTCATACAATGAGGGAGTACGTTCCTTTAAATAAAAAATCTGCTTATAGACCTATAGCAGAAGTTCCTATGAGTGTAGTTGCAGACGCTATTAAACAGGGGTGGTTTTCTGACAAGAAGAGGTGGAAGAAGTGGTATAACGATTCACATAACGCACTTTTTAGACTATCTACAGGGAGATTTTAAATGAGTGATTTTGATAAAAAATTTGATGCACAAATAGATAATCTACTTGCAGGTAAAAGAGTAGACGCATCTGTTTTTAATTCTTGGAAAAAACGTGTACCAGGATCACAAGGTGACTATGCTGTAATGGCTAGAATTGCTTTAAGGGTTGCTGGTAAAAAGAACGGTAACGGTAAGGCAAAAGCTTCAGCAGAGTAGGAAGTGGCTTTATCTTCTTATAGCGAGTTACAAACCGCTGTAGGAAGTTGGCTTAATAGGTCTGATTTAACTTCTAATATACCTGATTTTATTAAGCTTGCAGAAGCAAGTTTTAATAGAGTCTTAAGAACAAGAAACCAGATTAAAAGGGCTACTTCTACAGTAAGTACACAGTTTGTAACTCAGCCTACAGATTTACTTGAACTGTATAATATACAGATTAATTCTGATCCTATTAGAAGATTAGAACAAGTTTCTCTTACTAAAATAGATGAATTAAAAGAAGGTTCGTCTAGATCAGGGAAACCACTTTATTTTTCTATAACAGGTGCAGATTTTGAGTTATACCCTTCACCTGATACTAGCTACACCCTAGAGTTAGTATACTATTCAACGATCACTTCACTATCAGACACTAATACAAGTAATTTTTTACTAACTAATCATCCTGATATCTATCTTTACGGCACTTTAGTTCAAGCCGAACCCTACCTTATGAATGATGAAAGAATAGGTACGTGGGGTGCGCTACTAGGTAAGGCTATCGAAGAGTTAAGAGTAAGTGATGAACGCTCACAAACTGAGTCAGGTACTTTAGTTATGAGAGCAACCCAGAATTTAGATTACGGTGGTTGGAAGTGACGGTAATAGTAAATGACCAAGATTATGTTACAAAAACAGGAACGACAACAACTTTTACAGAAACAACACCTGTTAGTCTTAGTTTTACGGAACTTTCAGGAACAGATTTAGATTTTATGCCTGTAACGCTAGATACAACTACTTACGAAAATCAAACAGGAACAACAACTGATTTTACAAATTTAACAAGTACTGTTTTAAGTTTTACTGAGCAAACATCTACTTCTGTAAGTTACGAAGCGTTTTCTAAAATAGACGGCACTTTATACGGTTATGACGAATACGGAGAAGGCGATTATACTGGTAGACCTTTTGTAATAGGAAGAACAAATGGCTAATACTTTTACCACAAATTACAGCTTAACAAAACCTGAAGTAGGTGGTGCAAATGATACCTGGGGAACACTTGTAAATACAAATTTAGACACACTCGACTCACAAGTTTTTAACAAGGTTGATAAAGTAGATCAAAAGGGTGTTACTCACTCTTTAAGCTTCTCAGGTAATAATATAACTACTGGCACGACTAACGGGTTTAATAGTTACGTAGCAGGTGACAGAATATATATTGCTAACGCTTCAAGTAATACAGCTAATTACGGTGAGTTTTTAATAGATAACGTTGTAAGTGATACAGTACTTGATCTTAAAAAAGCAGACGGTTCTACAGATGCAGGTTTTACTACAGAAAATAGTTTAAGTTCTATAGTTCATCTTGTAGAACAACCTAAGTTTACAAGACAGGGATTAACACACTTAGCAGGTGAAATAAAACTGTTTGCAAGTGTAAGTGATACTGTAATTAATAATTTAGGCTCTATGACGTATGCAGGAGGTACTAGATATTACTGGTTAGCGTGTAACGGGCAAGCAGTTTCAAGAATAGTTTATGATGATTTATTTGACGTAATCGGTACAACATTCGGTACAGGTAACAATAGCACTACTTTTAACGTTCCTGATCTTCGAGGAAGAGTGCCAGTAGGTGATGATACTATGGGGGGATCTGATGCTTCTAGAATGCCTTCTGCTGGTGACGCTATAGGTGAATCAGGTGGAGCGCACGAGCATACGTTAACCGCAAATCAAAGTGGTGTAAAAAGTCACAGTCATGCAGATAATTTTAGTGCTACACACGCGCACACTCACGATTTAAGTAATCACGTTCATTCTTTGTATGAAGCGCAAGGAGGTGTTGGCAGTAAGTACGTTGAAGAACCCTACGCATCTGATGCAAGTGCTAGTGATAGCGGTGGTAACACTTCAACCCCAGAACCTAATATAACTGGTTCTGCAAGTACAGACACAGTAACAATTTCAGGTCAAGTTACTGACCACGCAGGAGAAAGCGCAGGAGAAGCACACTCGATTCTTCAACCTTACTTAGTAATAGGTTCTTACATAATAGCGACATAAAAGTGGCAGATACTACAACAACTAAATTAAGTTTAACTAAACCTGAAGTAGGAAGTAGTAAAGGAACTTGGGGTACAAAGCTTAATTCTAATCTAGATATTTTAGATGAGTCTGTACTTTTAACTAACACGCAAGCATTAACTAATAAAACTTTAACAGACTGTTTAGCTAATACACAAACTGCTAGTGATAACTCTACTAAAATAGCAACTACTGCTTATGTTGACACGCAGGTTGCAACTGTTAATCAAATTAATGAGTTATTAGATGTTACTATTACCTCTGCTACTGATAACGAAGTATTAGCGTATGATGATAGTTCTTCTAAGTTTATTAATCAGACTGCAAGTGAAGCTAACCTAGCTACTGTAACACAACTTAATACTAAACTAGATTCCTCTGCACACACTAAAGCAAGCTTAGATGTTGATCACCTTATAACACTATCAGGAGTAACAGACGCTTCAGATCACTTAAGCACGTTTACAGGTTCTACTATAAGTGATAATGACACTATAAAGGGTGCATTACAGGATTTAGAAACAGCAGTAGAAACTAAACTTAATACGTCAGATCATACAAAAGCATCACTAGACGTTGATCATTTAGTCACTCTTTCAGGGGTAACAGATGCTTCGGATAATCTGGGTACTTTTACTGGTTCAACTATAGCAGATAGTGAAACGATTAAAGGTGCTTTACAAGACCTAGAAACATCATTAGAACTTAAAGCAACTACTTCAAGTTTATCTTCGCATACCTCAAGCACCTCTAACCCTCATTCTGTAACAAAAACACAGGTAGGCTTAAGCAACGTGGAGAATACTGCATTATCAACCTGGGCAGGTAATTCACTAATTACAGATGAAATTATTGCTACTACTATAGCGTTAGGATAATGGCAAACGTATTTAAAGTAATAACGAAAAGTAGTGTATCAGTAGATAGTAGTACACCCACAGATTTAATAGCAGTACCAGCTAATAAGACTGAGATTATACTAAGTCTTATGTTAGCTAATAAACACACAAGTTCTATTAAGGTAACAGTTTTAATAGAATCAGATACTACTCAGGGAGGTGCTAGTCAAAATGCTACAGTAAAAGTATTAAATGCAATAACCGTTGATGAGGAAACAAGTTTAGAAGTAATGAGTGGTCAAAAGTATATATTAAACACTACAGATAAGTTACAGATATATGCAGATAATGCAAACATAGATGTAACTCTATCTTACATGGAACAGGACGTATAATGCCTTATTTCGGTAAACAAAACTTTGATGCAACTGCTAATGCTAAGATAAGTAAGTATTCTTTTACTGTAAGCACTTCTACGCAACAAAACTTTAGTATAGTAACAGGATCAGGTGATGAAGTATCAGTCTACTTAAACGGAGTGTTACTACAAGACGGGGTTGATTATTCCGTGTCTACTACACAAGTAAGTTTAACAAGTAATGCGGTACAGAATGATATAGTAGATGTTCATGTATACCAAAGTTTTGCAGTGGCTGATGCAGTAAGTGAAGCAACGGCAAAAGCAACATCAATTAGTAGTGCTATAGCGTTAGGAGGATAAAATGGCTTTATTTAAACGGTATTCAGCAGACGGGATAACAGGTGTAACAACTGTACATACTTCTGATGCTACAGCAGGCACAAATGCGGATATTATTATAGGTTGTAATATCGCAAACACACACAGCGCAACTGTAACAGTAGACGTTTTAGTAGGTGCTATATACCTAGCTAAATCGGTATCGATACCAGTAGGAGGAAGTGTAGAAATAATACAGGGTAAAGTTGTGCTAGAAAACGGTGATGCGTTAAAAGTAACACCTTCTGCTTCGGTTGATGTTTGGGTTAGTGTTTTAGACGGAGCTACAGCATGAAAAAGATCGGTACTCCTGCTGTAGGTATTTACGAATCTACACAAGGGAAATTAGATATAAAGGCTAATAGTACAACTGTAGCAGAAGCAGATTCTAACGGCATTAAAAGTAATGTTTTAATTAGGCATAAAAACGAAGTTCCTACAGGTGAAACTTGGACGGTGGCAAGCAGTGAAAATGCTGTACTTGTGGGGCCGATTACTGTAACAGGATCTCTAGTTTGTAACGGAACATTAGTGGTGATTTAATGAGCGCATTATACGTTGATAGCATTAAAGACAAGTCTGATACTAAGACACTAGCGACACTAAGTTCTAGTGCAGTTACTTTGCATTCAGATGTGTCATTCCCGTCAGGTCACATTTTGCAAGTGGTTAGTAATAGTACAACAGGGCGAAGTCAAACTGACGTTCAAACTTGGTCACAAAAGTGGTCTAAAACGGTGACAATTACCCCGAAACTAGCCTCATCAAATTGTTTTTTAATTGCATCATTTCAAACTATTTCTTCTTCAGGAGCAGGGTTTTATGACTTTTACAAAAATTCTACTGATGTAACTGAAACGTTTAACCTTTCAACAGTATCTTACGGACTTGGAAACGCAAACACGGATCTAGATACAATTGCGATAACTTTTATTGACGAACGATCTGAAAATACTACGAATACGATTACATATGGTGTCGGCTATAGAAGTGGTTCAGGTGGAACTATTAATGTAGGCGATTCAAACACAAATTCAAAGAACACGATTACAGTAATGGAGATTGCGACATGAAACCAACAATGTTTGATGCTATTTACACACTTGTTGGTGGCACGTTATCATCCGATTCAGACGATCCTAAAGATTTTCTTTATGAAAGTGGTCAAACAGCACCAACGGAAGGAGAGATTCAGGTCAAGCTTAAAGAGCTTGAAAAGGAGTATGCAGATAACGAGTTTCAAAGGAAAAGATTAGAAGAATATAATGCTATCGGTCTGGGGGAACAACTAGACATGATCTATTGGGACAAAAAGAACGGCACTAAAAAGTGGGAAGAAGCAATTGACAAAGTTAAGGGAGATAATCCTAAACCAGAATAAAACATGAGTTCTGAAATAAAAGTAAATTCTGTACAAGATAAGACAGGAACTAGGGTACTAGCGTCTGATTCTGGTAGTGCTTGGAGTTGGGGAGCAGGGGTTCCTGAAGGGACTATTTTGCAAGTTAAACATCAGCCACTAACAACCCCTATAAATACGTCAAGCTCTAGTTATCAAGATGTTATATCTTTAGCAATAACAACAAAAATAGCTTCATCAAAAATTTTAGCAATTGCTCAAACTAATGCATCAATGAATGGTGATATATCTCACGTACATTTCAGAATTTATAATGTTACTACCACAACTAACGTAGGTGTAGGTAATGACGCAGATAGTAGGCAGGGAACAAGTGGACTCATAAGCAATACAACAACTGGACAAATGGATCATCTTACGATAGTAGGTCAAGACTCTCCTGCTCAAAATGCAGGGACAACTTTAACATACAAACTGCTATACCGATCTAATGGTTCATCTACTGTTTATATAAATCGTTCTCATAGAGACAATGATGGGACTCAGTATGATGGTAGAGGTTTTAGTTCGTTGACCTTGATGGAGATTGCACCATGAGACACGAGGCAATAAGAAAAGCGCATCCTAATGTCGTTACTATAACTATTGATAGCGCATTAGATAAGGATGATAAGGTTGTTTCTTTAGATGAAACTAAAATATTAGAAGAAACTAAAAAACTCCAGGCAGACTACGATGCTAAAAAGTATCAACGTGATCGATTAGCAGAATACCCAGATTTGCAGGAATGTATTCACGCAATTTTGGATAATGATTTAACAGCACTACAAGCAAGGCGGAAACTGGTAAAAGAGAAATACCCAAAGCCATAAAAAATCATGCCTTCAGACCTTCAAGTAACGAACATAAAAGCCAACGATGGTACGTCAGGATTAGTCATTGCTGATTCCACTGGTAACGTATCTTTGAATGGAACTTTAAGTGCAGGAACTATTGGGGATAATGTTGCTATGTCCAGTAAATATTGGTGCCAAATTAAGTTTAGCTCTGGTCAAGACGTAGATGAACAAATACGTTTTACTGGCGATGGGACAATGTACGCTGTATTCCAATCTGGATCTGACACCACAAATTTTGTTCAAGGAACAGATGTAAATGATTTAAAAATTGTTAGAGCAGGTGTTTATCTAGTGATATTTACATTATCTGCAAATCTTGTTAATGAAGGTGAGCGAAATCTTTATTTAGAAATAAGAGGAACGGGTTCAAATAGTACAACTGTTTTAGCAGGAGCAAAAAGTCAAATCGCAAACCCTGAAGGTGCTACAACTAGCGGAACTGGAACTGCTGTACTTTGCAAAGCTTTTAGTGCAAACGATCAAATTAATTTTCATTCTTCGTCTGCATCAACTGGAAACGCTGTGATTGACCCCGATTATAGTTCAATTTCAATTACTTTAATAAGACCAACGTGACTTGGCCCACTAAACCAACATGAGTAGATCAAGAGATTTAGCAGATAGTGGTGTAAAAGCAAACTATTTAGATAATATAGCAAGTGATATTAATACGCAATTATCCGCAAAAGCACCTATCGCATCACCTACTTTTACAGGCACTACTAATGTTAGTTCAGGTGTTACTTTGCCTAGTAATCCTACGATTACTTTAGGCTCAAATACTTCTTTTCCAGCAGGAGTCATAATTGGAGTTGAAAACACAAGCACGACTTCTATTGTTGAAAGAACAAGCACAGCATACGAATCAATTATATCAGATTCTATTACTGTAAAAGCAGGATCAAAAGTTCTAATAAACGTATCAATACCAGTTTCTGCTGATGGGGATTCTAGTCCTGTAGGAGGAAAAATTCTACAAACAGGAACGGCATCAGCAACTATTATGGCAGAAACAGAGATAATGGATGATCATCACTCATCTAATGGTGGATATTTTGGGGGTACGTTTTTGTCAGGTGTTCTTTCTTCAGCAGGATCTTATACGTTTGATTTTCAAGGAAATAGATTGTCAGGAGCGAGTACAGTTCGTTTTGTATCAGCAAACCCTGGATCAGGATCGTCTTCAATAGCGACAATGACACTTTTTGAAATAGCACAATAAACAAAATAACCGCACACCCAAAACCTGAATGGCAAAACCTTTACCTCACGAAATAATACAGTCTGCTATAGAGGATAAGTTTGAAGAACTAGGTGAAGAAATGCGTGAATATGCACACTCTAATTCTTTTGATAGCTGGCATAAGTGCATTAATATTTTACCAGAAATAGCAGACTTAGTTAACTGTTTAAAACAAGAAGCTGATTTAGCAGAAGGTAAGTTTCCCTTAAACTAAATATGAACCCAGCAGAAGCTTATTATCACTACCCTCACACACAAGCGGAACGTGTTATGACTGACCCAACTATGCTAGATCAGGTATTCGGTATTATAGACAGATACGGTGTAAGTTTGTTCACAGTACTTTGTGCTTTTTGGTTCATCGTATATCTCACTAAACAAAGTGCTAAAGAGAGAGAAGCTTGGCAGAAACGTGATGAGGAATCAGACGCACGTTTAATGAAGTTAGTAGAGTCAAGTAGTGATGCTCTACTTCATGTTAAAATAGCTTTAGAACAAAACACTCAGGCTATGAAAGAATTCATCAGATACAGGAAGGACTAAGTGGAAACTATTACCGAAAAAACAACAGTTAAAGGATCAGAAAAACCTATTAATGATCCGAATATTCAGCTACAAAAACTTAGGTTTTGGGCAAGACTATTAATTAGTTTAATGGCGTTTGCTTTATTCGGCTGGCTTATCTTTACTATGGTACAAAGAACTGAAGAATTAACTCAGTCAAGTAAAGATCTTATTAACTTAGGTTTTGGTGCTTTTTTACCTATTTTAGGTATGCTTGGGAAGCACTGGTTTGAGGCATCCCACGAAGAAGTAAAAGCAACAGAACCACCACCTAATAAAGAGGAGGGTAACACAGATGATTCCAGGTTTACTACTTAACGTAATTCAGTCTTTAATTTTAGATAAAGCAACTGATTTAGGTAAGCAACATGTAGAAAAAGTAATGCAGGATAACTTAAGCGAAGATCAAATTAAAATGATCGATACTGTAGTTGAACAAATGCCAGAGAATAGTTTTAAGTCAGTTAAGCAATTCTTGGGATGAAGTTAGCTAGGAACTTTAGCCTTAAGGAGATGACTGCATCTCAAACTGCTGACAGATTAGGTATTAAAAACGAACCAGATAAACAGCAGTTAGTTAATCTTTGTTTACTTTGTAATAGTGTTTTACAACCTGTACGAGATAACTTTAATAAAGTCGTTTCTGTCAGTTCTGGGCTGAGAGTAAAAGAGGTGAATCGTGCTTGCGGTTCAAGTGATAAATCACAGCATGTTTCAGGTCAGGCAAGCGATTTTGAAATTTACGGTTTAGATAATCTATTTGTTGCAAAGTATATAGCAGAAAAGTTAGATTTCGATCAGCTAATTCTTGAGTTCTATACTCCTCCAAACGGAGGCTGGATTCACGTTAGTTACAGCGTAGATAATAACAGAAAAGAGATTAAAACCGCAAAGCGTGATGAAAATAATAAGGTGCATTATTCTGTAGGATTTAATGTTTAATTATGCCTTTAATAGAATTACCTATACCCCCAGGTGTATCTAGGAACGGTTCAAAGCGTGACGCTAGAGGACGTTACTATGATGCTAATTTAATACGCTGGAAAAACGGAAAGTTAAAGCCTATAGGTGGTTGGCAAAAGACTACTTCTAGTGCTTTAACTGGTACGGCTAGAAATATGCTACCGTTCAAGGATAATAACGGTAACAAGTATATAGCTGTAGGTACTTCTTCTAACCTTTATATTTACTCAGGATCTACTTCTGCTCCCAGTGATATAACCCCTTTAAATTTTGTCACTGGTAACGCCACTTCTGCTGTAGGAACAGGTTGGGGATCTGGACCTTTTAACGGTGCTACAGTATTTAAAACTTATTCCGCTACTACTATTTCTGCTGACACTACAGATGATTCTTTTAATGATTCTGCTAGTGGTTTTTCTACTTCGGATTTTGGGGTAGGTGATCTTATACAAGTAAGTGGTTTTACTGGTGGGAGTGCTACAGCTAATAACAAGACGTATTCTAACAGTCATAGGATAACAGCTATAACTACGTCTAAGATTACAGTAGCAGGTTCTAATTTAACTACAGACGCTAATAGTGGTGGTGCTTCTATCACTATTTCTAAAGCAAGAAATTTTGGTGAGGACTATTCTGCTTCTTCTACAAGTCTAGTTACTTCTGCATGTATCTGGACTTTTGATACCTGGGGTGATTACTTAATAGCTTCTGCTGATTCTGACGGTCATATCTACTTCTGGAATCCACAGGCAAGTAATCCTTTAAGTACCAAAGCAGATAAGATAAATGCTACGTATGCACCCACTTCTAACACTTCTATTTTAGTTAGTAAAGAACGTCACTTATTTGCTTTAGGAGCAGGAGGTAATCCTAAAAAAGTACAGTGGTCTAATGCAGAAAGCTATTCTGTAGCTACGTCTGGATCTATTAATGATTGGACTCCCAGCGCAACTAATACTACTGGTTCTTTTGAACTTGATACTCCAGGTGATATTAGATCAGCAGAAAAAGTAGGCAACAGGATTTTAGTTTTTACAGACGTTGATGTTCACGCTATAGATTATTTAGGACCACCTTTTATCTACGGCAGAAGAAAACTTGCTGATTCTTGCGGTGTGGTTTCAAGACAAGCTACAGCAGTAGTAACAGGTCTTTGTGCGTGGATGAGTTACAACGGAACCTTCTTCATTTATGACGGTGTAGTTAGACCTTTACCTTGTGAAGTAAGCAAGTATATCGAAGATGATTTTAACGAGACACAACGTGATTTAGTTTATGCTACAGCAAACAGTGTTAATAATGAAATCTGGTGGTGGTATACGTCTAAGAACGGTACAGATATAGACCGTTACGTAATCTGGAATTATGCAGAAAACTGGTGGTCTATAGGTAAGTTAGAACGAACAACTATGAGTGACGTAGGAGTGTTTGAATATCCTTTAGCAGTAGGTAGTGACGGTCATATCTACGAACACGAAGTAGAAAGAACAGGGGCAAGTGTAAGAGCTTCAGGTGTTCAAGATCCTGGGACAGTAACACAACTTAGTAAACAGGATAGGGTACTTAGTTTCGGCTTAAGTGCTTCTTCAACTAACGGTGATACTTTTGTAGAAACAGGTGCGTTTGAAATAGGATCAGGGGAACGTTTTGTAAGTGCAAAACAGATACTTACAGATTCAGACGCAGGTGATAATGCTGTTAGTTTTAAAGTTTTTAGCGCAACTAATTCAGAGACTAATGAATCAGAAAGTGATTTATACGCTTTAGATACAGACGGTTACACAGATATACGTGAATCAGGTAGGCAAATAAGGGTAAAAATACAAGCACCTTTTGATCAAGATTTTGAGATTTCTAACCTTAGAGCAAGTATAACTAACTTAGGTAAAAGATGATTAGTTTTCCTTTACCACCTAAAGAATATAATTCACAGTATCAAGCAGAATTAACTGATAACTTAAGAGAATTAGAAGAAACTTGTGTTAAGGTTAACGAAGATAACTATATAGAAACAGGAAGTATTATACTTAAAGACACTTCAAATAATAATCATTATAAACTACAAGTAACAGGAGGAAGTTTGACAGTAGCATTAGTTACTACTGAACAAAGTACTAATCCTTATGCTTGATTATGAAGAAATAAAACGCTGTAGAAAATACTTAGAACCTGTATTCAAAAGATATGATACTTATAACTGGCAAGATGTTGTAGAAAATATAGAAAAAGGTAGGTGGTTTTTATTAGCATACCCTACAAGTGCATTACTTATAGAAATCATACAGTACCCTAGAAAGAAAACACTTTATATACCTGCTGTAGGTGGCAACCTAGATGAAGTAACAAGCGCACAAGAAACATTAGAAACTATAGCAAAGAAACAAGGGTGTAAAGATATAGAATTTAGAGGTAGAAAAGGTTGGGAAAAAGTTGCAAAGAAATTTAAAGGATACAAGACACACTATGTTGTTATTAATAAGGAGTTAGTATGAGTATATTTTCAGACTGGTGGGATACAGCTTTCGGTAAAGGTGACGGTCCAGGTGCGCCTGATTCTGTAGGTGGATTAAGTGAACAAGACCGTGCCTTTATAGATCAGCTTTATACAGATTACGAAGCTTTACCAGATGCTTATGAAAAATATACAGGCAACCGATATGCTGATATTTCTCCTGAAGAACAACAAGTATTAGAACAGCTTCAAGCAGGTGGTGGTTACAAAGAATTATATGATAAAGCACAAACAAATTTAGGTCTTTCTGGTGATGTTTATAAAGACCAAATGAATATGACTGATGCAGATTTAATGCAACAGGCAAGAGGGTTTAGAAATCCTTTTGAATCAGAAATGCAGGGTCAAATTCAAAGACAACTTACACAAGGTTTAGCAAATGCAAATATAGCTAATAATGCTTCAGCTTTTGGTTCAGGAGCAGGTGGTGGATCAAGACAAGCATACGGAATGCAACCTACTCAAGAAGCTTTATTTAGAGGAGCAGGTGATGCTTTATCGAACCTAAGTTATAACACCTATACAGATTCTATAAATCAGGCAAGGCAAGCTAATCGTGATCGTATGTCAGGAGCATCAGCTTACGGGAATTATGTTAATCAGGATTTAGGTTTAGGTGTAGGTGGTTTAGATAAAGATTACGGGACTAAAATGAGTGGTTTTGCACAAGACAGAGCAAACCAGCAACAAGATTTAGATTTCGGTTATCAAGAGTGGCAAACAGAAAAAATGTTTCCTTTTATGAAATTAGGCTTCGGTGCAAATATGATAGGAGCATTACCGTTAGATCAAAAACAAGCAGTACCACAACCTGCAAGTGGAGGTAAGTAATGAATCAAAACCAGTTATTAACACAACGTTTTAATAGTATGTCACCTGAAATGTTTCAGGGTTATATTAATAATCCTAAAACAGGGGGACAACTTAAAGCGTGGATGCAAGCTAATAACTATCAACATCCTGGTATGTTGCAAAGTAGTCCTGTAAATACACCTGTTCCAACTGTTACTTCTAACTTAGGTATGACTGGACCAAGTATGCAAAACGCATATCCTACTGCGCCTGATACTGGCTTTAAAATGCCTTTAACTACTACACCGCAAGCAGAATCTACAGGCTTTAAAGGATACCCTTATAGTAAGCCTAATGATATGAGTATTAATGCTATGTCAGCAGACCCTAATTACGGACAGTTTTATAGTCAAATGCGTAATAAATATAACGTAGCAAATACAAGTTTACCTGTAGGTTCTTCTGGTATGCCCTCAGTAGATTTAGCGTCACAGTCTGCTTCTGAACAAGCTGTAGCAGAATCGATAGCAAAGTCAGGAACAGAATCAGCAGGAGCAAGTAGTTTGACTGGTCCTCAAGCCTTTTTCGCAAACATGGCACTAGAAGCAATACCCACAAAAGACAGGAATAAAGTAAACACTCCTTTTGGTGATGAAGGTAGTGTCCCAGGTATACTAAAAGGTGCAGGAAAAGGTGCATTACTAGGTGCTACTATTGGTTCAGCAGTACCAGTAGTTGGAACAGGTGCAGGTGCTATAGCAGGTGGGGTTATTGGAGGTTTAGCAGGAACACAAGGAACGTTTGATTCTACTTCACCTAGACAGGTTATCGCAATGAGTACTCGAAGACCTAGAGGTGGATTATTACAAGTACCAAAAGGACTTTATGGCTGAAGAAAAAAGTGGGTGGTCTAACCTGTTAGGACAAAGTGGAGTAGTTAACTATCCTCTGTTAGGTTTACTCCCTAATATATACAGTAAAGGTTATCAGTATCAGTCACAACCTTCCTACCCTCAACGTGACGCTAGAGGTGATTGGGGTAGGGCTATAAATGAAAGTTTAAATCAGTATTTCTCACAACTTCCTCAGTACTATCAGCAGGTAAGAGCTAATCAACTTACACAGCAACAAATAGCACAACAAAAGATTCAACAGGAACGTGAAACAAAGAAGTTTAATCTTCAAATGCAGGAGGTTGAACGGATTAAAAAGCAAAGAGAAAACTGGCCCCAAACTGTAGCTAGTTTGCCTTTATCTGATTCAGCAAAAAAGTTCTTAACTAAACAAGGTTTTGATAACGGTGCGCCTCTGTTAAAGACTTTAATGGCTGAACACCTTAAGCTAAAAAACACACCTAAAAGCAAATATATTACAAAAGAATTAGCTAAAAAAATGGGTAATCCTGCATTAGAAGGATCAACTCAAAAACCTGACGGTACTATAGACTATGCACCTAAACATATATTAGAATCACAACAAACAGGTGGTGTAAGTGCTTCACCTAAAGATCAGTTTTTTAAAACTTACGGTTTAGGAGATAAGAATGATATGTCTCCGCAAAATGTAGAAGCTTGGAATAAAGTAAGTGGTCCTTCAGATGTAATGCGTTTTTTTGGTGATAAGCCTAGTGAGTTTATGGTACGTTCTTTTATTAAGTTTAACTTTCCTGAGTATCATCCTGCGTGGAAAGCAAATAAAAAACATGAAGTACAGAATAATATAAAAGTATCTAATAACGGTTCTATAATTAGAATAGATGAAACTCAGCCTACAGGTAAACCTAAACCACAACCTAAAGAACTTTTTAATTTAAACGTGCCAAGGATGCCACCTGGACAAGAACTTACTCTAGATAAAATTGTAAAAACTTATAAAGATAAACACGGAATTATTATAGATCCTATGAGTGTTGTAGCTACTAATCCTAACTACTTCCCTACTTCAAAACCTGGCTTAATGCTTACTACAGAAGAAGCAGGTGGTCAAGAATTAGTTATACCGCAAACTAATACAAAACTTAATCAGGCTGAAGCAAGTGCTATTAGATCAGACGGTGAAGTTAGGAATGAATATAAAGTTCCTTTAGGTAATAATTTACAAGCTACGATTATCCCACCTGTAGTCTCACCTTTTAGTGCAGAGCAAGCACTTAATCAAAAATTTATTAAGAATGTTAGAGCAACAGAATCAGCAAGGGAATTTAGGTTTCTAGCTGGTTTAGGTAAAGAACAAATGAGCCTTTTACCAGTAGGAAGAATTAAAGGATTAACAGAAGCTTTAAGTTGGAGAATTATAGCAGACATACAAAAAGAAAGAGAGTTTGGTGTACTTTCTCCTTCTGAGATAACCGCTATTAAAAAGTCTGTACCTAACCCTAACGACTGGCTTAATTATTTACTTTATGATTACGGTGATGAAGAAAAAGGTAGGCAATATGTTCAAGCTTCTATGGATGCTTACCTTGAAGAACTAGAGGGTACAAAAAGGGCTTTACAGGCTGAACTTGGTGGAATGAGGATGAGAGGAATGGAGGTAAATGAATGGGATTATGTGCCTGTAGATTGGACTGCAAAGTATGATCCTGAACTGTTTAAAAAGTCTAAGGATTACAAGGGTCCGATTACACAAACAACGCAACAAAACACTAATACTTTTGAAAACAGAAATGCTTGGGCATTGGATCTTCTTAAATCTCTTGCGGAATAATAATGGCTACTTATAACGAGATAAACGAAGCGTTTCAACAGCAACTTCAAGCTCTTTTACAACAAGAGCAAGATCCTGTTAAAATAGTCGAAAACTTAGACGGTTTTTTAAAAGAAAACTTTGATACAAGTATTAACGCTTTTGCTACTATGAAGAAACAGGAAAAGGATTATTTACAAACTGATCCTGTAGATGCTTTATTTGGTGGTGTAAGAGCTATGATGCAAGGAATGACTCTAGGATTAGGTGATGAAATAGAAGGAAGATTAAGAGCTAAATTAGGACAGTATACAAACATTTTAGGTGATGAAGGTAAAGCATACGAACAGATAAAAAATGAAATTCAAGCTGGCATAAGTGGATTTGAAAAAGCTAATCCTGGTTGGTCATTTGGGTTAGAAATGATAGGTGGTTTAGCTATACCTTATTTAGGAACAGCTACAGCAGGAGCAAGGGTAGGTGTAAGGGGTGGTGCAAAGTTACTAGAAAAGATTTTAAACCCTATTACTACACGTTCTCCTGTTCAGCCTTTACTAGGTAAAAAGGGTACAGAATTAATAACTCAAACAGGTGTAGGTGCTGGACTAGGGGCAACATATTCCTACGGTAAAACAGATGAAGTTTCGGGTTTAGATACTTTACTAGGTGGAGCATTTGGTGGAGCAGGTTATAAAGCAGGAGAGGTTATAGGAGAGGGTGTAAGAAACCTAAGAAATAAGGGTGGAGTAGTTGGTGCTATAGGGCAAAAAATACCTGATATTTCTGGAGGAGAATTACCCGAAGCAGATGTAAGTTTAAGAAGACCTACATTAAAAGAACCTTCAGGTGATCCTAACCTGCCAGTAAGAACTACAGATCCCGTAAGCATAGCTAGAGATCGTAAAGCTATGAAGGAAATTATTAGTGCATTAGATGAGCAAGGTACTTCATTTGATGAGCTTCTTGTAAGACTAGATGATTATGTGAAAACTAACAGAGGTGAACACGTTAGTATTTATGATTTAGCTACTATGCCTGATCCTGATACGGGTATACCTATGATGCCAAAAGGCGCAGTAGGAGACTTAACTTTAGGTAACGTATTATCATCACCTAAAGCTTCAGGTGTAGCTAACAGAAATATGCTTCGAAGGGCATTAGGCGCAAAGGACCGTGCTATAGAAGATGTTAATGATTTATTTGGTAGAATACCACCTGAATTTGGTGACGTAATTTCTTTCAAGGAACACTTAAAAAGACTTGGTTCTGAGAAAGCGAAAAAGTATTACGGTCAAGCAGATCCTACAGCTATAAATGATACAAATATAGCGACTTTAATTAGTGACGGTATCAACGGTGATCCTATCATCAAGAGTGCTTTTGATGATGCCTACAGGTCTATGAATACAGGCTCACCTAAATTTCCTTCTACTACAGATCCTAGACAACTAACTGTAAGACAATTTGATCAGTTTAAACAAGCATTAGACTCTAAAATTAGTACACTTATTAAGGAGGGTGACTGGTTTAAAACAAGTGCATTACTAGACTATAAAAACAACCTAGTAAGTCGTGTAGATGATTACTTAATGAATGTTAATCCTATAACTGCTGATAAGTATAAAGGTGAAAGTCCTTACAGGATAGCAAGAGAAATATATTCTGGTGGACAGTCTTCAGACATGGCATTTGACTTAGGTAAAAATGCTGTAGCAAACGTTGACAAGGAAGCATTTAATGAAGACATTTTTATTAATGCTTATAACAAGCTTACGAACCAGGAAAAGAAAATGGCTATTACAGGTTTGGGAGCAGGTTTAAGAGACAAACTTAAACGCCAAACTGTAGAAGAACTTAACGTAAGAAAGGTGACACAAGGAGGGTCAGGGAAGAACTCTTTACAAGAGATTTTAAGATACGCTATCAACAACGTAGATCTTAATTTTGAGCAAAAACAAAAGTGGGCTAAAAAGCTGAAAAGATTTGAAGACGCACAGAAAGCAGAACGTACTTTATTTAGTAACTTTAGAAACGTTTTTAGAGGTTCACAAACTGCTGAAAAAATGGCATCACAAAGGAGAGCAGAGGGTACAGCAGAAGAGTTCGTTTCTGATGTTGTTCAGACTCTTGGGACACAAAGTCCACAGTACACTTTAGCTTCAAAATCTGCTCAAGCTTTATCGTCTAGAGGACAACGAAAAAGAATTAAGGAATTGAATAAACTTTCGGATGCTATATCTTCCAGGTTGTTAAGCCAAGGACAGCAGAGAGTCAGGACAAATATTCAAGAGCTTCGGGATTATCAAAGGCTACTTCAGCAGAGAACACCGCAAAGGTTCCGAAGTGGCTTACAGAATCCTTTAATGTACTCCCTACTTGACGAAAGGCGTTAGGGGGTTATCAGAGTACCTAAAGAAAAAACTTTGCATAGCGTTGGATCTGAGAATAATCTGAATTATAGTGACAAGGGTACGACAGGGGTAGGGGTCGTGACAGGGGTAATTCTTGATTAACTAGAAATTAAAAGTAGTTGTAATTTCAGTGCTTTACGAGGGTTACCCCGTTTGTTGCAATTCATCATGAAGAGATCTAAATGATTTACTGTTAATCATAGGATCTAAGTATTTTCAACGCTTTGCAAGGGGAATAGTAGAAACAAAAAACCCCTGAAATCACCTTCGACTAGGGTAATGACAGGGGTATGACTGGGTAGGACGAGTTGATTAAGATCAACCGTTAATCACCAAATCTTTTGAGTCGTGTCATCTTGCTCATCACCACTACGAACAGCATATATTCCTTGTGGGTGACAAGATCGTTATCAAGTGCTTCCTGCACTTCAGACTCAGCATAGCTAGCGCATTTCTCTACAGCTTTGATTTCTTCCTTAGTGAATTCTATTTTAATCATATCTGCTCCTTTTAAAATTCTTTAATTTCTCTATATTCGTTACACGTTATACAGAAAGCGTCATACTCTCTGTTGTTTTTATTATTACAGGCATCACCTAACGAAGACCTGTCTAAGTAATAAGGGTCAGGTTCGTAAGCCCTTAAAGCATAGTTATACTTGAAGTACCCCTTAATACTAATATCCGTTTCTCCGCAACGTACACACTTATAAGAAGGAATATTCATTATACCTCTTTCCAGTTAAGTTTATTAAGAACTACTTTCACCTTTTCTACATTAGGATCTTTACCTAATACTTTAGAGATAAAACTATACTCTTTCTTTGAGTGAAAGAACTGTATAGCTATAGGTGCGTTTCTGTAGCTCCAGATACCACCTTCTTCTAAACTAGCTATTAAACCCCTAGTCCAATCTAAATCATACTGAGTAGGTTTGAATTTCATCTCTACTCCTTAAGTTCTATAGGTCTTTCAATTATAGGCATATTTCTTAACTCAGGCTTTTTAGTTATCCTTGCAAACAACTTCTTGGCTATTTTGTTAATTTTGCCGTGATAAAAGAATAGAATAGTATCACCTAGTTTGGTCTTACTAAAAAGTATTTGAAAACCTGCTCTATCAGGTCTTAACTTTTTATCTAGTGGATACATTCTAAAAGCGCACTCATAAACTCTACAAGATTCAGGTCTATCTTCATAAATAGAGCAACCTTGATTAGTTAGGTAGATGCACTTAACACCTTCAGGTTTTCTTAATTCTTTAACTTCCATAGCTGTACAACAAACTGTACAACTTCCACAAGTATTAGTCATATCTGCTCCTTAGAATGTGATTTTAGTTAAACGTTCTGCGATACCTAATTCCTGAATCTCTTCACTAAGGTACTCCTCAGTTACTTGAACACAAGAATGACGCATCGCTTTCGAGACTAAGTAAATATCTTTAGTCTGAAGTAAAATCTTATTACAGAAGGTATGTCTAAACGTGTGTGCTGACTTACCTTCTACACCTGCCTTAACGATCATTTGTTTAATAGCTTGAGATAAACCGTGCCGTGTTTCCCAGGCTTGTTTACCGAAACTATTATCAAGAAAGTAAACTTCTCTAGAACTTCGTCTGCTGAGATCTCGCTTAAGAAATTCAACTAACTGAGGAAGAAGTGGGTAACGTTGATTCTTTCTGCCACTTTTCTGCTTGGGAATAAGTATATGCGGTTCAGGCATTTGCTCACTTCCCTCTAAGAAGAAATGCTTAAGCTGTATATTCTGAATCTCTTCTGCTCTGAAACCAGCGTATAAAGCGAAGTAGTAATAACGTTCATGATTATTAGAACTGACTCCAGCAAGAATAGCTTCTAGTTCTTTATCTGAGAAAGGTTGCTTTTCAGGCTTAACTTTCTTACAGCATCCCCAGACAAAATCCTTACCTTTAAAATGCTTGCTTACAGAGTAGTGTCTAGTGAACGCCTTAAGACCAGCGATTCTAAGAACTAAAGTATTCTTAGCTAAAGAATGTTTGATCTTGTTTCTGAACGCTGTCATATCACCGTCGAAATCTGAGACTAAAGTATCTGCTCCGAAGTGATCAAGAAACTGTCCTGTAATCTGCTGGAGTAATTCTAAACGTCTAACAGAAACCTCAGTATCTATCGTTTCTAAATAGATCTTAACGAGACTACCTAAAGTTTCTTCCTGGGTGTTTTCAGTTTTCTTAGCTTCTATTTCTGCAAGCAAAGAATCTTTCTGCTGTTCACGCTGTTCATGAAGTGAATCCCAAAGCTGTTTGTGGAAGAGTGCAGAGTCAACGTCCTCAGTGTTAAATTCGTGAGGGTGCTTAAAAGAAATATCTAATGCACGATCAACAGGAAGGCTTACAGACTTAGCAAGTTTCTTAATCTGAAGTTCGAACTCAGTTTTTGATATAAGCTGAGTGGTCTTAGGAAGACCTGGGACGTTAAAACGACTTTGTGGATTATCCCTACGATCAAACGCTACGAGTTTTGCTTGTGGCATAATTGCTCCTATTTAAGTTAGAAAAAACAAAAACAGGTTCTATTATGACTATAATGTAGCAATATGCAACAATAAAAAGTGAATCCCTCACGAAAAAATAATATCCGTAAGGGAATCAGTGCTTTAAACGACTTGTTTTATGCGGGATTTAATACGATCAAGCTCTTGTAGCATCTCTAGGTTTGCCTCTTCATGCGTCACGGTAGGAATAGCGAGCAGATCGATTTTGTAGCCTGCCTTTTCAGCAATAGTTATTATCTTTTCATGTTCAGGATGAGAACGGTCTATAATTATTTTCATATCCCAGACGCCAGTTTCATGTTCATATAAAGATAAAAGCTTACCACCGTATTTTTCTATCTTTATAATGTGGTCTTTAGATCCTATCCAGTCTCTATAATCGTTCGGCTTGTCTACCTTGAATTTAACCTTATGTGTTTCTTTCATGACTCCCTCCCTGATCCTGAAGCGAGGTTACCCCGAAGTCGCATGACAAATCTCTTTATATCCTGACCACACAAATTTTGAATGCCACAGCGTCCAGATGTGGTTGCAGTCCAGTTAAGTTGTTTTACGTGGGTTGACTGAGAAGGCCCACGGTATCCTAATAAATTCATTTTGTTCCTTCCTTAAAACCCCTGTTCTCGCTTGTTTGCTCCAGGGTCTATTTTTTCATAAGATTTTCTATCATCTGCTCAAGTCTCGTAATATGAAACTCAAGTAGTTCTTTTTCCTTGCTCCAGTTAGCAAGACCTGACTTCTCACCACTAAGTAGCCAAGTAACA
>TARA_R100001594_G_scaffold8446_8_pt1 | contig 24193 bp, 31 predicted proteins | sample TARA_R100001594 | Tara Oceans TARA_R100001594 (sample SAMEA2622752) | marine metagenome | biome: marine biome (ENVO:00000447); feature: marine epipelagic mixed layer (ENVO:xxxxxxxxx); material: "saline water (ENVO:00002010), including plankton (ENVO:xxxxxxxx)" | depth 150 m | reverse complement strand
TTCCAAAGCTTTTATTATAACCAAATAATTCTTCTTGTTCTTGGTTTCTATTGGAATAATGCATTCTACCATATGATGTACCATGTGTAATACTCTTTATTTGACTACATAGAGCTTTAACTTCTTTGTTAACTTTTTCATCAGGCATAAATTTAGGTGCATTTATAATATTTAATTCGATATCTTCATGTGCTACTATCGGATCCCATACATTTATTCTAAATTTATACTCTTCTCTTAAGTTAACCACTAATGACATTGATATTTTCCCGTCAGAGAATTCATCAATAGCCGTTAGATCTGTTCCACTCCAGAATGCTGCCATAGTATGATGTGAATGCCACCACAGAAACTGTAAGTCTCGTTTGTCTTTATGTTTCATTGCAGTTTTCACATAATACTCTGCTAATGCTTCTTTGTCGAGTATTGTATTACCTCCTGATATCTCTTGCTTTAAGATTACAGGCTCTTCTATAATATATACATCATCATCATCTTCATCTTTTACTTTATGAACTATTGCCATACCACCTATTTCACATTTAAACTGATTATAAGCTGATGCAGCATAGTCTATAATTGTCTTCCAATTACTATGTTGTATATATATTTCTTTATTATCCATTCAATCCTCCCCCTCGGGCTGTTTGTGCCCAAGCTTGCATTTGTTTAATAATAACCTTCTGTTCGTCAGTTAATTCAGATTGTTCTAACTCTTGAGATTTTAGCTCTGCATAATATCGGCAATTATCTCTTAACTGACATTTAATTCCTTCACATACTTGTTTAATAGCACTATTTACTTCTTCTGTTGCTAATAAACCTTCGGGATCTACTGTTCTTGATATTCTATTAAAACAATGAGTAACATCTTGCCCTACTGAAGATACATAAAACTTATCATATCCTTTGGGCATCCCAAAATGAGAGTATTGTATTCTATTTAAAGGATTTGTATGGCCTACACTATATGATGTAGCCCATTTTTGAAAGTGTAATACTAACGATGCTATATCTAATCTTGCTGCACTCGTTGTCATTTCACTATCTAAATCTCCTAAACATACACCTCTCCATTCACCTGAGTTTCTTTCTCCTCTGCTTGATACATAGGGATGTGTAAAGCCATATTTACTTTCAATCATAGCTCTTCTATCTACAAGTTGTTTAACTCTTCTATTGTTGTAATGATAACCGTAGGTTCCTGTAGGTACTATTTCATGCAATGGAGTTCCTTGCATTTTATTAAGAAGCCTATTAAGATTTACTTGAAACTGTAATGATAGTCCTTCAAATGGAATTTTAGCGACTTCTCTTTCATCACTATCAGTAACATTTATATTAAAATCTTTCATATATAATGTTATAGATATATAATGTTTATCAAAGAAATTATAAAAATCTCCATATTCATCATCACATTGAGTATATTCTTTATAGTGTTCCCAATCTATTTGATGGACATAATCCCCATAATATTCATGAGCATCTTCTTCATATCTAGAGATATCTATATACAATTGTATTGGAAGAGTTTTAAATTTAGTTAATATTTGCAACTCTGCGTTTATTTTATCTCTGACTGTTTGTAATGCATCTAATATTAATTGTGGATCTTCTAGCCAAACCATACCTTCAGCTCTTTTTTCTCTTAAATCATTATCCATGCGCACTATATCATCTTTTAAATTATTGCGCCAATATCCATGGTCATTAATTTTATCAAATATTCTATGTACAGCACATGTAGGATTTTTGTCCCATCCAGCCCATTTCTTAAGTCTATGTGCTAATTGAGCCTTATATCCTGGTGACCATCTAAAGGTTTTAGTAAATTTCAAATCCATTCTATACCGTTGATTAATATGACCTAGCTTTTCTAATAATGGCCCTTGAGGCCCTATATGTATGTATTCTAGTAATTTATCAACATCTGGATTATATAAGTCTTTGAAATTATCCTCTACCTTTATTGCGTGTTCTTTTGGTTTTGGTTCGCTAAGAGAGAGGCCTAATTGCTCGACCTCTCTGAACACCTTAGCTTGTGACGGTGAACTACTGTCCACCTGTCTTATTGTTTGTAACTGTTGCTACAAAATCGCCATCACTTATAGGATCATTATCGCTAGCTATTGTACCATTAACATTTATTACTGCTGTTGATGGTAAAGATAACTCTGATCTAAGTGCACTAACTGTTGCGCTATTAACGCTTGCATCACTAAATGATGCACTGTTATTCATTAACTTTATGGCTGCCATTTATCATTCTCCTTATTTTAATGACTGGTTATAAAAAAAATCTGTATAATTTCGTTGCGAGAGAGACCACGCTTAAGCATCGTAGTCTATGTATCAAAACATATCACTGTGCTATTAACGAATGGTGATTTTAGCCGTAACTCTCTCGCGTTTGATATTAAGATATCAGTAAATGCCACTGATCGACATCATCTCAACGGTTTATAGGGTCCATGGTTCATTACGGCAACAACCTATAAATCTTAATCATAGTGAACTCTTGACTTTTTTTCAAAGCCTTTAGCTACCCTTTGGGCTTTTTTAATCAATTCATATTGATATTTTAAATGCCCACCTAACTTGTCATTGACATGTTGTTCTATTACATCGTCAATAAAATCAATTAACTCGTTAGCTGTCTTACTTTGCATCATTGTAGTATCTAACTTCATTGATGTTTCCTCCATTTAATAGTATATCAAAGAGTTTCGTGTAAGCCTCGCTGCAGTCTTTATCTTACCACTGTCCACCATACTCTCCGCCCACTCTTTGATATAATAGTTTGGAGCCAAGTTGAAGGGCTAGGACATCTTGGCTCCCGAGGTAAAAGAGTAGTGCATTGTTGTGTTGTGGGATTCACTACTCTGTCACATTACGACAACCAACTAGTGTGCTGGTCGTCACAAATATATCGCCCCTCGTTTAGAATATATCGTATTTCTTCTTGCTTATAACTTTGTTCCTGATCTTTCGTAAATTTTCTATTTTATCGTATACTCTCATATATCTTTCCTCTAGGTCTTTTGACTCTTGTGAGCTATCTAATGGAGTAATATGATACAGTTGGCTCATAATACGCTCCATTTCGTCAAAAAGTTGTAATAATAGTGTTCCTGTCCTACTTTTAAGGAGTTTTTGATCATACATCTATCCCCTCCTTATTATAAATCTTCTTTGGTAATTCAGGAGAGTTTAATGCTGGTTGTGTATACCACAATGATATGAGATAGGTCTTATTCTTCTTTTTGAAGAATGAAGGTGGTGTGTCAGGATAGCTATGTTGAGCCCATTTAACTAGCTCGTGTCTATTATCATAAGGACATAGAATAGTCCTTGTAGTTTTTGATTTTAGACCAATAACTATACCTAATGTGTAGAATATTACAGCTATAATTAAATATGCCATAAACCCTCCTGTATTTATTGATAGTGTTTTAAAAAATTAAGGGCTTGTCCCAAGGGGAATCACCCCCCTGGAAACTAGTTTGTGTATAGATACTCTTCGTATAATAGCTGCTATCGCAACATAACTCATAATAGTTTCGCGGACTATTACATCGTTATAGAACTGTCGTTCATTATCATACCTATGCCAAGTTACACGCCCTTGTAGCACAGATGAAGAGGGCCTAAATGATTTCTCATTTATATGTTGCCTAGCCACCACTTATAACTCTTGTCTTTCAGTCACTATTCAGTGATCCTGTGGAGTATCCTCCAATAAGTGTCGATGATGCCTTAGGATAAAGCATTTGTACATCGTTGACAATTTAAAATACATTAATACTAGTGCGCACTAATATCGCTGTATTTACCCTTAAATATAATAGAGACAGATAATCTCGAGTTGCTAGAATATGCATCTATTTATCCCGATGCAGGAATAAGTAACAGTCAGTTAACTCTGTTACCCTTGAACTCTTACTAACTTTGGCTTTCGCTAATCGTTTTCTGTGGTTCTTCACCTATTGGCTACCTATATTCATTCTATATGCATATCTGTCTCTATTTAAATCTTGTTATGAGTGTATTCTGTTGCCAGGCTCACTCGCACCCCGAATCCTATTCAATAAACTTGCAATGCTAAGCCATTCCGAAGAAGTGCTGTCTTGCTCGTTCAATAGCCATTGGCAAACTATCTGCAACAACTTCGATAGTCTCAACGCTATTATCCCTTGCGAAGACATAAGCATTGGCTGTAGTACAGTAACCAATGTATCTCATATCTAACCTCCCACTAATTGTTCTAATTGTCTTATTATGTGTAATACGCGCGCGCAATAATAGATTACTACGCGCTGTATCAATTCACTAGCAAAACGAAGGATCATAAGATCCCTCGTTGTGATCAGAGCTACTCGACGAACGTGGCCGCAGGCCTGTACGTCGCTGAGGTAGCCGTAGGCATTTCCTCAGTAGCCTCGTACTCATTGACACTATCTTGTACAAGATGGTAGTCGGTAGAGTCGGCTAGTTGCAAAGAGGGCTTGGCCTCTTTCCACTTGGCTACTCTAGCTGAGTTCAGAGTGCTTGGTAGCTCGAACTTATCCGTAGTGCCTACGAAGGTTACGAGTAAGGACTTGGTGTAGATTGGTTTGTTATCTTCACCACGTTCGAACTCGAACCTTTGGGTTCTACGGTTGTAGCTACCTTTAGCAGTGTTCATACACTTAATGTTATCGTAATGTTTGTCTTTTGACATTTCGCTCACTTTCAGTGTTGGATACTGTGTACCTATAGCGTTGTACTATAGGTAGAGGTTGCTCCAACAAACAGCCTCCAAAGCGAGAGGTGGAAGGTGAGCTCACCCTCAGGCTAGGGCCTGAGCTGGTGAGCGAACTTAATTAAACCATCCCTACTCCTGGAATCAACTGGCAGAGGCACCCCACTGCCGTTAATTCCGAGGGGGATGGGTTAGTGTATATCACGTTCAAAGAATCTACGTAAAATTTTTTAAAATTTAATTTTTTTTAATTTGGAAAGAAAAGTCTTGCATATTAAATTAAATGGGTTATTTTTAATAAAGACTAGTATAGAAGACTATTATCTAGTTACTTTCACTATAAGGGTTTAAAAAAGACTAATAATGAAGGATAGAGAGAATATTCTAGAGAGAAGGTACTTAAGACATAGGAATGGTAAATTCCCTCATGATAAGTATATAGCTAGGAATGCATTGTCTCTATTAAACATCATAAGAAAGAAAAAAGGACAGCTAAATGAAAAAGAAAATAGCTAAGGCTAAGAATCAAAGGTTTCCTCAAACAGGAAAGATAGTTACTGATTTCTTAGGTCGTTACACAAAAAAGAAGCCTTTTACATTATCAAAAGACTTGAAACAAGATTTTATCTTTAAGAAGGTCAAGAAGTGATAGGTGGTAAGTTATTAACCAAGGTTCTTATAAATCAGCTAGCTAAGCACTTTAAAATAGCTAAGCTAACCAAAGACCTTGCTAAGGCAAAAAAGTACGTAGAAGAGCCCAATGAGTGCGATTTAAAGGTATCTGAGAATTCAGGTGACATTGTGGTTTTAAAGAAATTAGTAGATTTAAATACTAAAGATATAAAAGAGTTAAAAAAGAACTCACATGCTCCTAAGGACTTTATATGTATGGATTGTGGGTGTAAAGCTAAGAGGAAGAAATAATGGCTAAATTCGGATCTAGAAGCAGGAAACAATTAGCAACCTGCCATGAGGACTTACAAAAAGTCTTCAATGAAGTAATAAAGACAGTAGATTGCTCTGTACTAGAAGGGCACAGAGATGAAAGAACACAAGACAAGTATTTCAAAGAGGGAAAGACTAAAGTCCGTTACCCAATGGGTAGGCATAATTCTAAGCCTAGTCGCGCTGTTGATGTCGTGCCTTACCCTATTGACTGGAAAGATAGAGAACGTTTCCACCTTTTTGGTGGGTTCGTCCTTGGGGTGGCTAATAGGATGGGTATTTCTCTTCGCTGGGGAGGAGACTGGAATGGGAACTTCCGAGTAGATGATAACAATTTTGACGATTTACCACACTTCGAACTAAAGTAATGTATCAAATAACTATACGCCATAAAGGTAAAGGCGTTAGACAATATAACATTTTTACTGAAGATGAGGCAAAGAAAGAAGGAATTGAATATAAATACTGGAAAGAAGCAGAGATCGGCGACTACGCCGTTAGCGACGATGGGTATGTTGCTATGGTTATCCAGAAAAAGAAGTACCCTGGAGCCAACAAGAATAGCAATACTTATATCCGTCTACCTTGGGGCTATGCCTTTTATTCTGATAAGTATCCTAGCAAGAAGTTTAAAGCGGCTGGTAGGCGCAGTAATGGGACTTTTTCGGGCAAAACACAATTAGAAGTAAGAGCAGGGCAGGATAACATGAGAAACCTTGCTACAGCTTATTCTATACATATGAACTATGACCTTGCAATAGACATGGTTTTTGACTCTACTACTCCTCAAGAGAGGAGAAAGTGGAAGAGATCAATGAAAACGGAGGTATTTCGTAAAATGATAAGAGAAGAACTGCAAAAACTATTACATGATAAAGGATATACAGAGTCTGATGTAATAGATATGCTAACAAAAGGCCTTACAATGGCTCAAGATAAAGGTGATATATCTAATTACCTTAAAGTAGTAGAAAATATACAGGATATGTTAGGTATGAAAGAGAAACCTATACAAAAAACTACTCAAAAACTAGAGGCATACTCTACTAGAAATCTATTAGATGAGATTGCAAAGGAAGAAAAGACATTAGTAGCTGAAAAAGTAGAGATAAAAGAGAATGCTAAGTGAAGTAAGCAATGTACATGATGATTTAGAGGCTGCTTCAGAGAAAAAAGAGTTATTATTAAAGCTTAGAGCTGATATAGGTCTTTTTGGTAGAGTTTGTTTTCCTACAGCCTTAAATAAAGCTACACCTCCATTTCATAAAGAAATATATTCCGCAATAAAAGATGAGAGTATTCCAAGAGTTTTAATAGCTGCACCTAGGGGTAATGCTAAATCCACAGTTATATCTCTCATTTATCCTCTGTGGAAAGCTGCATTTAAGCCATCAGGTGGTGAAGAGTTTATAGTTATTATATCTGAATCACAAGCTCAGTCAATAAACTTCTTATCTCGTATTAAATACCATTTAAATAACTCAGAAGTATTTAGAGATATATTTGGAGACATGGGTGCTAATACTGCTAAAAAGTGGAGTGGCACTGATGTTATATTGGCTAATGGTACTAGAATAGTGGCTGTAGGAACAGGACAAAGAGTTAGGGGTTTTATTGAAGGAGATACTCGTCCTACATTAATTATAGTAGATGACTTTGAATCAGAGTTGAATGCTACTACCGATGAATTAAGAGCAAAGAATCGTAAGTGGATGACAGAGGCTGTTATTCCATCATTGAGTGATGAGGGCCGTATTGTGATGGTAGGGACGGTAATTTCAGAGGACTGCTTTTTATATTGGGCACGTGAGTCTACTGCTTGGAAAACTTTATGGTATTCTATATTAAAAGATGATAATACAAGTCTTTGGCCTGAAAGATTCCCTTTAACAAGAATTAAGGCAATAGAAGAAGAATATGCCAGTGTAGGTAATATTAATGGATTTTATCAAGAGTACATGAATATTGCTCAATCTCCAGATGAAGCTCCTTTTAAACCAGAATGGATAAAGTTTCATCATTATGATTTTGAAAGAATTAATGGCCAAAATTGCTTAGTTAAAGAAAGAGGAGAAGAAAAAGAAATTATTCCTATAGAAGTATTCGGAGGGGTAGATCCAGCATCTTCTTTATCTTTAAGAGCAGACTTTTTTGTTATAGTTACTATTGGAATAGACCATAATAATAATAAATATATATTGGATATCTTTAGAGCACATATATCTCCTAGTGCTCAACCTAAAAAAATAATAGAAATATTTAAGAAATTTAGACATAAAAAGATGAAAATAGAGACTGTAGCTTACCAGGAAGCTTTAAGAGTAGCTACAAAAGATTTGATGTTAGAGAATAATTTATATATACCAGGCTTAGAAGCTGGTGTTAAACCAAGAACCAAAAAATCAGAGAGACTTTTATCTTTAGTACCGTTGTTAGCTAAAGGTGAATTTTACTTTAGACCACAGGATACCGACGCTAGAACTGAGTTTTTATCTTATCCAAAAGGTAGAAATGATGATATAATGGATGCTGTTTGGACTGCTTTAGATAAGGCTAGACCATGCAGATTAGAGTCGATAGATCCAAATAAAGTAAAAAAGAAAAAGAAATTCCTTGATTGGTTGACTATGTAAGGGTATATTAGACTAATGAAAAAGGGCTCAAAAGAGGCTAAACAGCACAATAAGTTCGTTGACGAAACTCACGATATCTGGAAAAAATACGCTAAACATCGAGAAGAATGGGCTATATCTGCTCAAGAAGATAGAGAGTTTAGATTAGGTAAACAGTGGAGTAGAGAGCAAGAAGAAACTTTAAAGGCTAGAGGACAAGCTCCTATAGTTGTTAATAGAATTCATCCTGCCGTTGAAACTGCAAAAGCTATGTTAACATCCAGAAGACCTGGGTTTAGAGTATCTCCAAGAGAAGATTCTGACGCAAAAATCGCTCAGGTCTTTAATGGTATGCTATCTTATATGTATGATATATCAGACGGTGAAACTCAAATGCGTCAAATAATAGATGACTATTATGTAACTGGACTTGGTATGGCTTTAATATATCACGACCCTACTATGGACCATGGAAAAGGAGAAGTATGCTTTCATGCATTAGACCCTTTAGATGTTTATGTTGATCCAAATAGTAAAGATAGGTTTTTTGATGATGCTGAAAATATTATAGTTTCTAAAAAGTTTACAAAAGAACAAGCTATAAATTTATATCCTATGTATGAAGGCGCAATTAAAACAGCAACTTCTGACCATGCTGGAGATGATGATCAATACCCTGTAACTAAAAGAGCTAAGGTTGACGGTATTATCTTTCCACAAGACACTGATACATCTGATTTAGATAAAGAATATGTTAGGGGATATGAAAGATATTATAAAGTTCGTGGTGAAATGGTTAGAGTACATGAAAAATTCTCTGGAAAAGAATTTGTATTTATGCCAGATGAAATGGAAAGATACCTAAACACCAAAGCTTATATATATGGCAACCAAGTTCTTACTACTGCTGGTCAAGTTCAAAATGCAGTTATGGACCAAGAGAAGAAACGTTCTGCTGCACAGAAAATAGCAGAAGGTGAAATAAATAAAATAGTAGACAAGAAAAGAGAAGAGCTAGAGGTATTGTTCACTGAAAGAGAATATGAGCTACGCGAAGCTTTAGAAAATGGTGAAATTATACCAGAGAGATATTCATTAGAAGTTGAAGGAACAAGAGAAAAACTTGAATCAGAGTTAGTTAATTTATACCAACAATTAGCTGCTCAGAGTAAACAGTTAGATCATATAGAGAGCATTGCTCCTACTAATTATGGTGAATTGGTACAAATGGGATTTATTGAAGTTGTGCCAATACAAGAAACTAGAATTAAATATTGTGTTGTAATAGGTGACAAAAAACTATATGAAAGAGTTTTACCTATAGACAAATATCCTGTTGTTCCTTTTATGAATATTCACACTCGTACTCCTTATCCAGTATCTGATGTCAGGATGGTTAAAGGATTACAAGAGTATATAAATAAAGTACGCTCTTTGATAATTGCGCACGCTACCACATCTACTAACATGAAGGTGCTCATACCAGCTGGCTCAGTAGATATGGCAGAATTCGAAGAAAAATGGGCACAGCCTGGCGTTGGGATAGAAGTCGACTTTGATATGGGGCAGCCTGTGGTTGCAGCGCCGACCCCATTACCCAACGAGCTTTATCAAAATGAGATAACAGCTAAATCTGATATAGACCATCAATTAGGATTATATGAAATGATGATGGGTAATACGCAGGCAGCTCCCCAAACATACAAAGCTACAGTAAGCTTAGATGAGTTTGGGCAAAGAAAAATGAAATCTAAGATGGCTGATATAGAAGGTGGTTTAAGAAGATTAGGAACCTTAGCTATCCCTATGCAGCAATCTTTATATAAAGCAGAAAAAGTTTTTAGAATTGTAGAACCCAATAACTCTATGTCTGAATATGTAATTAATAAAAAATTATATGACAAAAAAGGTAAAGAAATAAGTACCTTTAATGACATAGCTATTGGAAAATATGATGTGGTTGTTGTTACTGGAAGTACCCTTCCTACCAATCGTTACGCGGAATTGGAATTTTATATGGAGGCCTTTAAAACTGGTATCATCGACCGTCAAGAAGTTCTTAAGAAAACTGAAATTTTTGACAAGGAAGGTGTTTTAGAACGTGTTGATTTAATCGCACAATTGCAACAGCAATTACAGCAAGCTCAACAAGTTATTAAAGACCTTACAGGTGACAAACAAACACGTGATCGTGAAAATGTCAACCTTAAACAAAAAGTTGAAGTTGAGAAATTCAAGACTAAACTGGCTGATGTTGAGACTAAGTCAAAAGCAGCAGGTCAGATATTTGAACGTCGTCTTGATGACACCTTAGGCATGATTGAAAAACAGGTCCGCGATCTTAAATCAAAAGAGGGTACCTCTAAAAAGTAATAGAGCCCCTAAAAGGAGAAAAGGAAAATGGCAGAAAACGATAATAACACTCAAGCACAAGATGAAATAGTTAAACCTTCTGAAGATTGGACTAATGAAGCCTTTCCAGAAGCTAACAAGCCTGATAGTGACATTGACTTAGAATCAAAGGAAGAAAATATACCTAACCCTTCAGAAGCTGAATTAACACCTCAAGATGTACCAGCACCTGAAGTTGACCCTAATGATCAGAAAAGATATCAGTATTGGCAATCCCAAGCTGATAAATTAAGAGCTGAGAATGAACAACTTAAGGCGCAAACACAACAAGCTCCGCAGGCACCTGCGCAGACAGAGGCAGTAGCTGAAGAAACTAAGGAATTTCCTCCACCGCCTAATAGACCTAGAAAACCTGCTGGTTATAGTAGGGAAGAAGCCATAAGTGATCCTAGTAGTAAAAGTGCTCAGTATCATGATGTTATGGATGAATGGCGTGATAGAATGGATAAATACAATAACCTTTATGCTCAATACAATGTTGCTTTAGCGCAAGAACGTATGGATCAAATAGAAGGTAAAATCACAGAACGCGAACAAGCTGAAGTTGCTGAACAGCAAAATCGTCAAGCTATGGGTGAGTTAAGTGATTATGTGCAGGCTACTTATGGATTAAGTCCAGAGCAGACTGATGATTTTATTCAGACAATGTCACAACCAGAGTCTCTTAGCATCGGAAACTTAGTAGATCTTTATAAAATGAAAGGTAAGCAAGTCATAAACAATGTTCCGACACAAGTTGGAACTGAAGTAGGGAATACGCAATTTGCATCAGAGCCATCTGAAACTTTTAAACAAGTTAAAAGAGCTCAGCAAGTGCCTTCTCCAATGGGAGTCTTATCTGGAAAAAGTGAAGAAAAATCTACTACAGATACAATTATGGATGAAATGATTGATAATTTTAACAAAAAAAACCCTTTTTAATAAAAGGTAAAATGGTAAAGGAGTAGGCAGACATGTCAACACAATTCACTAAAGGGTTTGGTAAAGCGGCAACTGGACTGTCGTTAAACAATGATAGACGGTTGTTTAACTTCGGTGAAAGAATCGCTGAACTAGCCCCACAACAATCTCCTTTTTTCGTTTATTTGAGCAAGGTCGCAAAGAAACCAACAGACGATCCTGTTTTCAAATGGATGGAAAGGAGACATCAATGGCAGCGTAGAGACTTTAAAGTAACTAACGTTTCTGGTACAGGTTCTACAGCAACATTGACAATTAAAGTAGCATATGGAAAAGATGGAACACCAACTTTTGATGCAGATGGTAATCCAAATTATGCGACAGATCCTTCATGGTTACATTTCGAGGCAGATGCAGATGCTGACTTGAATGGTAATACTATGGTTAGAATCGATGGAGATATCTATGCTGTAATTCATTGGGACGGTACTAACGCAATTAAATGTAAAGAAGTTAGTGGTGGACCAGCAATCGCAGCAACTCATGATGATAAGTATGGCCAAATTATTGGTTCAGCTTTCGATGAGGCACAGCTTTCTCCAGATGGCTGGGTAGATGAGCTAAGTACTAAAGAAGCTTACTGTCAGATCTTTAAAACAGCTATCCCACTATTCTCTAATACAGCTATGGCGACTCGTTATAGAGGTATTGCAGATGAATTCAAAAGAGTGTGGCAAGAAAAACTTATGGAACATAAGATGGATCTTGAACAAGCATTCTTATTTGGTTCTGGTTCTACAGCTGGTTCTGCATTGGAAACTGCTACAAGAAGATATACTAATGGTATAGTTACTTTTGCAAAAGGTAGTAATGGTTGCAAAAATTATAACATGACTTATGCAGGTAGTTCTTATGATTCATTTATGGACATCATGGAAGATTATTTTGCTCCAGAGTCTGGTAATTCAGGAAACAAACTTGTTTTGGCTTCTAGAAAAATCATCTCTTGGATGAATAAACTTGGTGATAATTCATTTATGGGTAATACTGTAGGAACATCTAACTTTAGAGCAGACATACAAAATATAACAGGTAACTTTGGTCATGAAGTGATGAAAGTTTCTACTATATTCGGTAATCTGTTTGTGGTTCAAGAACCATTATTTAGATTAGATGCTGAAGACACTATGATGTGTGTGGACCTAGATAACGTAGCTTACAGACCTTTGGTAGGCAACGGTATAAATAGAGATACATTCATTGAAACCAACATTCAAGCAAACGATATGGATGGAAGAAAAGATCAAATCATAACTGAAGCTGGTCTTGAAATTAAACTTCCTGAAACTCATGCTTTGATAACATTCAGTTAAGGGGGAGATAAATGAAGTTAAACGTTAAACCTAATCCTGGCTGGACTAATAAAACAGTTGGTAAATTGAATACATGGCAAGACCTTGCTAATACTGCAGGTAATGCTAGCACAGTATATTCTGCCGAATGGGAACCTTCAAGTGCTAAACTTGGAAATGTTCACGTAACATACGGTTGGAGTGCTGCTGTAGTTGCTAATCTTGATTTAGACTTATATGGAACTTATGATGGAACTAATTATGTTCATCTAGCGAATATAGGTACTCAAATCAAGTCTGACGGTACTAACGGTGGCGATGCTGCAGGTACATTATCTGCTGTTATAGACCTCTCTTCTTACCCTGCGGGTAAGTATAAAGTTGCAGGTGTATACAGTGGTAATGATGCTTCAGATACATTCGATGTGTTCATAACTGAACAGGAACTGTAAAATAACTCGGGGGCCTTCGGGCCCCCAAAGTTAAGGGCTATATGAATAGAGATTCAAATAACATCTATAACAGAAGAACAAGTGATATAAATTACTCATATTACTCAAGTAGTGCTATTAGCAATATGACTCATAATCAATCAGATATCATTACAGTAAAACCAAAAAGTGATGGAGATGTACTTGATAGGATAATGCCATCATTTTCAGATGAGCATGTTTGGTTACAATGCGGAGTTGGCAGTACAGTACTATTAGGAGGTGCAGCACCTACAATTAGTGCACCTTCATTATGGAATGGGGTAAAAACTACTGCTCCCGATAGTGGAATTTTAGCAGATGGTTGGCATCATTTTCCTGCAGACGCAGGATGGACTAATTTTGCAGTTGCTCCATTAGCTTCATCCTGGGTTAATACTGAAGGAGCAGGATATGGGGATATGGATTCTTTGTATGTAAATCCTGATTATAGACAACCAAATACTTCTATAGTAGTAACTCATGACCATACTATTGGAAGTGGGGGTCATAACGGAATTCAGACCACGAGTTATACAATTACAGGTTCTCCTGCTACAGAATATTATTGCAAGGTAGTTGTAAAAGCGATTACAACACCAAATCAAACAATAAAGATTAAAGTCTCAAGACCAGGCGGATATGTCTTAGATAAAGAATATACTTTAACAGAAGCTAACAAATGGTATACTTTTATTGATAGATTTGAATATTCAGGAACTAATGGTTCATCTGTTGTTGAAGTTCTTCATAAGGATACAAATAGTGCAGGTTTTAGCTTTGCTATTGATACCATGGCTATATATGCACCTATTACAGAAAAAACATACGAAGTCAGTCATGCTACCTTTAATGCATTTGGCGGAGCAGGCAGTTATGTTATGATGGACTTTGCAGCTAACGTTACAAAACCATGGACTCAAGTTTTAGATTATGATGATGTTGTAGATGGGTCTGTGGAATATACTAATAATAACCTATGGGGATGGAGCGGTGGCTCTGATTGCTATATAGGGCAAATTAATACAATAACATCAGGAACACCTAATAAAGTTACAGTTAGTATAGGAGCAGTGCCTCCTAAAGGTGATTATATGGAAAATAAATTCGGTAAAAATTTAATTCCTTGGTGTGGATATGAAAATAAATTATCACTTGCAGGCCCTATGTATTTTTATGATTTAGCTTGGTATAGACGTAGCAATGGTTTTTTTAAAATAGAGTGTTTGCATAATCCAGTAAATTTAACCATTGATCAGTTTGATGATATACCTTCTGGGTGTCAAGATATAACTCCTATGAGTGGTGTTGGAGAATACTGGGACGCTTATCAAATAAATGGAGACACAACAAGTTTAGATGATTGGGCTATGGAACATGGTCAAATTATACAAGGAAGACTAAAATCTATTAGACTTTCGCAATCCACAAATTCTGGTGGAAGTGTGGGATTAATAAGATTAGGAGTGGCTCCTGATCATATAAAGGTAAAATAAGGAGAAAAAATGCCAATAACATTTAAAGATAAAATGCCTAAAAAAGATCCTAATCAAGGTATACATACTTATGAGGGTAGTGAGATAGCAAATATAGGTATTGGGCAGACTGGATGGGATGTTATAGGAGTAGCTGGCAAATACGTTAATGAAGATGAAGCAGTTGCAAGTAATTGTCTTGGGGGTCATACAAGAGGATGGGTTGCACTTAAAGTTATAGGAAATAATGTAACTATTCAAGCTGAATCTAATGTAGGTGATCATTTAACAAATGATGGCTCTGCCCCTAATTTCAACACTTCTGGTGGTAATGGAGTAACAATACTTAATAGTGATACAATTTATGGTAATTTTAAAAAAGTCTTTGTAGAGGCCGTACTTACTGGTGGTATCGTACTGGCCTACAGAGGATAAACTGGAGAAAAGATGAAAAAAATAAATAGAAAAGGACTTGCTAAAAGAGGTGGGGGAAGTGGTTCTCCTAAAGCTAGTGGCGGTCATAAAACAACATTGGTACCTTTTGCTGCTACTAGAGGAAAAAGCGCAGCTGCAAAAGCACCATCTGTAAGAAAATACAGAAAAGCTAAAGATGCTCCTGCAAAAGGAAGAACTGACTATAGAAGTAGTAAAAATCTAAAAGGTTCAGCTAGTGGTAAAAAAGGGCCATATTTAAAAAGTACAAAAAGACCTTCAATACCTCCAAGAAGACCTTAAGGTTTTAAATGACTTTTAGGCAATCTATAGAGATACATGCTGGAGATTTGTCTGACTTTTCAGATGGAGAATTAGGGTTAGCTTTAGGCGAAGCTGTTATGCTTGCTTATGCTGCTTTGCCTGATTCTTTAATACTTGAAGTCGGATTTGAACCTTCTGTTTTATATGATACTAATCAAGGGCTAGATGTAAGTGACAAAGTAGTTTTGTATGTTGTCAGGTATAATGCAACTGGACAAAAGAAGACTTGCTTAGAAGTGAGTCCTTTGCTTTTTGATGATTATTCAGATACTAATTCTATCTATGAAGCTACAAAAGAAGACCCTGTTTACACTATAAAAAAGACAGATGGGGTTCCTACGTTAGTTGTAGCGCCTCAAGTTACTGGAACAGGTACAACAGATGGTTCTAATAATACTGCTTCTATCTTTTACAGTGGTAATAGACAGAACTATCAAGATGAATTAGATGAAACCTCAATAACAACTATTAATAGTAAGTTATATAGATGGATAAAATTAACAGCAAGTATGTTTGTATTGGGCTATAAATTAAGAGATGCTGTATTGGAGGAAGAAGATTCTGAACTTGTTCAGTTATTACAATCTCAAATGCAGCTTATTAAAGGTCAAATTGACGCTGAACAAAGTAGATTATTTAAACAAGAGTCTACCGCTATGGACAATCAGTCTTTTGAACAGACTGAGAATCCAACTAGAGGTAAACCAACCATGAGGTAATTATGACAGTAAAACAATTAATGGAATATGTACAACAGCATCATCCTCATATGGGTGAAAAAGAAATTATAAATAGAGTCAATAGATTCTTAACAAGTGTTTCTAAGGCATATGATATTATGGATTTTTCTTGGGATTTAGATATAACCTCTGGTAAGAGAATATATGATTTGAACGATTCAACGTTAGTAGGAGATACAGATGGCGATGGAGGTGCTTCAACTGCTGCCATTCCTCATATACAGGATATTAAAGAGGTATATATAGACAGAGTTAAAATACCTAGAATAGAGAAACCTGTTATTGAAGATGAAAATGAACCAAGGAGTTTTTAATGGCTGCAACTAAAGAATATGCATATTGGATTGAAGGTGATAATATTTGTTTTGCCGAAAAAAAGGCAGAAACAGTAAATGGAGTTACTTCTGAATGGAGAACGATTGCTACTACTGGACTAAAAGCAAGGATATATGGTTCTGCTATACCTGCTAATTTATCAACAGATGCAGTTAATGAGGAGATTTCTTTTCCGCACTTTATTGATGAAGCTTGTTTAAATCATATTATCAGTGAAGGATATCAAGATCCACGTAATTTAAATCCTGAATTAGCTGTAATGTTTAATCAAAAATCAGAAGGCATGTTAAGAGAAGCAAGAAAAACTTATAGAAGAAAAAGACAAAGAGGAGGCTTTATTAAGCCTTACGACTATTAAAGTAAACGATAAAGGTAATAATAATGAGCAAAAAATATATAAATAAACAATTTGGAAAAGCAAGAGGCAGAAGGGCTTCCTTATCGATTGCAGGAATAGGTGCTACAATGTCTTTTGAATATGTAAGTAAACAAGAAACTATAGTAGAATGTCCTATGAATGATGCTAGTAATCTATTAACTGAGGTAGATCCTGCGGCTATGGCATCAACTAATACTGGCAAAATAAAAGATGCAGCAATGATAACTGTTACAAACGTATCAAATCAAACAGCATGTTTAGCTGTAACATACCCAGATTGGACATTAGGAACAAATGCAGCAGATTCATACGGAAGCGCTGTAAGTGTAATACAACAATTATTAAAACCAGGTGCAAGTTATATTATGCCTGAATTAAGAGCAGTGTGTACAAGTACTGTAACAACTAGTGCAGCAAACGGCAAATTTGATTATGGGTTTGATGGAGGTGCAAAAGATAGCACTGATGAAAGACCTTTGCAGATTCATCCTTTACAAAATCAACTTTCTGGAGCCAAACTATATACAAATGCCCAAGTTAATGTAGATGCAGACACTATAATAACAGACCAATTTGGTAGTTTTAATTATAACTTAGAAGATGCTCCTGGCTCAGGTCTTACTACTGGTATAGGTAATGGTAATACAGGTTTATTTAATTTAAGTGGTGGTACTAGCACACAGCATTATGTACCAGGTTCTATATGTGTTAGGTTTTATGACAAGGCATATGTAGAATTTGGATTGAATAATATAACTTCAACAACTAAAACAGGTTTAGCAACTAATACAAAATATAGATTCGAACTTCAAACTGATGGTGGCACAAATCATGAAGTTAAATTTACAACAGATACAAGAGATACTACTTTTGGAACTGGTCTTGGTAATGTGTCTGTATTAGGTAAGATTAATACTGCGATAAGAGCTTTAGATCCTTGGAAAGATCAAGCAGGTAATATTATCCCAGCTCCTCAATTTGCTTTATATAACGGCGATGTTAGAATGGCTACAAGTACAGCTAAAAAAGATGCATTTGATCCAGCTGCTAATAAAACTCTTCTTCATTTTAAAAACGGAGCAACAGCAACATATACAGATGTTTGGGGAGTTGGATTATTTCCAGCCTTTGCAACGGTAAATAGTAACTTTAGCAAGCCTAGATTAAAGGAATTAACTAGAACTAGCGAAATGATGTTTGATGATGGTTTTGGTAAATTAGTAATTGGTAATAAAGTAGTTGGAGATATTGATTATCAAACAGGGTGGATTTCTTTTGCAGGAGCTCCTAAATGGTCTAGTGTAGAATATACTGCACATTATGAAAGTGCCTTAGGAGGAAATAACTTTTCAGATGTTTTAAAAGCAACACCAAGAAATAATTACATTTCTGCTATTAGGTGTCATAGTACTAATATTATGAGGCCTGCTAAAATTAAACTAACAGTATTTACAATTTAGGAGACATAATGGTTTTAGATAGTTTAAAAACAACAATGGTGGGAACAGGTGGCATAGCAGTTACTTGGATGGAATGGCTTCCATTGACTGTTAGGGTTGCAGTAGGGATTGCGACTTTTATATATCTTTGCATTAAAATATACAAAGAATTAAAGTAATGGATATATTGGCAATACTAGAAAGGTTTGGATTGCCTGTAGCTATAGTTATTGCTTTTGGATACTTTATATGGAAGCAACAACATTGGATACAAAAAGAATTAGTGGAAGACTTAGAGGAAGACTTTACACGATTAGAAGGCATTATAGTCAAATTAATTGATCAGCAGAAAATAACACAAATGGATGTTAAGCATATTAAAGGTTATATTAATGGGATTAGAGATATCATAGTTCAATTAGAAAAGGAGAAAAAATAATATGGGCAAAATCTTAGGAGCAGTTTTAAAGAGTTTGGCTACTGAGCAGGTTATAAAATCTATTTTAGTAGTACTTGGCGATTATCTTGTCAAGTCATCAAAAAATCAATTGGATGATGTTCTATGGGAAAAAGTAAAGATCGCCTTGCAAAAATAGTCGTGGAAACAGAAAAATCAGAAACTACATATATGGTTGTTTTTGAAGATTTATTTACATCGAAGTCTAATCCTGTGGAAAGGTTTCATGATGTTGATAGCAAAAGACCAAAATTATGTGAAGAATGTGATTCTAAAGAAATTGTTAACTTAGAAGTTTTAGGGGTTCAAGGTTCAGTTTTTTGGGTATGCTTAGAATGTGATGCTTTGTATTTAAAATATAAATTAAAAGAAACACTTTTAAGATTAAGAAAAGCTCAAGGAACTTGGACGAACCCAAATGATTGGGGGTGGCAGGATGAAAGCGAGTTTAACTAAGCGTTATATAGTAACGCCTGATAAACACTTTCCTTATGCAGATAGTAAAGCAATAAAGGCTCTTTGTAATATAATAGAAGAATTAAGGCCCGATGGGTATATTGACTTAGGAGATACAGGAGAATGGTCTAGTGTATCTAAATGGAAGTGGAAAAACAAAGCACGTCCTAATTTAGAGTGGTACTTACCAGAAGTTATAACTGATGTTGAAGATGTCAATAAAGGAATGGATATAATTGATGAATCTCTTGATAAGGCTAATGTAAAAGAGAAGCATTTTATTCAAGGTAATCATGAATTATGGCTTGATTATTTTGTAGAACAATTCCCATATCTACCTCAATATGGTTGCAAGCGAGCAATTAAAATTGATGAAAGAGGTTATAAATTCCATCGGGCAGGAGATTTATTAAAAATTGGAGATATGCATTTTTATCATGGACATAATTATGGAGGGATGCATCATGCAGCAGCTCATTGTAAGCAATTTAAATGCAGTATAATGTATGGACATCACCATGATATACAAGTGTATTCAGATAGATCTGCAAACGGAACTATTAGCGCTTATAGTATAGGTTGTTTAAAGGATATGTCAAGAGAAAAAAATGAATTTATAGGTGGAAGACCTATTAATTGGAGTCATGCAATAGCAGTTGTAGACTTTATAGGTAAAAGCCATTTTGTAAAAGTAATTGAAATTAAAGATGGGAAATATAGTTTATGAAGGTATTGTACACAAAATCAACAGGAAAACCTTATCAAGGATTAAATCCAAATGATAGGAGGAATCATTCTATGCGTAAAGGAGTAAAAAATGTCACAAAGAACAGATCTTGAGAAACAAGAATTTTGGCTTCAACAAAATAAACATTTAAAAGGCGAGACACCTTACAAGCAAGTTGAGAATTTAGTTAGTCAGTATAAACAAAACCCTTCGCGTGTCAATGATGAGTTTATTAAACAAAATTATGATAATCAAAGTGTGGGTACTCCTACTAAAAATAATATTAGGGAAGGTGGTTTATTAAAAAAATGGTTTCAAAAAAAGATGACTGATGATAAGGGTATCTTTAGAGGAGGTGAAGAAAAAAGAGTCTTTGGAAGAATTAAAGATAGAAGAGAAGCAAGACATCTTAGAAATCAACCTAAAGGTTTAAATAAAAAGGCTGGATATGATGTAGCTCAATATAATAGAGTATATAATCCTCAATTTGAAGACAAACCATATTCTGCTGAGTTTAGTAATGCTAGAGAGTTTGCTTTAGATTTTAATCCTGGAGATAAAAATCAAGTAATGGAAATGCAAAAAAGACTTAATCAAGCAGGTTATTTAGGTTCCAATGGAAAACCTCTGGCAATAGATGGAATATTAGGTCCTCAAAGTGTAGATGCATTAAGAAGAATGCAAGGTGATATGATTTATGAAAATAAAATGGCTAAAAGCTTAGTATTGAAAAATAGAGCAAACCAACATAAACAAAACGCAGTTCTACAAATGAACGATCATATTAAAAACGACCAAAAAAATCAGACACAGTATTCAGATTTTGATTTAAATCACAACGAATCGCAAGAAGAAAAAGATTTTTTCGACGATAAATATTAGGAGTGAATTATGCCAAAACAAAGTTACGAATTAACAGTATTCAATGAAGGAATAATATCTCATCCTGATCCTGAAGATTTAAATATTAATGCAGCTACTTATTCTGTCAATTTAGACCCTATTGCTCCTGCAGGTACATTAGGTGGTAAAAAAGAATTTGGAGTAGCAGCTAATTTAACAGAACCACATTCAACAGTAAAATTATTATTAGACCAAAAAATTGGGACTGGAAATACTATTCCAACATATATTATGGTTTATTATACTCCTCCTTTAGGTGCAAATGGATTCATAGAAACAAATGCTAGGGTAGGATTTGTAGAAGATTTTTATGATTTTATAGAAGGTGATAATTAGTGTCTACATATGGAATACCTGATATTTTTAGCCAGATGTTATCTGGAGGTTGTGTTACAGCGATTAGAAGTAATACGACAACAACATCCTTTTATAGTCCAGGAGCTAACAGATGGTTCCAATTTTGTTTTAAAACTAATTCTGACGTAAATGATAATTCTGGAACTTGGGATTCTGATACTCAAGGATGGTATTTAATATCTACAAGAACTCCAGAAATACAAGATAGCTGGGAAGAATGTTTAATTTATGGAGTATCTGATGTAAACTCTGGATTAGAAAGAAAAGTTTCTTTTATGGCATCTCAAGGGTTACGCCCTAGCCTGGATCATGCATTGGGTTCTATTTTTGAACATTTTAATGTGCATGGAGATTCTTTATTAGACACCTGGGAAGTCGATCCTACAGGCCATACTCCTGTATATGTAACGCCAAATGATTACAATGGGTGGAATGCTTTTGCTCATCCTGTGCAATATCATCATTTAATAGATCCAGAATGGAATGAAGTTTCTTTAACTTTACACATTGCTCACTGGAATCCTATTTATATAGCATATTCTAAATGGAGTTATAATATTCAGGAAAATTCATTTACACAAATGAAACCTAATAATTTTGGAATAGATGGTGCAGCTACAAATGCATTTTATAATTTAGGGATAAGCAATCAAGATAGTGATTTAATAGAGTCTCTTGCAGATTTGCAAACTGCGGGTGCTGCTGTAGGGAATCTTTTGAATGTTCATAATACAATACCAAACCATCCTTGGCATCAATGGGTAGCTAGTAATAATTTTAATTATCAATACGGACTTGCGAATCCTCTATTTCCTAATATGATTTATTGGGATGGAAGTGACTGGACTGGAAGTGCAGACCATATTATGGGGATGGTTCATAATAGATATTCTTGGGTTAAATTATTTGTAATCAATCAACAAGCTAAAATAGCATATAATGATGCATGGATGGAAGACCATACAGATAGTGATTTTTCAAGAATGCATCATGGTAGAGCTTGGATGTTTCAAGAGCCAGACGGATCATGGACTCCTCCTCCTTATACGTGGTATGCAGAATTAGAAGCTGCACATAGTGGCGAAAATAATGATTTTACAGACGGAGGTAGAAGGTCAAGAGATTTTGTAAGTTGTGAAGTGCCAGCTATGATACCTAGTATGAATCCTAATGCTGATATGCTGTTAAATGTATATGCAGACCATGGAAGCAATCCATCAGAAAAATATTTCTATTGGAATAAGACTGCTTTAAATGTAGATATTGGAAGTAATTTTGAACCAAGTTTTAACGATTCTCCAATGGAAGAAGCATTTAGCTATCCAGTTGAATATAAAGGAGGATTTGGAGGAGAGCTTCAAATAATACCTGATAGAGATAATAGCAGAAGAATTGCTTTTTATTTCGGAAATTTATGGGATATAAATAGAGAAAAAATGCATTATATTGTTAATTGGGCTGTGTTAGATAACAACTTTGACCCTTCTTGGAAAGTGCAAAATATTGAAGTGGATCCTGTAATAGGCTTTATAACTAATTCAATTGATTTTACTAATGGAGATCCTTCTAGTTTACCTTTACAACCTTGGACTAAAATGGTTGTTAATAGTTGGGCAGGAACAATTAACTTTCTTTATATGAGAGACGGAGGTTTAGTATATAAGAAAAAGCTAGCTCTAAAAGATATTCCTTCCCTAGGCGAAAGTACAAATCTTAATGAAATTATAGGGCCTGAAGAATATCTTTTCTCTGCTCTTAATCAACTACCAGGAACTACTTTAGCATGGTTCCAATCTCAGGATTTAACAAGTGGTATGACAGGGCGTCATTTATTAACTGGAGAAACTACCGATTCTAATAGCTTGATAGTTCATGCATTTGATGTGGACTTTGTTCCAGGCTTTGGAGATATAGTAGATTTTAATATAAAAGAATTAAGAACAAACTTAATTATTGTTGATTTTTCCATACATCAAGATGATATAGAACATATAAAATCGTTTAGATTTAAAAAATCAGAAACAGAGATTCTATCTGCTGACTTTGATGATGGTTTAGATGGATACGATGAAGTTCTTATAGAAAATTTAGATTATAAGGAAGATGGAGAATTAAGAAGATATGAATATAAATATACAGGATTGCAAACTGGTGTAAGTTATTTTGCTCGATGTAAGCCAATTTTACTTTCAGAATTAGCTAGCACTAACATGTCTAACCAGATACAAATATTACTTCCTGAAAGATCTAAGTCTGTTAGTTCTTTGCAGCATACAGTTCCTATGAACGATGCTAATGGAGCTTTGTACGTAGGTACAGGTCCTGATATTTTAGACAAACCTCTTTTTATAGGAAGATTGACGCATACTCAATTTGGTACAAACTTAAATTCAATCGTTATTGATGACTCTGAATGCAAATCTCCTTCTGGAGAAGCAAGTATAACTACTTTCACAAACATGGTTCCTTTAAATGGAAACCTTAACGGCCAATTATCAAGCTATATTTTAGGATATGTTACTGGAGCTACAACGTTATTTTTAATACATAAAGATAGTGGAACTACTTTAAAAACAAATCAATTAGGGATTACTGTTGAATGTGCATGTAATTGCCTTACTATATCTGGAGGTGTTTGGGTTTTTGAAAAAGCTTCTTCTGAAGTTCATTTAATAACAATAGACCCTGGTAATATTAATACTACTTCTATTACACATTCATATCCTGTTAATT
>TARA_R100001594_G_scaffold39300_1_pt1 | contig 24203 bp, 34 predicted proteins | sample TARA_R100001594 | Tara Oceans TARA_R100001594 (sample SAMEA2622752) | marine metagenome | biome: marine biome (ENVO:00000447); feature: marine epipelagic mixed layer (ENVO:xxxxxxxxx); material: "saline water (ENVO:00002010), including plankton (ENVO:xxxxxxxx)" | depth 150 m | reverse complement strand
AGTTCATCAGGCTTATCAGTATTAAAAAATCTCGTAGTATCTTTATTGCTGTCCCATTCAGTAACAAAAGCATCTTTAATTTCATCTTCACTCAAATCTTCTCTAGAATTTATTTTTTGTTCTAGATTTGTATTTAGGGCAGAGTCTACAGACTTTCCATACAATAAAGCTATTGTAGGGGGTTTTGGCCCTATTAAATTCTTAAACATATATTGCGCAGAACATTTTAAATACTGCGTTATTGATGATGGACTTAAATGTTTTTTCTTTTTCCCCATATTCCCTCCGTTCAGTTAACTTAATTTATCACTATTAAAATTACCATGCAATAAAAAAAGGCACAGCTAAACGCCATGCCTTTCTTTATTCTCGGTAGGGTTATTCTATTTTAAAAAGGAATATCTTCTTCTACTTCCTTCTTAGTGTCGTTTTTCTCTCTTTTTAATTGGATAGTCCCTGATATATATTGACCACCCTTTTTGTCCTCCTGTACCCATCCAGCAATTTCTAACTCTTTTCCAACCATGTCTTGTGTTACTAAGGCCAAACCTCTGTAATCAGGATGGTTTTCAGCTTTCTTACTGTCATTTTGAAACAGAACAAATCTGTTTGTTTTGTAATCCTTCATATTATCTCCTATTATTGAATTTAAAGCCCCCACACTTATACAAGGTTAGCATATCCTTTCTTCTTAAAAACATGAGGGCTAATAACTATTTTGTAATTATATCTAGCTTTTCTTTTGATTTCCCTGCTAAATACTCTCTTATCACAAACCTGTGCATTGGGCTTAATCCTCTAATAAGAAGAACTATAGTTTTAAACTTCTCTGTAAGCTCCTCTTTTCCATCAGTTATAGCAGAATTAATCTTATCGTAATAATCTCCTAGCTCTGCCTCCCATCTTCTCCTTGAAGTTAAATCCTCTACAGACATCTTTTTACCATGCGCAGCTTTCTCAATAAATTCCCACTCATGCTTAGTAAATTTAACATCTAAAGAAGATAATGCTTCTTCTCTAAGAAATGGGAAAGATTCCACAGCAATTACGCACCCTGCATGATTCGTGTTGTATTTTGACTTATAATAATCAATCGTATTTAAGTCAATCCTTAATGTAGTATTAGGTTTCGTACTATTATTCACGGCTTTCCTCCATATCATTTGTAGTTCTAATTTATATTACTTTTTACTTTTTTTCAACTCTTTTCTTCTTCTTTCTTCAATAAACTCTTTAAACTTATCAGCATCTCCTTTGTACTCTATGTATTCCCATAAAACTAAAGTTACTGCTTGCAACTCTCCTAGCATTTGCTGAAATCTTAAAAGATTTGTTGATTTTTCTCCTCCTACAATGGTTTCTAGCTTGCTTAATCTTGATTGTTTTTGTTTCATTTACTCTCCTGGTTTTATTTTATCGTATAGTTCTTCTATCTTTCTTATCATTGGTTTCATAGCTTCGGCTATACCTTCAGCTTTTCCTTGAAGATAACAAATAGAATGCATATCATAGCCTAGGCTTTCAGAATCTTCTTTTGCGAGCCTGTCAATAGTTTTATTAATTACAGACAACTCACTATTTAACTTTTTTGTCATTTCTATTACTATATCGTATTTACTCTCTACAGTATAAACACCATCTATGCGTTTTACTTTCATTTTTCCTCCTCTGGTTTTAATAAATCCATATAAAAACAAATATCTTCCCATCTTTCTGTAGACTCGTCCTCATCTAAGGCGCTTTCATGGTCAACTAAGAATTTATCCGATTCTGGATTCAATGCTTGCAAAATTTCAAATAACTTTTCCCAATCTCTCATTTTTCCTCCTTCATTCCTTCGGTTAGAGAAGAATCGTAATAGATAGTAATTTTATCTTCTTCTAATGAAATCCCAAACTCCTCACATAACTCTTTCCAAGTTCCATAAGAGTAGTCTTCTTTTATTAAATCTAATGGTGTTAATTTCTTCTTCATTTTCCCTCCTACCATTCTAACCTCCCATCAGTTATTCCACCTACTTGAAGCGTTTTTATCTTACCATTATTAACATTCTCTTGTATAAAATCCCATACTTTAGCAGTAAGCTCATCAGATAATCGGAGTTCATAGGTGTGTCCACTTTCATTTTCAACCCAAACTCCCCATTGTTCTATCTTTTCATTGCCCATTAATATTTCTGTCTTTTCTTTCTTCATTTTTCTTCCTTTTTCTTTAAATGTTCTAAATAAGCTCTATTATGTTTTGATTTTTTTGTATATTGCTTATTACCATTTTTATCCTTACCTACGCAAACAAGATTAGATTTTTTATTATCCTTATATTTCATCTCATCATATTTGACAAGTTTATTCAATACTTCTTCCAACTTTTTTTGTAGTAGTGTTTTACTCACCTTAACTCTCCTTTTATTTAAGCCAATCTCTCAGCTTTTTTCTTAGTTCTGTTAATTCCTCATCACTTAATTGTCTTACTTGCTTTCTTAAATCTTCTATTGTTTCATAGAAAACTTTAGTTACTTTTCCTTCAGTCATTTTCCCTCCTTTATTAATCTAGCAATTTTTCTATCTAGCTTATCAACAACCCTAAACCAGACATTACCATCTTCCGAATCTCCGTTTTCTATGTAATCCATTCTTTCCTTCATTACTTTATTTAGCTGATAAAACTTTTGTAGGTTCATTTTAAATCTCCTTTAATAGATTTTATTTGTTTTAATAAATAGTTCATTCTTCTGTATTCTGACTTGCCTTCTTTATCGTCTCCCCAATCATCATATGTATCGTCCATTCTATTGATAACTTCTTTTATAAACTCAATAAAATGTTCCTTCGTTTCCATCATTCTACAAGCTGTATCAGACACCTCCCAATCATAACAATCTTCTGGGTAAGCTGTTCCAGAGCTAAAATGAAAACTTAATTCTGGGATACTCTCTATTCTTTTTTCTATTTGTTCTTTAGTCATTTTTATCTTCCTTTTTTCATTGTCAATAAAATCAATTTACGAAATCTATTTGAATTATGCAAGTATTATTTGCGTGTCGTTATGCAATGCTTTATTTTATATGGGCATTTGACACCACCAAATTGTTTGATAATCCCCTTTAGTAGTTTTCGTTTTTTCATGATAATGTTTGCATAAAGGACAATAGAAGTATAAGTCCTCTCTGCAATGTTTTTCAAAATTAGATTGTTCTTTCTTCATTTTTCCCCCATATCTACTGAATCAGCTATTAACATTGCTTTTAGGTAGCTTATTTTTATATCCAAAGCCTCTATATCAAGCTTATGTAAAGCTTCGCCTAATTCGTGTTCACTAGATAATTCTGCTTTTACTTCAGCAGTAACATCAACACACTCTTGGTCTATTTTAACCCTCTTACGCATTTCAGCTTGGAGTTGTTGTTTCAGTTGTTTTTTATCTCTGGCTTTTAATAATTCTTCTAACGCCCATTCTCTTGCTCTTGTTTTCATTTTCCCTCCTTAGCATCTCTTTCTATTATTGCTATTTTTCTTTTAATCACATTTAAAGCATATTTAATACCTTCTACCCAACCTAGATTTATTGCATCATCTGGGTCAGAAAAATCACCTTTAACCTTATCAATTTCCATACTATCTAAGGTATTATTTAATTCTTCTTTAACCAGTTTAATTATTATTTTTTCTTTCATTTTTCCTCCTTTAAAGATTCAATTATATCTCCCAAGTATTTAATCCCATCATAAATTTCTCCGTGAGTTAAATCGTGTAAAACATTTTCTAAATCTTTCGCCAATTCTTTCTTTGTTATCTCTATCATTTTTCCTCCGTTGTTTGTTATATATCTAAAGCCCATGTTCTAATTACGAGCTTTCTTGTTTTAGTCTTCTTGCTAATGTATGCTCCGTCAGAGCAAGGAAGCCCACTACAATCCCAATCATTGTCGTCATACACTCCTCTGTCAGTTCTCTGACATAATCCATTCTCTTCGAGGATTTCATAAATATCTTCATCACTCTTAGAGGCTGGAAACACCCAATAATTAGCTCCACAAGTACCATCTTCATCTACACTACTTCCACTATGAGTACACCCCATATTTATATCTGAGTATAAACTTTTTTGCATTCGTTGTAATGTGTGAAGATGTTGTTGTGCCTTCTCTAGCTCCTTCTTAGCTTCATATTCATCTAACATATTATTACCAAGTTGTTTTGTTAGTTTAAGCATTAAACCTTCATGAACATTTTGTTTCATTTTTAACCCTCCGTTTGTTGTTATGTTAATCTGACTTACCTAATAATCTAAATAAAACAGAAACTGTAAGTATGTTCTCTAATTCAAGTAATAGAGTTTTCTTACATATAACTTCTTTCACAATATGATGCTCAGTTGCGTGTGTTTCATCATGTAAGATAGTACAACCTTTGCTAGTACAATCTTCAATTATTTGAGCAAGTCTTTTGATTAGTAATTCATCTTTCATTTAACCCTCCGTTTGTTGTTAGTAGCTATGGGGGGAATCGAACCCCCCTAGACAACCTAGATAGCTTTTTTTACTTCTTTCGAGGTACTTTTGGAGTTGGAGCTTTTTTAGTTGGAAGTTTCTTAGGCACTCTCATCTTTATAGCTTCCTCAATTTCTTTATCTCTCATCTCTTTATACTCTAACCAATCATCAAAAGATAAATCTCTTTGACAATCTAATGGATAAAGCATATTTTCGCTATTATCTGGCTCATTTAACAACATTCTTAGCTTTTCATCTGTTATGTTATAGCCATCTTCGTATAGTATCTCGTAAACATCATCTGCATAACAATCAATACCTTCATCTAAGATATCTGATTCTGCAGCTTGATTTAAGTCTACACCCCAAGTAGCCGTTCCAAACTCTATTTTGATGTAGTTTTTTTCTATTCTTTTCATGGTTTAACCCTCCGTTTGTTTGTTTCCTAGACCTTTCGGTTTCGGGGTGACCGACTTGCGACCACCCCATCATCAGTAGGATTTATTTGATTTTAATCTTCAATTTCAGTTAAAGATTTAACAATGCTAATTGCACACATTCTTACTTTATCTTCTGACCAGCTATCAACACCATTGCCGTCTAGCCACTCACTTTGACAATCCCATGCAATATTAAGTAATGATTCTCTTAATTGTTCTACTGGCATTTTATTTATCTTTTCCATTTTTTAACCCTCCGTTTGTTTAAAGTAATAGCATTACTTAAAAATGCTAGAGCAGTTGTATCTAACTTCATTAACTGCTTTCTAATATGATTCTCATACCATTTAACATTAGACTTGTCATCTGAACCACCTAAATTCCATTTCATTTCAGAGTCGCAGTCAATAAATGTTTCAAACATTTTAAGTTGGGACTCACTTAAGATAAGTGCTTCAATGTTTAAGATTAGATTTTCAACATACTCATCTTTATTTTCTAACCTATCTGTTTTCCAATTATCTTTTTGCCCTATTTTACTTGATATCATCATTTGTAACCCTCCGTTGTTGTTATAAAATAGTAGCATACCAAGTCTTGAAACTTGCAAGCCTTTAGCTATCGTATGCTAGTCTGAGGAACAGCCTTGTAAGATTGATTAATCTAAGCTATTAATTGTAGTAAAAATACTAAACAAACTATTAATACTATAAAACATATCACGCATTCTGCTTCCCTTGAGCCTCCATTCATACCGTTACCTTCCACATCAAGTAAAGCATTAAATAGTACATTGAGAATATAAAAAAGACTATTGAATATCTTTCAACATAAGCCTCTAATTTATCCCAAAATCTATCAAACATTGTGTCTTCTTTCATTTTTTAATCCTCCGTTTTATTAGTTTTGTAATAATCTTTTATAGCATATTTTATGCAATTATCTTTGTACATTGATGTATAATAAAAGCCGTATTTTTTAGGATATTTTGAGCCGTTTATATATATTTTATAGCCCATCTTAGAGCCTAAATAATCATAGCATTTATATTTAATATTTAATACATCAATTTTGCCGTCTTTATCTATGTAATACTTTTCATTTTTACTCATTATTTAACCCTCCGTTTTATTAAGTTCACATAGATAACAAATAGCATTATTGTAACTGCATCTATGAGGTTCTTTTTTTAATACTTTCTTAGGTATAATTCTATAACAAGTTTTACACTCTATTTGTTTCATTATTTAACCCTCCGTTATTGTTAGCGCCTTGCCTAGTCTCGAAACTAGCTGAACCTAAAGTTCATACAAGGCTTACCTGTTTGCCCTCCTCTAAAAAAGGCTTATTATGATGTATATATAGACTTCCTTATTATTTCTTTCATTTTACTAGTATTTATAAGCTTTCTTTTAAAGTTATAAGGCCTAGCTTGTGATTGATGTTTAGAAGTACTTACAGAGTATTTATCAGTATTTTCATACCATGTATTTTTATACTTCATATAGATAGGAAAGTGATAACCGTAACTATATACAATATATAGCTTATCTTTTGTTATCTTTTCACTAAATATATTATTAGCTTTAAACTCTGTTAAGCTTTCTACATATTCTCTACATTTATTATTACTTGTTCTTATCATTTTATTACCCTCCGTTAGTTAGAAGCTAGGGAAGGACTCGAACCTTCCAAATCTCCAAGCTAGCTTATTTTGGTTTATTATCTTTTAATTTAAGTCAACAGATTCGAAATACATTAAACAGTCTTTTTTAGTTCTATATATATCCATCATCATAGCATCATAATTGTGCATTAATACATCTCTTTCCGTTAGATTTTCCTCTTCGTAATAATCTGTACTAACGAGCTCCATTAGAGTCCAACCGCTTTTAATTGAATAGTGTTTAAAATAACTATTGTCCTCTAGTCTAAAAAATCTATTATTAACTCTAAAGAAAATTAGTCCTCTAGATTTATCAATAATTTTAACTTTTTTTAAAGCTCCTATTTTACTCGATATCATAAACCCTCCGTTTTTTTTGTTGTTTGTGTATTATTTAAAATTTGTTTAACGGAGGAGGATTTTGTAGGCTCTAGCTCGAAGGTTATTAAGAGAGTTACTTAGGCCTCTTCTTAATATTTCGAGTTACTTCCTAACTTATAGGAGAATTTGAAGCATCAGTTTTTAGCTTGTCAGACTAAAATTATTCCTCTGATTTTCTCCCACCATGACAACAGTCTCAGCCTTACGGCCCTCCACAATCGGCTCACATTCCTTAATCCCTTCTAGACTATCCTCGCCTAAGCTACTTTCATCTAATAAAGTTTGACGGCTCTGAATCCCTCTGAGCTTCTCAATAAATCCACTCTACACCGTCCCAACATCTAATCTGCTGTGTCAATCGCTATGTCAAAAAGCAGTACTAATCTAAAAATGAATAGATTTAATATGCAAGCTTTTTATTAAAAAAAATGCAATCCTCTTCGATAAAAAAGTTTATATCCTCTATAAAATATGAGATATACCCTCACACCTCTTAATTTTTTGAGGGCTATTAATATTGAGAATCATTATCATTAATAAATACTAGGCTAGGGCTTAATTGTTATTGAGAATCATTATCATTAATGGGCGTGGTGGTAGAACTTTTTTCTGCCGATATTAAGGACACACACGCGTAAGGGGGAGTCCCAACTGAAACCAACGGCTTCAGCATACGCGAAAGAGAAATTCGAGGGGGTGGCTCTTTAATAAGAACCTCCCACAGATTTTTTAAGCAATTTTCAAAACAAGGGTTTGGAGGGGGACGAGGCTAGCAGGGAATTAAGGTAGATTGACTGATAAGGAAGAAACTAACCTCGCCCGTCTAAATTTAATACATACTTTTATTTTTTACTATATTTTTGTATATTAAGGCTTATGATTGCAAAATGCCGAAATAAAGAGTTTCAAGTGTATGACTTAGATGAGGCTCGTGCAAAAGGTATTGATTATACGGACGATTGGCGAAATGCGGAAAAAGGCGACTGGATTCTTACGAGTGACGATAAAGTTTTGCAGGTTATTGGTAAAAAGACTGAAAATCGCAAGGACCGCAAGAAACCTGTGGTTTTTATCAAAATAGGGTATGGGTATGTCCCTACCTATAAAACGGGCGTATATGCTAAGAAATACCCCGATTGGTGGTATGATAAAGGCTATAGGTATGATTTAGTAAGAGATTTAAAGCCTACCGCTAAACAACTTATGTTTTTAGAGCGTCTTGTAGATATAGGCGACTTAGATGAAACGGGCATGTGGTCTCATGAAAGCATTGTCAAGGCGTATCAGGCCGTATATAGAGATAATAACCCAAATACCTCATTATTGCGAGGTAGAATGATTTTAAAGAAAAAAAAGGTAAAACAAGTTATGGCAGAACTAATGAAAGATAAATTAAGTGCAGTAGGCCTTGATGATGATTATATAGCCATTAAATACAAAGAGTTTGTTGAAGATGACGGGATTGCGGCTAATGTAAGGTTAAACGCCTTAAATAAAGTAACTGAATTGCGTGGACACTTTGATAAGCAGACAGAACAGATAGAAGGACAGACTTTTATTGCAATGAGCGATGGAGATAAGAAAATGTTGGCTCAGGCACGAAAAGCGCTGTCAAATGACGAATTAGCTAAATTTATGCAAACAGGAGACTTTAATGGAATCAATCAACGCAAGGATACCCGTGACAAAAGACGTACAAGTAAGCCTAGACACAAAAAACAAAACGCTAAAAGTTCAAGGGAAGAAGTACAAACTGGATGAACAAGTCCTTACAGTCATTGAGTCCCTTATGGTAGAAAATACAATGTTAAAGGAATATATGCATATTAACGAATACGTTGATATAGACAATATACAATGAAGACCTACACCCCTGAAGAAAAGCAAGAGATATTAAGAAGGATGTATGTTGACCCCTTCTTTTTTGCTAAATTCATATTAGGGGACGAGACGCAGCCGATGAACTATCACGTTAGGGATAAGTCGCCCCCGTTTCACAAGGAGATAATTAATTCCTTACTACACTTAAAGAGAGGGGAAAAGCTTGCGGTAATTGCGCCTAGGGGGCACGCAAAATCAACTCTTTGTTCGTTGATTTACCCGTTACATCGGGTGCTTTTTGGTGAAGAAAGGTTTATTCTTCTTATATCTGAGTCTGAAATGCAGTCTAAGTACCTTCTTGAAACAATTGGAGATGAGATTGAATTTAATGAAAAGCTTCGATATTTCTTCGGAAATCGCATAGGAGACGTTTGGGGAAAGGAAGAAAAAGAGATTATTACAGAATTTCACCCTGATGGAAGCGCTGCGGCCACTTGTAAGATTATGGTTCGTGGTACAGGGCAAAAAGTAAGGGGACTTAAATATGGAGCGTATCGTCCTACCTTGACTGTTATAGATGACGGTGAGGGAGACGGAAATACAGCAACTGTAGCACAAAGAGACAAGTTTAGAAGATGGATAGATACAGCGGTAGTCCCTGGTTCAGATGATGGTAAGATAGTCTTTGTAGGAACAATTGTAGATGAAGACGCATATTTAAACAATGTTGCTGGAGCTAAGGCATTTAATAAGTATGGAGAAAAAATAATTAAAGGATGGAAATCTTTATTCTATCAATCCATTATACAGGATACAGAAAAACATCAATACTTAGCTGAGGGAAGGGAAATAAACAATGAGGAAGGAATACCTAAAGTTTTATGGGGAGAGCGAAGACCTTATGAATGGCTTATTGAAAAGAAAGAAGAAGCTAGAGCAAAAGGCGATATCGCTTATTTTTATCAAGAGTATCAAAATATCCCGATGGACGACTCTTTTAGGGTCTTTAAAAGGGATGATATGCAATATTGGGATGGCTATTATTCTCATGGGCGTGATATTGATTTTCTTCATATCCGAGATGGTGATGAGACTAGGAAGATTCCTGTTAATATTTTTATGGGTGTTGACCCTGCGTCTTCTGAAAACGTTAAAGCAAATTACACAGTAGTAATGATTATTGGCGTAGACCAAGATAATAATATATATGTCATTGATTACTTTAGAGGGCAAGTCGCCCCTATGGATGGAGCACAAAAAATACTGGAACTTGCAGACTTATATAAGCCTAAAATGGTAAATATTGAGGAAACAGGGCATGTAATGCTAGCTGATTACCTTCATAAAGTGTCTAAGAAAACAGGCAGATTCCTTCATATCAACACTAAAAAGGCAATTCAAAAGAAATTTTATCGTATTAAGCAAATGCAACCTATGTTTGCCTCTAAATCTGTGTTTTTAAAAGAAGAGCATAGCGAACTAGAACAAGAATTATTAGGATTTAAAGAGCACGGTACAACAACTAAAGATACATTAGATGCTTTAAGATGGGCTATGGACGATATATATGCCCCTAAATACGAAAAAAACGAAGAAGGAGATTGGGAATATCCCGACCAATTTACTGGATGCGACTGGGAAACTGGAGAAATATTTCATGCTTAATGAAAAAAGTATTGCAATTGTTGTATGTAATGTCTTAATATACCTTGGAGAACTATGTTAAAATTTGATAAATTTGAACTTCCCGAAATGGACGCACAAGACGTTCGAAATGAGTATATTCATTACGAATCTAATTCATCCGAATGGAGATATCAAATAGCAGAAGATGAAGAGTTTTACTTAGGAAAACAGCTCACACAAGCCCAAAAAGATTATTTATTAAGTGTAGGGCAACCTGCCGAAGCAAATAACAAGATAAGACCAGCAGTAGAAACTGTATTGTCAAATATAGCTGCAGCTCAGCCAGAATGGGATGTCGAGCCTATTGGAAAGATGGATAATAGGTTAGCAGCTGTATATAATCAGTTAATGGATATGGTTTGGAACGATTCTAATGGAAACGTTCAATTTAGGGAGTGTTGTAAAGATTTTATTGTTAAAGGAATTTCGTATATGTATATATACCCTGACTATCAAGCTGACGCAGGGGATGGGGCTATTCGCATTAAAAGGTTTAATCCTGAGTCCGTATTTGTTGACCCTAATACATCTCTTTCCAATTTTGCAGATGCGGCAAGTATTATCTATTCTGACTTACATACTAAAGAATCTTTAAAAGTATTATTTCCTGAATTTGCAGATGAAATAGATGATGCTCAAGAAGATTACGATAGAAATGAAATATCTTCTGGTAAATACGATAGAGATGCAATGTTTACGAGAGCTGATGTTAGCTATGATGACGAAGCTAGGGCGAAAGTAAGGAAATTTATTAGATTTTCTAAAGTATCTGTTCCTAAAGCAAAACTTACTGAAGGAATTTCAGGAAAAGTTACTTATTTTGATGAAGAAGGTTATAAAGAAGTATCTAAAGATAAAAGATTTCAAGAATTGCTTGAACAAGGCAATATTACAGAAGAATTAGTTTATGAAACTAGAGTTAGAGAGCAATGTGTTATAGGGGATAAACTTTATTACGATGAAATACATCCTATATCAGACTATCCTCTTGTTGTAGCATGTAATGAGCATAATGGAACACCTTACCCTGTAGGAGATGTAAGACATGCAAAAAGCCCTCAAAGAATGTTAAATAGAACAGAGGCTTTATTAATCGCTCATACAAATGCAACCACAAATTTTAAATTAGTAGTTGAAGATGGAGCTATAGACCCTAAAGAGCTTCAAAAGTGGAATATCCCTAATGCAGTAGTTAGGGCAAACCCTGGAGCTTTGAGAGAAGGAAAAATAAGAGAATTTGTTCCTCCAGCAGTCTCATCTTCTTTATATACAGAAAAACAAAGATATGAACTTGATATAGAGCAAGTATTTGGAGCTTATAAATATATGCAAGGTTACGCAGGCGGGTCTCCTGGAACTGTAGGAGAGGCTCAGATAGTAGATGAAGCCGCTTCTAGAAAACAGAATTGGAAAGTTATGCCAATATATGAAATGCTAACTCTCGCAGGCAGGTTATGTACTCAATGGATTCCATTTGTATATAATCAGCAACGAGTAATGAGAATTGTTAATGACTTTGGAAATCGTGAAGAAGTTCAGGTCAATGAAGTCTTTATAGATGACAGAACTGGAGAATTAGTTAAAATGTATGATTTAGTTACTACTAGAGCAGATATAAGAGTTGTTATGGGCTCAACAAGAGCTAAATCTCCAATGGCAGACTTACAAAAAGATTTACAATTATTGAATGCTGGAATTTACGATAAAACTCAAGTAATTATGAATATGAAAACAGATGTCGACAAACAAGGTTTAATACAAAGGCATTCAGAAATAGCAGAATTAATGCAACAATTAAGAGCAGCGCAAGAGCAAGTCAAAGAACTTAGCGGAGATTTACAGACTAGAGAACGTGAACTATTCCATAGTAGAATGAAAGCAGAAGTTGCTGAAGCTACTAAAAAGGTTAGCGATACGGTCACTAATGTTAAGGCTTCTGCTAGAATTGAAAATGCTAAACAAAGAGAGGAAACTCGCAAGGTCTCCGAGCAGAACTCTCAAGCTGCACAACAGGCGGTAAACTCTAACCAAGCCCCTAGTCCGCAAGAGGGACAGGCAGAAGAAGGGCAACCTTCTCCACAACAGCCATCTCCTCCTATAGGATTAGGGTAACTACAAAATAAGGAGCATCGTAAATGAATACAGACCAAAAACAGCAAGAAGAAGTAGTAAGTGAAGATAACCTGGAAGTCGTTGATGTCTTAAATGATTTAAGCGATTTTAATACAGGCTCTTCAGCTCAACCAGAGCAAGCTAATGAACCAGAAGCTGAACAACAAACAGAAACAGAGAATAAGAGTGATGATGAATGGCTTATTAAAGATAAGTTTAAGAATAATGCAGAAGGCAGAGAGAAACTTGCTAAATCATATAGAGAGATTCAAAGCATGAGCGATAAAAATTCGGATAAATATAAAAAGTTAGAAAAGCTTGATAAATTTTTAGCTGAAAATCCTAATGTAGTTGCTGCTATGCAGAATGAGCTAGATGGTATGAAGCAAGCTCAAAGCGGACCTCCTGAGAAGCCAGATAATTATGATATTTTTGATGAAACTAGAGAAGGAACGGTTTCTTATGAATGGAGACAAAAGTATGATAAGTATTTAGTAGACCAAGGAAAAAGCGCTGCTCAAGCAGAAGTTCAACAACTTCGTAACGAACTTAATCAAGAAAAAGCTACTAAAGACAGAGCCTCAAAGCTTCAAGCTATGGGAATGTCTGAAGCTGATATTAAGGAGTACGATAACTTTATTAATAATCCAGATAAACTGACCGAAGATACTCTTGTTGATGTTTGGCGTTACTTAAATGGAAAAACGCCTTTACAAGGAAATAATAATCAAAATCAAGGAACTAGAAGGACAAGTGCAGCCGCCAGTTCAGGCTCTGCTCCTTCTCCAGCTAGTCCTCAAGATAAAGATGCTGATTCTTTCTTTAAAGGTATAATGAAACATAGTAGATAACAAATAACATACAAGGATAAGAAAAATGGCAACAACAACATACGGAACAGGAACTGCGTTACAGTTTACTGATGCTTCGCAACGTCAGGTACTGGAACTTGGTTCTAAGATTCATTACTATAATCCTTCTGTTACTCCTTTATTGACGCTAATGGGTCGTATGTCAACTTCGGTGACCCCTGTGCCGATATTCGAGTGGATGGAAGATGAGTACATGATGCAAAAATCAATAAGAGTAGATTTTGCTGGAGGAACAGCAGGAGAAGACTCTAATACTGCAGTTTTATCAGATACCGCTACAAGTGGTGTTAACGGTGAAAATGTAGTGGTTAACTTCAGACAAGGACAACATGAAGCTTTAGAAGTTGGTGGAATATATAAAGCTACATTAACTGGAACAGGCGCTTTGGCTACTGATGTAACTCACTTAATATGTATTGCAATTGGTGAAGATTGTAATATTACAAATGCAGCGCATACGCAAGCACAGTTTTTGCCTGCGCATAAGCACGCTTCATTAAATGCATATAATACAGAAGCAATAGCAGGTGGTACAGATGTAATTGGATTTAATACAGATACTGTGTTAGACCTTACATATGTAGCTACTGCAGGTCTTTTTTATGACAATGGAACAGCAACTTCATATTATGGTTACAATATACATAGTGGAAGTAACGGTTTTGGTGAAATTAATTTCGCTGACGCTGACTATTTCATGGTTGAAGGTGGTGCAGGACAGTATGCTGAGGGTGCTGCGGTAGGAGTGGAAACCAGAAAAAGAGTAAGACGTTTAAAGAATTGCACTCAAATCTTTAGAGAGCCTTACACTATTACTGGAACTGCTCATGCGTCTAAGCATTATGGTGGAGATGAATTAGCAAGATTGCAAGCTAGAAAATTGGCTAAAATTAAGTCAGATATCGAGTTTGCTATGCTTACTAATGGCAACATTAGTCTAGATTCATCATCTGAAAATCCTAAGCGTACAATGGCTGGTTTTGGATTAGGTCAATCTGCTGGAGCAGGTTTTGTTAAATCTCTTGATGGTAGAGGTGATGCTAAGCTACAACTTGACTTTGATGCTGCAGACTTAGATTCTATGGATATTGCTGTAGAGCATATATTCTCGGATTTAACAGAAGGTTCTATGGAAAAAACAGTTCTTTGTTCTAACAAGTGGTTAAGATTTATTACGTCACTTGGAAGACAAGGTATTGGCCCAACAGCAGCTCCAGTAGCTGGTATTTCTGGATTAGTTATGAACCAAGAAGCTGGTGCAGCTAATGCAACTGCTGGTTTGCAAGTTACTCAATATCAAGGCCCTGTAGGTAAGCTTAATTTCGTACCTCACCCAATGTTAAGAGGTGAGTATGAAAATCTAGCTCTTGCGGTTGATTTAGCAAATGTAGACTTAAGACCTCTTGCTTCAAGAGATATGCAACTTAGGTCTGACATTGTTAATGATGGTCGAGATGGCAGAACTGACGAATGGTTAATGGAAGTTGGTATGGAAGTTCGAAACGAACAAACACATGCTATCTTGAAATTAACTTAATAGTTGATTAACTTATAGGGGGTCTTCGGGCCCCCTATATTAACAAAGGAGATTATTATGCCAAAAGTTGGAAAAAAGAAATTTAGTTACACAAAAAAAGGTAAAGCAGCAGCAAAAAAATTTGCTAAAAAAACTGGTAAAAAAATAACTAAAGTTAAAAGAAAAGTTAAAAAATATTAATGAGATATCAAGAAGCATACGAAATTATAAATGCATCGCTTTTAAAAGCGCAATTAGCTTTTCCTGCTACAGAAAAGATTATATCTGAGTTGTTTGATAATCAGGTAAAAAATATAGCTTTAAGAGTCGTAAGAAAAGTTAATTCTGAAACGCTAACAATGTCTGCAGCTAATGAGGCTATATTTGCGAATCCTGATATACAGTCAAATGATTTTACAGGCCAAATATATAAAGTAGAGTATGTAGATTCATCGTCAAACTCTACAGATAATAAAAAAATTATTCCTTTTATCCCAGATGCTTCAGTTATGTTAGATGATGATGTAAATGTAAGCAATATAGGGTATTGGGTCGAAACAGACATATCTAGAGGAGATATGGCTGACTCAACTGTATTTGGAAGCGCTTCTGGTAGTGTGAATACATTAACAGTTACTTCTACAGCTCATGGATTAGATGTTGGAGATTATGTTATTCTATCTGAACTTTTAGCTAACAATACTGCAGCAAATCAAGCTTATTACGATGAGTTTGTTAATCAAAAAAGATTTAAAGTATTAACTACTGCAGATGCAAATACTTTTACTGTTAGCGTTACAAGTGACTCAACTGCTGCAGCTGCCTTTGCTTCTGATACAATTTCAGGCAAATGGGTAGAAGATACTAAAAAAATTAAATTTAGCAAGGATGCTACGGGAACAATTAAAGTTTATTATTATGCTTTACCTGAAGCTAAAAACAGTATAAAAAGTAAAATAGATATTCCTGACCAATTAGTTCCAGCAGCTATACATCATACTGTAGCTCATTTATTAAATTTTGATGGACAATTGCAATTAGGTTCAGGCCACAAAGGAATAGCTCAGGTTATAGAAAGAGAATTTTTAGATACAAATAGAGCAAAAGAAGCTATGCAAGACATATTACCTAACTCACTACAGGACTTTATATAGATGGCAGATTTCCAAACTAGAATAGAAGATTTAATAGGTCAAGTAGAGACTTCATATGGAAGTGCTTCTGCAGATACTGCTTTTATAACTCAAGCAATGACAGATTCTGTACATGAACTTATTAATATGATGCCTGCAGAAATGCTACACAATTTCACACAAACATCTGGCGAAATAACATCTAACGGAACAGCTAATCCAAATATGAAAATATTGTCTGTTCAAAGAGAAACTGGCGTTGATGGAGAGTTTGCTGAATGTAAAGAAGTTCCCTTAACTTATGAAACTAAAGCTAAAGACGTAAATAGTATGTTTGCAGCGACTAAGCAAAATCCTGTATTTATAAGAAAGGATGCAAAGATATATGTTTATCCAGCTCCAGGAGCAAGTCCAAATGTATTTGTTTATACTTATGTTAATTATCCTGGAAGTATAGCGTATGATGCTTCATCTATATCAACCTTTCCAGATGAATTAGAATATGCTGCTGTTCTTGGAGCAGCTATAAGATGTCAATATAAAAAATTAGCCCAAATTAACGCTGAGATTAAAGATGCTACAGATAAAGCTAAAACATTATCTACTGATGATGCTGCCTTTAACGCCCTGTCTACTGTAACAGATGATGTTACTAATACCTCTGCTTTACATTGGTTAGGAGACGAAGACCCTGAAATGGTGACAGGTGCATTAAATATGATATCTACAGAATTATCTAGAGCTCAAGCTTTAATAGGAGTTAAACAATCTATGGAAAGAGACCTTGTTAATTTAGGAGGTCTTTATAAAAGCGCAGTTCAAGCAATAATACCACAAGCAACGCAACAAGCTGGCGGAGAATAATAAATGCCTAAGCAACCTTTAGAACTAAAGGACTTTACAGGCGGTCTTAATACAAAAATAGACAAAAACGACCTTAATCCTAACGAATTTACAGAATCAAAAGGCTTTATGTTTGATGAAGTAGGCCGTATAAGGGTCATGAATGTGCCTGAAACGCATAAATATGATAAAACTAATACTACCCCTACCTTAGGAAATTTAAACCTTTCTAAGGGCAATGGGCTTGTATTTATTGCAAGTGACTCAGCTCCATTAAGATTAAAAATACTAACTGACGATGCAAGTCAAATTGCTGTTGATAAGTTTATTACTAATTCTTCAAATGACACGATTCTTTCAAGTGAATTTGTAGGTAAAATAGTAGATAGAGATACTTCAGGAAGTGCCCCTGATACTTTTTATGTAGATGTCGTTCAGCCTGGAACTGGAAGTAATCATTATAGCGTATGGACTGGAAATATATATCAAATGGATGATGCTTCTGGAACAAATCATGCAGATGGTGGTTGCGATATTTACGGCTCTGCAACAGAATTATTAAATAACTCAGATTTTACACAAGCAAATATACAACCATGGATGCCTTTTTATTCTGAGAATGTAGATTATAATGCTGCAAATGATAGAGTAAGATTTATTAATATTGCAGTAGGTGGAATAAAACAAGATATAAATCAAATGACTTCTGCTTTAAAACCTAATACTGCATATATGGTAAAGGTAACTTTAGCTAAATTTACAGCTACAGGAAATACAAATAGTAACACTACAGTTGATAATATTAGTTCTAATGCTAATATTTTTATAGGTCAAAAAGTTACAGGCTCAGGAATACCTGATGGAACTGTAGTCGAAGCTATTGCTGCAGGTACAGAAGGAGCTAGTGTAACTTCTATTACTTTAAGTAAAGCTGCTACGGCAACAGCAACTGGAGTAACTTTAACTTATCAAACTTTTCATGGTTCTATGAATGGATATGTTGGTTTTAATGGATATTATGATGAATCTTTAGACCAATATGTTTCAGGCACAAATGAAATGCTTTGGCCAGAAGATATGGACTCTAATAATGTTATAAGCAAAATATTAATAACTCCTCAATTCCCGACAAGCGCTGATATAATATTTGGAGTTGGTTCTTTTGGCCATAAATTTCAATTAGATTCTGTATCAATAAAAGAATTAACAGCAATAGAACCTATAAGCAATACTGCAAAATTAGGTTCAGTTGTTGAAAATAATTTATTTATATACGAAGGCTCAAACAAATCTGTTCGCCAATTTAGTTATACAAATGGAGATTGGGGTAATGCATTTAGTTTACAGCAAGTGGTAAAGTCAAATAACATTAATTTTACAGAATGGACAAGTGGAAATGGTGGCACAATTACTAATGATGGAACAATAGATTTTACAGACTATTTTACTACAAGTGACACAATAACTATAAGTGGAGCAAATAACTCAGAGTTAAATGCAGATTATAATTTAAGCGGAGCTACAATAACTCCAGATTCAATTGCTTTACATGCAGATTATCCTGTATTAGCTACTGAAACAGCTGGTAATTACATTACTCTTTCTAAACTTGCAGATGCCAACACAGAGCCTTTAATGTATCCCGTAAAAGGAACTTTAAGAACTGTAGATAAAAATTTAGCTACAACGAACACAACAACATTAAGAAACCCTGCAGAATCTTGTTTTTACGGCTATATTGATAAAAGTTATTTTAATGAAAACGTAAGGCGTGTTGGTTGGGAAAAATTTCCTATGGATATTATAGAACCTAGAAAAGGAATAATATCTAATTCATCAACTAATCCTACCCATAATTCAGGTTTTATGGATATTATGGTTAGAAAAAACGAAACAACAACTAATGTAGTTAAATGGGCTAGTAATTACGATACAAATGGATTTTATGCTGGAAGAAATTTTGACGAAGAAAATCAATTAATTTCTGTAAGAGCTGATATATTAGAAGCTATAACAAACTTTCCGTCAATTCCAATAGATGAAAATGGAGATAAGCCTAATTCTGTAATACTGTTTTGCAAAAGAGATACAGATGGACCAGGCGTATCTTTAACATATAATTCTAGATATGACTCTACTTCAAGTAGCGCTGAGTATTTTGATAAAGTTATTGATTTTAGTAGCCCTGATTTTGGGTCTTTTAAATTTGATTTATACTTAGAAGAAACTCAATTTAGCTATTTAAATATAACAAATACAGTTCAAGTGTATTTAGGCGATTTAAAACATATTAACCAAGACGCAGATTTAAGTGATATGGATGTTGCTGAATGGAGTTTTGATAAAGATGAATTACAAAGCGGATGGAATTCTATAGAAATAAAGCCTAACGAATATACAAAAACTTATGGTCAATATGATTCTGCAAAAATAACTTATTTTGGAATTAACATTTCATATTCAAACAATTTTACTCAAGGCAAAGTTATGCAATCTGGAACATCTGCAAGTGGAGATACTCAATTTGTTTTAACTAATGCTTCATATCAAACTGCTGCTTTTACCGCTAATCCAGTAGGAACAGTTACATCTAACAATCATAGTCACGATGGTCAGAACGAAGATGATTATTTTAGAAATTATAATTTAGACATTGAGTTAAATTCTGAAGGAACTCCGAATTTAAAAAAAGGAGATTTATTAGAGCTTAGAAATAATTCAACTAGGTCAAGTGCTACTATTTTTAAAACAGCTGTTGTTACAAAAGTTCTTGATACTGATGGAGATGGCCTGACTAATAAGGTATTGGTTTCTGTTGGTGTTAATGATTTTGATATGGGTTTAAGGTTTGATAAAAACAATAATGGAAGTTCTGATTATTACCACCCAAATTTAACATCAGGAGATATGGCCGAGTTTAGTAGCTCAGGTGTATGGTTTGAAGTTTTAAGTTCTATTAACAGTATTAGTTATGTTAATTTTGGAATTACAAATATAAGATTTACAGAAGGAAATGAAGGAAGCTTTAAAGGTAATTATAAATTTTATTATAGCTGGGTTTATGACGACAATCAAGAATCTTTTTTATATCCATATGTTGATAGTGATGGTAAAGAGCTTGAAATAGCATTTGAATATCAACCAGCATTTTTTAATTTATTAATTAGCGAATCTATTAACGGTGGATTTAATCATAAAATTAATGGAAATAAAAGAATAAGTCATGCTCGAATATATTATAGCGTAAGAAATGATGAAGATGAAGCTGTAGAAAATCCAACTTATTTTTATTTTGGAGAAGTTGATTTAAATAAAGGATTTCAATTATCAGGGACTAAAGATTATATTCCTTTTTATTCTTTTAATGATGAAGATACTATTAATAATCAATCTTCGTATTATCAAATAGCGTCTAAAGCAAAATCTTCACAAATTAACGTTCTTGGGACCGCTGGTCTATTTAGTGCAAGTGCTTGGTGGTTAGTTGCTAACGGTTTTTCTGTAGCTAGTAATCAATTAAGATATGCTCACAATGCTTCTGCTTCTACCGCAATGTTAAACCAAGAATACGATAAAGATATTGTTCGTAATAAATACTATGAAATAAAATATACTATAGATGATGGAGCTTCTGCTCATGCTTTAGGTAGTGGAGCAGCACAAACAAGATTATTTATAACTCAAATATCTGATAAAAAAACATATTTACCTGCAAGCAAAGGAACACATAATGTTGTATTTAAAGCAAATGAAAATATAGGAATTAACATAGTTGAAAATCATCAATTTAATGAAGATGCTAAATGGACTAAAGGCGCTAATTGGACAATAGGTACTACTGGGTATGCTACTTTTGGTGCTAGCGGAACTGCCTCTCTTTTGCAAGATTCTGATAATTATACAGTTATAGAAGGCGATAGTTATACTGTTACTTGGGACCAAGTTGCTGGAGGGAGTAATGGAGTCGCTGTTAAAGTTGGCGGGGGTACTGGCTCTGCAGAACAGGCTAATGCAACTGCTACGTATACTGTTGTTGTCGTTGCTGGAAGCGATACTGATAGAGTAGTAGAGTTTATTCCAAATGCTTCTTTTAGTGGGCGGATAGATAATGTTGAAGTAAAGCCTTTAGGAAAAATTAAATTTGAAGTAGAAAATAGTCAATCAGGAACATCGTTTTCTATAGATAACGTAAGTATTAAAAATATTAACAATAAAGATTTATCTATAGCTAATCCACCTGTATATGAGTCGTTTGAATCTAAAGCTTTATATAGTAATGACGATAAAAGTAATAATGCACGATTTAAAACTGCAGCTTTTTCAAAAGGACATTTATATGTAGGTAATGTAGAAAAAGATGGCAAAATATATAATGACAGAATGTTAAAATCTCTTCCTAATAGATTTGATTTATTTCCAGACGGAAACTTTATAGATGTAAATATAAGTGATGGAGAGCAGATAGTTGCTTTAATGGCTTATAATGATAGAATTTTACAGTTTAAAAACAATACTTTATATGTTATTAATGTTGGAGGTCAAACAGAGTTTTTAGAAGGAACCCTTAATCATATGGGAGTTGAGTCAGAAAACGCTGTTATAAGCACAGATATTGGCGTTATATGGGCAAATAGCAATGGTTTATATATCTATACTGATAAAGGTCCACAAAGATTATTAAATAAAATATCAGATGATGACTGGATAACCTTCTTAAAAGGAGGTGAAAGCACTATAGATGAGTCGGCTTTAATGGTTGGCTATATACCTGAAAAAGAACAAGTTTTAGTTTTAAATACAACATCAGAAGATATCTATATATATGACTTTAAAACTCAAAGTTTATCACGAGGAACAGATATTATAGATACCGAAACTTATTTTACTAACTTCACATTTGACAAAAAAAATAATAAACTAATATATGCTGTAAATGTTTCTAGTAATGTTACTGTAAAGCAATACGACAATATAAAAGGCTCTGCAGGAACTACTTTACATTCGGGCAAATTTGAATTAGAAACATCACATTTTGATTTTGGTCATCCATCAATAAAGAAAAAAGTCTACAAAGTTCACATAACTCATAGAAATGTAAGGGCTGCAAATAGAGTTAAATTAAGATATAGCACAGATTCAGGAAATAGTTATACTGATGTTCCAAGCGGGTCATTAACTTATGATGCAAGCAATCCTAGTAATTGGATAACAGATTCATTTTCATTAAGTGGAGTAAATAATATCTTTACATTTGGATTGCAAGTAACTGATGATGGAACTGACCCTGTAGATGCTGCTTTTGAAATAAATGATATATCAATAGTTTATAGATTAAAAAGAGTTAGATAATGGCTTCTAGAGACGAAAGACGGCTTCATAATAATAAAGCTGAACAAATTGTCGTTAAAAGAGGACATCCTACAAGAGCTGAGGCGTTTGAAGGAAATATAACATTAAGGTATATAGAAAATAAAGGATTATTCTTATATTCCTATTTTAAATCAAGATGGTATAGAACTGAATTAACTTTAGACAATCCTACAGGAAAAAAGCTAGAAAAGTCTATGGTAGTTAAATCTATTAATATAATAGATGAGATAGATTTAAAAAAAACAAGAGTTAAGGGATTAGTTGCAGATGAGATAGAAGATGGCTTACTAAAAGCTATTCCTACTAAAACTAAATCTGGCTTAAAAATTAATGACAATTTTAAAATAGATGGAGATACGAATCCTAAATTATCTCTAGGATTAAACGACAGAGAGTCTTTACAAATAAACACTACATATGATACATCTGAAAATTTATCAGAAATTAACATAACAACAATAACATCAGCATCTTCTCCAAATTTAGTATTAGATATAGCGGGAGATATTGAACTTAATGCAGATGGTGGACAGGTAACTATCAAAGATGATACAGCTTCTCATTTCTTATTTGATTGCGATGATACATCTTTTACAATATATGATGATACGACATCTTCTGATTTTTTTAAAATACTTGTTGATGAGGAAGGAGCGACAACTATTTCAACTATTGATAATGATGGGCTTGATGCAGCCTTAACATTAGATATAGACGGTGACATTGAGCTAAATGCAGATGGAGGAAATATTACATTTAACGACCACTCTATTTTAATGGCAGGGTTCAAGAATAATGCTCCTGCAGGTCATGAATTAATCATATATTCGCCAGCAACTGCATTAGATTACTTTAGAATAAAGTGTGCATCAAATGGTGTCACCACGTTAACAACAAATGATAATGATGGTACAAATGGAACTTTAGATATAGATACTGATGGAAGTTTTACAGTAGATTCTGCAGACGAGATACTCCTAGACCAGACAAATAGAATGAAATGGAAAAAAGCTGGTACTACTTATGCACAAATGGATGTCAATACTACATCTAATTTTACATTATATGAACAAGGTGGAGCATCTACTAATGATTATTTTCAAATAGAATGCGCAACTGATGGCGATACTACGATAAAAACAGTTGATGCAGCAGGCGCAGCTGGGCATATAAGATTTGAGCCTGACGGAAGTTTGTTAGTAAAAGAAACATCTAGTGCAGGAGCAGATGTTGCAGGATATGGCCAATTATGGATAAAAGATGAAACTCCTTGCGAATTATATTTTACAACTGATGCAGGCAATGATATACAGCTTACATCAGGGACTAGTACAGCAGGTGGTGGAGGAGGAACAAGTAGGTGGTCATTTTCTACAGGAGGATATAAAACTAATAATAACTCTTCAACTTTTTATTATTTTGCTTATAGGCCTAACGGAGAGAATTGGAGTAACTCAGATTCAAGTCCTACTACTTTAAATACTTATGATGCTTCTTCTCCATCATGGATTGCTCCAGCAGCTGGCACATTAACAAATATTACTGTGCAAGGATATGTGACCGACACAGGCGCAACTGACTCTTTTAAATTTTATGTCTTTAAAGGACAGTCAGCTCATGATGCTACAACAACAAGTTTAACTCAGATTGGAGTAACAGGAGCTATAACTGCTGCTGCTTCATTGAGAAATTTTAGAATAAGCACAGATATTAGTAGTAGTAATTCTTTTTCAGACCATGATGGTATATGGGTAATGTTAAAAAAAGACTCAACAAGTGGAAATCAAGACTTGTATTTTAGTGTAACAATAAGCGGAGAATATAGTTAATGGATAAAATAGATTATAATTCTGTCATAGATGAAGGTAATGAA
>TARA_R100001594_G_scaffold30299_1_pt1 | contig 24270 bp, 37 predicted proteins | sample TARA_R100001594 | Tara Oceans TARA_R100001594 (sample SAMEA2622752) | marine metagenome | biome: marine biome (ENVO:00000447); feature: marine epipelagic mixed layer (ENVO:xxxxxxxxx); material: "saline water (ENVO:00002010), including plankton (ENVO:xxxxxxxx)" | depth 150 m | reverse complement strand
TCTGAAAGCGGGACAAAAATATCCTCAAAGTAACCGCATCCGTCCGGACACTTAAAATCATAAAACGGCATTATCTCCCTCTTTTTTCTTCTTACGTTTATCCAACGCCTTTAGTGTAAAGCGTATGGCTGCTCCCAACGCGCCAAGAATGAACTTAACTGGCACCCGTCCCTTCATGAGTCTTTCTTTGCTTTCGCCGCAACTTGGGCCCGCTTGCCGAGCTTGCCGCTCTTTTTAACCGCCGCCTTAATATCGCCCTTAGAAGAGTAGGCCTTTTTCGGCGTACCGTCAGATTGCTTCAGCTTTTGGGTGACGTTTTTACCCCACTTCCCAGCCATCATTTACCTCCCATTCCTGGTAGTCCGCCCATCGGTCCCGCCATCCCCGGCCCGCCCATAGGTAGGGGCATCGCCGGAGGCTCCGTTCCTGGAGGTAGGGCCCCGGTTGCGATGTTGTCCATCGGTGGTCCCATCGGCGGTGCGCCGGGAGGACCCGGAGGCATCGGAGGACCAGGCGGTCCGGGAGGCATCCCCGGCATAGCCGGGGGTTGATCGACAGGTGAAGCGAGGATGTCCCGCATTTGCAGCAGATCGAGCAACTTAGTAACTAGCTTCTCTTGATCGACCGCCGGAGATTGCAGGAGCAGAGGCATGTACTGTTGCAGCTTCTGAAGCTGAACAAGCTTGTGGTTTTCGGTAGGAGAGTAGGGAAGCGCGATGTAGTCATACTCTAGTGGATCTTCGTATGGATCTCGATCAGTACGTAGCTTCAACGATTCTCTCGTCATCTGTAGGACCCTGTGTGTGTCCATAAGACGGACAGCGAGGGCCTTATCCCCCTCCAAGAACTCTTCGTACAGCCCGATGATGCGGGTTGCGAGGTCTTGAATGTTATCCTCGATCATCTTGATCCGGCGACCGTTCCGTGTCCGAGTTGCAGTATCCGCGAGAGCGACCTCGGTCGCTACGTCGGCCACCCCAACGACGCCTCGCGAATACTGCGGAATACCCAGAATAAATTCGATGACTTGGTTACACCTGTCACGCATAGTTGCGAACGACGGGGTGATCGAAGGCATCGGTGTCTGCCCGATGATGTCCCCGAGCGGTGCGCCCTGCTTGCCCCGGACTTGGATAAGTGACCCCGGCTCATTCGCCTGCTGGAGCGCAGTCAGGATGTCCTCTGGGTTATCCGCCAACGCCGTGTTCACCATCATGATCGGAGTAGACGTGTGTGCGTGCCAAAGCTCAAGCGTATCAATCTCGTTCAAGCGTTCCTGGAGAGACTGGATCAACTTGATGTCCGACAGACCGCCGAGATCCGTCATGTTGTCGTTGAACGTAGTGAACGTAAACGGGTTTCGCACATAGCGATAAGGGAGATCTCCCTCAAAGAGGGGCTCTTCAACATTGTCTAAACAGTGATAGTACTTGCCCGCACCAGTAAAGTCGTACACTTCGTACACTGTGACCCAGCGGTACACGGCCCGGGAGGCTTCGTTCATAAGGTGCGAGCTTCGCGACTTGTCTTTTAGCCAGGAGGGGAACCCACCATAGTCGGCTTTCTCCGCTACCTTTGCGTTATAAAGCGCCCCCTTCTTACCCTTTCTCTTCACGCGCCCCTTAAACTCGGCTTCAGTCAGCACCGTCACCTCTACAAGATAACGGATGTCTTCCCACCGCTTAGCGGACATGTCAAAGAAAACGAAGCGTGGATCAACTTCATAGATGTCGATGTTGTTTTTGCGGAAGTTCCACACTGTCTTCATAAGAGCCCGCCCGCAGATAGCGGCATTCGTCGCCGCCTTCCACAGAATCTGGTGCATGTTGTTGCGCCGGAACGTGTCGTTAATCAACGCCTCCCGGAACTGCGCTGCCGCATGGTGCTCTTCCCGCCGAGACATGACGGTCACCTGCGGATTCTGTGGGCAGATGTTGGCGATCATCGTATCGATGTACGCGTACGGATAGTTCGTCTCAAAGTTGACGTCTTCGTCTGCTGACTGCCCCATCGAATAGGAGCCCGTGGGCTGCTCCGTAGTCCGGTTCCAGTACTCGGCCATATACCACGAACGCCACTTGTCCCACTCTTGTCTCTCTGTGCGAGACTTAGAACGATGCGTCCTGATAATTCCCATAAGCTGTGCTTTACTGAGTGCCACGAGATTCTCCCTTTAATCGTACTAGTTCTTCATCTGTTGGGCGGGGGCCCATGTCCTCTGGTCGGGTGGAGTCACCAAACGGCTCAAACCCGTGCATAAGTTGTCCACGATTTGCCGGACTATCTAAGAATTTCTTTTTATACTCTCGCTGTAGCCTGTTCTCAATCGTTTCCTCAAGTGCTTTGTCCGCCTCAGCTTCCCGTTCTTCAAGCCCTGGTTGAACACCTGGACCGGGGGCGTGGTATGCCTCCTCGATAACAGCTTCTGGGTCTGGGTCTGGAGCCTCTTCCACGCTCCCGGGGGTCGTAGCACCAACTTTAGGTGCGTACAGTGGGTTTGTCTGCTTATGCTCCCGCCAGAAAATAGCCGCGCTTCGCTCAGCATCCGTCATCTCATATCCATGAAGAAGCTTCAACTCCCCAAGAATGCCCTGGCGAATACGTTCAATGTACTGGGGAGAAAATTGCGCTTTTTCTTCTTTGGTCAACATGCGCTCTTCAGCAGCATGAAACGAGGGAGCGCGTCCGGCGCGAAGCGCAAGCTCGTTCAGCCGCACAAAATAAGGTCCAAGTGCTTGCCCTTTATAGTAACTAATCGGGGCGGCCTGTACGGGCTCACCGAGGTACTTCAAAAGTTCATTCTCATAGTTAACTAGATGTGTCCAGAGTTCTCCGCTGTACGTGTCAAGGCCCTTCAGCTTTTCGGTAGCCGCTGCTCTTCCTTCCCGGGACGTCGCGGGTCCCTCACTTTTAGTAGTACTCATAGGGGGTTCTCCAGTTTGCTGCGTTGGTGCGCTCCCGGTCAGCAGGGGGTGATTAATCCGTTGGAGCGCAGCATATCGGGGACCAATATGCTTCCGTCCGATGTCTCGCGTCCACATCTTAGACGCATCATCCCAAGCGTTTGCTTTCGGATTTCCCCCGTGAATTGTCGCGTAAGCGTGGTCCTGCCCGCTTAGTCCGACCCGCTCCTTCGGGCTCAAGTCCATCCACCCCCGCTGAATAAAATACTTTGCAGTCAGATCGAGTTGATCTTGAAACGACATAGAAGAGAGTGTCCCCCGGATGCCCTCAACTGAATCGCCCTTAACGCCCAACTCCCTGGCGGTAGGAGCAACAAACTGAATGATACCTGTAGCCGTAGATTCGCCGGTCCCCTCGCGTACAGCGGGGTCAAACGTGCCTGCGCTTTCAAAATGAATCATCGCGTAGAGAAGATTCGGGTCCATCCCTAGAGAATCGGCGGTAGCTGCCAGAGCCTTGATGTCTTCCGGAGGAAGCATCTTCAGCGTCTGCTCAACCGTGGCTCCCCTATGTGGGCGGCCCTCTGTGGGGGTGTACGCAGATTTAGGCATTATCTTCCTCTTCTGTCTCCGCGAGTTCTTTTTTCGCGTCTACGTCAGGGTTATCGGAAATAATCTTTAGACCAAAAGTCGAACGAGAAATACCCGGACGACGCACGTTGTGATTCTCTGCGAGCAGTTGTTTAATCCGCTTCATAAGACGATGCTTCTGTCGGTATGGGTTTTTCATCGTCTCCTCCGGTACCTGCTCCGCCTACGTTTCTTGCTTTGTTTTTCCTTCGCTTCGGTATTTCTGTACTCAGTTACCTGATTGTACGTCATATTCCGAAAGAGAAGAACATTACTCGGCTCGTCGGGCGTGACTTTCTTATAGCGTCTCGGAGCGAAACGTGCAGCCAAGCAAGCCAACTGAAGGGCAGAAATTTTATCCCAGTGATGCCGTTCGCGTCGACGGTTCGGCTTACCGGAGTGCAAGATCTCAGATGCCGCAGTCCGTTCGACACTCTTATCCTCCCGGTACGAACCCAACTGACCAACTGTATCTTCGTCGTATAAAATAAGTTCATCCCTCAACGCGTCTTGTAGATAGGACAACATTTGAGCTAAAGATTTTGACGTTGTGGCCACACCTGGCTTGTACGGTTTTTCGTAGTAGAGGTTGGAGTAGCCCATGTCTTCGAGCAAAGCCAAGGTTGCAACACCCACACCGTTACTCTCGACCGCTACGAGAGCTTTGTTGTATTTTTCTCCAATCTGGAATATCTTCTTAGCAAAGAGTACCGGATCGGTAATCCCACCGTAGGTAGCAACCTGAGTCCATTCACCATCGTAGATCTTCAAAACCTGGAACGAAGCATGGTCACGAGCCGCATATCCAGCGGGGTCAACCCCCATCACATAAGTAGCCCCGGGCTCTGGCTGCTCGTATTCCATGAACGGAGCACGCCAAGGGACGAGAACTCGCTCTTGGTGTTTACGTAAGAGGTCCTTATGGAACACCGACCCGATAGATGCGATCCAACAAGTAACGTCATCGAACGGGTAGTAGACTCGGAACAGGTCCGGGTTGCGTCGGATCTCTGCATCAGTCTCAATCATCAGACGGCGGAAAGCCAGGTTCTCTTTCTTGAGGCCCTTCGACATGTACCGGTTCATCAACTCGATCTCTTCGTTAGTAAGAGAGGCCCCTTTGGGCCAGGGGCGAGAGTTCAGCTTGCCGTCCCAGAAGGGGAAGAAGGCGTAGACCCATCGACCCAGACCCAACTTCGCGTCCCGGCAGTGATCTCTCCACCACTCGGCGGAGGGCTCGCTCATCGGGCATGGTGTAGATTCCAACAGTACCTGAGAATGATCTCGGTTAATCATGGAGGGATAAATCATTGAGAACTGATGACCCGCATTTCGCCAATACGGAAGCTCTGATCCGTGAAAAGAATCAGGCGACTGTCCGATACCTACAGCACCGGATTCACCTGAAAGAACACGCATTTTCCCACCATGTTGGAACGTCAACTGGCGGACCTCTCGATTCGGCACCGTCCGTGCCCTCACGGGTTCTGGCCATCTGCTATGAGTTAAGTGGATACGACGATGGAGATATTCCGCACGGTCCTTATTATCAGCGATACAAACATGATCGTGACCCGGAGTGTACGCAGACTTAACGTAGCCACACAGTTCTGCCGTAAGACTCTTCCCGCCCTGACGATAGCCAAGTAGAGTGAGCCACTTGGCTTGGTTTAGTTCGGTAAGAGGTGGCTCCGAATAGTATGAGAGTACCGTCTCTTGGAGACGATTTGTGATCGCAAATGGATCGAACGTGTACTCTTTACCCGACCTCTGATCGATAATCTTGGCGTACGCTTGAAGACTAATTGCGGGATCGCATAAAGCTTCAAGCGCCTCCCCCTCAATCTTTTTGGTCATGACTCACTTCAGTGTTTCTTGTGCCGCGCCTTCGAAATACTCTTCAATCGCTTTAAGCCCAGCGAACACGTTGTCGCTAATGTTCTGCGCCTCCGCAGCAGGACTCTTCTCTGGTGTCTTACCCATAGCCTTGCTAACGGCCCGCTTCCGCAACTCGTCACGATACCCACGCTTGCTGGTGTCGACCTTGTCTTCTTTCTTTGCCATGATTGAATCTCCTACTCAGATAAATGCGTTAACATATTTACGTCACCTTCTGCCCAAGCTCTTAGGACCTGAAGAAGGTGCTCCGCGCCTTCGTGATCTCCGGCGCGACTTAACTCCTTTGAACGCTCTAGTAACACACTATAATCTTCGGGGGTAAAGTCTGCGGGGTTTCCGAGGACCTTATCCAGACGAGAAACCGTGTCCTCGTCAAAGCCTTTACGGATGCGAGCGTGCATGTCACGGTAGGCGTGTGCTGGCATCAGTCCCGCAGCATCAGCCTCGATCATCAACTTAGACCTAGAAGGACCAAACCTTTGTATCGCCCGGTTTAGTTTATACATAGTTTCTGCCATAGCCTGAGACACGTCAGCGCCATTTGCTTCGGCCTGCTTTAGCTCATCGATAACTTCAAGTAGTCGAGGCAGACCGAAAGCTACCTCGTCATCAGTCATTTGGTTCATCGTTTCCATAAGTTCTTGTCGTCGTGCGATAGGAACCAACTCATATGCTTCATCAGCCAAGTAGAACGGCATTTGAGGACTGAACCCTTCTTCGCGTAACCACTCATGAATTATAGGGTCATCACTCCAACCTCTCCCGGGAGGAGGTGCCGTAACAGGAGGTTTGGGGTCTAGTGACGTGTCTTCGACTTGCTTGAGGTAATCCTCGAAAAGCTTTTCCTCGCTCGGAATATCATCAGATTTCGGCGCAGGAGCGTCAGGGTCAAACCCCTGTTGCCTCGCCTTTGCCGCCATCTCCTCGTGAACAGATGTCGGAAGCTCGGTTATGGGTTCAGCAAAGCCCGCTGCTGGGTCTGTCGGAGGCATTGGTGGGTCAGTACGCCCACCCTCTTCGAGAATTGCCAGATCGGCTTCACCTTCTTCGTAGTTGAGCCGACGTTGACGCAGTTCTTTCGCCGTAAACGGAGGACGGTTAGCAAACGCTTCCCACTCAGACATATCGCGACCAGTCATGTTTTCTCCCGGAAAATAATAATCCGGGTGCGCGGGGTTACTTAGGTCACCCGAGGCAATTGCGGCAAGCTCTTCGTCCACCATCGCAATCTGTTCGTCTAGGACCCCGCCCCAGTTGTTAAGGTCATCTACGGGGACGACGCCCTCTGCGCGATCTCCAAGAAGCATGAAATCTTCTTTGTAGGTCGGCGTGTTACCCATCTCCAAGTCTCGCTGATACTGAAGAACAATGTCGTCGATGCCTTCCTGCATAACTTGAGTGGGGTATTCCCTAAGTAGGTCGTCCCACTCTGGGTCAAACTGCCAAGCGTAAGTACCTTCCTCGACCTGAGGAGGAAGACGTGGTCTTCTCGGTGCGACCGAAGGGCGGCGGCCACCAATGGGATTTGGAAGTATGTCAGGCTGCGGTGCGGTCGGGTCTGACGGGGGTCCGACATCCCTCCACGGCGGTATCTCGCGGGCGTCGGGGATCGAGGCAGGTCGATTACCGGCCAAGTTGGGCATGACCGCGTCAGGGTCAGTAAAATAGTCAATCCGACCAGTGTTAGGGTTCGGGATACGTTCCCCTGCCATGTTAGACCACTCTGCTCCGGGATCCATACTCTGTAAATCAGCGTCTCCGTAACCTAAGGCGTAACCCTCTTCAGCCAACGCTTTGCGTGCCGCGTAATCTCTAGGGTTGTGCGCGATCCACCTAGCTTCCCAATCTGGATTCGGAGTCCAATTCGGATCATAGTCTGGCATACCAGGGTCGCGGGCAGGGCCTGGGTCGCTCTCGTATAGAGGATCTTGTCGCTCTATGGCTCTGTCTATCTCCATCTCTTCTCGCTGTTGACGGAGCCTAGCCGCCTCCATTTCTCTTTCTACCCGAGCGAAATCTTCGGGCGTCTCCGGCGGCCAAGGTCGCGGTGCGTCGAGGAGAGCCTCGTCCCCGGGCTGCCACTCGACCGGGCGATCCGCTGGGGATACATAGCTCCTCGCCTCTCTCTCCGCCCGAGGCAATCCCGATGCCGTTGCTACCTCTTCGACATGAGCCTCCCATAGCCCGTCTAGGTATCTGTAAAGGTCTGCTTCCACTTGCGCGGCAGAAGTCTCTTGACGGAGGATTTGATTTACTGTCTCTGGATCAACTCCTTTGACCCCCGTTGCTTCCATATCAGCAAGCCTAGCAAGCAAGAACGACTCTCTCTGAGAACGCGCAGGAGGCCACTCAGGGTTGAGCTGCCCGATTGTAGGCTTACGCCACGCGTCTGGTCCCATTACGGCTGGGTCGTACCGATCAAGTCCCGGACCAGGAAGTTCTTGCCCTGCGCGAGCGGACATCCGGCCCCGTGCGATGTCGGCTGCGCCTCGTGCGGTCGAAGTATTCCATGCTTGCCGGGACACGTCTGCGTGCTGGTCTGCGATCTGCACCGCCAGATCATCAATCTGAGCATCGGGCATGTTTCGGAACACAGCCCCGGAAGTCTCGTCTGCCGCAAGCTGCCGCAAAAACCTACCGATAGAGGTGGCTCCTGCGGCTTTAACCAGAATGGGGATCTGTGCTCCGAGGGTAGTTAGATCGATCATATCGGCGGGAGTCGTCACGCCCAAAAGACCTGTGGCACCCAAGTCCTGATAGCCTCGGCCCGCGCCAAGTGCCGCCTGCTGCCGCATGTAGCCTGCCATCGCGGCGTCGAAGTTCTTTTGCTTCTCGTGGGCGCGGCGACCCGCTTCACGTTGAGTCATTCTTTGGCGCGGCAGGTATTTGCTTTCCCATTCCGGGAAGAAGGGGATCGGAGGCACGTCCACCATCTCGTGTCCTCTGTCGACACCGATAGTAGGTGGCTCTTCGGGGACGTCAGCGAACCGTTGCCGCCAGTCAATGGCTTGGTCCTGCAACCAGAGCGGACGCCGGTCACTCTCCTGACTCCAGATAGGATCTTCTTCTGTGCCGATATTTACGTACGAAGATCCTGCTTGTGTCGGATACATCCGACGCATCTGCTCTTCAGAAGTTTCTCCGGGGATAAATCTGCGAGGTCCGTCTGCCATAACTACTCCGTATCGGCGGCCAAAGGCTTGTCGTGTTTAGGTGCGAGCTTCTCTTCTTCGTCCGCGAGAACTTTGCGAGACACATCTTTGGTCTTACTCCGCAGGTCATTTCGGTTGTTTGCTGGCGGAGACTGAAGAGTCGGTTCGCCGTGCGGACCCGAATCGAAGCGCGGGTCGAAGGGAAACTTACTGGGCCTGTATTCCCGAGGCGGCACAACACCACCCAGGCCACCTTCGACGTAGTCTCTAAGTCGGCCCTCGATTGGTCCGGGGTTACGCATGTATTCATCGAGGGCTCGGTGTTCTTCTACTTGGGCGCGGTGTCGGGCGCGTTCTGCTTCGAGTTTTGCCATTTCACGTGCGTCTCGCCGGACGTCTTGCCGGACGGCTTGCCTGTCGGCCCGGTGTTCGTACTTGTCGATGGTGTCCGCCTGTGCGTTCATCTTAGCCAGTTGCTTTAACAACCACTTCTCTCCCTCAGGAGTGTTGATGAAATCGTCAAAGTCTAGCTGACGTTGAACGTCAGGGTCGGCCATGAACTCAGGTGAGGGGCGGAGCGCAGGCTTACTGCCGACTGCCTCCCACTCACGGGGGTTGTAGCCGGTGTCGCCTGTCTTATCGTTATCATTCGCCATTGTTAGTTACCTTTAGTAGGGGGGCTAGGGGGGGCTGGGGGTGATGTATTACGGAATCCAGAACGCTTGTGTGCTTCCCAAGCTGCTCTCTGTTCTGCTGTTGACCGACCCTTGTACCAAACACGTTTATTTCCATCGGGTTTAATGATGATCTGAGTAATAAGGTCACCAAAAACTCCGGGCTCGCCAATTAGTCTTTCACCTTCGCGGGGGGGACCATTCTCATACTCTTGCCGCGTGAGCCCTGCGCGAGTCCACGGCGAAAGTCCTCTCTGTGGGTCAGGTGCGGGCGCAGCCGGAGGTTTAGGTGTAGGCTTAGGTGCCGGTGCTTTCTTAGCTGGCGAGGTATCCGCCTGGAGTGGCTGTGCGTGCTGAGGAGACAGCTTAGGCGGGGCGGTGTCCGCAGGCAGAGGAGCTTGGCCGAACGGATTATCGATGCTGCGCTCGTTATTTGCCATTCTTGTTTACCTCTATTTTAACAGGCTCGCGGGTATCTACTAGATCGCTAGCGTCAAAGTAGTCACCGCGTAGCTGCTTTGTTTCTCTTTTAACTTGTACGAGAGCCGTGACAATATCAGTATACGCATCTTGTGGCGTACCCGACGCTGTGTTCTTTGCGGCGAGGATCGTGAAGTTAAGTTCGTGCCAGTGCCGTAGCTCTTGGGCGATGATGGGAGTGATACGTCCCTCCATCAGTGCGGCCATGATCTTACATCCGAAGCTTACGAGGTCGTCGTACTCCTCGATCGGATGCTCTGAAATAAACTGGGCGATCTCTTTTCGTTTGTCTTTAGGTACGAGCATCAACCAACGGGAGTAATCTCCTCCCGGCGTAGGTGAACTGCTCTGCTGCGAATTACGACTCCTGCGTCCCATGACAAAACTCTCCTGTTCGGTATAATCTACAAGTTGTGGTTAGTCTAATCTGTTTCGGTGACCCGAAGATTAGGTAGGTAAGATACGACGGCGACTCCAGCATCGACGCGCAGATAGTTTCCGGTACGTCGAATGGATTGTCCCTTAGCTTCGCAGTCACGTCAAGCCGCTGCTGCAACGTCATGAAGCTGAAGACCGAGGGTAGGTGAGCCTTAGAGAAGTCCGTACCAGAGGCCCACACGATATACTGGGGAATCGCCTGTAGGTTCTCTATGGCGTTGTATATGGTTCGTGTCGCGTTCTCCGGCGACGTCTCGTAACCCCGCGCTATCTGGTCGACGGTAAATCCCATACAGTACAGGAGGAGCACAAGATAATTTCTGAATGAGCGTTCATTCAGTGCGTACTGTCCGAGCATGTTGATGTTAGCTATCTCGTACGGCGACGGGATTAAACGCTTGGTAAACGCCGGGTATACTTCGTCCGGCCATTTCGTCGGGGAGGCTAAACAGTGATCACCCAGAGCCCACTCATATAGTACGGGTGTCTGATTAATCCATTCCCGGATACTCCGAGACGGACCTCGGTTCAGTGTCCTGGCCCACGTAAAGTGTTCCTTCCTCATCGAGGAGAGAGTAGCCAGCACACCGTTCCAAGAGTCTGTCGTCGAAGGTCTATCGGTAGCTATCGAACGAAGGGCCAAGACGTGCGGGCACAGCGCCTTGTCCTTCATCCGAATCTGTCTCTGCTTAGGCATCAGCCATCTTCAACTGCATGAACCCGGTCATCCGGTTGTTTGTAGAGTGCAGAGAGATACCTTCCCAAACCCGCAGTACGCGCCCGTTTACACGGAGACTCTTAGTCTGGAAGTTACGCTCCTTCATCTGACGATTGAACAGGCGGTAGTTCTGGGGACGTTGCTGAAGTTCTTCACACCACTCGACGTAGGACAGGTAGAACTCTTTCTGCGGAACTCTCTGTCCAGCACCGAGGATACAGCGTTCCTCCATGAACTCGGCCAGAACATCCATCTCCTCACGGTACTCGTCGGTAGCCAACGTGACCTTCTCCGGGGGCTGAAGTCCATTCTCTTGCCAAGCGGCACAGCCTTCCATCACACGGTTCAGGATACCAGAAGCCTCCAGCTTCAGCTTGTCTAGGAAGAATGGATCCTTCTTGCTATCCGGGATTTGTCGGTTCCACGGGATACGAATCACTCGACGCCAGATACCTTCGTCATTACCTTTGATAATAGGACGATGGTTAGCCGCGATACACAGCTTGTGCGTAGGCGCAAATTCATAGAAGTCTTGCCGCATCCGGCGGGCGCGGATTTGATCGCTCCCGGTAAGCTGTTTGATGAGAGACTCAGCAAAGGGCTTACCCTTCTCGACTTCAGAGTTGGCGACGAACCGTGTCCCTTCGAGGTCAGCGACTTCGGTCGGGTGTGACTCGTTCTTCTTAGCGAGAAGAAGTCCGGGCGCACCTTGGATAGCGTAGTCTCCGAGGATGTGCATGAGCATCAGCAGAGCCGTCGTCTTACCGTTACACCCCGTACCCTCCATAAACAAGAGAACCTGTTCCGTCGAAAGTCCAGTTAGACAGTAGCCAAAGAAGCGATGGATGAAATCCACAACCTCTTGGTCCTCTTCCATAGCGTAGCTTACGAACTCATCCCACATAGGACACGTCGCCTCTGGGTCGTACACAACAGAGCTAACCTTCGTGATGTAGTCCGTACGGTCATGCTCCTGGAGCTTTCCGGTCTTGAGGTCCAGTGTCCCATTTGCGACGTTGAACAACCACAAATCCTCGTCGAGTCTTTGCGATGGAATTGATACCTCAATTTCAGTTGACGCTAGCTGCACAAGTGCGTTAATCGCCCGCGCACTTTCACTACGGAGAGCATGACGACGTAGCTCAGTCTGCCTATTTGGGTCAGTTTCATTCGCTGCTTCATCGAAGATCGTAGCGACCGCAGCCTTAGCTCTGCGGAACACGCCCCCATCCATATCTCTCTTCCAGTGAGTGTCATCGTAAAGGTACCAAGTCCCGTGGTTCGGGCAATAAAGGAGTTCATCTTGGCACATTTGTACAAGCCGCTTAGCGTTCCCAAGGTCCGTAAGGTTCGGAGAATCCACAGTAGACGCGGAGATAGGGACTGGTTGTCCGGAACTCCCCGATACAAAGCGGACTCCAGCAAGGTCTTGGAGTTTCTTCCACCCGAGGCTCTTCCCGTCATTATCCTTCTCATGGCCTGGGCAGTTTGCGTGCAGACAGCCTGCCGCTATCGCGCCGTTATTGAACTGGACGATGTAGGCACTTCTGTCTCGATGCGAATCATCCCAAGGACACACGTCGAAAATCCAACGACGGCCTTGGCCGTTCCAAGACTCAGCGTCAGCTAATTGAGGGAAGTGTTCTTTGACCCAAAGTGTCAGAGAAGCTTGTGCTGTGACGCTGTCTCCAGAATGTTTATCCCTTTCAGGAACAACCGATAGGAGCCCTTGTAGCTGCTGCTTTGAAACTGGTACGACTTCTTCCGGAGCGGACAATAAAAAAGATTTCCGATGTGGACTCTCATCCGTATGCTCGCCCTTCCGAGCCACTGTTCCATAGAGCTTCCAGATACGGCTAGGGTTGAAGACTAGCTGGTCAACCTTAGCGCCGTCCTCGTTGAACATAAAGGCCAGAGCATCTAGGGCATACCTAATCTCCTCCGAAGTTACCCCTTCGACTCGATACATGAGGTGGCATCCGTTCCCAGAGTCCCCGATAAAGGGTTCAGGCCAGCCCATATCTGTCAGGGTAGAGTAGATGTCGGCAGTTACCTCCTTAGCACACCGCTTCTCCTCGGTAGTGGCGGACTTACCGGCCTCTCGTTCGGGGTCTACGTCGATAAGAAGCCAATCGATACTCTCGATGTCCTCATCTGTAGTAAGGGAACCCCTCTGTGCTACCCTTAGATCGTTAAGCTTCCCTAGCTTAGGTGAGTTCTTCACAGGGTTAGGGGTGAAGTAAACGCCCCGGGCTCCTCGGTTTGACAGGGCTTCCGCAGCCTGAGACAAGTCATGTACGTTATCGAAGAATCCGTAGTACGTACGGTGCAACCCATCGTTGCAGGGGACAAAGAGTGCCCTAATTTCTACGATTTGTCCCCCCCTAAGTAGGGACCTCAGTGCCGGTGCTATCTCAGCGGCACTCGCTAAAATCTCCATAGATGCTCCTATACCAAATCTAGGTTGTTGATCTCGCTCGGAAGGTCAACTGAACTCCCCTCCTGTAACATCAAATCGAGAGCGTACCGCGAAACCCGATACTGTCCCCCTACCTTAAAAGCCTGGAGCTTTTTAGCCCTGACGCGGCGGCGGACAGTATACACACTGACCCCCAAATAGTCCGCGACCTCTTGTAATGTAAGCAGTTTATTTCCTGTCTCTCCCACGATTTCCTCCATAGGTAGCAAGTGGAAGCAGGACGTATCAACACCGACCATACCCGTCAAGGACGAAAGTGTAACAAACTCCAGGACCCGTTTGTTACACCCATATCCCAGCTTCAACCTGGGGTATCTCCGAAGTGTAACAAACGTAACAACTTTTTCCCTATTATGAGCGCTACAACGCGAAAAAGGGCCTATATAAGAAAGCGTTTCTTATATGTTGTGAGTAACGCCCGTTAACTGAAAACTTGTTACGTTTGTTACACCTCTCTCCACCGCTCCATATAGTAGGTTCTACCCCCCATATCGGTGTAACAAAAAGTGTAACAAACTGTAACAAACTCAAATAATTTGTTACACGGCGTTTAACCTGGCATATCAGCCGACAGCACCCCTCCAGGGCAAATTGACGTCATGTTGAGTGGGTCCCCCCAGTAAAAAAAGTAAGTACACCCTAAAGGGGGGATGGGTCGATGAGGGTTAGTACAGCATTTAGTTTGGCCTGCGATTAGCGTCAGACGCCGAGTCAAGCGTCCTGGCACCCTGCGGTGCCTGTCCAGGCGTTTTTGCCCGTTTGGGTGCTTCGTTGTCTAGGGAGTAAGGGTACTATGACGGAGGGAGCCCGGAGCACAGACCTCCTCACCCCGAGAGGGAGGGTCTGGTGCTCCGGGCGACTTAGGTATGTAAAAAGCGAGAGCTAACATGTCGATAGTGTAGGTTAGCTGCGGAGAATGGCGGTAAGTTAACTATTAACTATGACGTAACTAGTACTAGTTAGCCTTAGTTACTAAGGCAAACCTCGGTGATTCTCCGCTGCGGGTGTCACAGCGGCTACATGTTCGCCTTGGCGATAAGGGTCAGAAGACCCCGTCGCCGGTACGGTAGTAGCCGATCTCCCTCGCTTCGAAGTGGCAGAAGAACTCTCCGAGGGTGCAGGTCATGGAGCAGGTCGCCCAGTCGTCGTCGGCCTCGCCTCTGACGTCGACCTCGATTTGGGTGCTATCGGGGTCTTCTGGATCGAGGGCCTCGTCGACGTGCGCGATGTACGTACCACGCATGTCATCCTCGTCGACGGTGATGCGGTAGTAGCCCTCGATGTGCATGCTGATAGGCATCACTCACCTCCTTCGACCCAGTCGCGGACGATGTAGGCGGCGTAGTAGCTGTCGCCCCGCTTGAAGCACTTGACGATGGCTGTGGTGCCGGAGTCCTGGAGGTGCCGAGCGAAGCCCTTGGCGAGGTGCTCGTTGGCGCACTCGATGAGTTGCCAAGGCTGCGGGAAGTCCTCCGGTAAGTGGCCCTGCTGGTAGCCGTGGGTGCGAATGTTGATTCCTTCGTTCATGTGGTATCTCCTGGTGAGACGAGAGCAAAAGCACTCTCACCTGCGATTCCGAGTGCTTTTCTCTCTCTCACCTGCGATTAGGAGATACCACGTACAGAACGAAGGGAGCGTAAACAGGCGCAACCACGCAGGCACAGGGTCACGTCCGAGGCTTGCCCTGCCGCAGGTGATGAATGAGTGCCCACGGGCCCGAAGCCAGGGCGTGATCGGTCCTCGGACCCGGTACCCTGCCGAGGCTGTGCTCACGCGGGCGCAGCTACACGACGCAACGCATCGGCCTGACCTGGCGGAGGGGTGAGTGTGCGTCGGCGTCCGGTCTGGCTCTGCGGGATAGGCCAGGTTGCAACGGTACTATGGGCAGCAGCAGCCAGCCAGCTACAGCCCAGCTTGCCAGCTACCAGCCAGCCAGCCACCCACAGCCCCGCTGCGTTCCTACAGCAGGGCTAAGTAGGCTTGGCCTGATGTCTGTGTGGCTCATGCACTTCCTTCGTGCCAGCCCGACTGGGGGTAGGACAGACGCTGCTTGAACATCGTGTACTTCACCTTGAGATCGAAGTACCAGTAGTACGCTCTGAGGATTGGGTCAGTGTCGACCTCTCCCGGGTCGGTGATGAAGCGGGTTGCGTAGGCGTTTGCGAGACGATGCAGCATTAGATAACTCCTGCGTAGAGGGCGAGGACGTAGAGGGTCCAGAAGGTGACTTGGCAGATGATTCCTGCCACGGCGAGTTGTTCAAGGTAGTGGCCGATACGCTCCATGTATTCCTCCTTAGTGTCGAGGGACAAGCCCCTCACTCTGGGCCGGAGGCCAGATGGGGCTTGGCCATCACACTAAGAGAGGGAGACAGAGCGTTACTCTACTGGAACAACCTCGTCTTGGCTGGCGTAATCCGCCATGACACTCTCGGGGTCTGGCTGTCCTGTGTAGTGCAGAGGGCACGTCTCCCACGTGTCGTAGTCTGACAGCCACCAGCCTCTGCCTCGACAGGCTCTGCACTCGTGTGCTGGTTTGTCGGTGTGCGCCTCGACGATGTCGTTGTTCGTCTGGGTCCTGAAGTCACTGAAGCTGTGTCCGTACAGGCTCATGCTGCACCTCCGTTCAGTTCAGCACTGACTTTCACGAGCACATCAGCGTGGCAGGCATACGGCGCACACCAGCACGCCAGCACTTTGCCATGCAACCCGGCAACAGCACGCCGGAACTTCGGGTCGCGTGCGATACGCTGGCGCAACCACACCTCATAACACGCGACAACTCCGGCTCTCCCGTGCGTCTTGCCACATACACGACACGGCTTCCCGATAACGATGGGATTACCGAAGATACTGCCCCGGCCACGACCAACGTACACGTCGAACGCGTTGGTGTGCCGTATATTCACAACTCTGTGGAACTTCATGCCAACCTCCTTGATTGCGAGGGGATAATCCCCTCACCCGGAGGGGGATTATCACAGCGCAAGCAAGATAGAGGTTGGCTGTGACTATCCAGAGGTTGTGATATGTAGAAGCTCCAACGCGCATGGTTTTCGACGGTCATCATGCACCTCCTTCGATGAGTAGACTGATTGCGAATATGGCTATGGATGCTAGCCACGGGATGCCGAAGATGAAGAGGAATGCGGCGGTGGTTTCGTGATTGAAATGTGGGTCGTTCATCATGCACCTCCAAGGTACGGGGACATATCGGGGAAAAGGATCTTCATTCTGCTTCCGTCCCACTTGGAATGGAAGTTCGTACAGTCGAGAGTGTCGACGGTCAGCACCTCGGTGATGAGCCCGCCTCTCGCTGCGGGCCCGTGAGTGAGGCGTTGCAGCGCACCTACGACGCTGCTCTCTGTGTGCTCCTCGGTGTGACTGTCACCGTTGCTGAATGTGATGATCACCTTGAACATCATGCACCTCCTTTGTTCAGGATGCCTACGACCTTGTCCTTGTAGGGGTTGAAGTGAACGATGGGAACGCTCGTGTTCTCGACTGCGTACTCGACTGTCTCGCCAGTGTAGCTGCCCTTGCTGCCGTCCCAGATGGCGATGAGCAAGTCAGCTTGGTCGATGAGGCCCTGGGTGTGACGCAGGTGCAACTCGCGGAAGCTCTCAGGATGGACAGTACGGAGGTCACCTGTGTAAGGGCAAGTCTCCATGTCCGAGTCGAGGTCGTCGATGTTGCGCTCTTGGACGTGCTCCGAAGTATACACGCAGGCAGATGCTTCAGCCATGAGTTCCGCGAACTTGGCTTGAGGGTATGGGTGCCAGCCCTCTCCGAAGGAACGCTGCGGCAGGTACGCCTCGAACTTGATGTCCATCTGGGCACAGACTTTGGCAACGATTTGGTCGACACCCATGTTCATACCCACCATCACTACTGTCTCCTCTGTTGCGTAACGCTCCAGCCAGTAACGAATGTAGTCCTCGCTCCTCTGTACGTACCGAGTCTTAAACCCACCCAGTCTCCGAGGTCCGTGTCCTTTGAATGCGATGCGGTGGAACTGGCGCTTTGGGACTGCTTGGGTTTCTTTTTCAGTGACGTCTGCCATGATGGCCTCCTTTGGTTGTATTTTCCGAGGGGCTCCCCCCCTCGCCCAGACCCTGCGAACGCAGGGCTTGGGGGGGGAGACAATCGAAAATCAACCAGGGGTGTACAGTGTACGGCGTTGCTGTTTAATGAGCACAAGCTGAAGGAAAAGCGTCGTGTCCTCCGGCGTGTTCTCCCTGTTGTTCATCTTCACATGCAGCCCGCTTAGCTTCTCCTTGACGATGACGTCTAAGGGTTTGCGGCGTGCGTCTGCTTCACGTTGCAGTTCAGACTGCAACATCCAGGCTCGCTTCATCTGTCCCATCAGTTCACCCTCCTGTCTAGCAGCAAGTGTTCGAGTGCCTTGACGTTGCCATCGTCGTCGAGTGTGAGGCCCGTGGCGATTGTGATTTCGTCGAGGCTGGGCTTAGCTCCTTCTGAGAAGGCTATCTCTAAGTGGACAGCCTTCCCTTCTGGGATGTCGATAGCGTTTAGGATAGGTACTAGCGCGTTCGATACACGCAAGATGAGTTCGTCGTAAGTCATGTTTGCTCCTGTAGTTTGATTGTGTGGGTGATGGCTTGACTGAGTAGTACCAGGCCGTCGTGAGGGTAAGTGTACTCCGGGTTGAGGTGTTCGTTCCAGAAGTCAATGCCGACAGTACCACCGAGGGGTACGTTTGGTTGGGTAGCTAGCCAGTATTTAATCCCCGGCTTACCTCCTCGGTTGTAGCCGGAGAAGATGGCGTAGACTAGCTCGTCAAGTAGCTGGTCTTCTGGTGCTAGGGTTTGGTCGGGGAATCCTTGAAGGGTGGTTTGTGTGATGATGTAGAAACCGTCTTTGAACAGGTGGTGATGCGTGTCCATTATACTCTTTCTCCTTTGTCCCACTGGATGTGGGCTCTCAAGTCAGACAAGGCTTCTTTCAAGCCACAGTCGTTGCAGATGTAGGTTTCGTTGTCCCTGCGGGACAAGGAGTTGAGATGCTCCTCCTCCCACATGCTCGTGCGCTTACACTGAGGACACTCTTTTGTTTGGGCGTACACCATCATGCTCCACCTCCCGAGATGTCGATGACAACTGCGTCCTCTTCGACGTTCACCATCTTGTGATTACCCATCGCCATCTTGAGAAGGATGCGACCCGGCACGTCCGGGAAGAGTGAGGCTAGGCCGTACAGTTTGGCTGCGATGCTGGCCGCGTCTGGGTTCCACGTGGTTTCAGTGAAGCGCATGAAGTTGTGGAACATGTTAGGCACGGAGAGGAAGTCGGTACTGCTGTACCTAAGGTGCGTGACGGGTTCTTCCTTGGGTGTGGTTGGCTCCTCCTTGGGCGTAGTTGTTTCGTCGACCGTGTGGTACGGGTTCGGCACATATTGGGCGTCGGTGTCACTGAACATGATGTCGTTGTACTGCTTGGCGGCTGCGCGTGCTGTGCGGCGGGACTTGAACCACGAACGGCGACCGTCGAGACACTCAAGCCAGCGTTGCTTTTCGCTTAGCCAGATACTGTAGGTGTTCTTGCGGACGCCGATAACTTTGACAACGACAGCATCGCCGTCGGTGGGGAGTGAGGATGTGTCGGTGGTACTGCGGACGGTGAGCATTTGCTCCTCCTTGATTGGTTTGTTTCTAGGTAAAGGTGAGGCTACCCTTGACGGGTAGCCCCACGGGTTATCCATTTAGCTGGTTCCAACTGATGTACATGCTAACGCAGAGGTAGAATACGATGGGTGCTGCGAGGACGATCGCTGTGGTCATGATGGCTTCTCCTTCTTTGACCCGCTAAGGAGGTGCGCCGCTATCTGTAAACCGATAACGGCGCACACCCAGTAGCAGGTCACGCGCTGGTGACACGGTCTTCGATGTCGACGACGGGGATGTACTTCGGACGCTTCGCGTTAGGCCCGATGAACTTGCCGTGCAGCTTGCCCTTGACGGCGGTCTGCTCGGCAGCTTCGGCGGCCTGCGCGGCTTGCTTGTGGTCGCTGTTCGCAAAGGCGAGAAGCTTGGTGAACTTCACCAACGCTTCTTTCTCTGCGACAGTTCCCGCGCCCTTGAAGTCGAAGCCAGCGAAGCTGTACCCCGGCTTGTCATCGACGGCGTAGGTCCCGCTCTCGCCTTGCTTGGCCACCATCAGGTAGTCAACAGGCGCTGATGTCGTACCTCCCAGCAGGCTGGACAGTTCGTCGTCGTCGAGTTGGAGGTCGATGACTTCGAGTTCCTCTTCCTCCTCGATGACCTCCTGCTCGACCAGCGGTGCCGCTTCGTATGCCTCCATCAACGCCGCGCAAATCTCAGGGATTCGTGCAGTCGGGATGTAGGCAGAGTCGCGCCGAGGTTTCTGGCCGTTGCGACCTGGAGTCTCGGTATAGATGACGGTACTTTCTGGCATATACTTTCCGTAGCGTGCTTGCAGGTCAGCCCTGCGCTCACGCGGCGGCCAGCGAACTACGCCAGTCGTCTTGTATCCATCATCATCCTGACAAACGTCGTTGTTTGCGAAGATGGGTTTGTTTGTGATGTCACTCATGTCGTACTCTCCTTGATGTTGTGATGACGGAACTGTTCTGGCCCCATCAAGCGAAGCTAGGGGGCCAGGTTATTCCGGCAGCACATACAAGGAGAGACACGAGTGTGCATCATAGGCAAGTTCATCGATCAACACCTCTTCGCCCTCGTCCCTCTTACCTTCTTCGTGCTGGCTTAGTCTTCGCCTTAGTCTTAGGCTTTAGGGTTTTTTATAAAAACTAACTAATCATATCCGTGTGGCAAAAAAATAGGGGCTAGCTAAAAGCTAGCCCCTCGTATCCGTGTGGCAAAATAACTAACTCCGAGGGTTAGTCTTCTCTAGTCTATCCTCATGCCATACTCGCTTATACTCTGGATGTTTAATCTCATAGCCCTGCTTAACTATATAATCTAAAGCATCCTCTTCTGCCTGATCGATAGTATCGGGTTCGGTTTCATCCATGATCTCGTCTAACCAACACTTCCAACCTAGACTTTCAGCAAAGCTAAGCGTACCCGCAAAGCACTCATAGTTAAATACCTTAGACATAGTTTCCCTCCCTATATTCTTTTAGTAAATCCTCTAAGTAATCCCACTCGATGTTCGAACAGGTTTCATAATCAGATGCGTCGTCTCCGTTATCAAGTTTACCTGCGTTCAACACCATCTCGATAGCGTCCATCGCTCTATCTAATGTGACTATCCACGTAACCATCACTTCCCCTCCATGTCATAGACGTGGTAGTACCCGTCATGTTCTCTGCTTATAAACAAGTTCTTCTCTTCGTTCTCTTCACAGTACTTGATAGCGTCTTGTATAACTAGGAACTTAGCTACTGATTGAATCACTTTTAGCATCACTCACCTCCCAATACCTTATCTACTAGCTTCTTAAAAACACCATGAGCATAGAAACTCACAGCAAAATCTCTATCCTTCCTGAAACACAACGGTCCTTTGTCTCCTCCACAGTTACCACAGTTAATCTCTTTGCTTAGTTCAGCCGGACACCGAGCCACGACCCGACCCTTAGGTGTCTTTAGTTTCCTTCCCTTAGTCTTAGATGGCATGACTACCGTCGCCGGGATACCTAAATCCATAGCTTCATCCACTTGAGCTAACGAAAAACAGGACTTGTTGGTTACGAAACCTAGCCGCAGCATCTCTCGGATAGTCTCAAGATTGAAGCCCGACAGAGGATAAGATGTATAGGTCCAGGCTAAGTGCTTACGGAAAGCCTTAGTCAACTTGAAGCACTCGTCTCTATACAAAGTAAACTTCCCATCCCCGGGCAGGTCCCCCGCTTGGTCATGACGTATGAGACTCTTAAAGGGTAGTGCTCGTATCTTCTTAGTCAGCGTGTCTAAGTCATAGCCTCGTTCACCCGACGACACTTTGTCCCAGTGCATCTTCATATGAAACTGTTCTGCGTAGCATCCCTTAGGTACGAGCTTACCATTCTCATCCGTCTCTGATTTAAGGGGGCAGGCATCCGAGCAGGACGACCGGCTCGTCGTAGTTACTACGACTCGCTTACCTACCTTAGCGTTCCCACTAGATTCAGTCATATGGTATGTATGTTCTGTTGTTTGCATAGTATCTCCTTGTCTGTCTTTCCAGACGTCTGTCTGGTATTCAGCCGCCGAATAACGTGGTCGTCACAATATGTCACAGCGGCCCATTGTCCAGCTTCGACCGAGACAATGGCCGCGCGTGACATCTTGTGACATGCCCGTTATTCCGGGCAACCATACTCGACTGGCGTCTCGCAAGGAGGAAAGATGGTTGAGACAGGAGAACAGTATGGAACTGGTACAATGTATCGTACCACCAAGTTTAACCTAGCAGACGTCGAGGATTTCGAGACGCTTTGCTACAATGAAAAAGGAGACGTAAGGCTTACAACATCAGCGTTGATCTGGATGCTAGTAGAGATTGGTATTCCAGAGATTACCAAGAAGAACTTCGAGCAGGTCATGGCCCGCATCTTCTTATACCAGTGCGCTCATCGTAGTTCTACTCTATACAACCATGACATGAAGTGTTGGGAGTGGATAACTTGGAAGCACATCAAGAAGCACATCGGGCTGTGGACTGACGCACCTAAACAAACGAGAGTTCAGTACACCAAGAAACTAGAGCGTAGCGTAATCATTCGGTACGGAAACAAAGGGAGGACAGGATGGCGTCGTTCATTCGAGTGACACATGAGGTTGATATACATGATGAGGATTTGATTGCAAGGATTGTAAAGGAGGTTGGAGCAGATAAAGTACTGGATGAGATTGAGGAAGAGATTGACCGTGACGCTATCATGCAGCGGGCGATGTACTGGATGCCGTATACATTCGACGTCTTCCTCAAGTACTTCAAAGAGTACATGAGTAGTATGCACGACAAGCATGTGAATGACTTGTTGACTGTCTTGGTTGAGTTGAAAGAGAAACGTAGAAATGAGAGAGGTTCATAATGCACGCAGTAGAATCAATGATGTACGCAGGAGCAACACCTTGGCATGGGCTTGGTCGTTACGTAGGTGACGATGCCTTGACTGCCGAGGATGCTATCGTAGCAGCAGGTTTGGATTGGGAGGTAGGTTGTCAACCTGTCTTCGCAGAGTATGACAAGGACGGTTCACATATCGAAGTGCCCGACTCGTACGCTGTGATTAGGGACACTGACCGTAAGGTCCTCGGTGTCGTGGGTAAGAACTACACCCCGATTCAGAACACACAGTGCTTTGAGTTCATGGATGAAATCACCGGCCCCGAGAGGCTGGTTCGTTATCACACCGCAGGTTCGTTGCACGGTGGTAAGAAGGTTTGGTTGCTCGCTGAGTTGACTAACCTCACCTTCGCTCCTGTTCCTAACGATGAGGTCCAGCCTTATCTTGCCTTGATTGACAGTAAGGATGGGTCGATGAGCTTGACTGCGTTCTTTACTGGAGTTCGTATCGTCTGTCAGAACACGGCGAACTTCGCTTTGAGCAAGGCGGATAAGAACAAGATGGTGAAGATCCGCCACACTCAATCAGCTATGGTTAAGATGGGTGAGGCTCAACGTGTCCTCGGTCTTGCTGTTGAGAAGGCACAGTCGTACGGTGACGTGATGACTAGCCTTGCTCGTAAGCAGTTTACTCAAGCGAAGTGGAATGATTTCCTTGATAACCTGGTTGGTGAGTTGGTTATTCCAGGTGAAGGTGAGCCTACTCGTGGCTACACTCGACTTCTCAACCGTCGTGAGAAGTTGACTGAGCTGTTTGAGTCGGGGATTGGTACTGATATTCCCGGTGTTCGTGGTACAGCTTGGGGTGCGTACAACGCCATCACCGAGTTCACTACTCACCACAATCAGATTCGTTTGGGCGTGGAGCCCGGGACTGAGGGCTATGACTTGAAGAGAACTGACCGTCGTCTGTCCTCATCGTGGTTTGGTCCGGGTGATAAGATGAACACCAAAGCTTTGGAGCTTCTGGTAGGAGCGTAGTTTCACTGGTCGTCTACCGTCGGGGGTTTTTGTCACTCCTTACCTCGGCGGTAGGCGACCTTTTTCTTGGAGGCATCATGCCTATTTATGAGTACAGATGTACGGACTGTGAGCATCAGTTCGAGAAGCTTGTTCGTAGCTTCTCCCCTGATGCTAGCTGTCCTAAGTGTGAGAGCGAGGATGTAGTCAAGCTGGTTAGCGGCGGTGGCTTCATCCTCAAAGGTGGTGGCTGGTATGCAGATGGATATTCAAAAGGAGGGAAAGATGATTGACGATTTGTTTCAAACACTAGGCGAAGTGCTTAGCCGGACAGGAGTGACCGAACCCGTAGACAGGAGGAAGCTTCAGATTGAGAAGTATGACGACGTACTGTACGCAGACGGTCTGGACTACGCACTCATAGGACATACGATGAACGGCGGCACGATCAAGGCTGTCTATGATTACTGGCGTTGTGTCGAGTGGTTTGCACACACAGGACCTATGACTCGTGTGGCAGCGGTAGAGTACGTAGACTTCAACGTGACCGGGGCCTTCGTCGGACCACAGACACCCATCTTCGTAGAAACTTTCGACGCTGATTGGGAGGAAGAATCACCACCAACCCAGACCGAGCCCAGCCCAGTAGACGCCGAGGCTTCCACTGATAACAACGTAGCTAAGGAGGTATAGCCACACAAAGATAACCGCAGTTCGCTTAGGGCTCATGCGTAGCCACGTAACACATATAGGAGAGACAATCATGAAGACCATCATTCACGTTAACCAGCACATCATCAAGGCCAACAGAAAGAACGGGACCAGCGAGCCCTGTCTTACTGTCAAGACGTACAAAGATAATCGCTATGCGGAGGACGCCAT
>TARA_R100001594_G_scaffold127860_1_pt1 | contig 24343 bp, 55 predicted proteins | sample TARA_R100001594 | Tara Oceans TARA_R100001594 (sample SAMEA2622752) | marine metagenome | biome: marine biome (ENVO:00000447); feature: marine epipelagic mixed layer (ENVO:xxxxxxxxx); material: "saline water (ENVO:00002010), including plankton (ENVO:xxxxxxxx)" | depth 150 m | reverse complement strand
ATTAGAAATAATAAAATTAGCATCCAAATGATTGGATGGGTAATATTTACTGCCATAGTGATGTGGCTAATTAGACAATTAAGGGATGGATAACATCCCTTTTTTTATGTTTAATCCATTGGTGGTGCTGGAGAATTTAGACACATTAACTGGCACTTTGTTAAACTCATACAATCATAAATATTAGTATCTTGCTCGGTACATGGTTGGCAATTTTCTGCTGGATTAGATGCACCAACACATTTATATCCATAATCAATAGTATTAGTAGTAGTAGTGTTATTATCTGTTATAACTGGAGATATTATAGTACCCTTTGGTATATTCATATAATCCCAAACATATCTTTTACAATCACTATTTCCAGAATAACATCCACTATCAGTAGTTGCATCTGGTTTTGGCTCTGGTCTTGGCTTTGGTCTTGGCTTTGGTCTTGGCTTTGGTATCTCTGGCACTACTATTGGTGGATCAACTGGTTTATTTTCTATACATGCAGTATTTGGAGAAAATCCTATTCTACTATTAATACATCCATCATTATCTTGCTCTGGCAAAACTACCTCTGTATTATCTACCACTTCATTTGGTGGTGGTGGTGGTGGTGGTGGTGGTGTACCCCCATTAGTATAAGGATTTACACATGATGCTTGACACTCTGCCAATGGTACGCATTGTACCCCTCCCTCGTTAGTAACACCATCTATACATGGTTGGCATGGTTGTGATGCTCCCATTCCATCCCACACTCCAGTACAATAATATAATTGTGGAGGGATGCAACCACTACCATCTGGATTTGGCTCTAATCCTTGTGAAGCACATCCTTTTCCTACTGGCTTTTTCTTTGCTAAACTATAAATTATAATAGCAATTATTAATAGTATAATTAAAATCCTAGTTGTTCTTTTTTGTTTTTTAGTCATGTTATGATATGTTAAATATTTTAGTATAAGTTTGTATGTTACTATATTGAGGATCTGCCATGTTTATCCAATATGGCTGGTAGTTAAATGTAGCAGATATACTTACTAATGGACTATTTCCAGTTTGTGTATATGGATCATAGGCAGATGTTAAAGGAAACGCAATACCAAATGGACTAGCTTTTAACACTCTACTGCTACCATCTGCATAATTACCAATAAATGTACCAGAGTTTGTTATAGCACAATTACTACTAATATTACCTCCATTATAACTACCCCATGATCCACATGGATTGCCAGATAAATCTGTACCATCTACTATAACATTTGGATTTTCCAATACCATATAATTATTATATCCTCTCACTCTATTCATCATGGTAGTATATGTCATCCAACTTTGTGATCTTTGGTAGATTTCTTGTGATATTCCAGCTTCATTATATCCTATAAAATCAATCGGATTGTTATATGTAACTCCAGCTATTGTATTTTTTGCACTATGATTAATTGTAAATGTTTCTCCATTTGTTTCATAAACATAATTACATGTACCTCCATAATAAATACAATCTTGATATGGTTGCCATAATAATATTGCCCATTTTTTATTGTTTAAATTATTATAGTCATAAATACTCCATTTATTTGGCATTTTACATCCTTGACCATTACCATTATTTGTAATTGGTAGTGGACAACATATATAATACAATTTATAATCTCCTTTTAATATCGGATCAGATCCTACCAAATAATCTGTATTAGATGCTTCAACAATAGGTAGTGGTGTAGGATGTATATCATTTTGGCTACATCCAGCACATCCAGAGCATGATGTTTGAAAATTAAAATTAGAGCAATCATATCCAGTACATGCTACTGGAAATGTTATACCATTACCAATACAAGAGCCATCATCTATGGTGGCTAATTCATTATAATTTATATCATCTGGATCGGTACATCCAAATACATCATTACCATTACCATTATCATTACCATTACCATTATCATTACCATTACCATTATCATCATTACCATTACCATTTTCTTGTGTTTCTCTCTGGTCTTTTTTATTAAACATAAAAAATAGTAATAATAAAATTATTACAATAATTATAGTATTTCTTTGTTGTTTTTTATCCATTATTTCTTAAATATATAATATATAATTACTCCTATTAATAAAATCCCTACAATATACTCGCTTATCCACATTCCATATTTGTATGATTTATAAGATCCATAAGGCAATAACTTCCATGTATATCCATTAGCTTCATCCCAGCTTACAAATTCAAACATCATATAATCAAATTTTGCATCTAAAGTTTGTATATAATAAACTGCATCTACTTGACTATCAAACATTTTAGAGTACATATAGTTTGGATCTAATGGATCAAGCCATGTTAATTTATATTGTTTTACTCCCTCTGGCATATATATTCTATTATTCATTATCCTATTTTCATTACATTATAAATCCCATTTACTAAATCTAAATCTCCCTCTCCCAATACATTTTGATACCCTATTTCTATATCATTTTTACTAGAATACAATCCACTTGTTTCCGTACCAGATCTATATCCTAAATCCACTAAAAATGTCATTCCTACCTCCCATCTTACATTTGTACCTCTAGTTGTAAATTGGCATACACTCTGATCTATTTGCGTACCATTTAATGTGGCTCTAATTTTATAATTTGCACTAGCAGATCCCATAAATGAAAATCCTAAATTAAAAAAATAAACTCCTAATTGAGATACTATAAATTTACCACCATATAAATCTGTACCAATAGATCCCTTTTCTACAATTTTTGTTATATCTGCTTCTTCTGGATCATCACTTAATCTCATTCTGTACCATGTAGCTTGATCTGATACACTTTGCACAATCTCAGTTGTTTGGTTGTACGCTTTACACACATACGAAACTACATTATTAAACTCTCCCATTTAATATAATTTTATTCCAGTTAAAATAGCTTTTGTTAATGTGCTTTCGGCAGTATCATCTTCATTTTTTAAATATATCTCTATATTATCTGGTCTGCTAGTTTTAAAAAGCATAGCATAACTTATACACCAATTATTACCCCCTCTTGCATTCCATTTAACTGGTGGATAGAAAGTACCTTGATTTGCACCTTTAATGGTTAATTGCACATTATCATTTGTTGCTCCTTGCCATGTACCTACAAAATCTACCCTCCATGTACCTTTTACCAAAAATCTCATTGTACCTCTATCTAATTCTGCATTATATTGATAGATTTCTTGGTCTGTCCAATCAGGCGATATTTTTTCCCATTCATCTGTTGTTGAAATAGTATGCGAAAATTCACTATCCAAATTTGCTTGAAAATATCCTAAATTAGTATTAAATTGATTTGGCATTAGTGTAATCCTATTTGTTGTAAATTAAATAAATTCATTCTTAATGTATTAGTAGCAAAATCTACTGATGCTAATACTGGAGTTAATATTTTCCATTTTACTATATCTCCTTTTGTTAAATTAAAAAGACCATGAGTAGATACTTCATATTTTTGTCCAGTAGGTTGCTGAAAAAATTTTAATTGTTGCCCCTCTCCAGTTGTATTATATTCGGTATCATTAACATAAGGTCTTATATTATATGTTTTACTATCTCCAGCTTCGGCAATAAAATTAAATTCTATAAAATACATACCAGTTTGTTGCACTTGTATTTCAAAAGCAGTTGCACCATTTGGCACATTTACATTATTTTTTACTATCTCATTTGGCACAAATGCAAAGTCATTCCATGTATTAGCAATTAATGTTAATACTCCTCCAACATTGGTAAATGTTCCGTATGCTATGGTATTTTGAAATTGCATTATCCTATATTTCCGTATATTGAATATTCACTTGCCTACAAGAGCCAAAACCCAGTAAAACATCTGCGTTTGTACTAGGACGCCAACTTTTCCCCCCTCCCATTTTTTGACAATTGCTTTTTTTCATATAGTTTATAATACGAATTACTATTAGTATTCCAACTATCCAATATATTGTTTTCTTTTTCATTATATCAATATTGCATTGTTACATTCTTTGGCTCACATTTTCTAGGAGCATCTGGTATCATTGGATCTTCTGCACCACATTTACAATGAGATGGGCATACTTTTGGCTCTGATCCTACTGGTTGCATCCCTCCACATTCATAAGTAAAACATGGTACTCCCATATCTGCATAACTCCCCCATAATCTTTTACTTCTATCACTATTTTTTAACCATAAAAATAACAATAATAAAATTGTTATTATAATAAGTATTGTTTCAGTTTTTTTATAAAAATCTACGCTTACTTTAAATCCTTTTTTTGCCATAATTTAATTATTTTGTATGTGTATAAACTGCATAATATTTAGTACCTCTTTTTGATCCAGTACCTCCCCTAACTGAAATTTGTTTTGTTACTGGTAAAACTCTAGCTTTATATCCTTTTTTTCTCCATGCTTTTGCTTTCTTTTTAGATATAGATTTTAGCAAACTCATGCTTTTAAATGTCCACATTTGGTTGCCTAACTTTCTGGTCTTACGATTTTTCGCACCAAAATCTCTTACTTTACTATATTTTACTGCCATAATTTATTTCTTTTTATATATTAACATTCCAGTTTTACTTTTTTTAGCTACATAGGTTTTGCCCTTGTATGTAAAACTCTTTGCTCCAGATTTTCTGGCTTTATTCATTTTTTTAAAGTAGTCATTCATTATCCTTTATATTTAGGAAATTGTTTTTTACTGCTATTATTTACATAAACAATATAAACAATTTTGTTATATCTATTTTTATATCTATGTACCCTCGCACCATAATAGCCAAATGGTTTTACCTTTAATCTTTTGGCTACTCTTTGTGCTTCTGCTTTTGTCTTATAAGTTTTATATTTTTTATAAGTTTTACCATTATATTTTTTAGTTAGTGGCATCTATTTATTTTTTTCTTTTTATAATTAAGTAAATTATACCCACTATTAATAACAAAAAAACTATTCCTCCAATTTGTGATCCAAACATACCTCCAAAATCAAAATATTTATTCATAAATCTTTGAAAATTATACTTTGGAGTATTTGGTAATCCAGTTGTAGTAGTTTCCTCCATCCCTATTTATTTTAATGTCTTTTCTTAAAATCGTTGATCCACTCCATCGCTTTAGTTTTATTAGAAAACCTTATTTTTCTGCTTTTTTTATTTTTGCCATTTAACTTAACTACCCATCCTCTACCATCCCAATCTTTATCTGCTTTTGTCCATGTTAACTCTATTTTCCATGCAATATAAGATTTTTTAGTTCTAGGATTGAATTTTACATCAGCAAACATTTCTGTTTTTCCTCCTATTGATTTTTTAGTTCCAAATGTTTCTTTTACCCACACCATATCTATTTATTTTTTATCATTACCAGAAATACTACTTGTATAAATTGCATACAACCCTTTACTTTTACCAATAGCAGTATCGGATTTGCTAATTCTCACTCCTTTATTGTATTTTTTAAACATTTTAGAAAATTGTACTGCACCTTTTTTATCTATATTATCTACTTGTAAATAATATCTTTTATTATTAAAATTTTTAGTTTTTGGTGTTCTCTTTGCCATCCCTATTTATTTTTTTCTATATCAATATAATTAGTACCATTAAACCACAATGTAGCAATACCAGAAACGAATAGGATTAACCTAACATAATCTGGCATTTGCTTATAAGTAGATGCGTAAATCATAGCTGGTGCTAAGACAAATACATCTATTAATCTGACACTTTGGTATCTTTCACTTTGTAACCTATCTTCTGTTGTTTCCATATCATTATTCTGGTAATAAGCTACTATGATGTGATAGTATTTGATTTTCATTTATAACAAAAGTATATCTAGCTTTTACAATTTTCATTTGTCCACAATCTCTAAATGAAAAATAATACAATCCATTATGTATGGTTGTATCTCTATCATAATCTAGTTGGCTAACATCTTTTGTTATCGTACACTTTAAATCTTCTTTGTTGAGAAAATGGATAAAGTAATCCATTATTTGATCTTTGCCTTGTAAAAAATTGGAGTAGGTTGCTAGTAAAACTGCACAATCATTATAAAATGATGTCATAAGCATAGGATCTCTTTTGCTTATACTCATTGCCCAACTATTTACTATACCATTTGCTAACATTATTTTAGTTTTGCTCTATTTTTATATCTATAAACCCCCTCATACATGGCACTCATATATAAGTATAAATCCTTTTTTGTTAAAGATGGAGATATATTTCTAAATCCACTTTTGGCACTTTGAAAAGCTAATCTCGTTCTACCATAAGATTGCTCTAGTGTAAATCCTTTGCCTTTATATTTTAATCTTCTTGGTTTAGTTTTGGTTTGCCCTACATACTTATAACCAGAAAACTTATATAATCTGTTTAAACTTTTTACTTGATTTTCTAAATCTTTTATTGATACTGCCATTATTTTTTCTTTTTTGACTTCATATAGTATTGCTGGTTTTTTAATGCACTATCGGATAATACTACATATTCTCCTCTAGGTTTTTTACCAGTATCTACTTGCTTTTGTATTCTTTTTTTCATTGCAGTAATACTAGATGCACGATAAACTCCTACATTTTTAAAGTTATTACCAACTGATTTTAATACCAAATATAATGCCATAATTTTTTCTTGCTAATATATAAAAAATTTATTTACCTCCAGCTTTCCATCCTTTTCTGGCAAAATATAGCACTCCATAAATCATTGCAAAATATAATGCTATTCCTATTAAACCTCCTTTTTCCATTTTTTAGTTTTTTTAGTTATTGAAAATTCTCAAACCCATAAGTGTTTTTTAAACTACACTTTGTATATCCAGTTGCAACAGAGTTGTTATTCCAATTCAAAATAAAATCTGGTTGAAAATTAGTACCACTCATCCCACCCTCTGTAATTTCTGTTGCCAAAATATCTGATGGTGTTGGTCTGGTAGGCACATCTTTAATTGGTTGGTTTCCACTACCCTCTACATCACATTGAAATGATGTACCAGCACATGTAATTGGTGTTTGTGGCACTCTTGGATCATTAGCCACAATATCGGTTTCTAATTTAGCAACTCTCTCTCTAGTGTGATCTACTAATGGTGGAGTAGATGGATTAATACCCATGTTACTTCCTACCCATTTTCTTCTTTTTATATATCTTGGTGTTCTCATTCTCTTATTATTTTATGGTTTTTTAATAACCACCAAAATGCCAAAACTGATACTGCTACTTCTAATACCAATCTAGCATCTTCTCCTTGTGGACTTCTTAACCAATTAACTATCTGCATCTTAATAAAATTTAGGAGGTAACATTGGCGATCCAGTTGGTTGCAAAGTATTTACATTTAATTGGATTACTTTTTGCCCTACTTTAGATCGTACCATCATATTATTTCTAATTATTTCAGATGATTTTCTAGGTGCTTTATTGTATGGATTAAAATCATTAAACCTACTTGTAGCACTATTATCTCTTAAAGATGGTCTAGTAGTATCAATAACTTTAGTTGGTGCTTCTGCTAAAGGATTTGGCATACCTTGTATTGTATAAGCACTAGATTTTGGTGCTACCACTCCACCCAATACACTATATTGATTTGGTGTAGGAGAGTTTAATAAATTTTGTTTTATTTCTGATGTTAATGTTTTTCTTCTATTCATAATATTAATTTTTAAAGTATGCACACTTGACCTACTCCAAAGAAAGTCATATCTCTTGGATCTCCACCTTGTGTAGCATTATAGTTAAAGTTATATCCTGCTGGTGTATCTACTCTTATACTTCCAATCTCCCCCTCTGCATCATACCATATACCTCTAATGGTATATGTACCATCTAATGCAGAGCCAGTATTTTGTATTAAAATTTGACTACCAATAGATGTTGCACTAGCTGGTGGTCTTGCACTTGTAGTACCATCTGCTAAATGTGGTATAATTGATACCCATGTTTGATCTGGATAATTACCTCCTACCTCATGCACTTCTTCTAATGGATAGCATCCCTCTGGTAAATCAGACCAATCCGTTACACCACCATTACCTACTTTAGATTTACTTGATCCTTTATATAATATAAATCCAATTAATGCGACTGCTAACGCTACAATTATAAAGGTGGTTGTATTATCTTTTTTCTTTGCCATTTTCTATGTATTTTTTATAGTTATAATATTCTAAAATATTTTCATTTTTTTTCCTAAGTATATCAATAACGCTATTAAGCAGATAAAGACAATACCCTTTGCGATCCAAAGATAAATCCTTTTTTTTTTACATCAGATCGTAATTGATCCATGTTTAAATTTGGGCAACTCTTTGGACTGCCAGTTTCATTATGCCCAATTATTTGATCTACACTTAAATTATACTTATTACATAATTTTGCTAATAAATATACTAATGCATTATATTTTTTACTATCTATACTTTGTCCTAAAGTATGATTTCCAGTTATTGCTACTCCAATACTTCTACTATTCCATCCACTAGCATGATAACTAATTATATTATCTTCATTAGTTTGGTATATATTACCACCATCTGTAATTAAATAGTGATAACCAATACCAGCCCAATCATTGTTATTAACATGGTCATTAGCAACATTATAAGCAGTAAATTTACCTTGATCTGCTCCAGCAGTTTGATGTACTACAATACGATCAATAGTAGATGTATCTCTAAATGCATACCTTTTGGTAGGATGCTTTAATAAAAAATTAGATAAATCTGTTATAACTTTAAACATCTTTTTTTCTCCACTTTTTAGTTTTATGTATTAATCCAATTAATACTAATATTTGGATAGCAATACTTAATGTATCACTAATTACTTCAAATGTAATAAAACATAACATATCATTAATTTTGCCTATGACTATTGATAATATAAATGCCAAAGACAAAAAGCTGAAATCCATTATATCTTCCAATTTATAAACCATTATTTTATTAATACTCTACTTACTACTCCAGCTAATACAAAAGCAATAAATATATACATTATAGTTGCTATTGATAACTCTACTGATACTCTAATTGCTCCTTGACCAGAAATTATATCAAATATATTTTGTTGTTGATTATCGTAATCGTACATATTATTTTGTTTTTGCTTTAAATAATTTGTGTAATCCTCCCTCTTTTTTTGATCTATTTGGTATTAATTTTTCTACTACCCAAATAACTTTATTCAAAATTGAGTTGTCTTTTTCAGATGGCGTTATTCTTACTACCACCTCTAAAATTGCTATTACACTCCAAACTATTGTACTTAATGTTAAACTATCTAAAAATTCCATATTATAATTTTTTTATTTCTGCACTAATTTTTCTAATTTTTGCATTTTCTATTTTTATTCTTCTATTTAAAGGAGTTGCAACTCTATTATATTTTTTAGTTTCTCTATCTAATAAAACCTTATATTTTTTTAATCTTTTTTTAGCAGATGTTTTTGACTTCTGCAAAGTTAAGTATTTATAAGTTTTTTTTATTGCACTCCTATATCCCATATTTTAAACTTCTGGTACTTCCACTTTTGGCACTTCTATCTTTGCTCCTTTTTTCTTAAACATAAAATATAATACCAAAATTCCTAAACCTACTAATATTATTCTATCCCATCTATATCCACCTTGTGCTTGTGGTGTTTGGGATGCATTTGCAGTTTTATTTTTGTTGCATCCACATCCTCCACTTTTTTGTACTGGTGGTGTTTCTTCTATCATTTCATTATCAAAATCTGGGATAATTTCTACATTATCCACTTGTCCATTATTATTCATTGCTTTGTTTTTGTTTGTTAATTAATTATTATTTTTTCTTCTTTTTTCTACGCTGGTAAACCTTTCTTGTACCAGTTTGCTTTACATTTACTATTGTAGCACCATCTTGGGCAGTACCTCCACCTTTACTACCACCTCTAAAAAATAATGGTAATATCATGGATAAAATTATTAAACCTACTAATAACTCCCAAATTTTTACTGGTCTATCTCCAATACTAAATAATTCTTCTTCTCCAAACCATTTTACTTCGGTTGTTTCTTCTGGATTTGGTGTTGTTGTATCTCCTTGTGGCATATTAATTTATTTTATTGTTTATATCCATATACGAATATGGTGTTATTTTTCTCCCCCCCTCTAATTCATTAAATCCTATTTGCTCATCTGGACTAAACATATTTAAAGATATTTGTGGTACTCCCATTAACATGTTTAATTTAAACTTAGTATGGCAATCAAATTTACCAGTTGGTTTTAAAATATATTTATCGCTTTGCATTGCATTTAATCTTTGTTGTAATAATAAAACTTCACAACTTTGATCTCCCAGCTTTAATGTTTTATTTTCGTTTATTACTCTACCAGCACATTCTCTACCAGATAAATCTAAATCTTTAAATGCTGGATTTACACATTGACCAGATAATGCATTTTGTGTAGATCTAATTGTAGCATATCCATCAGCATATCCATCTCCATAATATACTACACTAGGTTGCTGGTTGTATGAATCATTTGGATTTGGAGTTGTTTGTTCATATAATCTTGTCCTACGCATATATTTACTAACAAAATATAAAATTGCTATTACAATTAAAATTATTACAAGATTTCTAGTTTTTTTATCCATTATTTATAATTTTAACATGGCTCATCATTCATACATCCATCACATCTGCATCTGTCATGACTTCTATTGCATTTACATCTAGCATCTCCCCTTTCTCCAAACCATCCTCTCCTAGTTTTTGTTCTACATGATCCCCAACATGCCCAATTTCTTTGTCCAGTTTCATCTTCAAAAACACCTCTTGGTCTGCCATCATCTATTTTCCATTTATTACTAATTGGATCATAAACTTCCTCTCCAATAGATCTACTTGCTCCAGATATATCTAGAGGATGTATTCTAACTAATCTCTTTTGTTTTCTAGTAATAGAGTTTTTGGCATTACTATTATAATCATTTGTAGTAGTTTCTTTTTCTCTTTGGAAAATATCAAATACTTTACCTCTTTTTTGACTAAAATTAATATAATCTGGTGTTTTTATACCCCCTCTTATTCTACCATCAAATGATGTATCAAAACCAAAACCTCTTGTAGATGCTGGATTAATAACTTCACTACCACCTAATCCTTTTGTAGTACCAGATGGTGCTAAATGTGGACTTATATTATAGCAACATTTTCGGCAATTTGCTGGATGCGTTTGTCCACTACATGCACCAGCTAATCCCCCATTGCAATAACATTTACCATTTTTTACTTCCCATGCCATAATTTCTATTTTTTATGCTCCTAAATTTCCATGTCCACAATCTAATGCTTCATATTGGCTCATTTCACTTGTACCATCTGGACACATTCCTTGCTCAAATTGATTACAGATTGGACTGCCCCCATCACACCAGCAACAATCTACCATTAAAGGTGTATTTCCATTGCCATTGCCATTCCCATTAGTTGTTTTCTTTGATTTTTCTATCATTGGTTTAATAATAAACATATATATTAATAATATTATTACTAATCCTATTATGATATTTCTATTTCTTTTTTTCATTTTAACTATAATTACAATTTAATAAATTATTATTTGGTACATTACAACTATCTGCCATTGGATCATAATTAGATGCATTTGTATCACAACATCCAGCCACATAAAAACATAATCCATTATCCCATGTAGCATCTGGATCATAATTTTCTGCTTGTGGATCTGTGCATCCAGCTTGTACTTCTGTATTTTGAGTATCTAATGTGCCTTGATCGTAAATATCAAAAACATTAGCTAAATTCTTTTTTCTTAAATTAATGATGCCTTGCTCGGTATAATACCAGATCATTAAAATAAATAATAGAGCAACTACTAATATGATTATATTGTTTCTACTCATGCGTTTGGTGTTAATGATCCTATACTATAAACTTCTCTTGCATCTTTTGGCTTCTGAAACATCATTACCACCACTATTGTAATTAATGCTAAAACCACTATTGCTATAATATTTTTTTTCTTCATTTTATTGTGGATTTTGCCCTCCGTAATCTCTTTGGGGAAAAGATGTAGCAGTTAAAGTAATAAACATTACTACTAAAAATATTGATGCTCCCCAAAACATTGGACTTTTTAATAATTTCTTCATTTTTCTATTTTTTTAATAAATAAAACCCCATTCCCAGCAATATAATACCAATCATAATTGGTGCAAATAATTCTTTACTTTTTCTAGATGCTACATCCAGCTCCCTACTTTCATTGTTATATGCAGTTATACTAATTAAATTATTTGTTTCTGCAATCATTTGATCTAATGTTGCTTGATCTATTCCTTGCTGATGGTCATATCCTATTTGCTCTCTTATTTCTTGTAACCTATTTAGTAAATTTGCTTTAGTGTTTACTTGGGATGTAACTAATGCTCTCCATCTATCTTCTGCACTTTCTAAAGCATTTTCGGTCATATTGCAAAATCTTTCATGATTTTTACAATATCTAAACCAGTTATTCCAATGGTGGCAATCATTTTCTATGGCATCCCATTGATCTCTAATTAAGGTACTATATCCAATAATTCCATCTATTGTGCCAGATGCAGATAAAATATATTGCTCTTGCTCATTTAGATTTTCTCCATCTCCAGAATGTAATACTATACTAGCTACACTACTCTGCATGTCGCCATCTGGATGAGTAAAATCACAATCAAAATAAGTTTGATCGCTTAAAGGTACTTCTGTTGTAACTCCATTACTCCAATTCCATATAAATGTTTGTGCCATTGTTATAAATTATAAATGTTTCTATTAATTGTATGTATATTTTTAAACCTATTTCTAAATCCAGATCGGTTTATTAAAGTTTGTGATGGTCTAGATGGTGCAGAATATCTACCACTTGATGTTGTGCATTGTAATGCTCCACAAAAACATCCATTATTTTTTGGCAAACATCTACCTTTATGTTTTATATCATTAAAAAGACCTCTCCTTTTTTCTCTATACTCACATCCTCCACTACATCCAGTTTCTTTACCACCATATATAATACCCTCTATGGTATTACCATTAGCCAATCTTTGCCTTACTTGTCTAGTATTTGGTACTTTTGGTTTACTATACATATTTTATTTTTTAAAAAGTTAAAGGGATATTAGATCTCATCCAAATGGCTCTCATATAATCTAATTCCCCACAATTATCTGAAAATGTAGAACATGATGGTACACAATCATTATAATACCAATTAGACCATCCATATTCTAACTCTCCAGCAAACCATCCAAATAAATCTCTATCGGTATTTGGTTGCCCCCATCCAGCATTATAATTTCTCATGCCAAATGATGCATAAACTAATTGCAAAGATGCTCCATTTAAGCATTGCAAAGCACTAAACATAGCAGAGGTATCTGTTCCCCATCCCTCCATTGCAACTTGTAAATTATTCGCAATTAAATTAGCTTCGCTTTCGCTTATTGTATCTGGATCAATAGGGGTGCTATCATCTACTGGCTCTGGAGATGTATTTGGCAATACATTATCTATATAATCTTGTAACTCTTGCTCCTCTTTAGATGGCTTCCACTTAATTTTTTTTAATAACGAATACACAACAAAAAGCACTAATAAAAGTAATAAAACCTTTATTAACACTTTTTGCCATGATCCCTCAAACAAAGCAAGATTTTTCGCCATCTGTATATTTGTTATATAGTTATATTATCGCATAAACACTTTTTGATACTATCGCCCTCATTGATATTAACAATTTCATTTGTTTTTAGATAATCTACACTATATAAGCACCTTAATTTTGTTAATGGTGTTTGATCTAATGCAGATTGCTCTGTTAAACTTGTGTTAATATCTGGATCATTTTCTGTTAAGTTAAAGGTATCAGTATAAATTTGCTCTGCACTAGGATTTCTCATATTATCCCATAAATCAGTACATCCAAATTTTGCTCTTTTTTTACCTCTCCAAAACAAAAAGATTAAAATAATTGCAATAATAGATATGGTGGTTTGCGTTTTTGTCATTTATGCCCCTCCGTTTCCGTTTCCGTTTCCGTTTGTAGATGGAGTTGTTCCGTTACCATTTTTCTTTGCCATCATTGGTGCAATAACCATAAAATATACTACTAGAGCAATGATTACAGATACCATTGTTGTCATGTTAAATAATTTTCCCATTTTTTTTTGTTTTTTAAATTAATTAATTACTTTTTTCTTGTTACTCGCAATACTATATATAAAAGAATACCAACAATCGCAACAATAACTATAACTCCAGTTAATTGATCGTTTTTATCTTTATCTACTACGGGCATCTTACTTTGTTTAATTTATTTCTTTTTTCTTAATATTAATATTACAATTACTAACATTAAAACTCCTAAACCAACCATAATCATATTGGTTTGTTGCCTTTGCTTTTGCAATTCCATCATGTAAACATCACTAGATAAAGAGGATGCTGGTGGTTTTATTACTCCAAATGCATACAACCATTGCATTGCATTTTGATTTATAGCATTCCAATCCCAACTTCCAGCAGTTTGCCAAAAGCCATTACCTCCATTACTCCCCTCTGGGCATGGATCTTGACCTTGTGGATCATCACATCCTCCAGTTGTTGCGTTGTAGATTGCCATGCATCCACACATTGTTTCATTTTGATTTGGCATAATTTTTTATTTTATCTTTTTCTATTACTTAAAAATATTATAAGCACTACAAACATTACAAATACGATTACTGCTATAAATACTGCTTGTGGTATTCCTAAAATCTTTGTCCGTTCTAATTTTTCTAATTCAAAAGCAATAGCATCCTCTTGCATTTGTTGTTGTATCTCTGCAATATCCTCTTGCTTATATCCTTGCCATATATTTCCAGCCACTCCAACAATACCAGCAACAGCAGTTATTACTGCGATTGTAATTGATGCATTATTTGGTGCTGGTGGCATTTTACTTTCTATATATTGACCAAAACCAGCAGTATAATTTGGTGTAGTATCTATATATGGTACAGATAATATTTCGGTAAATTTTTCTACTGCATTTGGATCTTCTCCATCTTGCAATAAACTATCTAATACTTCTCTTAATTGTAAATTAGATGGATTTTGTGGTAAAGGTATGCTCAAGGAGGATATTCTACTCTCAACGGCAGATGGATTATTATCTATTATGAAATTTACTGCAAATTCAAAATCAGAATTTAGTAAATCAATTATCTCTTGTGAGGTTAATCCTCCTTGATAAGCACTATGCATATTTATACCTTTAAAATTAGCTTACGACTAAACTAAAAATCCTTCAACAAAGAATGTTAAAATAACTTTCTCTGATGCTTGTACATTAACTTCAATACCAGTTTGACCATCAACTACAAATCTCTCATCAATAGTTAATAACTTACTATCATATTGCGTATTTCTTTTTGCTTTAGCAATAATATTTGGGTGCTTTACCACACGACCATCAATAGATCCTCTTGAAATATCAAAAGTTTGTGAAAATTGCCCAGCATCATAAGTTGTTTGGTAGTTAAAACCAGAAATTACGATTGGTGTAGCATCCGTTGTGTTTTCTAATGCACCAGTATTTGATGGCTCTAAAGTTGTAGATGATGCAGATGTTAAAGATCCGTTAATTGCTTTTAATACTGAATCATTATCAAACATTCTATATTGTGTAGTTGATGCAACTGCACTATTATCTAAAGTCATTGAAAAAGCTGATACGCTATCTTGATTACTAATTGTTTTCATTTTATTTTCTTTTTTTTAAATTAATTACTCGTTTACAATCCGTAAACATTTGTTTTTAAATTGTCATATAAGGATATTGGCATACCAGATGGATCTTGTGGAGTATTTATTGTACTCCCACCAATACTATCTTGTGTATCAATATTTGTTATATTATTAAGTGTACTGATTTTGTTTCTTTGCTCTAAAGATTGACTAGCATTACCAGTTTGGCAACCCTTTAAATTCACATCTCCAAAATGAGAAACCCCTACTTGCTTTCTTAGTGGTACACTCTTTCCACTAAAATTTGGTGTTTTACGCTTTGTTTTATAATTTTTATAAACATTTGGACTATTAAACACTCTCTTTCTACATGGAGAGCAATCTTTTTGTCCACTTCTTACATCTAACCATCCCATTACCTTAGTACCATCCTTACATCTGCACTCCGTTCTAATTACTTGTGGTGTTTCTAATTGTGTATTATCTCTGGTGCTTTCGTAAAGAGTTTGGACTGGCTTTTTCTTAATTTCTTGTGATCTTTTTGATGGATCAAAAATATATCTTACTTTCTCTTGAAATAAACCTAAATCTCCATACGCATCCGTTTCATCTGTACAATTTGGATGGCTTGGATTTTGCTCACAAAAAGTTTCTCCACCACTACTTAAACATCTTGGATGTGTAGGATTTTTTATACAAAAATCTGTATCTCTTGGATCTTCTGGATCGTACCCAACTTCTCCCTTTGGCTTTTTATAAGGTTTAAAAGCAGATGGGGGATTTAGATTGTTTCTGGTTTTTGGTAGTGGTGCAAATGGTGTGTTTCCAAAATTTTCTGCACTCTGATTAGTAGTATATATATAATCTGGAGATAAATTTTGCTCGGTAATATTAGATGGCTCTGTGCCACCTCTTACTTCTTTTTCTACCAATTCCTCTATCTCCCTAGCTTCTGCATCAGATGAGGTAATGCCACTAATTTCTGCCATTAAAAAAATATTTTTGGCAAAAATCAGAAATATTTGTCTTTAAAAAAACAAATAAATATAAAACAAAAATAAAACTTTTTTATATATCGGAAATATTAAATACTTTGTAATGATGATGATCTGGATGCCTATTAACCTCATCAATAGCAACTCTTAATCTATGTATTTTTTCTTTATCGGTACTATTCCTTAATCTTACTAAACTATCATTTGTTTTAAAACATATTAAATGCGTTGCAAAAGTATAAAAAGATGCTGGTACTTCACTTAATCCATGTGCTACTGCAAAAACATCTATGGCATTTTGTCGCCTACGAATTAAAATTCTCCTTATGCTCTCATCCATCCTACTTTTTAAATAAAATCTACAATCATCTAATACTAATGATCCATTTTGAAAATTTATTAAATGCTCAATATCTTCAATAGTTGGTGCTAATATTTTGGCTTGACCACTTTTAATCTCTCCACATTGTTCTGGAGAAATTTCTTGAACATGCGACCACTCCATCCCATCTGGATCTATAATTAAAGATTTACCTCCTTTTTCACTAATTAATTTGTTTAGTAAAGTAGTTTTACCAGTACCATTAGTACCTACTATAATAAAAAATAAACTTTGTCTTGTACTCATTTTTGATTATTTTTCCATCTTTTTATTTTTCTTCTATAATCTAAAATAAAAAATCCAATTAAAAATCCTAATAAAAATTTAATTACCATATTTTTAAAATTTTAAATGTTGTTTCAACTGCTAACATTATTTTATATAAAAAATTATAAATAACATTAACACCAGCAGAGTTTGTAGATTTATTAAATTTACTCATTAGTAATACTATCCTAAAATTTTTCTCTATTAAATGACCAATACCATCTGTTAAATAAGGTATTAAAATCATCCACAATATATAATAAAAATTATAATCAATAAAAAATAATACAAAAAATGAAAATTGCAATTTAGCAGTTAATACATGAAAAAATATATTCCATTTATTTGTATGCCATACTTTAAAGTCATTATATCCTTTTATAAATTTTTCCATTTCTCTTGTGGGCATTTTTGATTTTTTAGTTTTGCTTTCCAACTTAATTTACATCCACATGTATTGGGTATTTTTTCTCCATATCCTATAAACACTCCACATGTTAATCCTATTCCTATACTATGCCTAACATCTGGGCATGTTTTACATATATTAATTCTTCTATCGTATTCTTCTTTTTTAACTAGCATTTTTATTTCCTTTATATCCACTTGTTTTACGCTTTTTACTATCCTTACTGCCTTTTGGTCTGCCTTTTTTCTTTGGAGGATCTGGTGGTATTACCATTGGCTCGGCAGTTGGTCTTTGTACTGGTGGTGCTTGTTGCTTTCTTACCTCTGGTATATGTGCTGGTATTTGCTCTGCAATATCTGGCTCTTGACTTTCTTTATTTTTTCTTCTTCTTTCGTTTATTGCAGTCATAAATACTGGAGCATAAACAATTAATACTACAACTCCAAACATAACTTCTGGACTTACTTTAGCACCTCTTTTTTCTAATAATTTTTGTAGAGGTTTTTTTATCTTATTCTTTTTATACTCGCTGGTTTCATATTTTGTAGGATTTTCAAAATCTTTAGCTATTGCCATTGCTCCAGTTTGCAAAGCCAGATCTAAAATCTCCACCCCCATCTCTGCCATTAATTTACTATCATCAAAAAATGAGTTATCAAAATCTTCTGGATCTTCACTATCTGTATTAAAATACCTATCATTTAAATTTTCTTCTTCTATTTCTTCCTCATCTTCTATTTCTGGCTCATCACTATCAAAAACTGCACTATGTACATCTACTGGCTCATCTTCACTTTTTGCATCTTGCATTGGTATTTTTAATGCATTAACTAAATCATCCGTTCCAATATCATTTATTGGTAATTTTTCTTCCGTTTCTGTTTCAATTATTGGTGGTGTTTTTTGATCCGTTTCTAAATCATTTGTTTGTGCATTTTCTATCCTATCCTCTACTTTATTCATTATTTTTTCTTTTATTTTTTTTGCTTTTTTTCCAATTTCTTTATTGCCTTTTGTTTGTTCATTTTTTTTAGCCATATTTCTGGATGTTTTTTGAGGTACTTTTTTTGTTTATCTCTGTTAATAACTTTTTTAGTGTATAATTCAAAAATATCTATTGGATCTTTTTTATCCATTAGTTGTTTAAATAATTTTTATCTTTAATTTGCTGGTCTATAATTTCAAATATTTTATCCATTTGATTATTTAGTGTTTCTGTAAAACTATAAACTTGTATTTTTTTTCCATCTCTCATAATTGTTTTGTAACAAATACTGGTGTACATTACTAATTTACTACTTATTTTCCAATCCCACATCTCACATCCAGTTTCATCCTCTATAATTTTACATCTTACATAAATATTATATGCATTCCAAAAATCTTCTAATTCCCAGCTTTTACGCATGTATTCTCTTACTGCATCTGGATAATTCTCTTGTAAAAATTCCCAATTAATCATGGACAAATTCATGTTGAGGATTAAATATGTATTTTTTTACTTTTTTATGTGGTACACTAAAATTACTTTTTACCTTACCATTTTTCCAGCATTTTAACATAATTTCATCATTTAGATTTTGCAAAGATATTTTTTCTAATTGATTTATGCTAAATTTTAAATTATTTTTTTGAAATATTTTTTGTATTATTTGTTTTGTAGGATCTAATTGAGTATTAAATTTTGGATGCCTTTGAAAATAAATACCATCTACCCAATAAAAAATAAAATAATCTTGTATTGCATTACTACACTCTTTCATTACTTTGCCTACATTATAGCAAATTTCAAACCAAATATCTCTCATTCTTAAATCCTCTACTACTTTCATCTCTAAAATTTTACCATTTTTATAAGTTTCTACAACTCGCTTTGTAGCAATAGATCCTAGTAATCTTAATCTAATTATTTTTGGTAAATCTAAACACTTATTAAAAAATTTTTCTGATATATATCCTAAATTAAATGCCATTTGATAATATGCCTTTGTAATATCCATCTCCATTACATTCTCAATATCTATACAATCTCCAGATGTTTCTACCATGTATTTTAAACTACTATCAAATTCAAAAAAATGTATTTTTTTTGCACTACTAAATTTTATTTCTTGACCTTTAGTATTTTTTTCTATTTCTTTTTTTAATTGCCTTTGTATTATCATCTCTTTTTTACTCATATATACACCATCAGAAAATACTACTTTGTATTTGTGGTACATATCAGAATAAATAATAATACATGAGTTGGTAGTAGTAGATACGCTAAATTCATATCCACAATCATTTAGATAATCTATAAATCCACTTTTTTCTTTAGATGTAGATCTTAAAACTATCATTTTTTATTTGGTAATATAGCTTTGTAAATTCTGTTTAAATTTCTTGTCCTTAATTTTTGAAATTGTGGATCATTATATATTTTTTTTCCATCCCCTCTAAATCTATAAATTTTTCCACTACTATCTTTTACTTTTACCAATAAATTTTTATTTGTAATAAATTTCTCTTTTTTTGTTTTGGGATCTTTATAATATAATTTAGTATCAAAATCGTGTTGCCCTAGTGTTAATGGTGCTATGCTTACTGCTTTTTTATTTTGATATTTTGTAATTGCTTTATTAATAGATATACCCTCTTTTTTTGCAATATTTCTAAATGCTAACGCTACTTCACTAGGCATTATTTGACCTCCTTTACCATCTTTTTGCCCTTTTTTAAATCTTAACGCTTTACCTCCCCAAACTGCTTTTTGTGTTTTATTCTTTTTTAATCTTTTTACTTTTTCTAATTTTATTTTTGATTTTAATTCTTTTAAATTTTTTACAGATTTTAAATTTCCTTTAGCATCTTTAGTTTCTGGTTTTGCACTATCTGTATCTGCAAAATCAAATTCTAACTCATCAATTTCTCCAGTAATTAAATTTTTAGTTTCTTGGGTTTTAACTAGAAATTTTGCGTAATCTTTATCTTTTATTGCCATATTTTAGATGTGTTTGGTAATTGCTATAAAAATTAATATTACCTCCATGATGGATTAAATTAATTGTGGGATCAATATACACTTTTTCTCCAATACTTTTTACTCTTTCACAAAAAGCATAATCTTCACTTAAATGTTCTTTGTTAATTATATCACTTTCAAATAAACCATATCCTTTTTTACCATTTTCTTTATACATTAATTTTTTGTATTTTTTTGCTAATTTTTTAATTAGATCTCTTTTTATCATCATAAATCCAGTACCTACTCTTTCAACTTCTAATAATCCAGTTTTTGCATAATGAGATAAATTCTGATTTTTTTTATCATAAATAGTGTATTCGCTAGTTTTTTGTAATAATTCTTTGCTACTTTCTGGCACATCATTATATAAACATCTTTGTATTTCTTCCCATCTTAAATGTTTTTTAGCATAAGTACCAGCAACTAATGGTTTATCAAAATTCATTAATCTTATAACATCTAAAGCATTAAAACTAATATCTGCATCTATAAACAAAAAATAATCAAATTTAGTATTATTCATAAAATTACTAATACATTCGTTTCTAGCTTTTGTAATTAAAGATGTATGTAATATATGTTGCCTTACACTAGGTATTCCAGCTTTTTGTAATTCTTTGCTTAAATTTAAAATACTATCCATATAAGCCACTTTTACATCTTCACTATATACTGGTGTTGCAATATATAATCCAAATTGTTGGTTTTTAATTTTATTCATTATGTATTTGATTTGTAAATTTTTTATTTTTGTTTGATATTGTATTATAATGTGGTCTAGATACTACTTCTTTGTAAATATTTGGATGTTTATTTTTTAAATAATGACCTCCAATAGTTTCGTTATAATCAATTTCTCCACTATCTAAAAATATAATTTCTATTTTAGGATTTCCATATAAATACTTATTATCTAATTGTTTTAAAAATTGTTGTACACTTTCATTTACTATATCTCTATTTTTTTCTGTTATTTCAAATGGTTTGCTAACTTTCGGACTATATCCAGTAGCATGATATACCATAGTTGGTGCAATTCCAATTAAAGCATTATTATTCTCTATAATATCTAAACAATATCCTACATCTGCTAAATTACCATGTGTAGTAGGTAGGTTTAAATCAAATGGAGTTAAACCACATTTATGACTATCTACCAGCATAAAATATCCAGCACTCCATGTAATAAATTCAAATGTTAAATTAGATGGATCAGTTTTAAATGCTAAATTATAATCGGTAGTTTGATAAGTAGTAATTAACTCCAAATCATATTTATTCATGTGATCTAATGCTATTTCTATAACTTGATTGTTGGGAAATAATATATCCTCATCCATAAACAACCAATATCTTTTTCCAGTTGCAATAAATTTATGCCTTAATTTTTCCATGTTTTCATTTATTTTACCTTTTTGCACATTATATATTAATTCAATATTAACATAATTTTTTGTCCAGTTATCAGTAAATTTTTTGAAATATTTGTCTTGATGTGTATAAACACCAGCTACTAAATTATTTTCTAAATAAGATCTATCCATTTTTTTGTTATTTTTTGTTTATCAAATAAAGGATTTAATTTAACTACTGGTCTATTGCCATTATACCATGAAAAAACTTTTTCTGTTATGTATGTTAAATCGTTTAAATCAACTCTGTACGGATTTGTTTTTATTAATTGTTTGTCTGCATCAAATAATACCTCTTTTGTTGCTCCTAAATCGTATGCTAATACTGGTGTGCCTACCATATTGCTCTCTGCATTAACACATCCAAAAGTTTCTGGATATACTTTGTTTAAATGTAAACAACAAAGTGATCCTCTCATATTCCATAAAACTTGATCTCTAGTTTGATTGTTTAAATTAATAACACTACCATTATTGCCACTAAAATTATTTTTTTGATCGTATGTAGGATTACCAATATACATCTTAAATTTTGGATTTATTTTATATAAATGCTCAAATATTCTTAATGAAAAATCTAATCCTTTATGACCAGCACTAAAAAAACATAATTTATTTTTATCTAATGGTATGTTTAAATCGGCAATACCTTTTTTATCCTCTATAAAAAAATGTATAAATTTTACATTAGCATTTTTTATTTTTCTTAATTTTAAATTAATTAAAAAATTTTCCTTATGCCAATTACTTACACATAATAAAGTAGTATTATCTATAATATATTGTAAATCATGATTAGCCAAAGATCCCCAAATACTACTTTCAAAAAAATCATGTAACCAAATAATAAAATTAGCTTTTGGATATTTTGATTTTAATGTTTTTAAATTTTGAGGATTTCTTTGGATAATAATAGTATCATAGTTATCATCTAAACTATCTAATGTTAATTTTTTAAATACTATATCATTTTGAGTATAATTATATCTAACTTTTGCACTAGATATGTCTACATCAAAGTTTTTTTTTAAATCATTAGCAACGGATAATAGATAACTTTCACTTGCACCTAAACCTTTTTTTTCTAATATATCAAAATTATATTCGTATGGTGCAACTGCATCAAAAAATAATATTTTTTTTGTCATAATTCCTTTGGATCTACTTCACTCAATATTTTAGATATTATTACTTCATCAGTTAATCTTGGTGTATCTTTTTCAACTAATTTACATGCAATAATTTTTATATCTAATTTATCATCTACAATATCCATTTGGATTTTGGCTTTTTCGCCATCTTTTAAATTTTCGTGGTTTTTAAGAAACCCCTCCAATTTTGGTAGGAGAGGTTTCAACATACCTAATAACATGCTTTTTGGGATCATTAGAACGGAGGATTTTCGTTATCGGTATCATTTTCTGGTGTATCAGATGGTTTTATTTCTTCTTCAAATTTTACATCTAATACTGGATTTCCAGCTTGACTGGTATTTTTCCATCCAGCCATTTTATAGATTTTTCCATCAATATTTGCTTGACCAAAATAATCTGGACTGGTTTCTTTTGATTTTACTTTACTTACCATCAGTTTACCTTTCATTTCTGCTGGTTTCCATACTTTTGTTTCTGTACTCATAATAGATAATGCCAGTTTTTGCTGGACTTTATTAGTTATTGCCTACTCTGTTGTGTGATTTTCGGCTACCTCACTTTTGTTTAATACTATATTAGTGTTTATATTTGCTTTTAGCAATAATCTCATATATGTAGATATTGGTAATTGCAACTCACTCGCTTTTTTGCGTATATTATCGTATAATTCCTTATATTCTCCAGTAAAATGGAGCAATACACTATGTTTATCTGTATTTCCCATAATTATAGTGTTTCGTATTCGTTTCTAATTAAATTTCTTATATCCTCTGTTGTAAATAATTCTCCCTTGCTATAATTTGCTAAAGATTTTATGATATTTTTATATAATCTTCCAGCATCATTAGATGTTTTATAAGTATAATCTAATCCAGATGTTGTTTTTTCTAAATTTTCAACATCATTTAAATTTTCTT
>TARA_R100001594_G_scaffold25104_3_pt1 | contig 24505 bp, 6 predicted proteins | sample TARA_R100001594 | Tara Oceans TARA_R100001594 (sample SAMEA2622752) | marine metagenome | biome: marine biome (ENVO:00000447); feature: marine epipelagic mixed layer (ENVO:xxxxxxxxx); material: "saline water (ENVO:00002010), including plankton (ENVO:xxxxxxxx)" | depth 150 m | reverse complement strand
GATTCTATTACTTCTCTAATGACTGTATTAGTAGTCATATACCGACGCGGTATATAATATACTTCCACGCCATATATTTGCAATAATTCATTATTTAAGTCTTGGACCAGACTCTGTTCCCCTGTTGATCCCTGTAAAAAATATGGATTTAACATTATCCTATCATGTCAAGAGGAGGGAGTTCATAGGTACTAGACATTCTTTCTTGAATAATATCTAATTCTCTTTGAGCATCATCATAAATTTGTCTTCCATTGAATTCAATACCACCCGGTAATTTAACTCCTTGGAATTTAATCAAATTCATACCCCATTGTCTTTTTATTAATGCGGTAGCATATTTCTTAAGGAAGAAATCATTCCATACTCTATCATAATCAGCAGCATCAATGGTTCTAAAACAATCGATAATAATCCAATTACCGACACTCGCTTCCGACCAATCCATATCAATATAAAGTCTATCTTGTCTTTGATTAAATCTTATTTGTTTATCAGTAGTTAAAAGAAAATCGATGTCAGACATATACGTTCTTGTCATCGCATATGTTAGTAATTCAGTAGAACCCCAATAGTAAATATCATTTAAGAATAACTGATACTTAATACTAAACATATTGTTAGTAACAGTTTGTGTTCCATCAAACTTATATATTTTGTTTATCCCAATAACAGCGGGAGGAATCTGAAGATAGTTCTGATTTTCTTCATAGGAAAATTGAGTAGTAAGTCCTACATTTTTATCTACTGTTGTGGTAGTTATTCCTGATACACCTGCTTGTCCTGGACCCTTTCCTCTATCAATATCATCTTTTGTAACCTTATATTTTAAATAAGTCTGCATTACACCATCATAATGCCTTTCATAAAATAATTGTAAGGCATCATCAATTAGATCTTGTACCTGCTCATTGGCAACATTAACTTCAACAACAGGAGCACCCAGTTGCCTCTTACAATAATCGATTAGGTCTTGCCTACTAGAAGGTTGCGCCATCTATCTACTATTCCTGTGAAATTATTTAGGGTGCTGATGATATTCCTGGTTTAACTTCTATATATCCATCAGCAATTGCATAGATAGTTGAAGAGGTACTTACCCTACTAAATGTAACCGCTGTACCAGGAAGAATGCTCGAACCTACAGTAAATGCTGCTCCTACTTCAACCGAAGTACTTGAGGGAATAGTAACCACCGGTACATTTACAAGTTCTCCCGTAGATCCTATAGAAACAGAATCTCCCACAGCAACATTGCTAGTACTTAATAAATTGAAAACAGTTGTTCCAATACCTGCGGTATTTCCTACCGAAATCCCCGTTTCTAAAACTCCTGAAGTATTTGAAATAGACTCTGAATTAAGGAGAACATTATAAACATATCTTCCACCATCTAAAGTTCTAGTAGCTGTTGAACCTAAAGAAAGATAAAACGTTCCATCTACAGCACTTGTAAATCCTACAGTAAAAGATGCTAAAGGATAAGCAGTTGAACCAACCGCCGCGCTTTTCATCATCTGAGATGATCCACTATAACCTGTTAAATCAAAAGCAACTCCACTAGGACGTTTAACTTCAAAAGTACTCTTGAAATTAGCACCGCCATTAATGGTTAAATTGGCTCCATAAGCAACACCTGACTCAGGATCGAATGTTATGGTTTGATTAGCCATTTGAAACTAACTCCTTGAGTAAAGATTTGATTTCACTAATTTCACTTTTCAAATTAGCAAGATCTTCTTCCATAGTTACAACTTTTTCATTTTCGGTAGTTTTCATGTGTCTTCTAGAAATATACTGCTCATATTCCGAAGAATCCTTATTAACAATTGAATTGGTAGAAGGATCTCGATAGAGGTTATTATGTCCTTTTACTTTAAGCAAGAGCAATAACCCTCAAATCTCTTATTCTAGGTACATAAGCCTGATTAGTGGATGTCATTACAATCTTAATACGATATGCTCGGAAAGAAGAAAGTTCATCGATTGTAAATGTATGCTCATTAAACTTCACTGCCATAGGAGAGAACCCTGCGGTGGAAGAAGGTGAAACATACTTATCAGACAATCCATCACTATCCGCAGGATTAATAATTTGCCCTCTTTCATCAAGGTTATTATATCCTGGGAATGGTACATAAATTGGATTAAAGTCTTCCGAATCACCAGTAGCATAGAATGCTCTGATATTAGAATCAAGATTATTATAAGCATCAACAATAATTTTCAATCCAGTTGCGGGATTTTCCAATCTAATCGCTTTAGAAAGATATTGGAAAGCAGTAGGATCTTCTGATACAGTATCTACTCTACTATCAGTAGCAAAGTTAGTTACCACATCATTGACTCTATTAGATGTAAGAATAGTACTTACTCTAGAAGTATCAATTACGGGGGATACTTTCGTATCTACTGTATCTAAATCAATTCTCAAATTAATAGATTTATCACCTGGAAGATTACTCAAATTGTTTGTAGCATTAATATTTGATGCTACAGTTCTAGGAGTAGTAAGATAATTACTCATGTTTAAAGAAACATTTTCAAATCCCTGATCTTGCCATGGAATTTCCGATCCACTAATACCTGTAGCACTTACAGTTCTTACTTGTGAACTTAAAGAAGTTCCTGGAACAGTAAGTGTTTGAACTGTGGGAGTAATAATCTCAAACGGAATATTTTGAGTAGCGGTGACTTCATATCCACCCGCTGATTTAGTTTCACCAGTATAAAGAATAGGGAAACTTTCTGCGGTTGATCTTCCAACCCCACTTGCTCCCATATCCAACTTAACATTATAGGAATCAAATGTAAGAGGATTAGCAATAGTTACATTATTCAAATTATGTGTTTTATTGATTCTTCTCAATGAAACACCACCCACTTCATACTTATAAACTGGTGTCCCTGCAGGATAATTCTTAGCAGTCGTAGAATCAATACTTCTAGTAATAGTACCATTTAAGGTTCCTGTAGAAGTAGAAGTATATGAAATAACTTCATCACCGATTAATACATATCCCGCATTGGTAGTTCCAACCCCTACATTTTCGAAGGTACCAAAGCCACTTTCACTATCAACCGTAATACTATCAGTTTGAGTAGAAGTATAAGCAGTAGTAAGAGTTGTTGGAATAGAATCAGATTCTACATCAGAAAGAGTAACATAGTTATTACTCCAATACATTCCATGATTTTTGTGATTCACCTGGAAATGTAATCCATCGTTTACAGTATTCAACGCCGTAATAAGAACATTACCACCAGAAGCAGCATTCATGTCAGTGGTTAATCCCGCATTATTAGTAAATTGAACGGTGTTTCCAGCACCTGTAACAAAGTCACCTTGAACATTATCTAAAATTATTTCATTTGTATTAGCAATTGATACCACAGACATGCGAACACCCGTTCCTAAATTCTGGGCTCCAATCGTTGTAATACCCAATACATCACCTACGACGTATCCTGTTCCACCTGAATCGGCATTAAAGGATGAAATAGTAGCAGCAACCGCCACACCATTGCTAATGGTAACATCTGCTAATGCGTTAAATCCAGTACCTGTAATGTTAGTAAGAGGTACTCCATTATACTGCTGAGTTCCGCTGGAAGGAGTATATCCAACACCAATGGTAGTAATGTTTAAAGTACCAGTAGCAATACCAGCATTACCTATATACTTACCTGTTGCATTACTATTAAGTTGAGAAACTGTATTGCCTACAGTTAAATCTACATCTTGAAGCGTTGAACCAATTCCTACTCTCAATTCCCTAGAAGTTAGATTAATAGGATTAGGCATTAACGTAGGAATCTCACCATTTCCAGTAGAAAGATCAGGATTATAGAATTCAATACTTCCTGCTGTGGTAAACTCTGCTCTATAAAGAGTAAATTTCAAATCTTCCCATTGACTTGGTTCCCACGTTGAAGCATTTTGAGATTTGAAAAGAGAACCAAGATAAGGTTGATTAGAAACAAAAGTATTGGTAGTTAAATCCTCTTCTCCTACTCTAGAGATATAAACCTTATACGAGGCGGATAAAGAAAGAAGAACAATCGCATATTCAGTTCCGGGTTCTAGATAAACTGGAGATTTAAACGTAACGGTTGTAGCGACTGAAGCATCACTAGAAGTAGTAATAGTACTCGGATATATCACCACATCTGAGAATGGAAGTACCTTCTTAGTTGGGAATCCACCTTTCATGGTTCTTAACTGGAAAGTAACAGGTATACCCTTTACATCCTTTTCAGCAAAGAAGACATCACACTTCGTTAAGAAAAGTCCATCAGGAGCATCATCTACACTAAATGATTGAGCGAGTGGATCTGGATCAGGCCATCTAGTTTGTAAAGTATTCGTAGTTTGTTGAGATCCAACACTTTCGCTATTTAATACTTGAGTACCAACAGTTCTACTAATATCTAATTGATCAATAACAGTTTGATTTTCAATAGTAGCATTTCTAACCGAAACAATGTCCTCTTGTATGGTTTCTAATAATCCAGTCGAAGAGAAGGATTGAGTCGCTAAAGTAGTAGCATCTTTTCTACTATTAATATTGCTACTAGTTAAAGTCAATGAATTAACATTAGCAGCAAATCGAGGATTAGTAGTAATATTGGGATTAGGAATATAGAAACTGCCTATTACATCAGAATCAATATCAGCAACTAATCGTACATTTGAAATAGTGGCTTGAGCCCCACTAGTTTCACCCACTAAAATCATATCCTGTTGTACCCATCCCCAATAAGTTCCTTGTACTTGATTAGATAAAGAGAAAATATCTACATTTAATAAAGTAGAAGTTGAAGAATAAGAAGATGGAATAGTTTGTCCATCATAAGGACTACTAGTATAAACTGTAGTGGGACTATCATAAGTTCCTCTCTTATGATTAGAAGTTGCTACCCTAAAAGAAATAGTAGGATCAGTTCCACTAATAGGCAAATTACCTATAGGACGTGTAGTACCTTTAACGGTCTCTCCCACCTGGAAAGTACCGGACACCATAGCAATTTCCAATAGTTTAGGTACACAATATGGAGTTATATTTACTCCATCAAAGAAACCATATACTTGAGTATAAGGTTTCATCTTCTGAGCAGAAATTTGAATATTTCTACTTCTCATCCACGCAATAGTATTAAGACTGAATACTCTATCACCTCTAGAAATATTATCCCATTGTTGTACTACAGTCTGACGGGTACCACTTCTAGATTCAACCCCTGTTTCAAGAGTTTCTTCAATCAAGTCTCTAAAAGTTGTTCTCGTAGTAGTTTCAACCAAATCACTTCTACCACCACGATCAATCCAGCTTCTCTCACCAGTAGTAATTTCTACTCTTTCTCTATTATTTTGAGTAACTGTTTCACCCACCCAAGCAGTTTCCCACGCACCCCATAAAGTAGGAGCAAATCCTGTTTGAGGATCAACACCTAAAGTCCGAGTAGCAAGTTCTAAAGTCTCAGCAAAGTTACCTTCTGTTTGAATAATATTAGCCTCTAGTCTTACTGTATCAACCCAATTATCAGATGCTGGAGTAAGTTCAATACTTCCCATCCAAAAATCAATTACAAATGGAGTAACAGATTCACTTCTTGTTCCAAATGGTTGCTCCAACCATTTTTCCTCGGCATAATCCAAAGTTACCACATCTCCAGTCTTTTTAATATTAATTCCTTGGGGAGCAACAGTAGATAAATCTCTATTAACATCTACATTTTCTACAGGACCTTGAATTAAATCAATAGCATCAGTATGGTGAGATGGTCTTAACTCCTTATGGTTTATATCAATACTATTCTTAAATTGAACAGCACTTTCTTGTGCTAAAAGATTAGAAAAATTATCTACAAAGAATCCTGATTTAAAACGATTTAATCCAGAACTATCAGAAATGAATAAATTAGCAGTATTGGTTTCTAGTAAAGATAAAGTAGTATAATACTCTAGACTTCTAATTCTATTTTCCAACTGTTTAATATCCACCATTCTATAACGCTTATGCTCTAAGAAAGTTTTAGATGCATTCTCAACGTTATAAAGATAAGCAGGTAAATAAATCGATGCTATTTCTAAAGCATCATCAACCGGAGCAGGTTGGGATGGAACTTCGGCAGGAGTACCATACTTAACTTGGAATTGACCGTCTTTAGTTAAATAAATTCTATCAATTCGAGGAAGATAGAATGAAAAGTCTGTGACAATACCATCATTGGATGCTAAGATATTAGCAGCAGAATTTCCTGACGCATTAAATTCCCTTCCATAAAATTCAAGGGGAGACCTTGAATCTTCTGCTACCACATAATTAGAAACTCTAGGACGGATATCAATAATATCTGTATTTCTAATTCCATTTACACTCTTAATTTGTGTACCATAATTAAATGAATCATATGATTCAACAGTAGTAATATCTCCTTCGTCGGAAGCTTCATAATATCCATTTGAGAAATATACCTTTAATTTCCTTAAAGGAGATTTAATATCTACTTTTCGCTTTAGGGTTCCAAAATCATAGAAAGATTGATTTTGTCCTGTAGTATATGAATAATTAAAGGATACATCATAACTAGGAGAATTAACTGTGGTAACAGTTGCTTGAATACCTGATTCTCCAAAACTTACAGTTTCCCCTTCTTTAAAATTAATATCATTGGTAGGGATAAAGGATATTTGAGTATCACTAGTCGTTTCTGCCACTATACCATAAGACTTTGTTGTTGCTCCAACTATTTGTTCCCCTATTACTAAATCTGCAGTTTTAGCAGTAGGTCCAGTAATATTTGAAAGAGATAATGTAGGAGCAGATGGATCCGAAGTATTAGTGGATTCATAAACACCCAATATTTGAATAATATCAGGAACGTTCAAACATAGATCTTCATCCTGTACATTAGTACCATATGGATAATTACCATAAGTTAATCCATCATTAAGAGTAGTAGCACCCACTCCAGAACCTTCAAGATTAGATTTATCAACTAAAATTGTATTAACTCTATTCTGAATCTTCGTTTTAGCAACTGGATTAGTTTTGGTTAGAGTAGTAAGTAAAGTAGCACCTGTATCATCAGCACCTAAGTTATAAATTTGAAGAGTGGTAGAACCGGTATTTAAAGAAATCTTATCTTCAGTTAAAACCTCTGTTGAACCATCACTCCTTACTAATGAATATCTTTCAGGAGTAAAGGGTAAAAATGTTTCATTAGTACCAGCACTAACGGTAGCAGACAATTCATTACTAGAAATATTAACAGTATTAGATTTTCTAATAGTTAATGAAGCATTAGTAAGATCTACACCTTCAATATTTTCTTTAGGTAATTTAGTATAAAAAGAATTATCCTCTGAACCAGATAATTCAGTAGTTAGGACTGTTAAATCAGTAAGATTGGTGGTAGCAGTAGGAAGAGTACCATCATTAATACCAGAAACAGTAGTAACTGCCTCAACAGTACAATGAGAAGAACCTACACTAACAACCTTCGCATAAGAAGGATCATCGGTTCCCCCATTACTATTAGTATAACTTAATAAATTCCCTACGTTTATTTCTCCTGGGAATAACTTATTAGTACTTCTAATCGTACTAATAGAACCACTAACACCGGTAATAGTAGCAATTCCTATCGAAACTAAATCAGACTGGATAACATCAGCAGAGAAAGTAACTGCTGTACCAGTATAATTATTGAAAACTGACTTAACATCAGAAATTCCATAAGAAGTAACAGCAATAGAAACGCGATTATTATTAACCCCATCTATTACAAATGGTTCATTAGATATAAATTTCCCTGTAGTTTCGTATAAGGTTAAAGAAGTACTATTACTAACAGCAGATTTTAAGAAAGCAGTTGCTCCACTATGCTGTCCTTTAATATAAGTAGGAACGGCCAGAGTAATTGCTTCGTTTAAAGTAATTTCTGTAATAGTTTGAATATCATATAAAGAAATATTCCACTCATTTTCATTAGGTTTTCCAGAACTATAAGAACCCGATTCTAAAGTAAAATCATATACTCGTGCTACCCCGATTTCTTTACCGGCTGCTACTGTCCCTGAAGCACCTACCCTAGAATCTTGTAAACTTAAAACATAAGTATTACCAATACCAATAGTAGGCCCAGAATAAACTCTATTTAATTGAAGTGATGCTCCGGTATTATAATTGATTTGTTGGGTTTTTAATGTTGTAGTAGTTCTTGTTTTCTGGGCATCTAAAAAAGTGGGAGCAATAGTTTCAATTTCATACCCCTTTACAAACGCTTTACCAGGAGAAACTTGATATAATACCAAATCTTCTGAAGGAGAAGAACCACCATAGGTTAATTGATCTGAATTAAATACACCTCTATTTCCTTTACCATTGTTTAAAGATTCTTTTACTTCTAAACCAAATGGTTTTACATAATAATCACCAGATTCTGCATAAGTTCTACGTGCTAATTCATCCTCTAAAACACTATAATTGGATACTTGTTTCTTAGATCTTAAAACACCGTTATTAACTGTTGCTAATTCTACAAAATTATTATCATCAAAATCATCTAATTCTTTTTTATGAAGAGAACATGTAATTTTTAATCTATCAGCACCTGGAGCAGAATAATTATTAAATCCTTTTGAGTTATCATTTAAGGTAGGATCAATATCCGAACTGATAACATCTTCCGTAATAAGTAAACCAATCCTATAACTTGGAGTATTAGAATACTGATCCAAAATAAGAGTTTCAGTATCTACATTTAAAAACTCTCCTTTGGCAAAATAAACACCATCATTAATAAAAAATGCTGATGCTGTAGAAGCAGCAGAAGAAATTACTGTAGACGCAAATGGTTCACCAGAAGCAATGACAGTATTGGCAGAAGAAATAGTAATATCAGCATTTAATAATTCCCCATCTGCAAAAGTTTGGGTTAAATTATTATTAGTATTAGAACTAATGTAATTGATATAAAGAGTAGTACTTCCCCTTTCAGATTCATTAGCAAGTAAAACTTCATTTACAACAGCAGTTACCCCTGAAGTTTCTCCAGTAATTTTAGAACCAACAATTTGATTAATATAATCTGCTACCTCTAAACCTAAATAGGCATTATCAATTTGTACAGCATAATATGTTGTACTATAAGAAGTATTTCCTGGAATTACTTTAGCACCTTCTTTAAAAAAGTGCTGACCAAATTTTTCAACCTGATTCTGGAGAATAGACTGAAGAGTTGTTAATTCTCTAGCCTGAACTGGATAACCAGGTTTAAATAGAACTTTATAATAGTCGTTATCCGCATCAAAGTCGTCAAAATATGGCGCGACGTTTAAATTCGTTTCCTGAGACATAATTCTTTAGAACTGCAGAATGACTTTGATATCTTCCTTTTGATTGGCTGATCGAGTAATGGAAGCGCGATTATCAACGTAAATGATATTACCAGAATATTTTTTAACTTCTGGTTGAGATACGCCTTCAGTAAATGACTGACCAAGGTAGTAAGTCCTACTATTTATTACGGTTGAGAGGCCTGTAAAGGATGTTTGAATAGCAAGAGTAGTAGATCCTCCAATAATATTAAAGGAACCATCACTGGTAGGAGAAGCAGTAAAGCGATTAAGATGAAATCCATATGTAGGGTCAGTGTTTTGAGTAAAACTCTGTCCACTAGTATTAAATCCAGCAAGTGTTCTATCTTGCCAATACTTCAATACACCAGTAGTTTGATCGTAAGAAATAACTCTTCCTACTGACGTAGAACCAAGTCCCACAGTTTGAGTAATCAGAGCATCAGCATCAAAAGTAGCAGCACTATATCCAATACCAGATAATTTTAAAGCATATACTGCACTAGATTTATCTAATGTTAAAGTAGAAGTAGAATCATAAGCATCAGGATTTTGAACTATTCCAACTCTGGCAAATTCATTTCCAGTAATAAAATCAGGATTTTCTGTATCATTTTCAATTCGTGAATAAAGTAAAGTGTTTCTAGCACCCAATTCCCGATAAATATCCGCTCCATGCCCACCTTGAGGGGGAATAATCACATTAAACACGGGAGATGTAGTTCCTGTAGGAACATTTCCTCCTTCTAAATCTACTGTACCAAAGGTGTATCCGGAACCACCGGCAGAAATAGTTACAGATTCAACTTTAGAGTTGTTATTAATAGCAACTGTTGCTTCGGCTCCCGTTCCATCACCTTTAATGGGAACTTGTGTATATGTAGTATTAGCAGTCCCTAATCCTACTCCTCTATTAGTAATAGTAACTATTTTCAATTCACCACTAGTAGCAGCATTATTTCTAACAGCCGCAATACTTGCATCAGTAGTAGTTTCCCAATCCTTAGGGACGGGCATAAAATCAGTAGAATCAAATTTTACGATATCACTAGGTTTAATAGTATACAAATATTTCCAAATATATCCATCACCACTAGTACCCGCTTCCCTAGGTTCTAAATCAGTAAATGTAGGTTCATCCAAAGATGCTCTACCCGACGGGTTTTCAGGATTAGTTCCATTTTGCAAACAAATATAAACTCTATAATCAGAGTTTACAACATAATAATTAGCATCATATAAACTAATGGCATTTGAAGGTTTAGATGGATTCTCTGCCTGAATATCATTACGATACATATCATAAGTTACTCCAGATGTCCAAGTTGTTTTTGTAACTACTTGTTGACAATCAGAAGAACTAATCTTCTTAAGAGCAATCATTGTATCCCAATAACTGTTCTCTTGATTAAAATTATCTCTAGGATCAGGGGGATCAGAATCCCAACTAGAACTCAATTCAGTTGCATTAGGAAGACCAACCCACGCATAGTATGAATTGCTAGTGGATGCAACACTGGCAACAAAATCCTTAGCGTTTAATATACGAAGTTGATCAGTTATAATGGCTGGCATTACTACTCTTTGTTACTTATTCTTTATTTATCTAGTATTATGTAGTCAAGTATCCAACATATTTTAAAGGTTCCACTCTATTAACAACAGCAGATGTTGTAATACCAACTATTCCCTTTTGGGTATAAGCGTTAAATGAGGAGGCTTCTACCCTTCCCCCTAACTCAATCTTACCCCATGAGAATTCTCCAAAGAAGGAACTATATCCCATACCACTCAACCCATTCCAACTAGAGACACTCGCTGTTACTCTAGACACGTAGGTAACGGCAAATCCCGGAATAGAGGTAGTGGCAACTGAGACAGCGGCAACTTCATAAACTCCATCTACAAATGTAGTTCCTATTCCTAGAACTGAACCTCCTTGGTAAAGGGAAGTAACTCCATTACCAATATTACTCCCTTCCACAATAAAGTAATCACCAACCGCAATGCTACTAATAGTAGTCGCTGCCGAAACATATGAAGTATTTCTCAATATAGAATCATTAGGAATATGGAAATCAAATACTATACCCGTAGATGCTACTCCTACTGTCGTAGTGGTAATTCCCACAATTTCACCAAAGTCTCCACTATAAGTACTAGCATCATTAATTTCTCTAATAGTTTGAGGAACTTCAATTAGAACTTCTGGTGGAGTAGCAGAAGTATATCCTACTCCAGGAGTAGTGACTGTAATAGCCGAAACTGCATCTCCCGTTAATGTAGAAGTTGCTTCAGCGCGAGCAGTAGTTCCTAACCCAACTGGATTAGCAATAGTTACACTAGGAGCAGAAGTATAACCAGTTCCTCCATAACTTACCACAACAGAAGAGATTGTTCCACCTACTGAAACAACTCCCGTCGCTGCTGCTCCCACTATATTATCTTGTGAAGTGAAAGCAATCTTATAAGTATTTGTTGAAGTTTGATTTTCTTTAACATTATCAAAGAATGCTCTAACACTAGTTACATAAGCAACTGTAGAACCTACCCCTACCGATTGAATTAGGTTAGTAGTAGGGAATAACCACGCTTCATTCAATTCTCTTGCTTTACCTACAATCTGTCCGTTTATAATTTTATCAACCTTCTGCTTACACCAAGTAACACTTCTCTTACAATCAACATCTCCACTAATACCAGGACCGTTATAAGGATTAGTTTTAACTGAATTAGAAGAAAGAATAGTCGTTACTAATCTCTTATTCTCATCCACCGAATTAGCGCATAAAGTAGAATCACCTTGAATTGTCAGATTATCACCTTTTTTAACAGTTTCTAATACATCTTTAAAGGTAACATCAACATCTCCACTTCCTTTATAGAAAAGAATCTTACATGTATCTCCCGCTTTAGGAGCCGCAGCAAAAGTAATCGTACTTCCTCCAGGAAAATCATATCCTTCTCCAGGAACTTGAATAATATCATTTAGGAATACTAAAAGAGTAGCCTCTACATTTATATTGGATCCGGTAGCAGATAAAATAGACAATGGAGAACCATTTTGCTCAATGGTAAATTTCCTCTTATTATCATCAAACTGTGAATCAATCTTATCAAGAACTAATAACTCTCCAACATTCCATCCGGCAAATGAATCACCTTGTGTTCTTTGAATAGTAATTTGGAATTCTTCAAATGTGAGTGAAGTATCGGTGGGAATTCCTGTAGTTCCTGCTAAAGGAACAGTCAAGATTTGTCCTTGTCCATAATTATATCCAGTATTTTTAATAGTGAAATCAATAATACTCGAACCCTGTCCTACAACAATATCAATAGTTGCTTCTGTACCCAATCCCACCGCAGAGGTATCACTATAATAAAGAGGAATATCACTATAAGAAAGGGGTTCATCAATTATTACTTCAAGTGGTTTATTAACTTTACCACCTCTATTATACAAGTGATGACGAGTCGATACACCAGTATTAGTTTCAAAAGTAGTAGCATCAACTATTCTAATAACACTAGAACCTGCTTCTGCGGGATCCGAAACTCTAGGAGCAATAACACATCCCATTACTGTACCACCAGACTGATAAAATGTAGGAACAGTTGATACACCTACATTAACTTCAAATTTAGTAGTACTTACGACTGTATTAACAGTGGAACCCAAATAATAAGGATCGGTAGTTCTAGGATAAGTATGAGTGCTAGCACCTGCGTCTAATTCACAAGTCATTCCAATACCAGTGAATAAAACTTCCTTATCTACAGCATAACCATGAGCACCGGATGTAGTAACTGTAGCAACACCGGTAGTATTATCATAAAGGAAATCCGTGATTGTTTTTGCTGCTGAATATTCGCAAGTAAATGCTATACCTGAAAGAAGAATTTCATCTCCAGCCCCTAGGTTATGAGCAGTACTTGTAGTTACCGTTGTTAAACCACTAGTAGAAGTATATCCTACTGTACTTACATCCACCGGAGCATAGAATACTTGTCCATTAGTAATGGCAATACCTGTAATATTTCCATCCGTAATTTGTGCTGTACCCACTCCAGTTAAATTAGGAATTCCTAAACTGGAAGTTTGAATAGCAACATGAACTGTAGTTTGAACTCCTACACGATATCCAGAACCACTATTACCAATAGCAATAGAAGAAACAGTACCAGCAGACGAAACTACAACTGTACCACCTGCCGAGACTAAAGGTTGATAACCAAATCCTCCGGTAGAACCTACAGAAACAATAATACCACCGACGGGAATAGTTGCATTTTGAGGATCACTTGCGAGAGAAGTAGCAGTACCTGTAAATGTAATACTGGTAATGCCAGAAGTTTCTGTTAAATCATAATCCTGATTAACTGATAAATCTCCTGTTGGTCCTTGGAAAACTCCATTAACCAGAATAATAGAATTGTTAGTAGAGAACCCAGCAATATTAGTATTATCCGACTCTAACGTAAAGGTCTTTGTAATAGCATCGAATTGATCTGCAATATCATCAAAGAGATAATTACGTAGATAAGTTTCTTCACTTCCATTAGGAGAACCAGACCTCATAAAGGTTCTGCCTTGGAAAGTAGAATGAGTGGTTATACCAACCCAATCCCTATTATCGGGAGAATAAGAAGAACTTCCGATTGGAGTAGGACCATGTGGAGCAGTATAGAAATTGAGAGTACTATCAACAATATTATAATTACCTTCCACTTTATAAACTATGGAATTAGTAGCATGAGTTGCTATTCCAGTTCCCATCCATCCTCTATCTACGAGAACATGATTAGTACTACCTAATCCTACAGTAGTAATTTTCATTATCTCATCATCTACTTGAACCAAATCTCCACCAAAGAATGAAGTAACTCCTATCAATTCTAGTTTATTTTCTGTTAATAAAATAGAAGAAGTTAACCCTGTTGTAGTCGCTGTAGAAACAATAGGTGATTGAATAGCATTGTCTAAAGCGATGAGTGCTTTAGTATTAGGATTTTTACATGTAAAGGTATGAAGTGTCCCTACGCCAACTGTAGTCAAATCTAAAACAAGGGGAGTGGTAGCTAACGCATCTTCCGCAGAACGAGCAAGTTGAATAGTCGTATCATTTTTATCAACAATATAAACAGAAGATGGAGGAACAAAACTGGTTGAACCAATTCCAGAGAAAGTAGTAGTAGCAATACCAATGGCAGTATCACCATAAGTATAGGTTACTTCCTCACCGGTTACAAAATAATGCTCAGGAATCGTAATAGTATTATCAGTTAAATTAACAATGGATGAATCACTACCGTCAAAGTTTCTAAGGAAAATTGGACGTTGATTATGATCTAAATTAAATGCCCTTTTAACATCTGTTTCTGTTCCTGTATAATATCCATATCCTGATCCCACACTCCAAGTATTTAAATCAACAATAGAACCTTGACGAGCATCTACCGAAACTAACTGGATTCCTATTTGGAATACACGAACTTCGGTATCAATACTAGCATTAGGAGTGTAAGTTAAATCAGTATAAGTCGAACCTAATGATACACTGATACTTCCTAACGCTCCTGCTGTGTCTAGAGTACCCCACTCAGTTATGTAAGGAGTAGAACTATCATTGAGAACCGCTACTTCACTAAACTCATAACGATTATTCGTAGTATCTGCTACCTGAACCAAGTAATAAGCAGCATTATGATCTTCTGCACCACTATTACTATAACGAGCAATAGTATTAGCAGTAGGAGCAGTAGTAGAAGCAATAGAAGTATATCGAGAATCTAAGAAAGCAATGTCTTGATCACCCACTCCTAAAACTGTAGTTCCTATTCCTGTAGCAGTATCTGCTATAGAAACTCTCATCGTATTAACAGTAGCTGCTACCCCAGCGTTAGGGTGGAACATAATATCAATGGTACCACTTGACATACTGGCACTATAAGTTCCCAATCCTGTTCCAGAAGAAGGTCCAGGAGAAGTTACTAATTGTCCATACTCTAAAAGATCAACTGTTGAATCATCATGAATAACATTAAGTTCATCAAATTCTAATAATCCATTATCCGCATCAATTTCAACTAAAACTTTCGAACTTCTATAAGTAGAAGCAATTCCTACAATTGTAGTAGCAGTTCCTGCTGCTACATCCACTTCAGCAGCACTTAAAGAAACCGTAGTACCCAGTTTTTCATAGGTAGCAGGAGATAGGGTGCTTAAACCAACAAGACTAATACTAGCATGACTTACATTATAATCATTAACTTTATAATTAACAGGACAGAACGTAAGTTCACCTTCTCCACCTAATCTACTCCAATCAAAACTACCTAAAGTCACTCCACTATCAACTCGTGCATATTGATTCATATATGCCAATTGTTGAGTATGTAATAAAGAAACAATCATAAATTGTCTTTGGTCAGTATATCTTTGATCTCTGACGTAAGTAAAATATTTTTTATATCTTTCCCCAATAGGGAACCTATCGACTACCATACAACTGGTAGATCGAGGATCACTATTAAATGATCCACTAACATCATCCACTAAAAGAACTCTATTTCCGATAGATTCATAATAATCAGTTAATACTCTTGAATTTAAATATATCTCATCTGAAACACTTTGCGATCCAATAAGTAAAGAATTTTCTGTGACTAAATCAAAACTTGAATAACAATCAACATCAATGACATTTTGAACATCAACTGTAACATCTACAATAGCGTCATTAGAGAATACTCCATTATACTTTTCATCACTCGATTCAATCATCAAATCACTAAACTTGACAAATCCAGCAGTATGATTTAATTCAGTAACAGGATCTTCCCAGGTATCAAAATCAACTTTTGACTTCAGAGCATAAGAAAAATTCTGATAATAATTGTTATCGGATAATCTTTCAGTATTATAATTAAGGAATCCCGTATCTTTTTTCCATCCCTTCTTAACTACAGAAGTAGCATCTAATTCAACATCTGAATTAAAATCTATTTTACCTTTAACATTACCTTGAGTCCGAGAAGTCTGTCCCAAAATAATAGTATTGATATCAAATTCATCTAATGAAGATACTTTTAATATTTCAGTTTCACTATCCCAACTTTCTACTACACCTTTATCAGTTCCGGATGTAACAGTTTCTCCTAATAAGAACTGATTTTTAGTAAGATTTATATTAAATTGTGGGAAGTCTTTCTCCGGTATAATTCTTCCTGCTGAATTAATAGCATCAAATAATCCTGGATATTGGCCTGAAGGTAAATAACCATCCAAACTGAAAGTAACAATTCCAACTCCCCCTAAATTAGGGAACACTTCTGACAATGTAAATAATGAATATCCATAATTAGATGAATTATATCCATAACCGGTAGAACCTACACCAACACTTACAGATTCAACTAATACCTTATCCCCTACATTAAATGGGAACGCACTACTAAATCCAGTATCTAATCCAACCGATACACTATTATCACTTATATCATAAGTAACCGAAGCAATTCCTACTCCATTAACATTGTTTATGGGAATAATAGTAGGTTGAGTATTATAAATTCCCTTCGTATTCTGGATAATAGTAACAGATGTATCACCAATCTCATAAGTAAGATCTACATCAGGAACTTGCTTTTGAGTATATCCATCAATTACCACTAATGCTGGAGCAATACTATAATCTTTACCTGCTGAAGTAATTCCAATAGAAGCAAAAGAAGTTAATGGTTCTACATCTAAAATTTCTGGCAAATTAAGAACTGGTCTTAGGGTATTATCCACAGGATAATCAAATCCTATATTTTCAATCTCCACAGAATTTATCTTACCGATAGTAGTACTGGAAGGTTGAAGAATAGCGCCGGACCGTGGAGTAGTCGAAACTCCCACTATAGTTGAAATTCCAACTACGGATTCATATCCTGTTCCCTTATAATTTAAATTAATTCCAGCAATACTTCCATAGACAGAAGGAGAAGTCGTAGTGTATTCACTATTAGCAGTTATAGAAGTATATGAAGAAACTTCAGGAACATCAGTTAGATTATAAGTAAAGGTTGTTCCCGCAATTCCAATAACATTAAAAGTACCAGAATAAACACTTTCTCCAACTTCAATTTGATTATAATCAGATACTTCCGTATCAATATAAATTTCTTTTTTAGAATCTTCAATCAAACTCTCATTAATAGGAGTAAACTTATAGAATAATTGATCAGGTAACCCATTACTTACTCTTAATGTTAAAGCAGCATTAGAAGTTTTTCCAACTTCTCCAGTTTTCTCTACTTCAAAAGTAGTAGTGGTTGATGTGGACTCAAACTTATTCCTATACTGAGAATCTGTATATAAATCTAGTGAAAAAGCCGAATAAGAACTTATTCCTACTGATGTAGATAAAGAAGGATCCGATAAATCAAAAGAAACACTTTGATTCTTATACGCATCAATAGCAGGATTAACTGGTGATAAAGTTCCGGCTGAAGCTGAAGTAATATCAATTATCGCAGGATTAAATTGAGTAGTTTCATACTTACTATTACACAACTTAATCTTATCTTTGGAATATCTAACGACATAATAAATTCCTTCATCGGACAATCCTCCCGATGGAGATGTGGCAGTATGAATTACTTTTTCACCATTACTCCATCCATGATCGCTAATAGTAATAGTGTTTTCAACTATATCAACATCCCCCGCAACAAATGCTTTAGGATTGAAAACTATTCTTCTATTAAAATCATTATATTTAACCGTAACAGTGGATGTACTAACCGGTTTAACTTTAATATCAATAGTATCAGCAATTTGTAATCCATGAGTAGAAGCAGTTGCTACTGTAACCGTATTTTTGTTGGCTTCAGCAGTAACCACATTTTCTTTTACTGTTCTAAAACTATGATAATCTTTCGTTCCAATCCCAGTAAAATAAAGTAATCCTCTACTTCCTGTGGTACTGGCGATTCCTACAAAAGTTCCGGTAGAACCAACCCCCACTAAAAATGTAGAAATACCAATTAAATCATTAGAAATCTTTCCAACATAGAGAGGTTGAGAATCGGGTATACTGAAAGAAGTAGTAGCGTCTGTAGATACGGCAATAGAATTACCAGTATTATTATGATAAGTTAAAATATCTCCTGATTTTAATTCATGATTGGGAAGATAAATGGATTGAGATGGAATAAAGACTTGAGTAAGTCCTGCACCAGGATTAACAAAAGAAATAGTAGTTCCAATTCCTGTTACACTCAGTCCTAATGCTTCCGAAGGTTTGAAGTAAATTTCTTTATTGAGTTCAAAAGTTACCTTATCTTCAGGTAAAGCAGTAAAACTAAATTTATTAAGTTCTTCAGTAATACTACTAGTTGCCGTAGTAGCAGTTGAAGTAGTACCTTCTTGACTTCTTAAAACTCTCAATCTAGAATTAAGAACATCAACATTTAATACCTTAACTTTTTCAGTTAATCCTACCCCTAAAATATCATTAGATCTTACAGAATTTAAATCATTATTAAACCTTCCTGCCACATCAATATAAGTTACAATTCCCGTAACAGAATCGGTATCGATAGCAGTAGTAAGAGTAAACCTTTGAGTGCTGATGCCAATATTGAAACTGTCTTGAAGGGAATTAACAGAAGTATTAAATCCAACAAGAGAAACTAAATCATTATTTGTAAAGCTATGTGGCGCTGTAGCAAAAGCAATATAAGAACCATTAGAATCAAAAGGAACAATCTCTAAATTAGGAACACTAGTAGTAGCAACACTAACCTCAGTAATTAATTCTCCGAGAATTTTAGAAACCTTTGCCTTGGCACTTTGAGTATTTCTTTGAACCTCAAAATTGACTTTATCTCCCACTTGATAACTGGATCCTCCAGTCAATATTCCAACTGCGTCAATTGTACCGGTTGAAGTAGCAGTTATATCAATTGTCTGTACTTTTGCTTTATTAGGTTGGAATAAGAAATCATAATAAGCATATGTTTCCGTTAAAGCATAAGGAGTGGTATTTCTCAACCATTGAGAAGAATTAATATCATATTCAATTTGACTAGAAGATGTTTTAAAGTTAAAAGGATTGGGTTTAGATTTAAAACTATTACCAATTAAATATGGAAATACGGGAATCTTATAATTCTGGAATGCTCCCGAATTTTCAATAGGGCCTGGATTAATTGTAGCAAAATAAGCATACGTTCCATTTGGATAATCAGGAGTTACGCCAAAACGTCCATTATGTTCATCAAGATCCCCACTATTGTCAAAAGAATGATCTTCTACAAAAAATCCTTGCGGGTAAAGAGATAAAGGTGGACGATTATCATTAGATACAAGTCCATATCCCGATTCCATTGCTTTTACAGTTCCACCAGTCGGACTTGTAAATCCATAAGGGCCATAAATGGGATTTCCATCATATGCCCATCCTATAATAGGAGAATGGTAAGCAGTTGAAACTTCTTCATCATTTACTCTCTGTAAATCAAATACTCCATACTTAATTACATTATCTTGAGTTCTACCATAGATAGATTCTCGTAAAGGACGCGGAGCATATAAAGCAGTATACTCAATACCCAATTCTTCATTTAATGCTCCATCCAAAATACCATCATCACTTGAAATTATAGGAAGGTATTTTTGGAAATAATTAACTGTCCATTTTTGTATTTTTCCTTCAAAACGAGCACCTAAACCACTCGCTGTTATAGTAACTGTAGTATCGTCCGTATAGTCCATTCCAGGACTGTCTACACGTACACTAACTATGGAACCACCACTTAGTACGGGAACTAATTTAGCGTACTTTCCAGCGCCATTTACGGTAAGGTCTGGAGGGGAATTGTATCCATTACCACCTACAGTAACAAGGACTTCAACTATTTGTCCATTGTTAACAATAGGCAGAAGTTCTGCATCTTCTCCACTTAACAAAGTAAAGGAAGGTTGTCTATTATAATTAAAAATTTCAGAAGCACCATAACCCACTCCCGTTGAAGTTACTTGAACCGAATCAATTTCTCCTCGGAATATTGGTTGAAGTTGGGCTTGGAAATTTTGTCCAGAAGTAGTAGTTACTCCAATTTCCCCAGTAAGGGAAACCGTAATAGGTTCATAATTAAAAGTATGGTTACCCGCACCTTGTGTGGTAAAATCAATGTATAATTCATTATCAGAATAGAAGAACTTAGCAGTAGAACCAACTCCTACACTTGAAAGTTTAAAATTATTATCATCGACTTTAGTGACAATATATTGAGTATCGGAATTCAATCCCTCTATCTGAGTAGTGTCGTAAGTATACTCAACAATTTCTTGACTCTGATATCCATGATTAATAATATTAATCTCATTAGATGCGGTATTGATGCCAGCGGCGAGAGCTGTTCTTTCTTTATTTTCATAACCAGAACCATCATTATCAATACCAATATTAGATATAATTTGCTTTTGACTAAATGACTGAATTCTTTGGACCCCTACACCGAAAGAAGTTAAACTAACCGTAGTTAAACCTACTAATGCTTCTCCTTCGGAAGTATATAATTTAATGGTAGATGTATCAATTGTTTCCACATAATAAATGGCATCTGTAGATATTCCACCCACTGCGGTTTGACTATCTGTCCTATAAAATACTTTTTCACCATTGGCAAATTTATGGTAAGTAGAAAACCCAATACTACTTGTAGTAAGGTCTACAGCACCTCCTGTAGCGGTAGAATCGAAAGAAACAGAGTGAGTTATAGATTTAGTATTTACACTCGCCGTAGCGCCTTCTCCATTACCTCCAGTGATGGTAATAAGAGGAGTATCAATATAATCAAATCCAGGATCAATAATCTCAATTCTTTCTAAAGAACCTTTTACTGCTACCTTACCCGTCGCTCCAACACCCACATCATCGGAAATTGATAAAACAGGAGGATTAATAATATCATAAGATTTACCAGGTGCTGAAACATTAATCCCATCTAATCTTCCAGCATAGATTGTATCATCTGCCTTATAGTTGAGTATTTCAACTCCATTAATCAAAATACCCGTTTTTCCTGCGTCGGTTATATAATCTCCACTTTCATTATCAGGTTCTATAATTTCTCTAAGTAATTGCTGTTGCTGTAATGACTTATCATGATAATCGATATAAGTCAGAGTATTTGAAGTTACAATTCCTGAAACTGACACATAACTTTCATTATAAAGATTTGCCTGACTAGTAGCAAGTTTAAATTGAGTACCATTTACCCTTTTAACTAGATAAAGTCCATCCTCCATTTCAGAGAATTCGCTGTATACAGGAGGATCAGTACTAATTACATGTCTATTGTAATAAACCCCATCTCCAGTATAATATCCATGATCAGTTACTCCCGTAACTGTAAATGTTTCCCCACTATAAGATCCATTTAAAACAATTTGTCTATCATAAAAATCTAAAGGCTGCTGATAATAAAAGGGAAGAGAAGGAGCAGCAACTAATGCGTCCTGATTAAACTTAACATAAGTATTTTGAATATTAGCAAATTCTTTCTCAACATAATCATAATCAGTTAAAGTATTACTAACATCGGGTTTTAAAAGTCTTCTTTCAACAGTATAAGGAGATGAAGAAACAATCTTCTCTTGTCCTTTAATAGAGAAAGTATAAGCATCAGTTACATCACTAATAGTAGTCTCTTTAGAAACTGAATCAGAACCAGTAATAATTAAATTATCACCAATACGATAATTATTAGGTGCGTAAGTTGTAATTCTATAAGTATAATCAGAAATATCTAAAAGAAGAATATCTTTAACGTCAAATTTAGTAGCAACATTATTAATCCAACAATTAGTTCTAGCACCAGTAGTAGTAATTCCTAAAGAACGGATTCTAGCGGTATCCCCTGTAGTATAATAATAAGTATCTTCGGGAACATTAACTTCTGATAAAACTGATCCTATTCTAACAGTAATCTTAGAAGTCGTACCTATCCCCACATATCCATAAGCAAAAGCATTTAATCTAATATCTGCTTTTGAATTAATTTGAGATGTTAAATTAGTTACTCCAAAAAATTGGTTGTAAGATTTAGAAGTATAAGAAACGATACCAGTGGTACCATTAGAATAAGTGGCTACCAACTCACCAGAATGGGCAAACCCAACTGTAGAATCAACATCAATAATAGACGAACCACTAGAAACTTGAGTTATTACTTTAGTTTTAGGATGAACGGAAAAAGCACCCAATAAACTCCCTTCTAAATCTATATCTTTGTCATAATCATAATCAACACTTATTTTATAATATGTCTTTCCGTCATTAACAATTTTTTCTGTCTCTGAAATAGAAGCATAGGATTCAGAAATTCCATATCCAGGATAAGCATCCTGTTTAAGAGTACGATTTAATAACTGACTTGGATCTCCCGCAATTGCTTCAACTACCAAATCCTTAGTTACTCGATACTGAGCATCTGAAGGTCTAAAAAGAAATTCTCTGGGTTTTATAACTTCTACATCTTCTCCATAAAGAGCACCAAACAATATCTTGAAAGATTGATCAGTTCCTTTTGTTTCATAAAAATCTTTTGCTCTAGAAATGAATAATCTTTGATCTAAACTAGAATCAAATTTCCTATCCTCGAATCCAGGAGTAATTTGATATTTGATTTTAGTTAAAAATTGATTAAAGAGTAAAGCACTTAAATTCGTAACTGTTGCATCTACTTTATGAGTGGCAATTTGAGAATTTTTAAATGTTAATCTATCATTAACATCTAAGTGAGTATAAGATGTTACTCCACTAAATCCTCTAATACATCCCGTAAAGGAATTAGTAGTTTTACCGGTATATAATATAATCTCATCATTAATTTTTAACAATCCATACTTCTCAGGAAATTCATACGTACCAAAAATATCCTTTCCTAAATCAAAAGTGACTGTGAGAGTGGTATCATCATACCCAACCGCAGCAGCAAGCGTGGTTGACTCTCTATTATTAGTTAAAGATTCTAATTTAAGATACTCATCAATATTTTGTATTAAATCAGCAGAAGCCCCTGGATATTCCTGCGAAATATAATACTGTTTAAGAAAATCCGCAATAAGTGGAAAATCAGTCCTTACAAAAGCAGGTAGCTGATGTTCAACAACATCTTGAATTTGTACTCTTTGGAGATCTGTAGATATCATCTTATCTTACGAATTGTCCGTTGGTGTAACTTGATGAAACAAGGTAATTGGTGCCAGATACATCACGCCCAGAAGCAATATTATCTAATAAAGATTCAATAACTGTCTGACTCATATCTAATTGTAAATATAAGTCTTGAAGACCTATTACATCATTAGAATAAGGAGGAACTGAAATTTCAATTAAAGGAACTCCTTTATCAATATCAGTATTAACAATATTAATAGGATTCAATTTAATTTCACCCTTCAGATAATCAATTTCTCCTATAGATTTCCTAACAATTTCTGGTTCATCTGGAGAATTTAATTTAAATAAGAATAAAGAACCTTTTTCTTGATTGGTGTCAGGGATATCAGAAAGATAGACGGTACCAGGAATTCCAGCAACGTTAAATCCTGATGATTTAATGTTATATCCACCTTTAGGATTCTTAATATGGAATCTATTGCCGTAACAAATTTCATACATCGCAAAACTATTTAACACCGCCCTCAAGTCCCTTCTCATGGTAATAGTGGTAATGTTAGAAGTAACCGCTTGACTACTATCATCAATAATCCCTAAGAATTTACTATATTTAAATCTTGCTCCAAAAGTATTTAATTCCGTCGAATTGGAATATCTTTCAACATTAGATGTAACTAGTGTAGTAACAGCAGCAGCAGAAGGTGCTAAATTTGTATTATAGTATACATTAATATCTGCTTCAATATACAAATATTTCAAATCTACAATTTCGCTAACAATTCCTGCTACAGAATATTTTTTAATTTCATTTTTTATGTTATCTTTAATAGAATTAGAAAGATATGCTCCATTTAAAGGTTTTACACTAATAAAAACCTTTCCATATTGGGGTGGATTTAATTCTTCACCACCAAAAACAGAAATTGACTCAGTTTCAGGATAAACAGTGGGTACAATTGCT
>TARA_R100001594_G_scaffold24026_2_pt1 | contig 24552 bp, 32 predicted proteins | sample TARA_R100001594 | Tara Oceans TARA_R100001594 (sample SAMEA2622752) | marine metagenome | biome: marine biome (ENVO:00000447); feature: marine epipelagic mixed layer (ENVO:xxxxxxxxx); material: "saline water (ENVO:00002010), including plankton (ENVO:xxxxxxxx)" | depth 150 m | reverse complement strand
GGCCCTGTTTCCAGTAGAAAACCAGATCAGGTTTGGGCTGAAGTTGAGTTTGGTGACGACAAAGATTATTCGGCAGAGCTTGAAAAACAAGGAGGAGAAATAACAGACAGGGTTCCAATCCTTGGAAGCTATTCATTTAACACCAACAAGTCGGCAGAAGGTGTTTGGCTGATTGGTGGGGACATGAAGATCAATCGGATTCTTAACGATGCTGAAGTAGAGACAATTAATACAAAAAATGGTCAATATGATCACCCTAGATTGCGTCCAAAAAATGAAGATGCAGAGGAAATGCAACGCCTAAATGCATCTCCAGAGGGACAGGTTCTTTATTCTAGATCAGACAGAAAAACAGAAAAAGCAAGAATAAAAGAATATGACATTACGCCACAAGAATATGAATTTTTGGCACACAACTATGGTGAATATCCAGTTACATCTGCTTTAGAAGCAAATTTAATGTTGGTTAATAACAGGCTGGATGCTTTAGATGTATTAGAAAAATTTGGATCATTAGAAGCATATAAGCCAATAATTGAATCAGTAAAAAAAGCAATAAAATTACAAGAAAAAGCAACAGATATTTTTGTTCCTTTGTCAGAGACAAATATACAGCTTGCAAAAGAGTTTGCTGAAAATGAAGGAATAAATGTAGAAGAGTTGTTAGGAAAAGAAATAGTTTATGTATCCGGTAAAGGCGGTATTTTTAAACGAAAAGGAGAAGGGTTTAAAGCTCCTTTTAGAATTTTTAATTTGCCACAAGAAGTTATAAATCAAATTTTAATAGCAGCAGAGGGCAAACAAAAGATAGATGGAGACACTTTTCCAATAACAGTTAACAAAAGCAAAGTCAGAGCGGCAAAAGCAAACATTGTTCCTTTTATAGACGAAATTGACCAATTTCCAGAATCTCCAAAAAATCAAATAGTGCCAAATACACAATTAATTCAAAGATTAACAACTAAAACAGCAACAGGCGGCGTTGCTACTGGATTTTTTGTGTATGGGACTCCTAGATCTTTTGATGTTTTAACAAATCAAAATAATCTTTCATTTGATGAGGCAGTTCAATACTACAAAGATGTTCCACAAGTTTATATTGCTGGATCTTCAATTAGAGCTTTACAAGATGGAGAAGATGCAACCGGACAACCTGTCTTTCTTAATCCTCCGCCTGATGATCTTTATACAGAAAGACAAAAAATAAAACGAATTGATGAAACTGACCGAATAGAAGAAACGGTTTTGCATGAGTTGGTTCATTCAGTTACTTCTTCTTCTTTGATTTTGGGTAGGATGCAAAGTCTTTTAAATGAAGGTGCTGTAACTAAAGATCTTTATCTTCGTGAAAAAATTAAAAAATCAGAATTAGGAAGTGCAGTAAATATAATAGAAAAACAAGGAATTGAATTAGATAAATTTACGCAATTTTATGAAGAAATTGAAAAAATAAGACAAATTGCAGAGCATGAGTTAAGCAAAGAAGGAAAGGCTTTAAGCCAACAACAAAAAAACATAATAGAAAAGAATGCAAATTTAAGACTTAAACTTCAATATGCAGTTTCAAGCACTGATGAGTTAGTAGCCCATGCTTTTACTAATGAAGAAACTCAATTATTTTTAGAGTCTATTCCTTATCCTTATGGAGATGCTTCTGGAAAATCAATGTGGACTGCTTTTGTAGATGCAGTTAAAAAATTATTAGGTCTTAATCCTAGAGATGAAACTGCTTTGTCTGCTGTTTTGCGTGTAACTGAAGGCGCATTAAATATTACAAGTCAAGAAATAGAGTTTGCATATCAAGAGCTGGGACAAGTAAAACCAATTTCAGAAACAGGCCCATTGTATTCAAGGGTAACCCCCGCCAAACCTATAGAAAGTGCGCTTGATATAGCAGATAGAAAATATGCTGATTACAAGGAAAGATCAGAAGACATATTTTTTAAGAAGTTTTGGCCTAAAATTATGGTTGAAACAAAAGGGACAACCTCTGCTGACAAGATAAAGCTAGCCGCAAGAAGAGCGGTAAGAGATATTGAAGACTGGATTAAAGAAAATCCAGAATATCAAGATTATTATTCGGCAGATATGAATGCATTAAGATTGGCTTTAGAGGAAGCGTATGGCCCTATTTCCGAAGAAGAAATGATGATGTATCAATTTGTTTCTGGAGCTTCTTCTCCAGCCACAGCTTTACCTGCAAATACCCGTGATGCGGTGCTATTGTTAGATTTATATAAGCAAAATGGTAGTTTTGATCAAATTGAGCTTGGTTTAAGTAAAAAAGGAAAAGAAGTTATTAAAAAAGCTCCGTTTGAACTTTCTGGAACAACTGCTCCAAATAAAGCAAAAATGGTAAAAACTTTTGAAACTTTAATTAAAAGAGAAGGAGGAATTAAAGAAGCAGTAGATTACTTAAAAGGAACGGCAACGTCAGCAGAAATAAATGCTGATAAAAAGTCTTTAGGTTATGCGGGAGGAATGAGTGGAATTGGCCCTATTAGGGGACTTGTAAAACAAGTAACTGGTCAAGATCAGCAAATACCAAGAATATTTATGTTTGGAAAAAAAGTTGGAGCATACACATTAAATCTTTTGGGAGACAGTCGCTATACAACTATTGATGTGTGGGAATCTAGATTTATAAGAAGTTACTTTAATAATCTTTTTGAAAAAAATACTGGCCTTCCTGTTACTGTCGAAGAAGACGCATTGTTTCAAGATTTTTCAAAAATGTTTAACGAAGAATATAACAAAAAGACTGGGTCAAAACTTCCTGCATCAGCTTTACAGGCAATGAGATGGTTTTATATAATTCAAGCTACAAAAAAAGCAGGGTATTTAGGAGCAAGCACAAATGAAACAATCTCACAGCTCACAGACAAAAAGCTCAAGGAATTTGGAAAAGGAAATTATGCTGGCGGGAGACAAGGCTATGGAGCGTCTGGTCAAAAAATACAAGATGCTAGAAAACAGGAAAAAGCACCAAAACTTTACTCAAGAACAGAAGCTGTAGCTGGGGCATATTCAGATAGCGCGGCAGAATTAAAAACAGAAGATCTTGTTAAGAAAGAAAAACGTGCAATATTTAAATATATTGAAGATAATTCACCAGACCCTATAGCCGCAATAACAATAAAATCCGGCCCTATGCTGTATTCAAGAAGGCCAGAATATACAGACACCGAAGATGGAATAGCCACATTTGAGACTCCTTCATCAACTTTAGATGCGGGTATTGGAAAATATTTAATCTTTCAGTTAGCAGATAAGCTAACAACGCTTAAAGATATAGAAAATAATATCAATGCCGCAAGAAAAGAAAGAGGACTTCCTCCTTTATTAACATCTGAAAGCGCCTACATTGGCGAAGAAACAATTGCTGGAAAGTTAGGCGAGTTAAATAGGGCTTTTGAAGCAAACGAATTAGAACCTCTTGTTGATGAAATGGCAAGATTGGGTGTTTCAATTGATGATTTAGATACATTTCTTGTATATCGCCATGCCATAGAACGAAACGAGCAAATTGCAAGAATAAATCCTGCAATGCCAGATGCTGGTTCTGGTGCATGGAAAGGAGAAAATCTTACAAATAACCATGTTAAGTCCAAGATGGGCGAACTCTACAATATGACATGGGATGAAAAATCAGGACAATGGGTTGGAGGAAATGCATTATCTGAAAAAATGAAACGTCTTGCTGACAAAATAGATAAAATTCAGCAAACATCATTAGCAATTTCTCATAAAGGCGGCCTATTAACTGATTCTGATTTTGAATTTCTTTCAAATTTTTATAAATACTACGTTCCTCTTCAGGGAGAAGGCGTAACTCCTGATGCTGCCAACATGTTGGAAGGGACATTAAACGCCCGGACAGCAGGTTCGGGTGGAAATCTGGGGGTTAAGGGAAAAGAAGCAAAAAGAGCAATGGGCAGGGCAACAGAAGCCTATTCTCCTATTTCCACTCTTATTTCTTACAGAGGAACACAATCTGCAAGGGCAATTAAAAATAAGTCTTTTGGAGAGCGGCTTGTAAATCTTATTAAAGAGAATCCAAATCCAGAGGTTTGGGAAGTTATATCTCCAGAAAATCCTAAATTCAAAAGAGCTTTTGAGCCTTTTTATACCTATGTAGGAAAAGATCCAGAATTAAAAGGTCAAACCGCCAGAGATATATCTAAAAAACCAGATAAAAAGAACTGGGTTAAAAGGGTAAGGCTGGTAAAAGATCCTGTCACTACCCTTGGAACAGGAAGTCCTGCTTCTGATGGTCTTTTAGGAGTAAAAATAAATGGCATTCCTCATTATGTAATGATTCGCGATGAGGGGCTTAGAAACGCCGCATTAAATTTAAGTGCAGAATCTATGGGGCCAATCCTTCAGGCATTAAACGCGACAACCCGCTTCATGTCTTTTGTCAATACAAGCGCAAACCCCGAATTTGTAATGGGCAACTTTCCAAGAGATATACAAACGGCTATATATAATATCATTGGTGAGCAAACAATGGAGGGAGGCAAGGCAACCCTCGCAAAAGGAATAATATCTAAAGTTATAAGAAAAACCCCATCGTCAATAGGGGTTGTGTATAAGGGTTTGAGAGATCCAAGCAAGCTCACTGGAGAAGATAAACGAAACTTTGATGAGTTTATTGGCTCTGGCGCAAAAACAGACTGGTTCCATTCTCCTGCCCCAGAAGAAGCAAAAGCTAACTTGCAGAATATGCTTGAAATGTCTCAGGGAACATTCAAGGGAAATACAAGAGCCGCCTTTGGCAGTGTCCTTAGTTTTGTGGAAAACTATAACTCTGCTGTAGAAAACGGGGTAAGGTTTTCAACATTCGTGGCGGCAAGGGATGCAATGATTGAGAAAGGAGTTCCTGTATCTGAAGCAATACAGGCGGCATCAACCTTGGCTAAGAACCTGACGGTTAACTTCAATCGTAAGGGAAATGCCGGAAACTTGCTCAACGGTTTGTTTCTCTTTTTTAATGCCAGTGTCCAAGGAACCATGAACATGATGCGAGGACTCAACCCCCTTGACCCTAGATCATCAAGGTTAAAGCAGGGAATGGTCGGAGGTATTGTTGGTTTTGGCGCATTGATGGCAATGATGGCTGATGAGTTGCTTGATGAGGAAGACCTTGAGCTAGAAGATGCGGAAGGCTATGTAAGGGACAGGAACATGGTCATTCCAAAAGCACTTTTTGGGGTAGATCCTGAGGAAGGCAAAGTTCCTTACTGGAAAATTCCACTTCCCTATGGCTACAACTTTTTTCATGTAATGGGCGAACTTGCATATCAGGTATCCAATGACAATGTAGCTCCAGAAAAGGCCGCTATAAGATTGGCAAATGTTGGACTGGGTTCATTTAACCCTCTTGGTACATCCTCAAGCGACACAATGTTCGGATCTATTGCAAAGACAATTACCCCAACCATCGCCAAGCCTGTCACAGAAATAGCAATGAATGAAAACTATTTCTCAAGCCCAATTTATCCGGCTGACAGCCCATTTGGAAATGTTGCAGATCCTTCGATGAGCAACAGGAAGTTTGGCGGAACAGGAGAGGCTTGGCGTTACGTTACCAGTAAGGTTAACGAGTTAACAGGGGGAAATGAATACGAGTCTGGTTGGCTAGATGTCTCTCCTGACATGTTGAAGTACTTGCTTACATACTATACAGGAGGAGCAGGGACATTTGCAGAAAGAGTGTTTATGTTGCCATCTGCAATGAAAGAAGCGAGAGAGCTTGGTGTAGACATAGACCCGAACAAGATTCCATTTTATAGAAGGATTGTTGGGGAAATTAACTCAAGACCCGATACAGAACAGTACTACGAAAGAAGGGAAACTATTCTAAGTAAAAAAGCACAGGCAGAAAACCAACAACTAACTTCCCCCGAAAAAGCAAGATATCGAGAAGAAAATAAAAAATATTTACAAGTTATCCCTTTGTCTAGAGGAACTGAAAAAAGGCTCAGACAGCTTTATGCCGCCAGAAGACAAATAAGCGAGTTAAGGAAAAAGTACCCAGAAAGAGCCGTACAGTATGCCCAACAGGAAATGGAGATACAGGACGATATAGATGAAGTTATCAACAACTTTAATAAAAACTACGACAGAATAGTTGGAAAAACCAAGTGAGCCTCTACTACTATAAATGCAAGTTAGTAAAAATAATTGATGGCGACACTATTCGGGTAGACATAAATCTTGGATTCGATATCAACTTGTTGTCACAGACAGTCAGAATGTACAACATCGACACGCCGGAAAGCAGAACCAGAAACAAGGCAGAAAAAGTTCTTGGTCTTGCCGCCAAGGACAGGTTAACTGAGCTACTGGGGGATAAGTTTGAGATGCTTTCTCATGGAAAAGGCAAATATGGGCGTGTATTAGGAACCCCTTACACCCCTGAGGGCAAGAGCATATGCGATATATTAGTAGAAGAAGGCCACGCTGTTGTTTATGGAGGGGGCAAAAAGACTAAAGTGTGGGCTTAGACTTTTCTTTCAAACGCTTAAAGTATTCTTTTCTTTTCTTCCATAGTTCAAATTCCAGCTTAATGTCTTTCCATTCACTCCTAGCTATTCGGCAAAGTGTCTTCATTTAAAAGCCTCATAAAAATTTTAAATTGAGTTTATATTACATCAACAAACAGCGGAGCATCGTTATAGATGCGGTTTCTGGCGATTTCTGAATAATCCTCATTTAGCTCGATAAGTATGGCATTTCTGTCATGGCGATCAGCAACCAATCCAGTAGTTCCGGCACCGCCAAAGGGATCAAGTACAGTTCCTCCCTCTGGACAACCTGCCAAAATACAGGGCTTTATCAGGTCGGGAGGAAAGACGGCAAAATGAGCTTCTTTAAGAGGTTCAGTAATCACGCTCCAGACAGACCTTTTGTTTCTTGTTTCAAAAAGCATCTGCCGTTCTCTTGATAAGCCGCTAAACTGATTGTCTTTATCTTTGGTATTGTTAGTGTTCATAGGCTTGTTGCCGCCCCACCGCTCTCCTACAGCCTTTTCTTTAATAGCTTCGTAGTCGTAATAATATTTATCTTTTTTAGACAGCAGAAAGATGTATTCATGTGCCTTTGTGCAACGATCTTTTACACTTTCTGGCATAGGATTAGGCTTGTGCCAGATAATGTCTTGCCTTAGATACCATCCATCCTGCCTCAACGCAAACGCAACCATCCAAGGTATGCCGATCAGGTCTTTACTTTTAAACCCTTCAAGTTTGTTATTCACTGCAACCTTTTGTGCTGTTCTGCCTTCCTTGTATTTCGGGTCTTTGTGTTCTCCCTTGTGTCCAGTGCCGCAGTAGGTGTCACCAAGATTGAGCCAGACTGTGCCGTCATCTCTTAAAACTCTCTTTACTTTTCTAAACACATTGACGATATTGCTGACGTACTCGTCTGGGGTTGTTTCAAGCCCTATCTGGCCTTCAGCATCGTAATCCCTGAGACCAAAATAAGGCGGTGAGGTAATGCATGTATATACTGACTGTTCTTCAAGATCATCCAGAACATTCAAGCAATTTCCTTCAAGAATCCGAATCGGCATCTATGCGTCCTTTTATTTATGACTTTGCTACAATATTTATATTAGTACAAAAATTTTTATGTTTTATAACGAAAAAAATAACTATAACAACTAGTTGATATGTTGAAATTTTACTGCTGGTGTTTTATCTTACTTTGATTCTTTTCATTATTTTTTTGGGTTGCTTGTTTGATATTGTGAAGTTTTGGTAAGTGCTTCTCTCATAAACAGAGCCTTTCCTGTTTTTGGATTGCTTGATGGCGACTTTAGCAAATAAATTATCTTCTGGAGTGCATTGCTTTATTTTTCCACCATTCTCAAGAAAAGCCATGACATCTTCTTGAATCTTCTCCCTGACCTCTTCTTTTGATTGACTTGCCATTATGAAAACCTCGCTGTCATTATGTGCTTCCAAAGCGCGGGAAGTCCCTCAAGGGAACCCTGATCTACCATAAAGCCTTCCCCATGCCCTAAATCTTTCTTATAGTGAATATTAAGAAATTCTTTTTTAGATATCCACCCCCTTACTATCATCGTTCTATCGTCTTCTTTTAGCGCAGTAACCAATATTGCTATATCTGAAGTAAAAGATTCAATAGATTTGAATAACAATCTCCCAGAAGGGTGAAAGCTTGATTTAACCTGAATAGACACTTCCCTGCTTCCGGCATCTATGTACATGTCATTGCCCGAATCAATCCCCATAGAAGAAGGGTCAAAAGGAATGTCAAAAAGTTTTGCAACTGCAAGTTCGGCTTTTATCCCCAACAAGTCAATATCATTATCTGTTCTGGAAGAGTCTCTTCTGTCGTTCTTTACAGAAGAAAGTCTGGCAAGTTGCCAACGTAATGCCGCATATTGTTTGCATGAGGCAATTTCGGAGTCTTTAAGACGAATCTGAATCATCACGCTCCTTAGACATCTCTTCTTTCAATAGCTTTATCAGTAAAAATAAAGAATCAGAAACTTTTTCGTAGTCTTCGTCATCTATCTCAACCATTATTATTTTCATTACAAAACGCCCTATGGATTCAAATTAGCCTTTACCTAAGTGTACCAACCTTCACCAACAATCCTAAAATGGATACCAGAGGAGGGCCAGATTAACTATATCAACTAGTTGCTATGGTGTTTTTTCTCCCCGGTGGTTCCCGGCAGATTTGTTCTTATCAACTAGTTAATAACATTAAATCTGAATCAGTTCTCAAGGTTTTTAAAACATTTTGAACATACTCAAGATCGCGTTTTGTTTCGTGGCTATATCTGTCCTGATCTCTTGCAGACAATATCTTGATTTTTATTTCTAGTTGCGAAAGGTTTTCTTCAATGTTTTTTATTGTGTCCCTGTAAGAGCAAATTTTTAATTCTTGACTCCTGATTACATTGTTTTTTTCAGCAACGTACTCTTTATTCCTAAAAACTTTTTTATCGGCTCCTTGGGTGTTCATAAACATATTCTCCAAATTTATTTTGAGGGAAGAGGTATATCGAAATCCATTTCGGAAGCTGTCTGCACAAGACAATCGATTAGCTCTCCGTATGTGATTCTATTGGTTTGTGTGCTTCGCTTGAGAGGTCTTCTTCTTGTTCCGAATTTTGTCTCTATGGTTTCATATCCATAGCATCGGCAAAGCAACTCCTCATGTATCTCCCCCTCGGTCATTCCGCACCACTTCCCAAATTCCCTTGCCCATTTACGATAATATTTTTCTTGTGGGCGAGTTCGCTCCCAGACAAGAGGAGATAAAGACAAATCAATACCGTCCTTGCAGTCGCTTATAAAAGAATAAATAGAATCTTTTTTATCAGGCCAGTAACTGGCTAATGTTGAAAGGATTGCGAGAAGACGATCTGAATCATCTTTTGGAATCCTAATCTCCATTTTCTTTCTCTGGGCGAATTAGCTGACCGCAATGACGGCAAAGCTTCTCCTTGGTAAGCTTTACTTTCCATATTCGGATTTCTCTTTCGCCCTTTTCGTTTCGGAGCGTTCTGGTGACCACTTTGCAGTATGGGTCGTGACCCCTAATTACTGCTGAAATTATTTGCTTCTTGGTATTGGAATCAGTTACCACAGAATCGCCATAGTCCATCTCTCTGAGATAACCATACTTGGTATGTTTTTTGGGGTTGGTTAATGGTATTGGAACGCCTTTTTCAATCTTCATCTGAATCTCCTATTTTGATCAATCCCTGATCAATTCGTCTTATTATTGTTTGCATAATTAAAAATAAAAACTGTTCACTCCTGTCCACACGTTTTGGAAAATCGCCTTTCAATTCTGTAAGAGAATTACAATTGGTGTCAAAAGCATTATGGCATTTGTAACACAAATCAGCAGTGCAAATATCGTGCGGTTTAATTCCTCTGCCCTTGCCAAATGAATAACTTCTTAGTCCCGTGTAATGCGCCGCGACAACAGTTCCAGTAGCACCGCAATTGACGCAAGATTGATTCCTTGCGCCATTGAGGAGCTTTCTAGACCTTACTATTGCCAAGGTAGCGGAGTATCGTCAGCAGTTGGGTTGGTTTGTTGCTGTGGGGCTGAATCTTGAGATTCTTCTTCAACTGTCTCCGCCGACACATATATATAAGGCTGACCCGAATTTTTTGCGGTTCGATTCCATCCGGCCAGTTTAATGCTTGGTGTTTGACCGCCTTTTCTTTGACCAATCAGTGTTCTTAATTGGTCGTCGGTAAGTTCGATCTTTCCGTTGTGGTCTGGATGCTTATCGCTAGTCTTGTATCCATTTGGAAACATACCGCCTTCACTTTTGTGATATTTTTTGCTCATCTGCTTTTCCTCTCGTTAACAACTTGTTGATATCAGTAAATCCTTTCACAAGCATTGCTTCTGCTTTTGGGAATTTATTGATTGCTGTAATGGACTTCATATTTTTACGATAGAAATCCGCTAAAGACTCTTCTGAGTCTGAATGCATAGATTTTGCAATTGCAAGCATTGCCTCTGCGGTTTCAAAAGCCTGTTCTTCATTTTCAATCTTGGTTTCGTTATCAGGCTCTTTCTTTGCGGGGCTTGTTTTTGCCGGAGATGGTTTAGGCTTGCTTGGTTTAACTGGTTTTTCTTGGACAATATTTCTTTGCATCGCCGCTTCTGCATCGTCGTCAGCAGTAGGAATTCCGGCTATCGACTGTAAAGCATAACGCCTTGCATAGGTAATTGCTGACCCTGCCGCCTGAGGATCGCGCTTGACGATAGGCAATGTGTAGTTTTGCTCCAACCATTGGCCTGATGTGTGCATCAATCGCGTAGTAACACCAACGCCGCTGTCGTCATTGCAGGGAAACTGGACGTAAGACAAGCCATTCTCACAAAACGGTTCTTTTATTGCCTTTACAACCGACCCCAAGTCAGCATATTTTGATTTAAAAAAGGGGTTATCACTGTCAGCAACAGCCCCGCCCATCTGACTCTGGGCTTTAACTAAAGCCTTCGCCAGTTCTTCTATTGTTTCACTGGTTTTCATTTTTATCCCTCTCTCCTAAAGCAACTAAAATATTATTTACATCAGATGTCATAAACAAGTGTGAAGGTATTCTGATTTCCTTAGATTTGTTTTCGTCAATCGAAATCCCAAGCACAACAATGTCCCCGTCAATCTGTAAACTTAAAGTGCCGCTCTTAACTCCTTGGACTAATCCAAGAAATCTCTTCATAAACTCTGGGTTATCGTCCATCCAGATACTCCTTGTGTTGCGAGCAATACGGAGCCGCATGGCAATATCTCATACACCTGATCGGCTCGCTCTTGCGCTCCTCAATCAACATCCCCGACTTGTTGTCAAGGAAAGCCTCTGCCTCTTCTTGGGTTTCAAAAACTCTTTCTGCTCGTTTGTTGCGTGGTTTTTTTACAGCAAACTGTGGAGCTTTCAGCCACCTTTCGTCGTCTTCGCATAGCGGAAGTTCCTCGCCTGTCATGTGCGAAAATTCTGCTGATTGATGAAACTCAACCCTGTCCTTTACATAATTATCCCTTGTTTCAAAATCCCATAATGGCAAATCAATTGCCATAATAGGAGACTCTGGATAATCAGATCCTTTTCTGTCCTTGTCGGATTCTTTCCAATCACGCAAAACAGCAATAATTGTCAACTTGTCAACTTTTACATCTTTGACTGTTTCTACCAACCAAGCATAAAAGTTTTGCTGAAGTTGCCAATTACGGTCTGGAACACCCTTCATTACAGAATAGATAATTTTCCACACTGAAGTGACTTTGTAGTCAACTACCTGTATGGTTCCATCCTCGTTGGATTTCTGCACATCAATCGCGCCTGATATTGTCCACCCATTTACGTCTGCAAAAAGACGCTCTTCGGCCAAATACTCTACATCAGCGTGAGATTCAAAGATGTTGTGGACGGCTGTCCCGAAGACAGACCAAAGCCTGTCAGTAACATCTTCTTCTAGCTCAGAATAGTGAGTTCTGTTAAGTATCTGTGGCCTTGGGTTGTCGATCAGTTGTGTGACCGACCTGTCGCTCTCCCCTCGCGTATAATGTTCCTGAGAGAGTGCCAGAGCTACTGGTGTGGGCAGATTGAACTTGTTCGTGGTCTTCACTGTCAGCCCCTTTTGCTACAAGAATACGCCTTGCTCAAGTTCTTGAGTCAATCTGCAGGTGCGGCAGTTACATGCCTCAACATCATGTCCTTCGTATTCTATTTTTTCATCAGTCATCGTTTCCCAGAACTCCCACGCTTCACAAATCACGCAACCTTCAGCGTATAATTTGCAAGGATTACCCCACTCTCTAACCATATCTTGCCTAGTGATCGACTTCATAGTGCTGGTCTCTTTCCGTCGGAACGTCTTCCAGTCTGAAAACTCTTACTCCGTCTTCCGTTGGAATTGACCTCATCTTGTACTGCTTCGGGCTGTGTTTTTTGTTGAATCTCGACACATAGGCCGCCAGACTCAAATATTCCTTCTTGTCTGCGGTCTGGACAAGTGTGCTGTCCCCGACTTCCATTCCCTCCAAGGGAAGCTCTTTCCATCTCCCCCTTAAATGCTGTGGAAATGGAACATCTTTTTCGATTGTAAAACTCATAGTAATCCTCCGGCTCCGTTGGTATCTTTCCATCTTCCTGTTGAGATAGAAAAAATTGACCCATTTTTGACATAAATAGTTACTCCTTGCTATTATCTTCGTAGATTACAAGGATTGTTAAATTATGTCAAACGTAAATCAAATTGTTGTTTTAGGTGAACCTGCAAGCAAAGCAAATTCTCGCCAAATCGTAATGATTTCTGGTCGCCCTGCAGTTATTAAAAGCAAAAAAGCAAGAGAGTATGCTAAAACTTTCGCGGAGCAGTGTGCGGTTATGAATGATATTAAGTTGCTAGAGGGAGATTTGTGGATCGAAATTGAAATATTCTACAAAACAAGAAGACCTGATTTGTGTGAAGATTTGATTCTCGATCTGTTGCAAGGAATTGCTTACACTAATGACAGGCAAATAAAGGAGAAATATATTTTTCATGGACTCGACAAAGAAAAACCAAGGTCAATTATCAGAATTGGACAAATATGTGGCGAGGAAGATCGTGGTTCGCGCCATCCGAGATCTGGCGGTATCTGATTTAAAAATAGTTGGTGAAGTTGAAGATTATTTTCGTGGAAATTGTTGGCCGAAAGATGTAAAGTTGTCTGGTTGTCCTGACTCTCTAGTGAAGGTAATGCGAGATGCACTTGAGTTGTCTCCAGTTCAGAGGAAACATATTGTAAATAAGGTTATTGAGGAAATAAAAAACCCCCCAAAAAATCTGGGGGGTTTCGCGCTAAACAAAAAGCAGAAATAGGAGTAACTGCCTTATGATTTGTAAACGTGGGAAAACAAATCATTACACATGCTTTCATAAAAAGATTGCTAGGTCAACCCTAGTAATTGACAGATCAGGTAATAAATATAATGGCAATAAGCTAGATATTTTCTGGTTGTTTTTGTGTGGTTGAGTTTCTTGATCAGTAATTATCTGATCAGGTAATTACTAGGTCGGTTTTTTAGCAGAAAAATAAAGTTAAGTCAAATAATAATAGGAGAGGGTATGAACGAAACAGAATCAATTATCTCGACGATGCAAAATGATGCGAGAATTCAATGTCCAGAATGTAGTCCGTTACGAAAAAAAGCAAATCAAAAAACTTTATCCGTCACAATAGACGGACACTATAAGCTTTATTATTGTCACCATTGTGGGCTTTCTGGTCGGATGGAATCTAAATCATTATACTCACAACTTGTTGACAGCGTTAACCCGCCCCCGCCCCAATCCAGCACAGTTGTTCCGATCCCAACAAAACTTAAAAATAACAATGACTTAGTGAAAAGATTTTTTTCATCTAGGGGCGTTGACCTTGCTAATCTTGAGGGTCTTCCAGAAATGACAACTGGTCGAAAGTATTTCAATAATGTTGGCGAAGTTGACGCGATTGGCTTCCTCTATGGGGATGAGGCGATTAAGTGGAGGGCAATAGACCACAAAGCCTTCACCCAAGATGGTGTGGCGAGAACCTTTTACAATATCGAGAACGTCGATCCATCTGCCGAAGAAATAATTATTTGTGAGGGCGAAGCTGATACCGTTGCACTCGCTTCCATTGGAGTCAATTCTGTCTCAGTGCCAAATGGTGCGCCCAAAAATGTCAGCAATAAGCGAATCGATCCTAGTGAGGATGCTAAATTTCATTACGTTTACGAGGCAAGAGATATTCTTGAGAGTAAAGAAAAAATCATAATTTGTGCAGATCGGGATGAGGCAGGAGATGCACTTGCTGAAGAAATTGCAAGGAGGGTGGGAAGGGCGAAGTGTTGGAAATTGAAGATACCTGAAAAATGCAATGACGTTACTGACTTGTTGACAGAGAGCGGTGAGGATGCTGTTCTCGATGCAATCGAAAATGCGGAACCTTTTCCGTTGTCAGGTGTTTATTCTGCAAGTGACTATGAATCCGAGCTTGCTGAAATTTACGAAAAGGGAGTCGGGTCAGGATTTTCAACAGGCATTGATTCCTTGGATGAGCTTTTTACCATAGCTGAAGGTCAGCTTTCTGTGATCACAGGTCTTCCTAGCTCAGGTAAAAGTGAGTTTGTTGATCAATTGATGATGAATTTAGCAGTTAATCACTCTTGGAAGTTCGCTATAGCCAGTTTTGAAAATCCTCCAAAAATTCATATCGCAAAACTCTTGGAAAAATATATTGGAAAACCTTTTTATGAGGGTAACAGGGCTAGGATGACAAGAACCGAAGTGGCTGAGGGTATGAAGTTTATCAACGAACATTTCTGCTTCATTGAAAACAAGGATGGGAGTATGCCTACTGTCCAAATGTTATTGGACAAGGTGAAGCAAAGTGTTTTGAGGTTGGGTTGTCGCGGTCTGGTGATTGATCCTTACAACATGTTGGATATGGACACGGAACGAGAGCATGTGGCAATTTCAAAGATGCTGTCTGAAATCACTAGTTATTGTAAGAGTTCATCTATCCACTGTTTCTTTGTCGCTCACCCCGCAAAAATGAGGGCTAGGGATGACGGAACTTATCCTGTGGTGGGCGGTCAGCATGTGAGTTCAAGTTCCGCTTGGCACGCCAAGGCTGACCTTGGGATTACTGTTCATCGTGGCGACATGGGTGTTGAAATTCATTGTTGGAAGTGTCGATTCAAGTGGATTGGTTCTCAGGGAATGAAAAGGTTGGCATATGATGTGCCAACTGGAAGGTATTACGACGTTCCCCCTCTAGAAAAAGATGAGTCTTTGCCGTCGTCTATTTCCGCAAAGCCACATTGGATGGATGATTGGGATTGAATTCCGAAGGTAGCGGAAACGGCCAGCGAAGAAAGCTGGCTAGAATTAACTATGACAACTAGTTGATATAGTTAAATCAAGCGGGACGCAAACATCCCTGTTTAAGACACTAGATAAAAAGGAGATTTTGTGATGGAAAAAAAACAAGAAGTAGTGAATACCGATCTTGGTACTCCAGAAATTCACAAAAGAAAATCTGTGATGGTGGAAGGAGGTTCCGTTCCAAGAGCAAAAGTGATGAATCAGTGTGTAATTGACTCCTATCTGATGGATGGAATAATCAACTTACAGGAGCATTTGGCCGGAGAGTATTTAATTGACAAGGCCGTCAAGGCCGGAATCTTTACTAAAGGAAGCGGATGGCGAACTGAGATTGCCTCTTATGGCAAAATGAACAATGTTCCTATGGGAATGGAACCTTATCGAAAGACAATCAGGTCAATCGTAAAAAGATATAGCGAACATCATGCCTATGTTGTAAATGAAGTTGTGTGTCACGACTGGGATGTCAGGAACTCTGATCACAATATGTCGGTATTGAAAGAGGCTCTTAACTGGATTGCTGACACTAGAATGGGAGGAGGAAGAAATCCTTTGAGTGCTAGGATAAAACCAGAGCGTTGGAGGGTCTAGTGTATACTCCTTCCCCCCTCAATTTTCGGTAACTCACGGATGGAATCGGCTGTCTGTCCGTGATTCACCTCAGAAGAGAGTGGAACTTCTTGCCCTGAGAAGTCTTTAAACCTGACCATGAAGTAACCAAAGTCTACATCTTCCTCAAGGAAAACAGAGTACTCACTCAGATGGCTATATTTAGTAAATTCTTTTACGTCAATTGCCATGATATAAAGCCACAGAAGCGGAACCTCTAACCAAGAATGTTTTGCATCGTAATGCAGTACAAATTCTGTTGGATATTCGTCGCCATCAATCTGGATCAAAATCACAAAAATACACCTGCGGCAATCAATAATACCAACAAGTTGATAAGGGTTCCGAATAACAAGATTGCAATTTCATCTTTCACTGCAATCAGGTTCCAGATCATAAATGTCAGGCCATGTTCCATTGCAGAAATGTTCAATCGCAATTTGTTCTTCAATGATTTCCATCTGGTAGTCTGACTCCCCAGCTAAACCAAGGACAATTAAGACGACTGCTATACAGAAAGGCCAGCTAAAACAAACTAAAAATTTATACATCGTTCATCTCTCCATTTTTAAATTCTTCAATCAACAATTCTTCTGGAAGTTCGGGATTTAAAAACTCATCAATTTCAACACCATTATAGCTTCCAACCAGTTCAACTTCATGTCCACGCTCAATGTGCTGTGTCCCCCTGATTTCGTGGTGATCAGAGACTGCATAAACCTGACTGCCTTTCCAGTTTATGTCTTCAAATTTAACATAGATTGTAATGCCGACTAAGTGGGATTCCTCAATCATCTTCTAACTTCCTCCTAACTAGTTGGTATGGTTAAGGCCGCTTTTTTGTGACAACACGGTTTAGCGGATAAATATTTACCTCAAAATTATCCTCATTAAAATCTTCTTCTGAACAGGCATAAAGTTTCCATGCGTGGTGGAGAGCAAATCTTTCTGCAATCTCCTGATTTTCAAATGTGCCAAACGATGTGTTTCCGCAGTTGACTATGTCACAGACTGTGACAATCCACTCCCTTTCGCTTTTGATACTGCCATCGTGATAAAGACCTTCTTCCGGCTTCTTTTCAAATGGAATAACATTGTCGTTCATTTCTTTTTCCCTCTATTAGACTTAATTTCTGTTTCCGCAAACACCCTGTCGATGATAATCGAGGCGAGATTGTTTAGTTTGTTCATAGGCACGTTGTATAGAAATTCTTCCATTAGAACCTCAGCCTGAGTTTCGCGCTTATTGGCATTCTGTTTCGCCTCCCACGCCTTTGCAGCTAACTCTCTGTCAAGCCAATCCTGTTTCCATTGCGGAATCGCGATTTCAGGAGCTTCGGGAACTTCTAATGGTGTCAACTTGTTGTCATCGTTAGTTTGTGCGGGGTCGTCTACGGGAAGTTTTTGATTATTTAAAAATTCAAGAAGTCCTTTCTTGTCAGTGGGGACTTCAACCTGTTCAAATTTGAATTTGGATTTTCGGGTTTCAGCCTGTGTGCCAACCCATTCACCTCTGCCATTACTATATAGTCTCATTTTATTTGTACCCCTCTTTTATTACCCTCTATTGTTTCAGAAACAACACTCTCGATGTCTCTGATTGCCAAATCCCAATCCTGTTTTTCGTTGAAATGCTGAAGCACCTTTTCCTCAATTCTTTCAACCAAGTCATCCAGAACATCGACAAACACTGTTTCAACTTCTCCGTCAGAGTCAGTTATAACTAAGCACGGCTTGAAATCTAAATCATCGTATCCGTATTCATCTCTCCTAACTCTGAACAACACACTATGGAAATCATCCATCCTAGCTCTCCTTGCCCTTGTGCTTGACGTAACCTCTGCGAGAATCTTTCTTTCTGTCACGGAAAACGTGGGCAAGACAGAACTTCCTAGCATGCTTGGCAACCAAGTTGTTCACCTTCTTATTTTTAGCCATGACGATCCCCTTCCAGTTCATTTATGGCAAATGCCTTGGCATCAGCCAGAGTATTAAATTTCAAACAATTAACCATGAATCCCTTTTTGACAATTTTATTTCCAGTGGGGTGCGGAAACGTGTGGTGCTTGAAGCTAACCAAAAAAACACTCGCTCTTTTTTTCTTGATCGATCCTATGTTCGTGCCTACATTGTCAGAATCTTGAATTCCCCAGAAACCTTTTTTGCTCAACTTGTTGTAGAACACTATTGCCATTGTTTCGCTTCTCTTCACATCTTTTGACAAAGTTTACACAGATTGACAATTCTATGCAAACTATTTTTTTACGTTTAAATAATAACGTGACTCGGAACGAGGGCGGGCTGTTTAACCATATCAACTAGTTGGTATAGTAGAAAATGCCTGAAAAATTAAACGTGGACAAATATTTATTATGTTAAATTGGGCGCAAGACGTACCTTTTCAAAACTCTGGACAAAAAAAGGGGCTTTCGCCCCTGAGTCACTTGCGAGTCCAGTAACTGTTCACTGGTCGGTATCGACAATCCCACCAGTCCGTGACCGTCCCACCATCCACCGCAGTGAGATGCCCACTGTTACGCACTACTGCCGTTCCCTTGAAATCCCAGTCGCGCAATTTGATGTACTTGCCTTCCGAGTTCCGTGGCGGCCTGTTCTTGATCCACCCATGATTGTCGAGGTACTTCATCCACACCTTGTCGTGATTTGGATACGCTCCCATTTCAAGACCAAGTGCCATCAAGTCCTCAAAGACTTCTTTGTAGGATTTACGCATCGCTATCGAGATTGAGCGAACAACGCAATCGTCCTTGAACGTCTTGCAAATTCTACCGCCGTCCGTTTGGTAAAAAGACATGTTAGCCATGTGACACCTCCTGTGTCGTTGGTGAGTTTGTGTGTGATTGACAAGTTTACCTGTCGCTCTGATTACCATTATAACATTTTCGTTTTTGACAAATGCCGGAAAGCGACCAATACAGCCACTTTCAAGGGAGTCACCATTCTGAGAGGCGCATAAAGACAGTGGTAATATTCACACAAAAAAAGCTTTTGGTTAAATTTTGATCAATTTGTGAAAGTGATTAAATAGGGTATTTGATCACTTCAGCAGTATCGTCCGACCCCAAGTAAAAAAGTCTTATGGAAATTTTTTGTAGCATGTCAACTAGTTGTCATGGTTTAAATCCGCGTATAGTTTTTTTTATCAGGGGGTTTTGCTAAAAACTATCTGGTATTCAAATCGCCTATTAAATGCCTTTGACAGCGTTTCGTTTCGTTTCGTTTCTCATCTTGTTTCAACTATCATAAGTACTATCAACTATTCATTGCAGTTGCAATGGAATATCGTTGCAATTGCAATGGTCAAATTTTAGGCAAAAAAAAGGGGGAGAGCCGAAGCTCTCCCCAATGGGACAAACCTAATCCCTTTTTAATCCTCAGCGAATATCTCCTCATCTAAGGAGTCATTCATATCATTAGTCACATTGTATGAGTCCAGTGTTTTCTCCAAGTGCTTCTCAAAATCCAAATCGAAGTCACTAGCCTTGTGAGCCATATTTAGAATATCACCCACAAATTTTTCAAATGCCGCTGACCGAAAGGTCACAATACCATCGTCTGAAACAGTGACGCAATTCTTTGCAGATTCCCTGTCACTTGCAGTGAAGCTAAAAGTTTCATGCCAAGGTTGACCCGAAACAATTATAGATTCACCCATATCTTGCCTAGTGATTTTTTTCATATTTGCCCCTGTTAATTAGTTGAGAGGTGACCGCTACGCGGCCACCCAGTTATCGTCAGCGCATATCGCCTCAATCTGTGACTGGCGAATGTTGCTGAGGTTGTAGTTGTAGTTGAACTCATTATCGATCACCAAGAACATGTCCGAGTTGGCACAGTTCTCATAATCGCCATAGCACATGTGTCCGTCAGTGAAACAGACATGTACGTCAGGCATGTGGCCGTTTTCTTCCAGCCACTTTGCACCAGCATGCATGTAAGTGCCGCCGCCGTATGGTATCTCAACGTCCAGCAACTCAGCACCAGAGTGAACGGTTACGACATGTTTTACCTTGGTATCAGTCAACAATATGATACAGCCGCTCGTCGGTTTCAGATGATCAATCATCACACCAAGCTCTGGAAATACCTTGTTATGACAAACACTGTGGTCAACACTGCCTGATATATCAATCGTTACCGCAACCTGATTGAATGTCCCTCGCCGTGTTGGTGAGACAATGCCCAGCGTGCTGTATCTACGCCGATGTATCCTGCCCCAGTTCAATCTACCGCCAGACCCTGCGCGAGTGAATCGGTTAGCGAATATCTCGTTCCACGGCACGTTAGTCTCTGAGTTACCGCCGCCGTAGGCTGATGCCTGACCAAAAACACCGCCATTCCCGATACCTTTGGTGTCAGCATCAGGATCATCTCGCATATCTTTAACCGCTCGCTCGATGATTTTATCCATATCCTCAGCATCCTTGGCCGCCTCTTCCTCACCCTTTTCCCCATCCTCATACTCGGGAAAGTAGTGGTCATCGTGACCGCCGTGATCACTGGGATCTTGCGATGTCAACTTGTTGTCACCGTTGGTGTCACCAGAATCATCGTCCTGATTTCCGCCGCCGGATTGATCATCATCCTGATCATCGCCCTGACCTGAGCCGCCGCCTGACTGATCGTCACCCTGATCGTCACCCTGATCGTCACCCTGATCACCGTCAGCATCATCGCCGTCAGTATCGTCACCAGTATCACCAGTATCACCAGTATCGTCACCGTCAGGCTCAGTGGGCTTGGACTTGCTTGGCTCAGTGCGTCCATACTCGCCGTCATCGTCAGGCTCGTAACCGTCACCGCCGTCACCGTCCTCATCGTCATCCGGCTCTGGCGGTTCTTGGATCAATTGAGCGTACACGGTGTCAACAAGATCATCTCTTGAGAATCTCTCGTCCAGACAACCAGATGGTATGAACTCCAGACCGTGCGCTATTCCATCGGCATTGATGACGTAGTCTGCCGCACGGTTGTAGATTGAGTTGTTGAACTCTACCTTCTCGCCGCGAGTCACGGCGAAAAATTTACGGTCATGGTAGAACTTGCCTCGCTGAGGATGTCTGAGAATGATGTGCGCGACTTCGTGAAACAATAGGAAGGCACGTTGTGAATCGTTTCTCAGCCCAGTGAAGAAGTCAGGATTTATGTATATATAAACCCCATCAGTGGCCGCAGTGGGAATCGCGTGAGTCCAGATTATCTCTACACCGCACACGATTGTATATGCCGCCTTTGCTTTAGCCTGTAGCAGAATGAGAGCCGCGACAAACACCCTCGCGTTGCTCAAATCTGCCGTTGAAGTAAAAAGCTTTTTAGCTCTCATTCATTTCTCCGAAACTGCCAAGGGCAGTAGATCATGGAATTTTGTAGTGAACTCTACAGCGAGTGGACTAGTCACCGCCCATCCGTTGCGAACCGCTACCCTCAATATTTTTACACCCAGACTGACCTGTAAGTCAGGTCGTAGACGCATGGCATAGGTCAGGACATTTTCAGCATCCTGCACCGATTGCATTGCCGCTATAGCCTGATTCGTGGCGAGCATTTGATAGCCTGTCTGGTCAGGAACATCCGTACCCTCAGGATCATCAAGTATCTGAGCCGCCTCAGGCAATTCTCCGGCAAGCTCGATAAATTCGATCACCTGTCTAGCGGCATCGCCGCCGATGCATCCGGCCATTTTTAGATACGCGATACGGTCAATTGTCCTACCGTCAAATGCGTCACTCGCCATGAATTGATCGAGGTGAATGCTCGCGTTTACAAAACCGCGAGGAGTGCAGAATTTCCCGATAGTGCTGGGCGGTGTCTCCACCATTAATCCCTCAGGGATAAGCCCCTGAGCCGCCTCACGCATGCATGGATTGATATTGTGAGTCTCAGCAAATTTATCAAATGCCTTAGCACAAAACGTGACGTTATAGACCAGTGCGCGGTCAGCAACCTGATTGAGCAAATTACCACTACCTGCCCTGTCCTGTATTCTATTTCCGGTCGCTACGGTGTAAACCTGATCAGGCATACGCAAACCGCCAATCGAATGCTCTCGATTATCGATGGCATCGGCTAACACTTTCTGCTCAGGCTCGGCGGCTGCACTTAGCTCATCGATCAGAAATATCAGGTAATCGAATTCGCCGGAGTCAAGTTTCTGCCTCATTTCATTGATGAGCGGAGAGATGCAGTACTCCATGTAAAGCTTGCGATAGCCTGAGTCATCCTCGCCTTTTTGAGGAATCGCCACGCCAGACATCTCCTGACAGTCACGCCGTGCAGGTTTCTCTATAACCAGACCGACGCGGTCAGGCGAGATGCCCTGCCAGTTAGCGATATGCTCCCTCAGGCTGTTTTCTGCCCACGATGTTTTACCTTGACCTACGCCCGATAAAAGTATCAGGTTTTGTGGCCGCTCGTATCCAAGCTTGTCTTTGGAGATAGCCGCTGATTCAAGTATCTGCGGCATCATCTGATCCAGCTCAGTGATTGTAATATTTTCATGTCCCATGTTAATACCCCTATTAACTAGTTTATATTAGGTCGGCAATCATGCCGCCATTGATTATCTCACCTTGCTCCGGTGAGTGTGTGCGTGTTTCAGCACTCCTGACCTTTTTCAGCACCTTCACCGCACTAGTTGCGGCTCGCACTGCCTCGGATCTTTTTGTGTCTGAATTACGCCATTCTTCTTTACTTTCCACGTTTGCAACCTTTTCAAGGATCAGGTCAGCCTGTGCGATGATGTTCTGATCTCGATCAAAACCCTCAGTCACTTGCTTGAGCATTTCACCCCAGTGTTTTGTATCGTTTAGCAGTGTGTCATATAGCTGACTGCCTTCCTTGCCTAACACTGTTTGGATTCGCTCCATTTGTGCGATGGTTTTCTTAATCGCCTGATCCTGCGCGGTTGCCAACTGCTTGCGGAGTGTTTCAGCGTTTCTCTCAGCAATCTCGTTGGCGAGTGCCGCAGGTATCGAGCCGTACCTCTCCATGTCCATTACTGGCACAGGTTGAGGATTGCCTATGCGTACACCATACTTGCCGGATATCTCATCCGCAGTGGGGAGCCTGTCCTTCAACTCACCGCCCCAGTCTCCCATGCTATTGATGGCCGCGTTGTACCTGTCCACATAGTCAGTTTTGAAAGCTTCAAGAATTGCACATGCCTTAGCTTCCAACTCCTGTAAGTCACTCAGAACCTGAGGTAATGCACCGACAAATACCAGACGATCACCACGCTTATGCTCACCTTCCTCAGCAAGCGTAAAAGGCAATGTATTTGCATATACATAGTCTCTGATCTTGTCATGTGCGCTGATCACTACCTTGAGATCCTCATGTGCATCTCCAAGACCGTTGACGGTTATGCGTGTGCTGTCTTGTGCTTTTCCGTCAACTCCCGCCAGTTGAGCCGCCTTTTCTGCTGCTCTTTTCAGCGTGGTTTTGCCACGCCATATGCGTAGCGTTATGGGCATTATTACGAAAGCGTTAGCCGCATTTTCGATAAATGCCCTTTGCCCTTGTGTCACCATATGACACCTCCATTTGTTTAGCGTTAATTTATTAGTTTGTTTACTGCATAGATTGTCGCGGTTTCAGCTCTATTGACTGAATCGTCTATACATAGATAGCCGCTTGTAAAACGACGGTAGGTTTTGATTGCCTATGATCCGACAGGGTTAGGCCAGTGGCCAAGCGCGAACCTCATAAGTTTTATCGCACTCCCGTAGATGCCCTCCGGTTTATTCTGTGCAGCCCCGATCCTAAATCAATCGTCCATTGCGTGAAGCAAACAAGACCCACAAAACTCCTTTAGACTCGCGGCACATTTTTGAGCCTCCGCGTCGGCTAGCTACAATCTCCATATATAAAGGTATGAGAATGGTAACACTCTGGTATATCGCGTCAACTATATTTACATGTTGGTATCAAATAACTGGGTATTTGGCAGTGGTTTTAAAGTCAGGGTAGCGACTCTCTATAACGCGACGCGCGCGATTAACACCAATTGACGTTAATTACAAGACTTGACATCACTATTTCACATAAAAAGAGTATATTTGTAAAAAGCGTATATACATCAATAACTTATATGCTGAATTTACGTTGTAGCGATTTTAAGAAGGTTTTAATACCGTGGCATAGGGTAGAGCCTTATCGTCGTTTAGGCGGCGATTGAGAGCGTTACAGCATTTGTCAATAGTAAAACAGTAAATCAGTAAACTTTTTTTTACTTTAGAAAAGAGCCTTTTTTTATTTGTCAAATATCCTTGTCAATTAGTTGCTATGGTTGGCGGTGCGCTGTAGCTTGAAAATGACACATATCAGGAGAGTGCAGTTATGACCAAGAAACTATCGAGCCGTCAGATGGCATTCGCGAGGGAAGTAGCGCGAGGCGAGTCACTTAGCAATGCCTATAGAAATACCCACAACGTGAAACAGTCAACAACGGCTAACAGTGTTAATACACTTGCATCAAGGCTGGCATCGAAGGTTGAG
>TARA_R100001594_G_scaffold143637_1_pt1 | contig 24570 bp, 46 predicted proteins | sample TARA_R100001594 | Tara Oceans TARA_R100001594 (sample SAMEA2622752) | marine metagenome | biome: marine biome (ENVO:00000447); feature: marine epipelagic mixed layer (ENVO:xxxxxxxxx); material: "saline water (ENVO:00002010), including plankton (ENVO:xxxxxxxx)" | depth 150 m | reverse complement strand
AAAAAAAAATGCGTTTTGAGAAATTAGTTATATACATATATATACAAGTTATTTGACAATTTGATAAATTTTAGAAAGTACAGAGAGTAATTAACTCTGTATGGGATTGCCTGAACAATGAGTGACATCGAAGCTCATAAGGGAATCTACCAAGATGTTGTGGTGACTAATCTACCGCCGAATGTGGTGGTCATAAAAAACGATTTCTGGACATCAGACTTGGAATGTACTTTTAGAAAATAAAGAACGCGATTCTTTGACCTTGTTGTGGGTAAGGGTAAAACTGAAATCCCACTTTATGGCTGAATTAATCTATGTCAGAGAGATAAAGCAATAACACAGAGGTTGTACTCACTTCAACGATGACTAACCATCATTTAGAAGAACTAAGGTAACTCTTAGGTGTTAGGTACGAGGTATAATAAATCTGAACTAAAAGTTGTAGTGTAATCGCAAATCCTACATCCCACTAAAATTTTTCAATGTTACAAAAAAGGGTTCGACCGATTTTTAGTTTCCACTATATTACAAACTTAAAAAACTATAGAACCCTTTTTTTATTTTTTCCTTGACTTATATGCATTTTCTTTTGTAGCTTTAAGTATGAATTGTAAAAAATGTAAATCAAAAATGGACAAGCACAGAGTACACCTTGGCTACTCTGAATGTGTTGAGTGTTCATCTGTAAAAAAATATTCATCACATACTATTTATCCACATAAGACAGGTGGTTTTATCCAACCAGTAACAGAAGAACAATCTGAAAATCTAAATAGATTAGACAGAAGAGGTACTGGTGGAACTAAAAAAGCTAAGGGTATTATGGCAGATAAGAGTTGGGACAGATGGTTGAAAAAGTATAGAGAATCACAAAGCACTATGTTGAGGCCGAGCAGGTGCCAGAGTGGTCAAATGGGGCGGATTGCAAATCCGTTATCCGTGGGTTCGAATCCCACCCTGCTCTCAATGAAACAAGCTCTTGATTTAGTTATGAAAGAGTATGATAAAAGTGGATATTACGCTGCTTGTAACTATACACAGTCTTTATATAGTGATGATAAGATAACACTAATGAACAAATCAAATATCGTAAATGAACTTACAGAGTGGCAAATGATGACTACCAAACAACGAAAATGGCAAAAAAAACTGGAAATAAGTTGATCTTTTCCTTGTATTTTAGCAAAATTATTCGTAGCTTTACCTGTAATGAAAAAGGAAAATATGAAAAAGATAAAACATAATTTCAATCCGATGGCTCTTAGAGAGAAATACTCTATTAGTAATCGTACCAACAATTATTCTTCTTTTTGGTTGGATAATGGTTGGGATAACAACACTTCTATCTTTGATGAAGATGAGAAGAAAAAAGGTGTTGATTTAGTTGCACTGGCTTCTTATAGGAGAGCTGTGAGTAACTTTGTTTCCATTGTGACTGGTGAGTCTGATATCAAAGTTACTTTCAATACATCTGGCGATAGTTATACTGATGGTAAGTCGGTTACTATCTCTTCTAAGTTAGATGACAAACTTTTTGATTCAACTGTTGGTTTGGCATTGCATGAGGGTTCTCATATCAAACTTTCAGATTTTGATTTTCTAAAAAACTTAGAAAATTCTATTCCACAAGAATACTTCAATAGGGCTGAAGCACTTGGAATTGAAAGATACGAAGTAATTGGTAAACTAAAAGATTTACTGAACTATGTAGAAGATAGGAGAATTGATTACTTTGTGTTTTCAAATTCACCTGGCTATAAAGGTTATTATCACTCTATGTATGACAAATACTTTCATGCTAATGTGATTGATAAGGCTTTGGTTTCTAAGGAATACACATCTGTAGATTGGGATTCATATATGTTTAGAATTATCAATCTTACAAATAAGAATTCTCTTTTAGATGTTCTTCCAGGACTAAGAGAAATAAAAACCGAAATATTTTCCAATGTCAAAACATTGGATTCTACTGCTGAAGCATTTAGTGTTGCTCTAAATGTTTTCAATATTATACTCACTAACATAGAAGCTCAACCTAAAACTGATGGTGGTGAAGGGCAATCCGATGGAGATGGTGAGGGCAGTGAAGATATGAAAGATATGGGTTCTAAAGGTGACGGCGATTCTGATGGTGATGGCGATTCAATGAGTGGAGAAGCTGGTGAGTCTTCCAATATGGATTTATCTGATTTATCAGATAGACAAAAAAGAATGCTTAGTAACGCTGTAAAAAAGCAGAAGAAATTTATGGATGGTAACATTACCAAAAAGAAACTTTCTAAAAAAGATAAAGCTTCGATGGATGCTGTTGAGTCTGCTGGAATGAGTTATGTTGATGTTGCTCAAGGTATTACAGATAATTACTATGGTAAGAAAACTCCTACTAAAGTTTTGATGGTTAGAAAATTCAACAAAGCTCTGGCTGAGTCTGATACTGTTCGTATGATTTACAAACCAGATTATCCTTATGGTTATGTTGAGTCTAATAAAGTAGCTATCGATAAGGGTTTAGTGATGGGAACTATCTTAGGTAGAAAACTTCAGGTGCGTGGTGAGTCTCGTGAGACTAAGTGGACTAGAAAAGATTCTGGCCGTATCGATAAAAGATTAGTTGCTGAGTTAGGTTTTGGTAATGAGAGAATTTTCAATACTACTTTTGTAGAACAATACTCAGATGCTTTTCTTCACATTTCTGTTGACGCTAGTGGTTCGATGGGTGGAGATAAGTGGAGTAATACTCAAACCGCTGTGGCGGCAATTGCTAAGGCCTGTTCAATGATAAACAATGTTGATTTAGTTATCTCTTATAGAAGTACTCAAGATACCAATGGTGGTTATAGAAGCCGTAGTTCAAATGCTTATCCACTAATGTTGATTGCTTATGATTCCAGAGTTGACAAAATTCAAAAAGTCAAAAATCTTTTTCCTCTACTAACACCATCAGGAACTACTCCTGAAGGATTATGTTTTGAGGCTGTGATGAAAGAAATTGAACCATCATCTAATGATAAAGATTCTTACTTTCTAAACTTTTCAGATGGAATGCCAATGTTCTCTAATAATGATATCGATTACAACTATGATACGGCAATCAATCACACTAACAAAATGGTAAATGAGATTCGTAATCGTGGTGTAAAAGTTCTTAGTTATTTCATCGGAGATACTTGGGATAGAGATAGAAGTAAAAATACTTTTACCAGAATGTATGGTTCGGATGCTGAGTTCATCGATGTAACCTCAGTTCTTCCTGTCGCTAAGACAATGAACAAAAAGTTCTTACAAAAGTAATGATATTCAAATGGTTACACAATCGTAAGTATAAAGAAAATCCAATGTGTCCGTGTGGTTGGAGAATGATTTCAACCACTCGGCAACATTTTAGTAATTATTGGAAATGTAAATTTGAACAGTGTACTTGGGAAGCATTTACAAAAGAAAGTTATAGGGTAAAGTTTTGGAGATCATAAAAAAAGATCAAAAAATCTGGACTTTTTCCTTGTATTTTAGCAAAATTCTTTGTAGCTTTACCTGTAAATAATGAGTAAAACAATAACAAAAGGAAAAAAAACTATGGATAAAAAAGTAGTTGTAAAAATTGAAAAATCTGGTAACAGATTCAATGCATGGGATGCCGATGGTAATAAATACACATCCCACATTGGAACTTCTACCAGAAAAAAAGCTTATAATGCTGGTATGGCATTGGAACGAAGAACTGGTAAAGCTGGTAGGATTTACTGGTGGAAAGTTCCTATGAGTGAATTTGAATCTACCACAGCTCCTGTAATTGATGTTTCTTCAGTTGATGTACCAACTGATCATGCTGAGATGCTGAATTTCATTCACTCTTCTTATAATCTCAAACCTGCTGGTTTGGTTATGAAAGAACTAAAGTGGAAGTACTTAGTTCGTAGTGCTGTTAGAGGTAAGAATATTTTGATGACAGGTCCTGCTGGATGTGGAAAAACTATGGCTGCTAAGTCATTGGTAAATTCACTTGACAGACCTGACTTTTATTTCAACTTAGGTGCTACACAGGATCCAAGGGCTACTTTGATTGGTAATGTTCACTTTGATAAAAAAGCTGGGACTTACTTTTCTGAGTCTTTATTTGTGAAGGCAATACAAACTCCTAACGCTGTTATTCTGTTAGATGAGTTGAGTCGGGCTCACCCTGATGCTTGGAATATTTTGATGACTGTCTTAGACAATGGTCAGAGATATCTCAGATTAGATGAGGCTTCAGGCCAAGAAACTATCAATGTGGCTGAGGGTGTTACTTTCGTTGCCACCGCTAACATTGGTAATGAGTATACATCTACCAGAGTTATGGATAAGGCGCTGATGGATAGATTCATCATTGTTGAGATGGATGTTCTAACTTCAGATGAAGAGCATGGATTACTGGATTATATGTTTCCGCATGTTGATTCTGACTTACTAAAGTCGGTTGCTGAAATTGCTTCTTCAACCAGAACTGAGTCAAAGTCTGAAGCTGGTCGGTTGTCTGCTGGAATTTCAACCAGAACTTCGGTTGAGATAGCTGGACTACTCTTTGATGGTTTCGGATTAGATGAGGCGGCTGAAGTGACTGTCTATCCTCAGTTTTCGGATGATGGTGGGATGGAATCTGAAAGAACTTATGTGAAACAGCTTGTTCAAAAGTATGTCTCTGATGGTTCTTCTGAAGATTTGTTCAATGAAGAAGAGATGGGTGCTGACGAATAATTATTATTCTCTCTGTCGGTAACGGTATAACTCATTCCGTTACCGCATCGGGGCTGTGTTTATTTCCTTTTTCACAGCCCCATTTACACAACTAAAAGGATTGGAGAAGACGATGAGAAAAGTGATAGAAAAAATTTTATACAAGTATAAAGATAGTCAATTGAATCTAAGTTCTTTTGCTGCTAGAAGACAATTAGCTATTGAAATAGAAAATGCTTTACTTACTAGAACAGTATCTGATAATAAATTTTTTGATAATAAAGAAGATTGGTTAGTAGACCAATATAACAGAAATAGACCAATAGAAGAGCATATAAAAATTGCTCAGGAGATAGAAAATGAATGAGGATAGAAGAAATACAGACTATGAAGATTTCTTAGTAATGGCACATAAGACACCTGGTATAGATCCAAACTATACTACATTTTTGGATTATAAAGAAACTTTACAATTTGTAAAGGCTATTGCTAATAATAATTCTGATGTTTTTTCTTATAAGGGAACTATTTATAATAAGAAGATAACAGTTGGAGATGCTCAAAGAATTTTGAAGGCACACGAACAAAGAAGATTTGATAAGGCTATGAAATCTTGTGCTCACCAACTTGGAATTAGATTATGAAAACAGAAACAGTTGACGGTAAAACTATACTGATATTTGAGGATGAGGCTGAATACAAGACTTGGTATCAAGCAGGAGGATATGATGCGAGTTCATTTCCAGCTGATACTATGGTTTTCGTAAATAAAGAATATATTTATCCTCCATGGAAGTGGCATAAGTATAACTGGCAATAACAGGAGATTAGTTATGGGGAAGCAAGTAAAGAAGCATGGTTATAGTTGTAAATTAGTAAGGGTTGTCGATGGTGACACTTGTGATGCTATGATAGATTTAGGATTTGATGTATGGGTAAAATCACGAATTAGATTTTATGGTGTAGATACTTGGGAAAGTAGAACACGAGATTTAGAAGAAAAAGCCAAAGGTTTAGAAGCTAAGGCTTATGTAAAAGACCTCTTAGAAAATACTGATGAGGGAAAGTTTTCAATAATATCTCACGGAAGAGGAAAGTATGGTCGAGTACTTGGAGAGATATTTGTAAAAGGGCACGAGAAATCTGTCAATGAGTTACTAAAGGAAAATGGTCATGCCTACGAATACCACGGAGAAAAAAAGAAGGTGTTTAGTTCCTGATATAGAGATAGAAATAACTGAACAAGATATTAAGGAATCGCTACTAGAATTGAAACGAAGGGTTGGGGCACCCAAAATAAATTTTAGGGGAAAGCGATGAGTGAACGAGAAGAATCTGTTTTGCGGAGTCAGGCTCTTCTAATGATATTTAGAAATCACGGAAAAACATATATCTATAATAAAGTTTTGAAAAGATTTATGAAATGTATTAGAGGAAACATATGGAAGTCAAAATTGAATATTGCACACAGTGAGGCTATTTAGATAAAGCTCTCAGTTTGAGAGAATCAATAGAAAAACAATACGGTGTAACTGCTGAATTGATACAAGGTACTGGTGGTGTGTTTGAAGTATCTTTTAATAATAGCTTACTGTTTAGTAAAAAAGAATTGGGTAGATTCCCAAATGAAAATGAAATTGAAGATTTAATTGAATATTATGAATCGGTAACATAAGAGGTTATATATGCCAAAGAAAAAAGTAGGTCAATGGGTTGACTACAAAAGGTGGACAACTGATGAGGGGTTCACATTTCTAGCTAAAGATAAACAAGACGCTGAACTATATGTTCAGAAAGTAGGTGGACATCTTGGTAAGATAAAAGAAGTTGTAAGTGAAAGATAAGTGTGTTGTATGTAGAAAAGATTCACACCACGATAAAGATGAACATATACTTGTTCGCTTTGGATATGTAGATGGTGCTGGACAATTATGCTTAGATTGTTATGGGGAAATATATGTTAGACCTAAAAAAGATTTGGGAAAAAGATACCAACTGGGACAAAGTTAGTAAAGTACCACTTAGCATTCCTGAATATACTGGTGGTGTAAATCCAGGAGACCAAAGGGCAATATATCATCTAATAAAAAACTTAGATGTTAGGAATGTTTTAGAAATTGGAACTCATATAGGTGGCTCGTTAGTAAGTATTGCTTTAGCTATGAAAGATAGAGATGGTGCTAAAATTACTACTGTTGATATTGCTGATGTAAATACAGACTCTCCTTGTCCAAGAGATTTGATACACGAAATAGGTTGTGAGTCTTTCGTTGATTTTGTTGTCAGCGATTCTGTAGAATTTTTAAAGAATGAATCACATTATCTACCAAAGTCTAAATATGATTTTATATTTTTAGATGGAGATCATAGTTATGAAAAAGTATATGAGGAATTACCTTTAGCTTATGATTTATTAGCTGATAATGGATACATATTATTTCACGATTACTTTCCAAATTATAAACCACTTTGGAAATCTTCTCTGAATGTATTGGAAGGACCTTATAGAGCAGTATCACAGAGATTGGATGAGGGACTAAAACTAAATGTACAACCTTGTGGGGAATTGCCAAATAATTGGAAAACAAAATTTCCAAATGAATGTAATACAAGTTTAGCAATAGGAATGAAACAAAATGATGATAGTGAAAAAGTAGTTTCTAATATACTTATACCATATAAGACAAAGACAACCACGCAATCATACAAAACATTCGAATGGAATAAATAATGGCTAGGGCTAAACTGATTACAAATAGACCTGTGAAGAGGAAGAAAAAAACACGACAAGGATTAGGTCGTGGTACTAAATACAGTACACGAATAAATTCAAAAAGATTTAAGAAAAAATACAGAGGTCAGGGATGATAAAAAAGAAATACAGAGTGCTTGAAACAATAACTACTGTAGATGGTACTTTATATAAAGAAGAGATAGTTACATATCAAAATAAAGAAGATGATGGTGATTGGAGAGTAAAGGATAGTATGGGTCGTATATGGTTTGTAAATCCAAAACAACTTACTGATTCACCAGTAATTTTATCAAGGGAGAAATCAGATGACTAAATTTGAAAATGCAATTGATGCTGTCACTATGTTTATCTTAGGAGATAGACGAGATGGTGTTGACAGACGAGTCAAGAAAAGTAAAAGAAAACGCAGTAAAAGAAAAACTCAGAGGAGGCTATAATGGATTCAGTATTAGTAAATAGAGTAAATTTTTTCTATGAGGCATTCAACAATAAAGATGCTGTTAGAATTAAAAGTATGTGTAGAGGAAATGTTGAATTTAGAGATGCTGATGGTGCTATCCATCACGGAGATTCTAAAGTAGAAAAAGCATTAGTAGATATTTTTTCTAATAAAAAACTTTGGGTAAATCCACAAGAATATTATTTCACTGATCACAGTGTTGCTATTTGTGAATGTAATATTATGTTAGATGATGAATTCAATGGTAATGCTATGCATGTAATTGAATTTGATATTACTTCAAAAATAAAAAAGATGAGATGGTATAAAGGGTAATGGGATTAGATAGCTTATTAGCTGGTGTAATGTTATTCAGTTCTTTTGCTGCAAGAACGCCAAATGTACAGCCTAATCCTGATGATTACGAAGTAAGTGTTGGCTTTAGTCATAAGAATATTTATGTAAATCGTCAATGGGAAAGGGAACTTGGTGAGTTCTATATAGACGATTTATTTTGGGCTAAGTTAGAAGATGGTGTATATTTTAAACCTGAATATATGAATAAAGAAAGTCAAGGTGTAAAATATCTAAAGATGGACTGGCGTAATAAATGGAAAGATTGGTCGTATGGTTTCACAAGTCGTAACAGTGACGACAATGTATTCAGTAAAAACTTTGAGACATTCTTTTCTTTTGGTATGAGTAAAAAGAAAAAGTATTACGATGATAAAGTAGAAGTCGATATTTCATTTGATGGTTACTTTCCACCAAGTCAAGAAAATGAGAGAGACACTTTTGAATTTGAAGATAAGTTCAAAGTATCTTATCAGCTAACCAAAAAATTTAGAATCTACAATACAGGTGAAATCTCTAAATTGCAAGGTAAAGAATTTTATAAGGCTAAAATAGGTTTTGAATATTCTTTATAATCCATTATATTTATTCTTGAATAATGGAGAAGTAAATTGGATGCTAAAGATTTAACAACAAAAGATGCAAGACAAAATCAAAAACATTTTATAAATGTCAAATTAGTAGACCTAATTGAGTATAGACAATCCCGTAAGTGGTATGTAAGTATTGCTGTTGTGGGTATGTTTGCTGTAATACTAATGCTTATGATTTATTTTATGGGACAAGGCAAAGATGTTACAGATGGATGGAAAGAAATCCTACTATTGATGTTGGGTGGATTTGTTGGTTCGTTTGCCAAAGTAATTGACTTCTGGTTCAACAACCAAGAAAATGATAACAAACTATTAGAACACGCAGATGATTAGACTAAAGCATTTACTAAATGAAGTAATTGCTTGTGGTGAATGTGTCCAGTGGGCTTGGAAATATTATATGACCAACCAACGAGATAAAAAGGCAAAAGTAGTATTTGGTACAGTACAAAACGATTGGATTTCAGGTGGTAAAAGATATAAGCATGTTTGGATTGTAAATAAGAGAGGTGTAGTTGAAGACTGGCAAACAATGGTTGCAGGTTCAAGTAAATATGGTTTCAAAGGAATGCCAATGAAATTCTTCAAAGATACTTGGAATCCAAAGATAAATAAAATTTATGGAATGAAACAAGCAGCAGAAAATTTCAAAAAAACTAAAACAATGTTAGGGTGGAAGTGGTAAAATGGATATCGCAACTATAGCTGGTCATTTAGCATTTGGTTTAATAGCATTTTCTTTTTTAGTAAAAGACATTTTGTGGTTACGAGTAGTATCCATACTTGCTAGTTTATTTTCAGTATTTTATAACTACACCATACCAGTTGAACCAATGTGGTTGGCTATCAATTGGAATTTTGTATTTATTACTCTCAACCTCTATCACATAGCAGTTATCATATATGAAAAACGACCAATCAAAATGGCACCAAAAGACAAAGAGTTGTATGAAACTCTATTCAAAGATTTGAGTCCTGTTGAGTATCTAAAAATTAGTAAAGTTGCCAGATGGGAAAAATATGAAAGTGGTGAAAAGATTATACGACAAGGTACACCAGTATTAGATTTAATATTGATATATAATGGAACTGTTGATGTGGCAGTAGATGGTAAAAAGGTAGCTGAACTAAAAGATGGTCAGTTTGTAGGGGAGATGTCATTCCTTACAGAGAAACCAGCAACAGCAACTTGTGTTGTAAAACACAATACTGAATGCTTGGTTTGGAAACAACCTGAATTCAAAGAATTATTGAAAAGAAACCCATCATTGTATTATACAATACAAGGATTACTTTCTAGTCAATTAGTAAGTTATAGTAGTAAGTAATGGCTACACCATACACATTTACAGAAAATTCTATACTGAAAGGTAAGAAAGTAGTTATGCATAATTGGGAAACACCAGTTATGGAAAGAATGGCTAGATTTGTATGTTCTGGTGGATGGGCAGAGAGAAATGACATTTTAGAAATTGGATTTGGTATGGGTATAGCATCAAACTTTATACAGCAATATAATCCTACCAGCCATACAATATGTGAAATAGATCCTGAAGTTATTCAGAGATTAGAAGAGTGGGCTAGTGATAAACCTAATGTAAAAATAGTAAAGGGTGATTGGTATAAAAATATTGATAACTTTGGTAAATATGATGGAATATTATTTGATACTTTTGATGATATGAACATAGAATATTTCAAAAAAGAAGTAGTTCTTAAATTATCAAAGCCCGTACAAACAGTAGTTGAGGGTAAAAGAGTTTATGTAAAGTGGCAACAAGGAGGAACTAGATTTTGTATATGGGATAATATGCAAGCTTGGAAATCAGGATATGAAGATATAGAATGGGCGCACTCAGAAACAGATGATATTGTCGTAGAACACCAACATCAAGATAGTTGGAATTATTGCCCATCTAAAAATATCTTTGTACATAAAATTACTATAAATGGAGAAAATAATGCTAATTAAATTTGATGATATTATAGAAGTAGTATTACATCACGAGGGTGGATATGTAAATGATCCGAAAGATCCAGGTGGAGAGACTAATTTTGGTATAGCTAAAAGAAGTCATCCTGATGTAGATATAAAAAACCTTACAGAAGAGGGTGCTAAAGAAATCTATAAAGAACATTATTGGGACAGAAATAAAGTTGAAGATTTGCCAGAAAATCTAAGACATATTTATTTTGATATGTGTGTTAACCAAGGTAGAAGTAGAGCGGTGAGGATTATGCAAAGAGCAGCTAACGCTAAAGGAGCAAATCTAAAAGTTGATGGTGGCATGGGACCCAAGACTATCGCTGCTATGGATGGTGTTGAATTAGATAGGGTGAGAGCATACCGAGTTAAGTATTATGCAGACTTGGTAACACGCAAACCAGACTTAGAAAAATTTTATTTTGGTTGGTTTCGTAGAGCTCTTGAAGTTTAGTAAAAATATTTAACACTTTTTTGGCTTTTCACGATATTTATAATATAGTTTCATATTCACCAAAAGAATGGGGAGCATAATTAGAAGAGAGGGAACTAAAAGGCCTAAAAAGTTTCAGTAAATGATGGACACCTGCTCTACTTTTGGTTAGTATGACATTATGACAGAAAAAAAATTTTATTATATTTATATAATGACAATATGACATACGCATGTAAATGGTATAGAAATTGTATAATATAAAGTGTGTATCGCTCAAATGAGGATACATCGTTTGACTAAAAGTAAACAACATAGGAGAAATAAAATGACTAAAGTTACTTTACATCGCGGACTACCCGTAATCGATAGAGATTCCTTTCTAACACCCTTTGATAAAATGTTTGATGATATTGTTTCATCTACATTTCCTCAAATCAACCAACAAGTTGGTGTCAATCCATTTTCAGGAACAGCATACCCAAAGGTCAATGTATATGAATACGATGACAAAGTTGGTGTAATTGCTGAGATTCCAGGTCTTGATAAAAAAGACTTGAATGTCGAAGTAGAGGATGGGACACTTACCATTTCTGGTGAGAAACATCATGGAATGTTTGATGAGGCTAAAGCTAAAGTTCTCAGAAGAGAATTGAAGCATTCTTCATTCAAGCGTTCTTTCACTTTGGGTGATATGTTGGATGGGGATAATATAAATGCCACATTCAAAGATGGTATACTCTCTGTCGAAATACCAAAGACAGAGCCCGAACTCCCAAAAAAGAACATTGTCAAAATTAAATAATCGCCTTATTAAATTAGACAATGATCTATACATTGTTCTTGGAACAGTATCGGTTGACTCTGGTTATAGTACAGAAGATCTCAAAAATATGTGGAGATTAGCTGACACTGTTCTGAGGAACAATGATCAATTTTATGTGTGTATGAAGTGTCAAGAAGCTGATTTTGATGATAGAAAATAGGTTTTCATATATTTATTTATAATAAATAATAAGGAGATACCCGATGTTTGAATCATCGAAATCATTTCATAAGTTAGTAGGATTTTCAGCATTATCAATTGCTGGTAGCGCTGCTTTCTTTTCGGTTTTTGGGTTATCAAAATTATTTGCTGGTGCTCAACTTGCTGTAATAATAATGGCTGGTTCGTTAGAGTTTGGTAAGTTGGTTGCTGCTTCGTTCTTATATAGATACTGGACTAATATAAACCTATTGCACAGAACTTATATGACAATAGCAACAATTATTCTTGTTCTAATAACATCTGCTGGTATATTTGGATTCTTATCCAATGCTTATCAAGGTGCCACAGTAACATTTGAAAAAGAATCTACTGCTTTATTATATAAGGAAGATAGGTTAGACCAATTATCAGAAGATAAGAAATTCCTAAAGGAAGAATTAGAAGCTGCTGTAGAGGAATTGCCAGAAAACTATCGTACTGCTAAAAGAAAATTGAGAGAGGATTATCAGCCGAAAATCAATGAAATAAATAATCAAATGCTTTCTTTGAAATCGGAAATAGGTGATTTGAAAATAGCACTAGTTGAAACAGGTGTTGATGTAGGACCTGCTATTTATTTAGCAAGGGTATTCGACACAGATGTTGATTCAGTAGTGAAATTTTTCATATTCATTCTAATTTTTGTTTTCGATCCAATGGCAGTTATCTTTGTTATTAGTTACAATCACATCTTAATGCAAGATGGGGCTGAACCTAAACCAATAAACAAAGCAAAGAAAAAAAGAAAGAAAATAGATACAAAAAAAATATCCGATACATTGATAAAAATGATAAATAGAGAACCTGTTTCCGATAAAGAAGTTACGGATGTAGTCTCTGAAGCTATCACTGTAGACGAAAATAAAGATGTCGATATTAACAGACCAACCCTAAAAGGTGGAATAAAAACAGAAAAGTAAAAAAAGTACTTGACTTGTATGGCATTTCTTTATTAGCTTTGCAATATATAATAGGAAAGATAATATATGATAGACACCAATAAAGCTGTAGCTGCAGTCTTAGCAGTTACTTTTATAAATGGATTCTTCTCAACTAATATGTTTGAGTCTTATAAGAATATGTATTCTGGTAAGATTGAACGATTAGAAACAGAGAATCATGAACTAAGAACAGAATTGGAACATTACAACGAATATGGGATTGTTGTAGATGTTACGATGTATCAACCTGTATATCCACAAACAGATAGAACACCAAACATTACTGCTGATGGCACTAAGATTCGTATTAGTAAAGCATCAGATTATAAGTTTGTTGCTTTGTCTCGTAACTTACTAAAACGATGGGGTGGGCCTTTTGATTATGGGGATTTTATTCTACTCAAAGGTACTGGCAAAAAAGATGGTGTTTATCAAGTAAGGGATACTATGAATCCTAAGTGGGTAAATGTAGTGGACATTTTAGAATCTGAAAATGTTCAACCATACAAATATACAGATGCTCAAATTTATAAACTAAACTGGTTACAAAAAGAAAAGGAGTTAGCAAATGGCTAAAAGTACATTTGAAAAAAATGGTGGTTACTTCATCAATGGAGTGGCATATATGGATTGTAAAATTACAGGTGAACCTGTATCTAATGTAAGTACAGAAGCGGTATCTGTAATTAGTAGTAGGGCATTGATGGGTAGAATGTTCAAACAATTTCCTGATGTTACTAAACCAACATACAAACCTACAGGTCGTCCTGCTGGTTGGCATTGGATGGCTGAGTTTGTAGATAAGGATGGTAATGTATTTCACAAAGGTAAAGAACAACCTAAGTTGAAAGGTACATTACCACCTACTAAAGTAGCAGCCAAGAAAAAAACTAAAAGAAGAACAAAAGATCAGATACTTATTGCTAGAAACAAAGAGAAAAAAGCAGCTTTGAAAAAAGCAATACAAAAACAAAAAGATTTTCTGAATCATAAGTTTGGGGGATAAGTGAATAGGGTTATAGATTGTTATCAAAATAATAATCCAGTTATAAACAAAAAACTCAAGGAGGTTTCAGTTGAAGAGGGAATGGCTATTGCAACGGAATTATTTCAGATACTTAACGAAAGAAAAGACGGTATTGGGTTGGCAGCTAATCAAGTGGGAATTGATGCACAAGTGGCCGTTGTCAATGTTCGTGAACCTTTGGTACTCATCAATCCGAAGATTATATCAAAGGAAAATGAGATACCTTATTATGAGGGTTGTCTCTCTTATCCAGGCAAAGGAATACACACCAAAAGATACAGAGATATAATGATTGAAACTGCTCAATCAGAAAGTGGTTGGTACTTTAGTGGGGCGCCAGAACCATCTGATGGTAAAGGTAGTTGGGAAACTGATGATAAAAAGAATGATCAAGAAATGAGAACTTTAGAGTCAGTATGTGTTCAACACGAAATAGACCATTTGATGGGTAAGACAATTCACGACAGACAAGTAAATACTACTGTTAGGGCTGAAAAGAAAATAGGTCGTAATCAGTTAGTCACAATCAAAAAAGGTGATGCAGTAAAAGTTTTGAAATACAAAAAGGCAATGCCTTTTTTGAATCAAGGATGGGAAATGCGTGAAGAAAATTAGACATAGTAAATTGCCAATAACATTGGAATCATCAGATACTTTAGATATAAATATGTTGAAAGCTATTTCACTTAATATGGAATGGGATGGTTGGGAAGCATGGATTGATGAGTATGGTAATTGGTTTAGACCATTTGATAAGAATCGAAATCAATTAGAATTATTTAATAATACAAAGGAGAAAAAATGAAAAGAATGAATCTTTCATTATTACATTTGGCAATCGCTGTAATAGCATTTATGTTCAGTACACTAAGAGGACAGATATTACTAACTGAAAAGCCTGAGATAATCCCATACAGATTAGTTCCATCGTGGGATGTACATTGTCAAATAAAGATAGAGATAGTAGAGGGTTTTGGTTGGGATGATATGCATGAACCACAGAGAGAGGAAACTATGGAGATTATTATGGATAGAATAGTATTTGAAGAAACAAGTCAATGGGCTAGTAGAGAAATGTTTTATGTAGACAACAAACCATATTATTTAGTTAGATTACCTTTTACGGATGGACAACAATGGGCAGATTAGGAGATTGGGATAAGGTCGAAAAAAAGAGACGACCTATAAGTTACACTCGTAGTGATGAACTATGGGACTATTTTAAAATGTTTTTAATTTTTGCCGCTGGATACTTATATTTACACTTTGTAGTAATGGGATGGCATTTATGAAATATTTAGAATTAGTAGAGGATATGATAAAAACTTTGGATTTGAGAACTAAGTTTCTGAGAGTTCAACTTTTTATATTAGAAATTTTTTCTTTTAGTGCTAAAAGCATATATTCTACATTTTTTTATAAAGAACAAAAGAAAGAGGTTATAGATGAAGACGAATTATTTATCTAAATTCGGATTTACAGATCATCTAATTTTAGCTAAGAGCTATTTTAAATCACTTATTACATTTTTTGGTATTGGACTATTACTTAGTATACCTATGTGTTTGATGTGGAATTGGTTGATGCCAATAATATTCGGTTTACCAAAATTGAATATACTTGAAACATTTGGACTTTCTATTTTAGCAAATATGTTTATGTCCAGACCACCAACTACCACAGAAACTGCAGAAATAGTTGCTCAACCAGAATTAGATGAATATTATAAAATGAGAGAAGAGCTAGAGAATTCTTTGAAAGACTAATATTTATTTCCGAATAATCGGAGACATTTATGCTAGACTTAGATTGGGTATTGAATGCTTTGAAAGAAGCTAGGGATGAAGAAGATTGGGACTTAGTAAGAGAAATAATTTCTTACATTGAAGAATACGAAGAATTTTCAGATGATGATATTTAAATATGGGGCTGTCTATGGAAATCGACAGGTGCTATTTGACAATTGAGTGCAACTGAGTTTGAGTACTACTTGACATAAAAGACTCACAATCTCAAATGGCGATAATTCGCTCGAAGGGTTGGTGATAGATTGGCATTTAGCTGAGTATGATTACTCAGTTGATTTACCAATCGGTGATTACCAACCAACTTACGCATACGCTGCATAAGTTACTGAGTTGTCTAACACTCGGTCATAAAATAAGTTAGACAAACTCACTTTAGCTAGAGGGAAGTTAGTGATTAAAGAAACTGCCAGTTGGCAACTCTGAACAAAGTTGTTATTGGGTTGCAGGTGACTTCGTATAGTATTAGTAGGAACCTGACTAAGTTGTGAATGACTCATTGGAAAAAGTAGACTGGACGGGGGTTCGAATCCCCCCAGCTCCACTAAGGAGAATCAAATGCCAGGTAAAATGTTACCAAATGCACAAACAGCATTAATTGCTGCTAGTACAGCTTTGAAAACAGCAACTGCTGCTAAACCAGCAGGTAGTGGATATGGAGCTGCTATAGCAGCAGCATCTGCTGCTATGGGTACAATAAGTACTCAAGTAAATATAATTCAAGCTCTGTTACCGCCAACAGCACTAACTACACCACCAAATAATATTTCTATCAGTAGTTGTCAAAGTTGTTTAGTTACTGTAGCTTCGATAATTGCCAATATAGCATCAACTACAGCACAATCTGTTGCTGTTTCTGGAGCACCATCTCCATCATATGCTGGTAATGCTATTGTTGTTGAACAATTATGTTCAGCGTTAGAGACTCAAATAGACAAATTATTAGTAACACCACAATTAGCGTAAAAAAGTCCTTGACTTTTAGCAAAATTCTTTGTAGCTTCGTGTATGAATAAGAAAACAGTTATATTTGATTTAGATGGAACTCTTGCTAACATTGATGTTAGGAGAGACAAATCGCTAAAACCTAATGGTAAGTTGGATTGGGATATATTTGCTTCACCTACTTCTATTATGGATTGGGATGAACCTAATGTACCAGTTATAAAGATGGCTCAATTGTTTAAAGCTGATGGATTCAAAATTGTAATCTTTTCAGGTAGGAACGATAGGGGGTTTTTTGCTACTAGAGATTGGTTGAAGATACATAATGTACCATTTGACCTTTTAGTTATGAGACCAGATAAATTTAAAGCAGACTCGTGGCCGATTGCTGATGGTAATCCTGCCACATTTGAAATGAGATTTATGCCAGATGAAATACTAAAGAAATCTATGTTAGATACTTTCGTAGATATCGATGATGTTTTTTTAGTTGTTGATGACAGAGATAAGGTTGTGAAGATGTGGAGAGATTTAGGTTTGAATACATTTCAAGTAGCACCAGGAGACTTTTAATATATGGGGCTGTAGCTCAGTTGGGAGAGCGCCGCACTTGCACTGCGGAGGTCGCAGGTTCGATTCCTGTCAGCTCCACAAGAAAAAGTTATAAAAAAACCTTGACTTTTACCTGTTTTTAATGTTAGCTTTAGGTGTTATGAAAGAGGAAAATAATATGAAAACAATAGACACTTTGATTGAAAATTACTCTTATGAGGATTTGGCTCATGCTATGTATCTTATGGGTGAAAGAGATGGTGCTCAAAAAATTACAGATAAGACTCAATGGAGAGAATTTGTTATAGCTGAAAAATTAGGCCATAAGGCATTTGATAAAATCTCTGCTGGTAAAGGTAGTGATAAATATGGTGCTGATGCTTATGAGGCTGATGGACAAACTGCTGAGTATAAAAGTAAGGCAATAAACGACAAAGAGGTTCGTAATCTTACTCGTCAAATTAGAAACCATAATACAGGTTTGAGATTTTCTGCTCTCAAAGTTCCTGGTGTTTACAATGGGGCATATACACAAGATGCGATTGATGCTTATTCAAATCACAACCACTATTTTGGTGTGTTTTGGAAAGAGAAGTGTGTTTTGATTATCAAACCACATACTGATTATGTTATTGATACACTTACTGAAAACAATAACAATCGTAAGGAAGGCGCTACTACTAATCTAAATAGTGTTGTTGTGGATTTGGAAGATGCTTCTACTTATGAAATCGTTTTCAAAGATGAAAATTGGTTCGAAGAAAACTCTTGATGACTCAAGAGTTTTTTTTGTATTTGGAGAATTGAATATATATTTATTTATGCGGTGGAAGACTTATAGGAAAGTCGTTTTGATTCCATCAAAAAGGTGTTGGTTCGACTCCAACCCACCGCTCAAAATTTTTGGCCAGCAAGGCTATTTACTAAATGATAATTGAATAAGGAATAGAATGGGTTTTAACGACTTTTTTGACGAACCGCAATTTGACTTCGATGCTGAACGCAAGAAGTTTATCGACAACTTAGATTTTCTCAAATCTATGTCAGTACAAGAACAAACATTATATAAGAAGTGGCTAGAGTTCAATGCCGATGTTTATTCTATGACACAAAAAGCCACTCAATTTTCTAAAATAGAAAAGTCTATTTGGACACCAAAAGATATAAATAATAAAGAACAAACTATCAAAGAGATAGAAGCCTTAGAACCTTATGTTGAGATGACAGAACAAGGTAATGCTAAACATAATGAAGAGTGGACATTGGTTCGTAGGTTGATTCACACTATGGAGTTTACTGCTAATCCTGGCAGAAATATAAAGTTTTATGTAAAAGATAAAGTTAGTAAAAAGATTTTAGGTATAATATGTTTAGGCTCTGATGTAACTTCATTAGGAGCTAGAGATAAATTTATTGGTTGGACAAAGGATAATAAGTTCAAAGATGGTAAGCTAAAATATACATCTATTGGAACTACTATTTGTTGTGCTCAACCATTAGGTTTTAATTTTTTAGGGGGTAAGTTAGTAGCCGCTTTAGTCACCTCATCGGTTGTAAGAGACGCTTGGAAGAAATTGTATGGACAGACACTTGTGGGATTATCGACAACATCGCTATATGGAATTCACTCTATGTATAACTCCATACCACTATGGAGAACAATGGGAAGCTCAAAAGGTAGAATCGCGCTAAAGCCAGATGATGAAACTTATGATATATGGCACCAATGGTTGAAAGAAAATAGGGAAGAAGAATACAAAGCGGCTACTACACAAAAAGAAGGTGTTGCTGGTCCTCCAACTGGTGTGAAACAAAAGACAATAAATATGATATTCAAAGTTGTCGGAGTAAAAGCATCTGAATATCAACACGGATTCAAAAGAGGTATATACTTTGCTGATATGTACGAGAATGGTAAGGAATTTCTCAGAGGTGAGATTGAAGAATCAGAGTTGAAGATGAAACAAAAGTATGTTGAAGATTCAGATTATATTATGAAGTGGTGGAAACCAAAAGCTATCAAAAGATATAGTAAGTTATTTGATGAGGGTAGACTAAAGCCAGAAAAATTATTCTATGGTGATATTGTAGGTAAGAGTTGGGAAGAAACTAAAAAACAATACTTAGGAGAAGTTGGTAGATGAGCAAAAAAGATTGGATGGTAGAAAAGCTTGAAAGGTTAGTAAAGTTATCTAGAGCTACTGAACCTGATAAACCAAGTGACGAAGAATTATTTACAAAACACACTACAGATGCTTACAGCTTATTATCAAAAGTAAAAGAGGATTATACCAATATGTCATATCGTGAATTGCGTGATGTGATGTTACAGGCTAACACTATATGGAAAATAAGAAGAATGATATATAATGGAGAAGATCCTTCTAAAGTACCACCTGTTATATTGGAGAAAGAAATAGAACAATTTTTATTAAACCCACAAGGTCCTCAAAAAATAAATGCGATAAAACACTACAGAAGAAATGCGCCAATAGTTTATGGATTGGATAAGTCTCTAAAAGAATCAAAAGAGTATGTAGACGCAGTATATGATAAATTACGCTTAGAGGGTAAACTTAAACCATGATTTTAGAAAATAAAGATTGTTTAGAATTTTTGAAAGAATTAGATACTGAGTCGGTTGAATTGGTTCTAACAGACCCACCATACTTTATAGGATTTGATGGTGGTAAGGGATGGGACTCTGCTTGGGATACAGAAAAAGATTATTTAGATTGGTGTATGGAATGGAGTGAAGAATGTGCTAGAGTACTAAAACCAAATGGTTGTATGTATGTTTGGGGTACTACTAAAACAGATACATTTTTGAGATATAAGTTGGATGTACTAAATTCACTTGAGGATATGGTTTATCAGAGTTGGATAATCTGGTCTTATGATTGGGGTGGTAGAACAAAAAAGAATTTTGCTAGAAAACACGAAGACTTACTTATGTATTCTAAGGGTAAAGAATTTATGTTCAATAAAGATGATGTTAGAATACCATACATTATGAAAAAGAGTGTTCGTAAAGGTGTAGAATTGAATCCATTAGGAAAAATACCAACGGATGTATGGCCTAAAAATAATCACACTACATCAAAAGAATATGCTGGTTGGCATCCAACGCAAAAACCAATTGAGTTATTAGAAAGAATCATAAAGGCTCATACAAATCCTGGCGATGTTGTATTAGATATATTCAATGGAAGTGGTAGTACAACTATAGCTTGTGCTAATACAGATAGAGAGTTTTTAGGTTGTGAGTTAGATGAAGAGTATTATGAAAAGTCACTCAAAAGAATTGAAGACTCTATTGGTATAAAGAAATTTACAAGTAACAAACTAATTGACATATTGAAATGAACGATTTTTTTCAAGACTTAGACGAAAGTAGAGAATACAAATATAGATGTTTAGTATATCCTAATATAACTTTTCAAAAAGATTTTACAAAGGATAGTTACTATATTATAATGTCTAACATACTAAAGTATTTGACAGCGATGAGAGAGGATGTACACTTTACTGTATTGACTCCTGAGATAATGCCAGGCTTTCAGTATGATAATACAGAACAAGTTATTTACAAACAACCAACTTATCCAAATGAGATGAGACAGCATTTTGATACTTATCAGTTATCTAAAATAACTGATTTCAAAAATACGGATTGGGATTTTGTTTATTGTTATTTGCCAGAACATACACTACAAATAGAAAATCATTTTAGAAATTTGACTAATTGTAGGCCTGTAATATTTGGTTATGATGCTTATATAGAAATACCTAAAACCACATTATATGAAGCTAGTTTACTTAGACATCACTATGCTGGTTTGATGTCTATGAATAGTTGTGGTGTAAACTCACAAGCAGTAAAAGATACTATTATAGAACACGCACCAAATTGTTTGCCAGATAAAGATATAGAGATACTAAAAGATAAGATAGAACCTCTACCTCGTGGTTGGGATAATGTAGAAGGCCCAAGAAAAAAACCACAATTAGAGCCTAAGATAATCGTTTGGAATCATAGGGCTAATAGTTATAAAAGTTATCCTTGGTTCTTACAACAGATGGATAAGTTATGGGAACAAAGAAAAGATTTTACAGTATGGGTGCCGCTTGCTGATTCAATGGATAGAGAATATATTTATAATAGTAAATTTGATAGACAAGGATATTTCACAGAGTTATCTAAATGTTGGGTTGGTGTATGTGGACAATCACATCATACAGGTTGGGCTAACTCTGCTTCTGATGGTATGGCAGTTGGTGTACCTTACATATTTTACAATGCTAACTACTATTCACAATATGCTGAAAAGGCTGGTATCTATTTTGACAAAGACGAAGAGTTCATGACAAAGATGAATATGGTGTTAGACAATGTGAGTCTAAGAGGAGAATATTCTATTAGGTCTGTAAAATTAGCAAAGAAAAACTCGTGGGAAAATATTATAAAACAATACAACAGTCATTTCGTAAAAGCTGAAGATAATCTAAAGATGGTAAAGAAAGATACAGATGGTTATAAAAAAATTCTGGATTATATCCACAAAGTTGGCTCGGTAACTAAAACACAAATAATGGAATATTTGAAATGGGGTAGAGGAATACCATTTGATATTTACAGAAATAGACTTAGAACTGAACCTACAATAAAACTAACTAAATATGGTTATGAGGTAAGATAATGAACAATAATAATAATACAATAGAAAGTTGGACGCCAGGTGCTGATTCTTTCTATGAGGGTAGAGAAGTATATAGAATCAGTAACAGTAAGGATAGTGAAAAACTCAAAAATAATATTGGTAAAAAGATATATGTCAGAGTATTTCTAAATGAAAAGTATGATACCGAATATTGGTCTTTTATTCCTAAACGATTTCGAAACTATGATAGAAGAGATATCAACGATGTGCCAATAGAAGAAAAAAGCTGGAATAAGAGTTCTAACGGATATGTCCCAAGTAGATACATATGGGAAATTAAAAATATGAGAAAGGAGACTGTGTAATGAAACAGCTTACAGAAAATCAAATAATAGAAAATTGGGATAAGTTGATGAAACTTATTGAGGATACATTCGATGGGGATAGATTGAAAAAACTAAAGACTATGTATACTTATTTTGAAGATAGAATGTCAGTAGCACCTGCTAGTGGCAAAGCACATTATCATAATGCTATGGTAGGTGGTTATGTAGAGCATGTATTGCATGTTACAAATTGCGCTTTGAAGATAAAAAAGTTATGGGTTGAGGATGGTGCTACAATAAACTTTACAGATGAAGAACTTATCTTTGCTGCTATGCATCACGACTTAGGTAAGGTTGGTGATTTAGATGAAGACTATTATATACCACAAGACTCAGAGTGGCACAGAAAGAATCAAGGTTCTATATTCAAACACAATCCGAAACTTCAGTATATGTCCGTAACAGATAGGTCTTTATTTTTGTTACAGCATTTTGGAATACCAATGTCGGAATGGGAATATATCGGATTGAGACTTACGGATGGTATGTATGAAGATGCTAATAAGACATACTATATGAATTACAATCCTGATTGGTCTCTGAGGTCTAATATCGCATACATATTACATCAGGCAGATATGATGGCTACCCATATCGAATACGACCAATGGATGAGATTAGATGAAGAAGAAAATGTTAGAGTATCCGAAAGTATAAAGAAAGCAGTTGATACTAAAACTGATGATAGTGATAGATTGAAAAACAAATCACAAGATTTATTTGAAGAGTTATTTGGGGAAAAAGAATGATTTTAGAAATAATACTTGGATTATTGGCAATATTATGTGTAACTTCTTGGTACGGACTTTGGAACACTATGAAAAAGATGGAAGTTATGGAAGACTGGATAGATGAATACAGTACAAGAATGGTAAATGTCAATAAAACAATAAAAGAACTTGACTATAAAGAATACTTCGAAGAAGATGATGAGGTAGGAATTATATTCAGAGAAATCGTAAAAGCAGTTAGTGAACTTGATATAGAAGAGGAGCAACAATAGTGGCTAGAAAAGCAAAAAAAGGAAGTAGTAGATACTACTTTACAATGACAACAGAAAAAGCAATTATCAGATATAATAATGCTGAAGATAATCATGTACTGAGGAATAAGATATACAATGAACATATCAGAAAGGCTTTTGAGAAGTTAGTTGAAAATATAATCCACACTTTCAAATTTTATTATTTTGATGTTAGTTCGGAAGAAGTAAAGCATGAGGTGGTTTCTTTTCTTGTAATGAATATGCATAAATTCAAAGAGGGTAAAGGTAGAGCATTCTCATATTTCAGTATTGTGGCAAAAAACTATCTTATTCTAAATAACAATAAAAATTATAAAATGGGTAAAATTCATTCTCAAATGGATGTGTTAGACTATAAACGAAACACACAAGCAGAAAGAGAATTGGAAGCTTCTCAAGAAGGATCTGAATTATTTATAAATGAACTACATAGGTTTTGGGATACAAACCTAACTAATGTTTTTCGTAGAGACAAAGATATCAGAGTTGCTGACTCTGTATTACATATATTTCGTATAAAAGAAAATATAGAAAATTTCAATAAGAAAGCTTTATATATTTTGATTCGTGAAATGACTGGCTCTAACACTCAACATATTACACGCATTATAAATGTGATGAAAAAGTTCAACGATAGATTATTTCACGAATTTGATAAATTTGGGGTTGTTGATGTGACTTATACAGGTTCTTTGATTAGAAATGACAATCAAGTTACAACACAATAAAACACAGGGGAAGTATTAACTTCCCCTGTTTTTAGAACTACTTACGGAACAAACCAACCAACACCAACAAAGCGACTAATCCAGCAAATCCAGATTCGCCGAATGTGTTTATGATGGATGTCAGGTTTCCAATAACATTGACGCCAAAGACACCAGTTCCAAAGATTACTTCAGATATAGCACCTATAGCTACAAAAGACATCATA
>TARA_R100001594_G_scaffold21754_2_pt1 | contig 24808 bp, 28 predicted proteins | sample TARA_R100001594 | Tara Oceans TARA_R100001594 (sample SAMEA2622752) | marine metagenome | biome: marine biome (ENVO:00000447); feature: marine epipelagic mixed layer (ENVO:xxxxxxxxx); material: "saline water (ENVO:00002010), including plankton (ENVO:xxxxxxxx)" | depth 150 m | reverse complement strand
GAGGAGCAGAATAAAAAGAGGAGAAGATAATGGGAGTAACAGGTTCATTTATAACAGGGTCAGTCAAAGTTTACAGCACTTTAATTATGCTGAGCTTTCCAACTGCCGAAGAGTGTACTGAATTTCACAACAAAAGATATGGAGAAGATACTAAGTGCTTTGCATCTTACAAAGATACTTATGATATCCCACCCATTCCCCCCAACAGACCAGAAGGATTAGGATTATGCACTGGAAGAAGAATCTGTCCAAGATAAAGAGACAATTAATAGGAGCAAACGCAAGGAAAAGACCTGTCACTCTTGCCCCTACCCCAGATATTTCTGGGAAAGACAGCCCCGATTGGATGTATGCTGCACAAGATTTCTATGAAGATACCAAAGAGGAGGATCATTTCTATACCCCTTGGCATGAGAAACGCAGTAAGATTTACGACTACGAGTAGTCAGTGTAGTCAGTGTAGTCACCCTTGGGTATGACACTTATGACAGATATGACATGCAGTTAATGTAGTTAATGCAGTTAACACTGGACAAGGTGGATAAGGTGGATTATAAATAATTAGGGAGAATCTCATGGATAGAACTGGTTTCATTGGTGGATCTGATTGCAGTAAAATTATGCAAGGGGATTGGTATGACCTATGGATGGTAAAGACCGGAAGAAAAAAATCTGATGATCTATCTATGAACTGGCAAGTACAGGTAGGGATAGCTACTGAAGATTTAAACTTGCATATATTCTCCCATGAATACGAAGTTGAATTGGAAAACTACCAGAAAAAATTTGAAATGAATTGGAATGGAGTACCCTTACGAGGTACGATTGATGCCTCCGTCAAGGGCAGTGATGCTATTGTTGAGGCTAAGCATACTAATTCTTTTGCAAAGATGGATGCTCAAGTTGATCGTTACTACCCACAGCTACAGTTTTATATGTGGTTAGCCAATGCCAGCTTGTGTTACTTCCCTAACCTGTTTGGGAATGGGAAGCCTTGGAAGTGTGTTGCCATAAATAAAGATGGGGAGTTTATAGAACGGCTCAAAGAAAAACTCGTTGTCTTTTGGCAGTATGTATTGCGTGATGATGAGCCACCAAAGGGAGAAGAATAATGAATATAGAAACTGTTAAAACATTACTTGCTTATCTGGAGGGATCTCCAATGTCAAATCAAGTGATGTCTATTGTAGGTGGAGTTGCTGTAATAAAGTTTAATTTAGATGAAGAGTATACTTACAGAGTAACTCAAAAAGGTCTTGATGAATGGGAGAAAAATAATGAATAAAGAAAATATGCAACTATGGAACTCTGTCTGTGCAACAGACAAAGCTTACATGAGTAAGGTTTCATTTGGTGCTAGGTCTTTTAATGCAATAGATCCTATGTACCAGATTATGAAAGTGACAAAAGCTTTTGGCCCAGTAGGGGGGAAGTGGTCTTATAATGTAGCCTATGACTACCCTACCATTGGAAATATTATGATGGTTGTTGCAAAGGTAATGGTCAGTACACCACATGGAACATTCGGTCCTGTGGCTGGATCAAGAACCTTTGTTAATCTGGATAATAAAAAGAAATCTAATGATGATGCCCCGAAGATGGCATTAACAGATGCACTCACCAAAGCTATATCCCATCTTGGCTTTGATGCTGATGTGTTCTTAGGGAAATATGATGGGAATAAATATGTACAAGGAGACAAGGATGAGTTCTGAAGAATATGATAACACCAACAAGGGGGCTGTGTTCCCTCCGTTTAGTGACAATGATAAGCTAGTTCTTTCTGGCAAGATAGATATAGAAGGAGCTGAGCATAGAGTAGCTGTTATTAAAACAACCACAAAGAACGGTACTAACTTATTAAAAGTTTATACTGAGTTCTGTGCTTTGTTTGAGAACGACAGTTCTAATGAAAATGCCCCTCAATATTCTGGCAACATTGAAGAAAGATTTTTCTTTGATGAAAAGAAACCATTGAGATTGGCAGCTTGGAAAAAACAAAATCAATCGGGTAAGAGTATGCTTAGCTTGCAAGTATCGGAGAAACAAAGTAAGCCTAACTTAGGAGATAAAGTTGTTGCAGATTTAGAGGAAGATATTATACCCTTTTAGGGTGCAAGGTTTCCCCCTTGTCTGCCTTGCATAGAGCATGGTTGGTTTGATTTTCTCCCTCTCACCAACCATGCTCACTAGGTAAGGGTCACACTAATTTTAACTGGGTTCGTTTCCTTTCTTTTAATGTGTGGCCCTTTTTTATTGGAGTAGTTATGAATAGAGTACAGTTTTTAAATAAGGTTTCAGATACATTATCCAAAAGAGAAATAATGTATGGAGAACCCACAAGGAATTTCAAAGATATAGCTAAAGCATGGTCTGCCTATAAAGGGGTAGACTTTGATGTAGCCGATGTATGCTATATGATGATGCTATTAAAAATAGCCAGAGCAAAAGAAGATCCAACAAATGCTGACACCTTAATAGATATCTCTGGCTATTCTGCTTTGCTTACCGAATTGATTTACGGTAATTCAAATAAGCCTGAGCCTCAACAGGATCAACAAAGCATTGGTTCCAAGAAAGAGGACTCTGATTATTAGGATCAATCACTTGACATATTGATTGTCCAAACTTCTGTTGCTCAAATCCCTTGACCATAGCGAAGTCATCATAGTATTTAAATCCCCTTGCTCTTGCTAGCCAAGCTACATTCTCTTGCTCTACCTGTTCAAGACAAGCCAAAGCCCAGTTGTGTCTGTGACCAGAGATATAAAGATGAGCATTGCTTCTGAACTTACTCATCTTTACCTGACCATGTAAAGCATTCCATTGGGAATGACCTGGCATATCGTGAGCAACATGGATCTTACAGGATCTTTCATTGGGGAAATCTAAACTAATCCTAGCCTCCCAATCCTCATGGATAGTATGATCTTTCTTCATCCAGCGAATAGGATCGCCTGCTCCAGACCACATATCATGGTTGCCTCCAATCAAAATAAGAGGATCCATCTTTTCTATTAACCACTCTACTAACTTCCACGCTGTATTCTCTGAGGTATCTTGGTTAGCATACAAACGAGAGAGCCGACCAATCCAATTATTAGAGAGATCACCAAGAGAACAGCCATAGATGTTATCATCTGATTGTATAATATCTATATGCTGTTTAAGAGTATCCCAATCACAATAGTTGTCATCAATGTGGGGATCACCTAGCCATACCAACATGATAGGCTCAGTGTTCTTCATCTTAATGTGTATCCACTTCTTAGATTCTTTGTGTTCTTTTCTTTTCTTGAATCTTTTGTGGAGCATATCAACCAGTTCTTCAGTATCAATGTCATCTTCTAGTTCATTAGGAAGAGAGTAGTTCTTCTCTTCATACGTTGCTAATGCTCTATGGTATCTATCATGTAAGGTCGAGTTAGGAATGCCAGTTTCTCTTGAGGCTTCGCTTACTGAACCATATTGTTTAACCAGCTTTAACGCTTCATTGTCTTTGTTCATTATATTTCCCTGCCTGTTTTTGGAAATTTCTGGCAGAAAGGTTTAGCTTGATATACATGAGGATTTCTTAAAGCATCTCTTGCTTTATGTGCAGATACTTGGAAGCACTGCTCCTTGTCATCAAGCAACTGCTCGCTTGTTAAGACTATACAAGACTCAGCATAAGGAGCTGAGCACAAAAGTAGTATAGCCATCCACATTAAGACAACTCAAAATGTGGGCCATCTAAGAAAAATTTTCTGCCTTGGCTTTTTCTCAGATCTATATAATCTTGCATGGCCTCTTCCATTGTGCCTTCCCAAGATCGTATATCATCTATGTGCCACGCACACCCCCAACGTATCCCAACGTCATGTTGCTTTGCTGCTCTTTTCATTCCATCAGCTATCTCGTCATATAAATTTAATTCCCAAGAACCACGACTTCCAATGTAAGCCATTAAATCAACAGCATCTCCTGTTAAATGTTTTGACTTAAGGGTTTGGCTAGCCCCTTTATCGTACAAGGCTTGCTGTTCTTCTGCCGTTCTGATCCCGCAAATGCAACCGAAGTCAACGGTACTATGGCTAATCGCAGAGGACACAACCTTATGTAACTCAGGTTTGATTCCTTCCATTCTTTGTAGGCTTCTTGTGCTTAATTTAAAAGACATGACATTCCTTTCTAAAAATCTTGTTTATATCCTATATACATCCCATCAAGTAAAGGTTTAGAATTGTCAAAGACATTCCATTTAGGTTTAATCTGTAAAGCAGCAGTCATTAATCCTTCTCCTGTTCTCCTCTGAATTTCTTTTCCTCTTCCTGTTCTTATAACTTCATCTTCTTCTAAAAAAGAATACGTTGGAGCCATAATACTAGGGTCTGTAGTTGGGTCGCTAATAATTTTAGAACTATCCCATGTAGTATCAAGACTATGATGCGGAGAAAAAGAAACAGGTCGACTTGCTGGAGTTTGAGAAGATGTTACTACTCCAGAATAAGAAGGAGTTTTGTCTACAGGAATACCAGATCCACCTTGACCTGTCCCAGTGCCTTCTGGATTTTTATAGTATTTGTCTCCAACAGTGCCAGGTGATTTAGTTAAATAAGTTTCTTCTTGTTTTCTAAACTCTTCCTTTTGCTTGGGAGTAACAGTTTGTACTGTAGATTCAGACTTATCTTTAGAAGGGTCACCAGTTACAGTAGTTCCTTTGTAACCTTTAGGCTGAGCTTTAGCTTTGCTAGTACTCCCCCCTGTTTTAGAAGTAAACTTTCCTTTAACTTCATACCCATCACCAAGATTTTTATTACTAACTCCACCTACCATTATCTCTTACCTCCAAAGAATTTAGTTGCCGACCTTATTCCAAAGGAGGCAGCAATCACGACTCCAAAAGAATATGTGTACCAAGCCGGTGCTTGACCCAATGCTTCAAATCCAGCAAATGCCATTGCTCTTGTAGTGTCACTAATGAAGCAAAGAAGAAATGGGATTGACAGAAGAATAGTAATCCACTCGTCTTTCCAGCTAGATTGTGTAGCTTTGATAGCTTCCAGATCCCAATCAATCTCACCAGTTAATTGTTTCTTTTGGATCTCAGCCTTGACCTTTTGTACTTGCACCTTGCTTTCCATGTAACCAGAGGCAAGAGAGCTTACTGACTTAATGAGTGTTAGTATCATTTTTCTTTTCTCCATTTATCCAGATGCCAAATGATCCTGTCAAAGCTCCCATACAAACAGACACTAGCCCAGCCTGTTCTATCGTAGGAGACTCCAGTGCCATAAACCAATGCACACTTTGATAGGTAAGAATAGTAATGACTGCCATCATTATTCTAGGAAAGATTTTATAGTTATCAATAACTGTTGCTGGCATAGTACATCACTTTATTAATAACCATTTAGGGGGAAACACTATGCACCAGTAATAGGCCATAAAAATAATAATAACAAAGATTAAATCCTTAACCTCCATTATGCCACTCTCTAAAACTAGGACTAACTTGTTGCATGGAGAAAGCCATATACCCAAACACAACAAAAATCAATGCACCTATAACGGTAATACCTAAAAGGACAGAAACAGCCTCCATTATTTCTTGGGCTTTTTCTTGCCTTTTCCTTGCAAGTATCTTGGCTTGCTCTTTGGCTTCTTGAATACGCTGAGCACGAAGATCCACAATGGACTTAAACGTACCATGTCCAAACCTGTTATCAATAAGGACTGAAAGCCGGTAACGCTCCTCTGCAATAAGCTTAGCATCAATGACTTCATGTGCAACAGTCTTAATACCAAATTGGTCAGCAATTCCTACTCCACCTTTTTTTGCTCTCTTCTTATTAACATCTTGCTCTGCATCAAGGATCTTATCAACTTCACCCATGATAGCATTAACATCTTTCCCCATTGAAATTGCTTCTTTAATAAAAGAAACACTGCTCTTAACAAGGGCTACTCCAGTAAGGACTTCAGCAACAACCATGTCATGTTCTCATTACGAGAGAAACCAACAGTAAGATTGTTGTTCCACTTGCCCCTATCAATACCATCTCCAGTCGCTTCACACGATTCAACATCTCAGCCCATCGCTCCTCACTGACAGCCTTGTGAACCTCTAGATCTGTTTTTAAATCTTCAATTTTCATAAGGTAATTACTGACTATAACACTAAACAATTAAGCATTACTTTTTCTTCCCACCCTTTTTTGGTGGTCTACCCTTTTTAGTTCCGTATGTTCCTTTACCCTGTGGCATCTATCTTCTCCTCTTCTTCTGGTTTTAAACTTTCCATAAGCAAGGAAGTAAACTGGTTCTGTGCAATCTGCACTTGATCCAAGTTGAACTTCATGTTGTTAGCCTTTTGCATAAGGTGTTGCACCTGAGAAATGTAATACTTCTGCTGATCGTTAAGGTCATCTGGATTGTAGTCTGTGCCACCAATGTTTATGACGTTTGTTTTTGTTTCTTCCATTACCAAGGTACTCCTGATGCTGTTACTGGTGCTTTACTAGTCGCTATTTGTGAAGCCACATTATCCTCTGTTGCTTTTACCTGATCGTCACCCATGATAGCCTTACACCAAGTCACACAATTTTCGTGCGTAACAGAACCATAAGCTATAAAATCTCCGCTCGGTTCTGGGATACTGATTGATCCATAGGATCTACCACTATGCAGCACACCATCGACTGTTTCTCTGTCTGTGCATTCCCAATGAAGGGTAGTAATCAAATTGTCACCATGATCAGATTTTAACTCAAATTCGGTGTTTGTAATTGTCCATGTTGCTGCCATGCTAGCCTCCTTCTAATTTAGCTATTCTTGCTTCTAATTCTTGTATTGTTTTTACGAGTAATGGTACAAGTTTGGAGTGGTCTATGCTTTGATATTCTGCATTGCCCTTATCGTTTACTTTATCTTTTTCACCTATTACACAATTAGATACAATAGATTGTGCTTCATGTGCTAAAAAACCTGTAACAGTATTATCTGCATCTGTTTTAAAATTAAACTCGCAAGGCTTTAACTGTTTAATCGTGCTAGTTGCATCCCAATTATAATTAATATTTTCTTTTAAACGATAATCAGAAGAAGTGTTAAAAGATGTAGCACTACTTGTCATGCTAATAGAACCTACAGCAGTTCCACTCCCATTAACAATGTACATAGGATACCTAGTGCCTGTATCGTTCTCTGCTTCAAAACCATAGCCAGTATAACCTTCTCTAGCTCTATCAACAATGATACCATTGTTTAGATTTTCAGCATTAATAAAAAACTTAGCAGCACCAAATACACCAGTAGTATTGACAGTGCTTCTAAGCATTAAACTTCCATAACTACTCAACCTGATGTGTTCAGTAGGATTATCCCCATCACTGCCATCATTAGTGGCAATGGTGAAAGCACCTCTTTGATCATCTGCTGAACCATCGTGGAAAGCACCTATTCTCGCTAAAGTGCTAACTTCTGAACCACTTTGAGTGCCTTCAAATCTAATGTAACCCCATCTATAAGTACTTCCATCACTAGCTGAAGTATTTCTTATAGCCAGATAGTTTGAATTGTCTGCCCCTGCTATTGTTAATCTGGAATTAGCCCCCATAGTGCTAGTACCAATACCGACATTCCCAGAGTTATCAATCCTCATTTTTTCAGACCAAGTAATTGCCCCATTAGCAGAACCAGATGCAGCATTAAAAAACAGATGCGCCCCATCAGCTTGTTGGTAAAGAGTAGCCACCTCACTCGTAGTATATTTCCAACCACTGTTGTAGTAATAATTTGCCCCAATATAAGCATACTCATTTGCTGTAACGAAATGACCTGCTCCTTCAATCTGTAGTGCTGTCCCAGTTCCGTTCCAAGTTGAAGGAGAAACTCCTACGCCCACATTAGAATTAAACGTAGCTGCACCTGCTTCAGACATATCAAGTGTAAGGGCAGTAATTACACTAGAACTATCTGTTCCCTTAAACAATATGTCTTTATCTGCACCAGATGGAGCAATAAGCATGTTACCACTTGAAGCAGAAATTTGAGCATACTGTAACCCTGAATCATAAAAATGTGTTTCGCCATTATTAGCTGAGTCAAGAATAATATTACCAGCAACATCAAGCGTCAGACTGCCATTTGTATTTGTCGTTGTAATGTTGTTCCCATCTATGGTTATGTTGTCTACTACAACCCCTGCATTAGCAGTAACTACACCTGTAACACCAAGAGTTCCACCAACCGTGACACCCCCTGCAATAGCAACAGTAGAATTTGCGACAGTAGCGTGAGGGGTAATAGAAAAATGGGTTACATCGGCTGAACCACTAACATCATTTTGAATAACAAAAGTATTGTCAGTATTTGCAGTAACCTTCCATGTGTCGCCATCATCATCTTGCTCATCTGAAGCTAACAATAAAGTCGCAGATTCACCTTCAGCAGCTCTTACTGCTAGTCTGTCAGAATTTACTTGTAAATCACTTGTACCTTGTGGCGTTATGGTCAGATTACCACTGCTTGTAGATATGTCGTTTCCATCTATAGTGATGTTTCCAGCTTGAAGACTATTGGTAGTTAAAATATTTGTGCTTGGGTTGTAACTTAAAGCAGTGTCAGTTTCCAAACCTTGAGAACCAGTAGCTCCATCTACAAATGTAAGATAAACCGTTTCATTGTTAGTTTGATTTGCTGAGACTGTTACCGTTCCAGCATTGCCAGAAACATCCCCTGTAACATTTCCTGTTAAAGCACCAACAAAAGAAGTAGCAGTAACACTAGATTTAAACGTAGTAGCTCCATCATCTGCCATAGATACTTCTACAGCTTTAATGATAGTTGATCCGTCTGTTCCCCAAATCTCAAAATTATTATCTGCTTGGCTAACAACAAGGTTCATTCCTGTGCCACCACTGCTATTTACAGAGCCGTAAGAAACACCACCGTCTTTAAATTCAACCTGTCCAGTAGTATCAGCATCAAGAATAATTGTGCCAGAGCTATCAAGAGTAATATCAGTCCCATCATTTGTAATGGTATCAAGAGCAATCGACCCTATGTTTGTAATGTTGGCATCACTCATATCAAATGAGCCAGTTACATCTAAGTCTCCACCAATAGAAACATTACCCGTTGTTGTGATTGTATCAATATAAGCATTTTTCCAACGTGTACTTGTGTGTCCTAAGTCAACGTCACTATCCGTTTGTGGCCGAAATACACCATCAGAAAGTAAAATTTGATGAGCATTAGCTGCGTAGAAATGTATTTCATCTGCTGTTTCAAAGTCTATCTTTGTCTGGTCATCCTCACCAATCTTAATGTCAGTAGCTAATAAAGATGTAATACCTGTTTGAGCTGCAACTAAACTAACTGCACCACTAGACACACTAAAGAATGTACTGCTAAAGGAAGCGACACCTTTGTTACTTGTCGAAGCATCTTCACCAGCTATGGTAATTGTAGTTCCTGTAGCAGAAGTATCTATACCCTCACCACCAGCAATGGTTAAAGTCTCACTATCAAGATCAATGTCAATCGTACCGCTATCCGTAGTAGCATCTAAGTCCTGTGCAGTAACTTGACTATCCACATAAGCTTTCACTGATTGTTGAGTAGGAATAAGGGTAGCACTATTGCTAGACATATTATCTTCATCAACAAAAGCCGTAACTGTAATTGTTCCATCAGACAGTGATCCAAAGTTTACTGTGCCAGCAGTCGTAAGCGTACCACCAGTAATAACACCAGAAAGGGTAAGCGTATTATTACCGATAGCATTTTGTATAGTTGTTATTGTATCGCTGTCACCCACTGCTTCTACTGCACCAGTCGTTGCATGAAACCCAAGAATCTTTCCAAGCCTGCTTGCTTTTACTGGAACAGTCATAGTTGCTGCATCATCAGTATCAAGCAATCTAATTGATCTATCTATACGATCCTGCTGGTCATCAAAAAGAGCAGTGAATCTATCTAACTCAGTATTTAAAGTGGCAATAGGAAATGATCCAGATGTAGGGAAATCTGTTGATCTGGTAAATGGGATATCCCTATAGATTATAACAGTGCTACCACCTGTCGCACCAGTAACAGACATGGAAACAGTACCAGTAGAACCATCCCCACCACTGACAGTATAGTGCGTAGTGATTGTTTTCGTTGTTCCATCAACAACAACTTTTAAATCTGTGGTATCAAAAAACTCAAAAGGAACAGCAAAGCTAGTTGTTGTAGCTCCTTGCGACACCGAATAAGAAACTCTAGGGGCATTATCTGTTAAATCTATGGTCATGGCTGGATCATACGCCTTTCTTTTTATTTCTCAACTAAAATCTATTTAAAACTCTTCCTAGTTCTTTTGTTTCATTTTCCAAGAACCAAAGTCTCCAGAAAGGCATTGTTCTTAATAAATCATTTGTTCCTTCTCCAAATTCCCCTTTTGCAATTTTAGAAACAGACCTTCCAACATCTACTACTAATGAAGCTGGAGCACCAAAAGGTTCAAGAACTGCATCTAAAGGTCTTTCATCTTTATCTCTGCTAATATATTTTGGCTGAATATAAGAATTAGGATACCCAAGGTTTTCAGCAGCAGTAATTCCTTTATAAAACAAATCAGAATATATAGCTCCCATGCCAGAATAATCAAATGATCTTGCTAACTTATCTGATAAACTCATGTTTTCTAATATCCAAGGCTTGTTCCTGTACCTTAATTGCAAGCCCATGTAAGCTAACCCCATCCCAGCAACAAGACCTACAGCCCTGTTATGTAATGTATTGTGTGATAATTTAGCTGTTATTTTATTTAAAGCACCAAAAGTATAAGAGTAAAAAGTAAAAGGAGTTGCAAGCAAGCCATTCTCATATCTTGCATAGCCTCTTGCAACCTTATCCTGTTTCATGCCAGGAATAAACTTAGCAACACTCCAAGGAATATAAACTACCCCATCCATAATAATAGGCTTGTCTGCTGGAGAAGCCATAATGACAGCATTAAAAACCCCTGCGTTCATGTGATCTCTAAACCCATCTAAAGTTTCTTGTTTAATTCCCGCTTTTAACCATTCAGTGCTATTGGGAACCCATAGGCCAGCTTTAGTTTTTTGAATTACCCCTGCAAAATCTCCACCTTGTTGAGCAAGCTTGGCTATTTCCCTTGCTTTCTTAATGTCCCAACCCATCATAGCATTTATTTTTATGTCTTTTGCAGAGAGTCTGTTGTTAGACCACTTAATACTATCTTCAATAATTTGATGAGCTCTTAATGTTCCTTCAAGTTTTTTTGCAATAGTTGTTAATGGGGCAAGAAGATTGGCTGCAAAATAAGCTGTCTTTGCCTTGCCTACTAATCTATCATAAACTCCTCTGTCAAAAGGACTATTAGCTATTTCATCAGCTAATCTTTGCTGAACTTGTCCCAACCTAATATCTATAGCTTCCCCTGCTAGTCTTACTTCTTTGGCATTAAGTTTAATTTTATCTCTTTCTAAAATACTAAAAGCTAACTTCCAAAAAGCCCCCATTTCTCTTTGCATTAAAATAGCTGCATAATCTGAAAGTGTAGAGAATCCGGCACTGCCTAAAAAGCTAAGCTGAGATGCATCTACAAGAGCTGTTCTTATTTTTTGACTTAATGCATCTGGATCATCAAGAGTATTTGTAACAATTCTCCTATAGACAGAATCAAAATCTCTTACTACTTGGTCTGCTCTTTTAGCCCCATTCTTTTTCTCAACTAAAGAACGGACATCGTGCATTAGTTCTTGGAAACTTCTTCCTCCAAAGGCTATATCAAACTCATAAGAAGGGGCAATCTTACTTGTATAAGCTTGCATAACTTGTATGGGATCTTGCTCTATAAAGTCATAAACTTTTTCATTTGGTATATCTAAAGCTCTATGCTTTAAATGCATTGAGCTATTGCCTGAGTATGTGTTGTCAAAAGTATACTCTTTTTCATTTAGAATATTTGTTACAGTTTCCTTCGCTCGTTTTGCTGCACTTTTTCGGTCAAAAGGCATAAGAACTTGCTCCCCATTCTTCCAGACATAAGGGTTTTTTTCATACCAATCTGTAATAACTGCTTCTAATTCAGCCCTGTTTGATTTAATCTTTTCAAAATTCCAGAATCTAGGGAAATAAAATACTTCATTTGCTGGCAAAACTTCTTTAGGAAGATTATCTATACTTTGTTTTAATCGCAAAACTTCTGCTTCTGTTTCCTTAACAGCATTCTTCCAGTAATTAACAGTGCTTTTAAGTTTAGAATCTTTTTGCCTTTCAGCTAAAATAATTTTAAGTTTATCAAGATGCGTTTGTCTTTTTGCTAAAGAAATATTAAGAGATTTCCTACTTCCAATTCTTCCTGTTGCCTCTAACTTCTTCCCCCAATCTTTCCAAAATGGGATCATTATATCTAAAGCTTCTTTTTGGGACTTACTTAATTCATCCGTTTTCCCAATAATATATTTTTTATTAATATCTTTAGTCCACTCTCTAAATCCTTTCCATCCTAAGAATGGGAGCTTATAATCCATAACACCAACAGGAGTGACCCCTGTATCTTCTCTGTATTTAGCTTGCAAAGCATCTTCCACTGCTATCCATTTTGCTCTATTAGGGCCAGCTTTTAAATGAACAGACATCTCTGAGGGAACACCAGCTTTATTCTTGTTAAGCAAATGAGTCCAAGTTCCAGCAAGTTTATTCCAAGAACTATGGATTTCATCAGGCAAATTATAATCAAGTAGGATTCTTTTTTCTCCAGTTGTAAAAGCTTTGTATGCAAAGCTATTGACAAAAGCATTAGGGGCAATAGCGTCAGGCTTATCAATAACAGGAATTATCTTATCAGACATTACTGTTTCTTTTGGCAAGTCTATTTCAGATAAACTTTTTCCACTTACTACAGTTCCCTCTCCTGATCTATACAAAGGTTCGTCTTGAGCGTACACAGCTTTAAAAAAAGCCTGAGTTTCTTCTTCAGCTTGCCTAATAGCTCTTTGAGAAAAAGTTCTTGATACTCCTTTAATAGCCCCTGTTGCTCCGATAGCTAAAGCCATAGAAGCCCCTGTATTAATAACTCCCTCCATTGGTTTTACTGTTGGGTCTGACTTAACTCTGGCGAATTCCACAGGAGCCATTGTAGCTCCACTGAAAAAAGCTGATTTTATAATAGCATCAAAAACAGTTTTGCTTCTTGCTACAGGAATAGCAATAGACAAGGCATTAACAGGATCTACTACCATAGCTGGAATAAATACTCCCCATGTAGAATTAGCAATCGTATCTAAATCTATTTGCTTTTGATCTATATGCTCTACCATATCCCAAAAGTGATCTGAGTTTCTCGCTGATGTTAAGTCAGCTCTATAAGGGAAATACTTCTGATCAAAATAATAATCTCTTGTACTTTCATCTTCCCATGCATTCCATATTTTCCACTTAGGTTCATCAGGATGAATGCCTTTTTCTGCAACTACATGACCATGTTCAAGAAAGTTAGAAAATTCGCTAGCAATAGAAGAATACCTTTCCCTATTCATAGCTATAACTGTTTGACCAAAACCACTTTTAATTTCAGGCTTTGCTGAAAAATTATAACCTTTATTTAAAATAGGTTTTGTACGTTCAATCATTAGTTGTCTCTAAAAGGGTAGAAAAATTCACCCATCCTTTTTCTAAAGCCAGGAGAAGCAGTAAAGGCATCTTCTACTGCACTAAAGTCAGGATTAATATTGCTTTGAAAAAAATCAGTCCAATATTGAGAGCTTTGTTTTGTTATATCCTCAACAGGAGGGCCAATAGGAACACCATTAATTGCATTTCCTTGAAAGATTTGTTTAGGAGTTATAGTGATTTCTTCAAAAGGAAAAGAAGGTTGGTTCAAACTTTGGTGGAACATAAAATTAGCAATAGCACGTTGTCTTTTAGCTTCTGCTTCAGCAACTCCAAAGTCCATTCTCTCAAAATTTGCAACAGCATCTTGCCTATAGTATTTATTAGCGTGTTCTGCTGGATCTATAATTAATACATTCCGTTCTGTAGTATTATAATTATTAAGAATTTCTTGTGCTTTGCTTCCGTCATTACCTATTGCTTCCCAATTTTTCTTAATATTATAATAAGCTATATTAGCTTCTTCTTCTGTTGGGAAATGAGGGAAATCAGCAATCGCATAATCTTGGCTTATTCTTTGAATAAGTGCATTAATATCTTCTTCAGAATTAACAGGATATTCTTTCCCATCAAAAATTGTAGGTAAAATAAATGTATACTCAGGAGATCCCTCTCCAAAACTTAACCCTACTGTTACATTTCTTATTGTAGAAAGAGAACCATCTTCATTAACAATCGCCTTTCCTTCTGCAATATTTGTATAATGATGCTTTGTAATGGCATCAAGATTAACCAGCCTACTTCTTGTTAAAATAGGAATAAACACACCATCTGTATTCTGGCCTCCCTCATTAAACCATACTGTATACTGAGTTTGATTTGGCCTTAAAGCGTAGTATTGATAGCCAGGTGCTATATCATCATCATCAATTACCATTAAAGGATCTTCTGCATAATTATTAACAGGTACAAGCCGTATTCTTACAATGCCCTCTGATTCTTTTGTCGGGACAAACGTATTAATTTGTCCAGTCGCATCAACTCCTGTAGGCATAACAGCCTTATACCCATCAATTTTAATTGGTCTTTGGTTTAATTGGCCTATGCTCTCTAATCTTAAAGACTCTTTTTGTTCTGGGGTTAAATCTGAATCAAGTATAATACTTGTTTCCATGTGATCTATAAGGGCTGGATATATGTCGGACATTAAATGATCGCTCATTACAGCAGTTAATGTATTTTTATCAGCAATTACTTTCTTTAATGCGTTAGAGTTAGCATTCTCTTGACTAGTGCTATTAGGGTTATCCCAAACTGTTTCTGTTACTGGATAAATTTTTTCGTGTGTATTTTTAAGAAAATTAACTGCTTGTTCTTTTGAATCAATATAAAACTCTATCCCTGTATCAAGCAAATCTTCATACATAGATATCATCTCTACATCTGTTCTGTCTAAACCCAGAGTCTTTGCTATTAAAGTTCTTGCTGCTGAAGAAGTTCCAGCTTTAGGAGAACTCATTCCCTCTTGAGGGAAAATATTCTTCCTTCTTTCATCAAAACCTTCATCTATTCTTACCTGACGAGCATTCATAGCTTCTATAAACACTGCCTTGGAACTTTCTAAATCTGCACTTCCATTTACAAAATTTAATATATGGATAATTTCTTTTAGATTTCCTTTTTCCATTATAGAAACAGGAATAATATTATGTTCGGGAGAAGTTCTATTAGGATCTTGGTAATTAATTAACATATCTAAGTTTTTCAAAAACTGCCTTGGGTCACTATTCCCAAATAAATGCCATTCATTTGCAAGAAAACTATCTATAACTCCTTTTAAAGATTCATCAATGTTTCCATGACGAGCCATTCGCATAAATGTTTCATTGTTTAATAAACTTGGATCACTGAAAAAGTCATAATAATTTGGAGGCTCACCATCAGGAGTGTACCATTTACCTACTTTGTTCTCCCCAGTATATGTCCCATTCATGTGATCGTGTTTTTTAATGTTATCTTCAAACTTTTCTTTAGCTTCTTTTTGTTCTGCTATGGCTATACTAATCATTTTGTTCAAAGCTTCTTTGCCCCCAGGCAAACCAAGATCATTTACCAAAGAAGAAAATAAATCTTTAAATGGGGAATCTTCTATTTGGGTAAGAGATCCTGTTTGTAAAAAGTTTTTTATTTGGGTAAGGCTTTCAAGAGTAGGTCTACTCCCTATAGTCTCTTCCATTACCTTCATATAAATAAATGATTTTTTAGTTGCTAAAAGATCATTTTGAATCTCATTAGATTTAGCACTAGTATATTCCTCACGACTTTCCATTTCACGAACTAAAGAAATCAAATAATCAGTATGATTAATAGCAGATGTTACTGATGTAGGATTTGCGTATAACCCTTCATTGTAAATTATTTGGTCGCTAACAAATCTTTTTCTGCCTATAGTTTGTTTTTTGTTATATTCCGCTTGTCTTTTTTCATAATCAGTTTTCCATAACTCATACTTCTTCATGCCATTAAACTTTACGGTATCTCCAATAGCTAAAATATTATGGTCTAATGCATTGCGAACATCTGGACTAGTTGCTAAATTAATTATTTCTTTCATCCATTCTTTAATTACAGGTGGAACATTTTCCTGTTTATCTATTTGGTCTATTAATTGTGGATTAAGATTTTCATTTGTAAACATTGTTAAATAAGTAGATAGTCTGGTCATTTCTTCTTTGACTTTTTCATCAGATATACCTGCTTTTTCAGCCTTTTCTTTTAAAGCCCAATAAGTATTTTGTAAGCCTTGTTCTATATTCCCAAACATAATTTTAATAGCAGCTTCCCATGTTTTTATTCCACGCTTTTTTTGTGCAGTTGGGTCTTTAGATAATTCAGCGTTTTTTCCTATTTGGGTTAATTGCTGTTCAATAGACTTACTAGAACCTTCAATCTTTTCTTCTGGTCTATAACCAGATAAATAATCTAAACGATTGCTTGCGTCGTCTTGCAAATTATCACGAGATTGTTTTGCTTTTATTTCATTTAGTTTCTTTAAATGATTAGCGTATATTTGGTCTTGCGAAGCATTTTGATTTTGGTCTTTTAACTTTTTCAACTGTTCTATCTGTTCATCAACAGTCCCAACCCCAGTTAGTATAGCAGTAGCTTGCTCTTCTGCTTCCAATTGAGCTATTTCTTTTTGTTTTTGTGATAATGCAAAAGCAGACTCAGACATCTTTCCGAATATATCTATAGATTCTGTTGTTCTTGGAGCACTATTAATAGCTTTTATTATTTCTTCTAATTTCTTTTTATTTGGAGCATTGTCAGGAATCATATTAGAATTAGACCCAAATCTAATAGTATGTGACAAAAACGTATTTATTTCTATTTTAGTTAAGTCATTGGCATCTTGTAAATCTGTAGTAATATAATGATACAGCACTCCTGATAAATAAGATTGCTCAGAAGCCTCTTCAAATGCCCTAATAGATTCTTCAGTTACAAGACCTGATTCAATAAAAGGTTGAATGGTTTTGTCAAAATTAATAGAAAGTTTTTTCCACTGTTCAACAGATCCTCCATTGCCCCCTAAAGATCGTGCAGACATAATATGGTCTTGACTTTTTATTGCCAAAGTTTTTTGAGCTTCGGCTTTCTCTCTTGCCTCTATATTAGCATTAATACTTGCATTACCGGCAAATGAAAGTTTCTCTCCCAATTCATTAGCCATATTTTTAAATTTAGGATTTGCTCCATTAACCTTGCCTGTGTAATAACTCGCAAAAGATTCAGTAAAATTTGCTGGATCATAGCTGTATTTTTTAACAAGCTCTATTTGCTTTCTTTTCAAATCATCAGTTAAACCTATCTCATAACGCTGGTCTAATATCTGATTTTTAGCTTCTGAAAATATCCTACCAAACCCCCTGTCAGGAGCGTAAGCCTCTGGATTACCAGTGTCAGGATTAATCGTTAAAATCTTTGAGAGTGTTTCAGATTGAGCTGCCTCTATTCCTTCAGATCTTGCAATCTTGGAAGCTCTTGCATTCATTGATTGAGCAAAGGAATTAAAAGCTGAAGCTTGCCTGTCCAAAGCATTAGCAACTGTGTTAGCTCCAGCTACATTAACGCCAATGTTTCCTGACCTAGCTGAACCTTTATATACTTTTATAGCCATTAACCTTTTCCTGTAAATTTAGAAGAAACTGCTGGATACCATGTATCACTAGAATCATAGCCATTGTTCATTAATTGGGCAAAACCTGTAGTATAACTTGCTCTTTGTTCTGCTTTTCCAGAACGTCTGTACTCATCAGCCTGTCTTTGTATTCTAATTCTTTTTAGCATTGAACCTCTGCTAACTCTTTGAATATCTCGCTCGTATCCTTCAAGACCTCTTTGTTCTAAGGTTTTAAGATTCATAAGATTATTCCGAGCAGCAGCCATAGCTAAAGCTGTCCCAGATATTTCTGCATACTCCCTTGATCTATCATTCTCTTCTTCTAAGGCAATAATAGCTAACTGCTCTTTCTCAAGTTCAGCATCATAAGCAGCTTGCTCAGCTCTTCTTCGCTTTTCATTTCCAGCTTGAATAGCTGACCCAAAAGAAACAATCCCTCCAATAACGGCTAACCACCAAGGCATTACACTTGCACCTCCGCAATGATACTATTAATCTGAACCGACAAAGGTGCAGATTGGGTTATGGTTAATTGAGGATCACGACTATACCCCAACATTCTAAACTCTTTTTTACCTGTAAAAGCTGTCCTTGCAATAGAAAAGTCATCAGTTACATTTCTTGTTTGTAATTGTTTTCCATTCACAGAAATAGAAAGAGTGCTATTCAAATCTAGAATAACTCTTCCTAGCCCTCTTAGCATTCCTGTTGTCGGGCCATTGGCACTTTGAATATCTAAAGGATTTGTTTTTAATTCTACAGGAAAAGAATACCCTATTTCAGCAGAGGTAAGAGAACTATCAACAGCCGAAACATTTACCTGACCACTAGCAACGGTAAATTGCCCTAGATAATCTGTCCCACTAACAACATCTACCACAGCCCCATTTTCAAATTGACTGCTTACTGTAAACACACCACTGCTTCCATTTGTATACGATAAAGAGTGATCCATATTCAGTTCGTCTTTAATCTCAAGCAATACAATCTTCTTAGTCGCATCTCCTTTATCATACTTAACAGCAACAAAAGCTCTTTCATCTACAGTGCAAACAGAATGGAATTGAGCCTGTGTCTCTACAGTATTACTGCTAACTTCTTTAAATCCTTTTGTTGTAAATTGAGTCCATCCAGCTCTTTTCTCAGCACGATTAGAATTAAATACTGCCATAGTCCCATCACTATTAACCATAAATACATAAGACTCTGGCCTTGAAATGGCAGCTTGCAATGTAGTCATTTGAACTGGTGTTTTAATTAAATGCGAAGAAATAGAAGAAATAGCATTAGCCACATAAGCAGCTTCCTCGTCAGAAAAAATAAACTCTCTTGCAACTGTTCCTGATCTTTGCACATAAATAGTAGCCCCATCAAAAACGTACGGCTTTACGTCAGCTATTCCATAAGGAGTTTGCCTACGCACCATTGCATTGCTTGGCGTAACAGGCGTATTCTCAAATGCTGGCACAATAAATTCAGATGTTACAGTAAATACCTGTAGATCACGATTGGATACTAAATGCTTAATCTGGTCTAATTGTCCTACGCTAGAACTGAGAACAATAGATTGATTGTCAAGAGCAGTGCCAGTATTGAAGTTAAAAAACTCTGCTGACTGAGAACCCCATATTCCATCTGGTTGAGATAATGTCCCTCCAAACCATAATCTTCCTTCATGGAAACAAATTGCAGCAGGGTATCCTCTAATAGCAGAAAAAGACTGTTCATCCCAATCGGCTGTAGCAGCAGATGTAACAATCTTGGGAGCACCTCCCCCATCGCCAGAAGAACTAGCAGTATCGCTAGACCCTGCCGTAATAGTAAATGTATTCTCATCTATAATAGCAACAACTGCTCTTGTTCCATTAATATTAGAAGCTGAAATACCATTAACTGCATCAGCTTCAGAGAAAACAAGACTATCGCTAACCGATAACCCATGTAAGGGCATAGTAACTTCTATTGTTCCACTGCCATTAATAGTCCTTAAAGCATTAATAGATAGCTTTATAAACAAACTATCAGCAATAGTTCCTGTAGCATGAGAGCCAGATGTTACTCCAGTTAATTCTATTTCTTGTTTTCTATATCTAAGAGTAATGCCAGTATGTAAAGAGTTACCATATCCCCCTCCATTTGTAGAGCCATCATCAAAGTAATCAATCTTTTGGAAATGTGTCGTATCTGAAGCTGGGACTGTAGAAGAACTGGCATCTCTAGCAGCAATCACTTTATAAATTTGATTACTATGTTCTACAAAATCTCCAATAGAATAAGCCGTTGTTGCAGACCAACTCCCTTCATCTGTCCCACTAGGCTTTACTTTGACAGTAACACCAGAACCACTGGTTGCACTTGGAGTAATTGTATATCCTGTTTGCTGAAAAGAATAATAAGGCTGATAAATTTGCTTAGCATCCCCTTTCATATCAAAAGAAAACGGAGAAAGCTCAAAGGTTAATAAACCTGTTCTTACCAATCTATAAGGCATAAAAGCATTATGGCACAAGAATAATACATCACCTGATTGAGCATAGGTGATTTGCTTTAGCCTAGCTTCTGTAATCGCAGAGCTAATAGATGTTCCTTCTGTGTCTGAAGTAATAGTTGCAGAAGATAGATTAGTTACAGCTCCAGCCGAAGCATTTCCACTAGCGTCAAAATCTAAGATAAAGATTTCTATTTTACCTGAGGATAAAGCAACAATATATCTTTCATCATCACTAAATATAAAAGGAATTAATCTTACTTGCTGTTGGGTTCCTCCTGATAAATCAGTTACAGCTAATCTTGTTGTATCTGTAGAGGACACAGAAATATAAGATGTAGAGTCTAAAGAATCTCTAACAACAGTTACCACTGCTGCACTAGGATTTGAAACTGTAAACCCATCAATAGCATTAATGGCAGTAAAGAGATTGTCAGCCGTAGTATTATTATTTGTATATGCTCTAACATAATGGGTATTGCCAGAGCTACTGCTTGGAGCAGATCCACTGCTGGCCTCAAACTCAACAGTTATTAAAGTTCCATCATGCTTATAAAATTGTAGCTTAGTGCCTGTTGCTATATTAGCATAGTCACTTACTGTAATTGTAAAAGAAGAACTTTCAACAGTAGTCCCAAAGTTATGCAGAAACTTTGTTCCCGGTCTTTTAATAACTCCACCTTCAGCCCTTAATAAAAAATTAGTAAGCTTTTGTGCCGAGTTTGTATAAACTTGTGTATCTGTTCTACCAATCAAAGAAGGACTAATTTCCCCAAACTGAAAATTAGTAAATGGGATACGAACAACTTGCATTAGCTTCTTCTCGCAGAAAGAAACCTACTTGTAACAAGTTTCCTTGTTGTTTGCTGTTGTGAATCTAATGTTCTAGCTTTAGCCATAGTAATCTCAGATCTTTGAGACATAAGACTAGCAAGATTTGCATCTCTAGCAATAGAGGTGGCAAATATAATTGCCAAAGAAAACTCAACAGCTAAAGTAAAGTAAGAAGGCCATGTCTCTTCATCTGCTCTAAATGTATAATCAGCAATAACTGTATCTGTTGTTGCCGTATCTGCATATACTTTGTTCCCATACATTTGATAATCAATAATATTATCATTCACAGTAAGGGCATGAAGCATAAGAAGATTGCTAGGAAGTTGATAGGCTAAATCATATCTTCCAGTAGGAGCATCACTAAGCTGATTTAGGGTTGCTTGATTAGTAGCAAATCTCCACCTTGTATTAACTAAAGCAGATTGTGCAACATCCTCATACATATTTACAGCAACACTTGCTTCCGTTGTCCCATCATCAAAAGAACTAATAGGCTCAGCTCCAATAAGAATTAAGGCTCTACTGCATATATCTAAAGGGGTATCTGCTGTGGTACTTGTTAATGCCATATATGTTAAGGGGGGACAATGCCCCCCTTATCCTTTGTTTTAGTCGCCGTCTGTTTCAGCGATAGCAGTACCATCCGATACGTCTACAACTGAACCAGTATTTGACAATACACTTACAAAACTAGTTGTAGGTACATTGGTATCCGAAACGATGATAACATCACGCACTGCAAGCATATTTGCTGCGTCATTAAAATAACCAGCAGTATTCACAGTAGCAATAGCATCCGTCGTGGAGTACCACCACAGATTACCATTTGATGCACCAGCAAGACGAGTTAAACCAGAAGCTGCATAAGCCATGTTATAATCCTCCTCTAACTGTTGTTATCAAGAACTTCGTAGATACCATTGTTATCAATAACAACAGCACCCATTGACATCATTGAAGTTGCCAAATGTGAAGCTCTTTCTGCTACATAGTTAAGCTCGGTAGAAACATCAGCTCCAATCCCCAAACCTACAGAAGAGGTATGGTAAGCCATGTTTTTACCAGCAGTTACAGCCGATGTAGAAAATACATTGAAGCCCAAGAAGTTCTTCATTGTCATCCCACCAGCATAAGGTAAGTTCTGATCACCAACATAATCCGAACTTGCAAACTCAGTAATCAAGAATAAGTCTGCAAACCCTTTAGGATTCATAGCTAGATAACGACCACCATCCTCTGGAACATCAGCAGCACCCATTGTTTCAAACAATGAAAGCAAATCTGCTTTTTCCAAAGCACTGGAGGTATCGTGGATCTGTGTACTGTTAGCACCAGAATCCATAGCAGTGATAAGAATCTCATCAGTCTTACGACCTAGAGCAGCAGCAGCACTTTTTGCTACAGCTTGTCGCTCATCAATGTTAGTTTTCAACTCATCCAACTTATCAATATACTCAGCTGCATAGTAATCAGCCATCGTAGCTTCGGCAGTTGTGTGAGCGAGTTCCATCGGAGTAACTAGACCATTTCTGGACTTGGTACTCGCAGAACCACTAGCAATTTTCTGAAAGCGTACAACGCTACCAGAAACATTAGAAACAGTTCTTACCGTGTTACGCAGTTTAGATCCCATACGCTGATAGGCTAAATGCACATCCGATTCAAACTGCTTAATAAAGGCGGTATCAATAGAATTTGCCATTACAGTTCCTCGTAATTAAAGTTTCACCAATGTCTCTCGGTTGTCTGCTTTAACTACGTCAATGCAATTATCCTAGTAGGGTTGCTAGTGCATTACAGGCCGTGACAGTTCCTTATTAAAACTATTTTTGTTGCTATGGCAACGAATAAATTTCAAAAAAGGATAACTATTTATCTTAACTACCTCACTTTGAAAGTGAAAACCACACCATAAAAGCCATTCAATCGTCTCACTATCAGAAACAGGAACAAAGTTATAAATAAGGTCATAAGAACCTTGTAACAATTTTACCACATCTCTAGAACCTTTTAAAAAAGAAAGATAATTGTCTTGAATCTCCTTTGTTCCAAGCATCCAGACTTTAGCATGATTTAATAAAGAGCCATCCCAACCTGTTCCCATCATGGCAATCGGGGTAGACTGAGCAAACAATGTATAAGTATCTGTCCCCTTTTGAGTCCAAGGGAAAGTTAATGCCTGAATGGGCTCAATGTTAAGCATAGTTAACTCTTGTCTATCAGACATTCTCATGTTTTGAGCGATAGGCTCTATATCAGATAGACTAGCTTTTTTTAGCGTAAGATTGCCTACTTTTTTAACGACCATTATAAAGCTTACGGTATCCTTCGTTAACTTTTTCTACAAAAGCAGTATCCCTTTTGGCTGGATCATAATACCTGGGATCTTTTTGCATACTTTCCAAACCTTCTTGCGTAATACGATTTGCTGGTTCTGTCTGTATGTTTTGACTTGTTTTCTGTTGTTCCATAATATGCTCCAATACAAAAACACCATCAGCCGTTTCTGTGATCTTTTCAATAGATTTCTGCATTTCTTCAGGGAAGTATTGATTTGCAAACAGCTCAACAGCTTGCAACCTTTCATTACTATTATCTCCTAATCTGGCTTCTTCTTGAGTTGTATTAGGAAGATTTGCCTCAATACCTTTGGCATACATTTCAATTCCTTTAGCAAACTCCTCTTGAGAAAAGCCGTTTTCAAAAGAATGATCAACCCACCAATTTAATAAAGGATTATCAGCAGCCATTGTTTGATCAATATTCTCAGGAAGAATATAATCACCCTTTTTTTCTGGTCTATTTTCATAAGCCAGCTTATTCATCTCTTCTTCCCAAGTCTTTTTTAAATCCTCCTCCTTTTGCCCCATCTTTTTTTCTAAGCTTTGATAAGATTCAACCAAATCTTTTTCAGTCTTAAACTTCTCAGGCAACCATTCAGGTCTTTCAGGAACGGAATACTCTTCCACAGTTGTAGGGGTAGCATTTGTTTCTTCTGTTTGAACTTCTTCTTCAGCCATTTGATTTCACTTTCATTGCATGATTAATTCTACGCTCTATTAAGCCAACAATATAACGCTGGCCTTCGTGATGCCTTAAAGATTCGTCTGTAACCATTGGGCCGTTTACGCTTTCTATAGTTACTTGTCTTAAATACTTTAAAACCTCTTTGCCTGTAGGCGAAGAGAACAAACTCTGGATGTTTAAACTTATTTTTTGATCCTCGTCTTTAGCTCTCTCCATCCCATCTATGCCAATGTATCTATTGGGGGACAAGTTGTTCTCCTTCTGGTTGTTGCATCATTTGCTGTTGCTGTTGTTGCATTTGAGCTTGTTGCATCATATCCATAATTTGCTTTCTTTCGCTAGCATCACGAATTAACCCATCTGGAATCCCAAACTTTTTAGCCAGATAAGCTGCAACTTCTTCTCCACTAACAAGAAGATTCATAATTTCAGGGCCAAATCCTTGCTGAACTAACTGCAACCACTGAGAAGTAGCACTAATATCCTGTCTTGCCTGTGCTTGGCTTAACGGAGAAACAGACCTAACCTTAACTTGCCTGCCATTCACAGTAGGAATCTCTATTCTTCCCTGCTTCTTTAGAATATGAACCACCCTTTGAAGCACTGGCTGGACTAATTCAGATTGCAACCTCCCAAAAGCAGATCCAATTTGCCTAGATAAGTCG
>TARA_R100001594_G_scaffold13384_6_pt1 | contig 24856 bp, 8 predicted proteins | sample TARA_R100001594 | Tara Oceans TARA_R100001594 (sample SAMEA2622752) | marine metagenome | biome: marine biome (ENVO:00000447); feature: marine epipelagic mixed layer (ENVO:xxxxxxxxx); material: "saline water (ENVO:00002010), including plankton (ENVO:xxxxxxxx)" | depth 150 m | reverse complement strand
ACCGTAAGAAGTGATTGTGTAAGAAGCATCTGACGATATAGCAGAACCCGGGGCAGACACTCCCATACCGAAAAGGCGCCTACTTACTGTCCCTTTAGCGCTGTTTTCTTGACCCGCATAGAATAATTCATCTCCCATTCTATTCCCGGCTCTATCTAAACCGTCTCCGGGTCCAAACCCGAGACTGGTCCCGCTTTTACCAGTAGAAGACCAAAGAGCAGAAACGTCAAGCAATGTGGCTGAACCACTGGCCGTCACTGTGCCAATATCTCCTGTTTCACTACTGGCCATAAGAGCGCGTAAATCAGCAGCGGATTGAACACCATCTGTAGCATTTCGCCGTACTTGACTTGTCACACCACCATCATCTGTGGTAAGTGCTCCACTTGTAAGTGGGGTCATGTAAAGAGGGTTATTACGAATGAAAGTGCGCTTGTCATTTATCTCAATCACATCTACCTTATGATTGCCCCCACCACTGCTTTTGTATTCGCAACGCACTGTGGCGAGCACCACAACTTGCGCATTCACTTGTGATGTACCAGTGTCATAATCTACCAGATATTGGGAAGGAAGACTTGGGTACAATCCTTGACCTGTGGCTACAGCGGCCCCACCTGCATGATAAGTTCTTGATTGACCTCCTTGGGAGCCCACGTAGATAGTATAGAGGGATTGCTCACCAGATGCCGCTAAAGCGGTTCCTGAACCATGAGAAGAATTACCTATTGTCATTGTGACTGTGTTACCCGGACCATTTGCGAACTCGTATATTTGACCATCCAGAACAACATATCCTCCTTGTATTGTAAGTGTATATGCACTTGCCCTACTCACTGCCCCGGGTTGACTATTCACTGCATTTCTGGTAGAGCCAAGAACAGTATCTTCTAATCGAAGGATACCATTCCCATGCACCCCTTGAAGGAGATTGGTCATTGTTGGTGATGAAAGAGCGTCACCATCACGAAGCCCATCGGCTCCAAGTGTATTCTGCGCTGCTGTGTGTCCGCTTAGTGGGTCAGTCATTATTCAACCTCCAATACAAATGAGAAGATGACTTCATTTTGCGCGTCTTTAGTGAAAGGCTGGATGTCTGCGCGATATACAGGAATGAATTCACCAGTGCTCGGGTCTTTATACTGAAGATAGACCTCTTGCACATTATCATTAAACACATGGCTTGTACTGAAAGAACCTTCGACGAGAATACTTGTGTCGTCAATAATACGAACAGTAGGGGTCACGGACGCTATTGTCCTCGCACCTCCATCATCAGCAGATGCAGCAGTGCCATCTGTACCAATATGTAATTCATTCACTAACGAGGCAAGATGTTCTACAAGTCTTCTCTTTATGGCATTTAACATCGGCATTAGATTCTCCTCCTACGAAGTCCACCTTTCACTTTACGCATTTCATGAGAGCGGGGGCGAAGAAGGCGAATAGATAATCCGCTTGAGCCGATAGTGGCACCATTCGGCGCTCTCACAGTAACTCCTGTGAAAGTAGTGGATGTAGTTCCTGTATATGAGGCGTGTATAGATTCATTGATTAGTAAATGACCAGTACTTGGGAATCCTGTAGTTGAAGACACAGTGATAGTTGTAGACGAGAAAGACCCTCCTGTCAATCGGGGAGTCAATCCAGTACCTACAGAACTACGTGCTGAGGAATCACCTGCGTTATACCCCCTATGTCCCAAAAGGAGACCAGCGTGGATATCATTACCACTGTTTGTCATGGTTATACCTGTCACGGCACTATTGTTTCTTGAAAGAGTAACTAATACATTTCTTCGTATAACCTCACCAAATACACGGATATTTGCTCTCCCCACTCCTGACTTCTCTAACGTGATTCTTTGCTGAGTGTTATCAGAAGCGTCCATTTCTGAGTTGAATGCGTTCGCATCTTCGAATGCCATAAGGACTCCTTCTATGCCCTTCTCATATGATAGTAACATGAGATTACTTCTACCATCTCTCAATCTATGATTTACTTCTACTACTGCTCGTCTTGTTTGGTTCCCAGTAGTAGGATTCTCATAGTCAACTACATCCCCCGGGCCTATATCCCATACCTGAGCATGGTCTTCGCTCTTGATTGCTTCTTGCGCTTTTCTATTCAGGCGTAGAAGTTGAGCGGCTGTTTTTCTCGCACCTGCTTTCGTACCCGCTGTGGGGTCAGATACCGTGGTAGATTTTACAGCACCGTGTTTCTTTTGTAATTCAGCATCGTCGACAATAGCCTCAATGATATCATTTATTGCTACACTACGCCCTCTTACAACTATTCGATTCGCCACATCCACAACTGGGTCTACTTCTACTGAACCTTCACCTCTATTTGGCCCTGTTTTCCTATCTGTCGCATAGAAGATATCAGGAGCATAGATGAAATTACCGAATTTATCAAAGAAGATTGCATAATGGTCGTGGCGTGCCACGAATCGAATTGCGCTGGGGACTGCGACTGATTTGAAATCTTGAGCAAGGAAATTCATTGAGTGGCGGGAAACATCAACGCCTTTATGAGAACTGATTGTGCCTGCTCTGGGACCTGAGAAGGGCAAACCTACACTCACGCTGTTGAAATTATGCAAGTGGTCTTTCAAGATTCGAGGGACAAGGTCAGTGGTTCGAAGACCTACGCTTGTTAATTGACCTGTGTAAACATGCTCCGCCTCGAATCCTTTCTCAACAAGGGTTTTACCTTGCATGTTCTGGAAAATGAATCTATTTCCAAAATTGGCAGCCCCTACACGGTCAGGGCGAATACGTACAGAGGGGTCGTCGTCAGCAAAAAGTAACATGGGTGGTGTAGAATCTGCACTCAGTACACCATCTCTGAAAAATACACTTGTGTCGTCTTTAATTCCGGCGCGGTCAGGATATGTGACGCGGCCAGCGCTTTCTTCCTCAATTAATCGGTATCTCCCTCCCCTTGTTGTTTGGAAGTCACTCGTTGAAAAGCGCGACAAAGATAGGTATCTCCCAGAAGTGTGACTCTCTCTATCATATACTGCGTGGTGGACAGCATTATCTACAAATTTTGGCGCCTCTGTGATGCTTCCTACTGCACTTCTGATATTGTCATCCCTACCCGTGCCGGGCTCGATAATGGTCCTCGCTGTCTCTGCTATACTATACGTCATGATGACACCTGATTATCGCTATGGGATGACTCATTTGTGTGAGTCGATGTATTCTGATAAGAGCCGGGATAGACACTTTGTGTGAATCGTGGCTGTACTGAGTAATCATTTCGGATAACATCCTCATCTCCTGACCTTCTTGATTGTCTCCGAGCAGCATCTGCTCTGAAATGTTGTAGAGTATTGGAGGAAACAATAATTCTCGCAACTGTTTGTTTAAGGCTTTCAGAGAAACCACTTGCCTCAGTACCGGGAATAACAGGCCCACTACTTGTAGGGGTTGTATAATCTGAAGTTGCGAATAAATAGGTAGGAGCATAAGGTGGATTATCAGGAGCAGGATTAGTGCTTCTCACAAATCTACCACTGGACGCTCTTGCGTTCGGCGCACTATATGTGAATACACCATATCTACCAGCAGCAGTGCCTGATAATGCATGACTTGTATCTCTGAATATCTCAATATGGCGATGGTCTAAAACACGCACGGGCTTCACAAGCAGACGGAGCAGTTTGTCAGTGGTATTCGTTCTGGTGCCACTGCTCGCAAGAGGGTTGTGACTACTGGTCTGATATGGATTAGCACTCCCCCCAGATGAAGAACCCCACCCAGCGTCACTGATAGGTTCCATGTAATTCAACAAGTCCAGTATCAGAGTTCCCCCCATTGGCCATAATCCATGAGTCATATTCAGTCTCATAACTTGTTTGAATGAAGAAGTGAAATCTAATGACGTTAAATCATAATCGGCAACTGCACGAGTATCTGTTTTGATTCCCGCAGCCATGATGTACCTTCTACCTATTGCTCTGTCAGTGTGAAGACTGTGGGCCTCTGTAGCCATAGCCACGTATTCAGAAGACAGACCATCATTGAATTCACTCACGGTCATAGTATCTAATCCGATACGAGGGGATAGTCTTGAAATCGGCTCTTGGATGAATTCATTAGCAGGGACAAAAGTATCTTTTGCGCGCTCTATGTTAGAGCCCGCCATACCTTCAGGTTTGAGTAATCCGTCATCTGAAGACACTCCTAATTTGTTACTGATGCCTCTCTTCAATTCATCTGAGGCGAGGTCTGAATTACTCGGTCTTATGAGGCCTTTACCGAATACTGGTTCTGATGTATGATGTGAAAGAACGTGCCCTGTTGGATTCATTACAGTATCAACACTTTGTAGAACATCTTCGTTGAAAACTGTAGGCCAGCGTACACCTCTACCATCACCTCTATCACCTATACGTTTGGCGGTGGCAGGGTCAAAGAAATCTAATTCTGCCCGTGATGGTTTATGCCTTGCAGGGTCGTCAAATGTTTGGGCTGACTTCGTCCTATCTGTAGCACGATACGCGTCTTCTGGGTCCCAAGCAGGTCTTATACCGAACCCTCTCAACGGGAATCTTCTCACATCCTCACCTGTTGTATTACCCCACCAATCTATCACATAGTGGCTGATAGCCAAAGCCAGATTTCTGCGCTGTTTAGAAACAGTGCTCATTATACCTGCTATCCTATCTCCTTGGTGATGTCTCAAGACTGTATCAGTATTGACGAAGTTTCTGACAGCACAGCCATAAGGTCTTGTCATCCTACGCCCTTGACTATAACGCACTTGTTGTATTTTAAGGTCTGAGCCCACCATAGCACTTGCGTTGGTGATACGCTCAAGGACACCCACATAAGACGTAGAAGTGGTCGCAGTGGATGTAGAGTGAATACCTGAATTACTACTACTACTACCTTCTATGAAAGTGGATGTAGTCTGGCTATCATTCTGCACGAATGGGCCGGGCTTATACCCAGCATGTATGTTGGAGTAAGGGTCAACTAAAGATGTCGTAGACCAGATAGCCCAACGTGGTCGATTGAATGGTTGACGTATCCCGAATCTATAACCAAAGCCTCTATTTCTACTGATATTATCACTACCAGTGACTGGGTCACTCAATGTTTCACTATCGACCGTACCCATGGAAGTGCCATTAGAACCAGTATCTCTGTAGATGCTTCTATTATCCCAATATTTACCCCATCCCGGAGCAGCGGTGCCCCACAACGTAAGAGTAGACATCTGAGCACCGAATCTTGAACCACCGGGCCAGAATGCCCCAAAGTGATATTTCTTCGCTGATGATTGTGTGTCATTTCGCGCCTGTGGAGGATATGAGACATTGAATGAATCAGGGTCAACTATCGTACCACCTGCTTGAGACCAGTGGCGGGCTCGGAAATCGAATGGTCCATCACTCATCGTGTAAACGAATTCGTGATAATGAACAGTCTCGAAATGTTCAGGTAAGTGATTGTAAGGGCTTTTATCAACTGCTGCATCACCAATATTGGTACGTGAGTCTGAATAATATGTCATTGGTCGTCCAAGATTATAGTGCCACGCGCAAAGATAAGCATCTGGTGAATGTAGACTGTTCGTGTCTCTTGTCCCTGCTAATAATTGGGGTAAGTTACGTGTGGCTATACTCCTATCTGACTTTGTATAGACTTCACCGGGTGACAATGTACCATAGGCGCCACTCAATCGAATTGTTGTCCCATCACTAAGTGCAGACCAGAAAGCAGCATTACCTGAGACTCCTGTGAATCGTGAGGTATTAGTCAACGCTGTTCCACTACTATATCCTCTATTCGTATATGTAGCAGTGTGCTCACGACCGGAACTATCTGTAATGACTAATTTATGGTTCCAATAATCTCTCCCTACAAGAGGGAAGAGGTCATTGTTGTCTACAGCGATAACCCCGTCTGCTGATGAACCTGCTGAGGTTTCAGCAGTTGTGGTCTTCTTGAAAGTACATGTGGGGGTAAGACTACTGTAAGTATGGATATACGGGTCAATGTAATATGTAGGATATCCTGCAAGTGTTATTTGGCTACCTACAGCACCAAGCGTGCTTCTACAGAAATGATAGTAGTCATCAGGGAGATAATGTTCTAATTTTCTCCATGGGTTGGTAGCGTAAACTGTAGATGATTTGATGGCTGGTGCCCACCATGGGACTGTTAATGTGTAACCCGGTGTTGCTTTCCTGAACATATTCGGACGGTAAGGTAGAGACCTACGAGTGAAAGCGCCAGATGTTCCCTCGTTGACACCAAATGCATTATACAATCCTAATGTAGGTACTGAGGTGAATTGTTGACCGGGTGCTGGGTCAATATCAAGCATGACCTCATTGATGATTATCTCACAGCCTCGTATATCAGCCATAGTGGCTTCAGCCAAAATGAGGTCGAATCCAGTAGCACCGTCTGCCTGTAAAGCAATTACAGTGTTGACTTGTTGGTCTGTGAGAGTAGGATATACAGTACCTGTGGGTTTCCCTGTGGCGCCGAATGACTCATTCGCATTATTACCCATAAATTGTTGAGCGAAAAGATTAGGCTGGATGACTATTTGATATGCTCCTGCCTCTAATGGGTCAGGGAAATTCCAATGCAGCGCGTAATTAGTGCCTTTCTCAAGACGGATTCTATGACCACCTGTTGAATTGACTGTATCCGTACTTGCTATACCATATCCATCAAACCTCATTTTCGTTTCAGTCAAGAGAGTGAAAGCACCCCCATGTATATCTGATGGTTTATGTGCCGATGTAAGAGAAGAGAACCACATTAAAGGATTAATGCCCACTCCTTTCTTGTTATTCATCAATCCGTCTGTACCGTCAGCATGGAATGTTCTACTATTATCTAAAGTAGTATATCCTTCATCTTGCTCGACACTGTCTATACTGGTAGTTGCACATCCAAATGCTGACGAGTAAATCCTTTGATAGAGAGGATGAGCAAGATGCCCCGGCATCATCGCCATAGTCGGCGTGACATAATGGTGTCCCATTCTCGGGATAGGCATAGGTGTTAAACGGTCTGAGCGAATAACAGTAGAAGGACAAGTAGTATTACCTACACTACTCCATGTAATGGGCTTCTTATCGGGACTTTCCCCACTCACTTCAGCATGGTCTCTCAATCTTCGCGCTGCGAAGTGCCGAGTAGAACCTGCTGGGACATAGAATGATAATTTGATAGTGTCTCCTGAAGAAGCAGAAAAGTCGGGTGGGAAAACACAACCTGTGAATGTAGAGCCACTTACGTTAGTGTAAGATACAACATGGCCATTCACAACTAAGAAGTATCTCCCGTCGGGAGTAGCGTCTTGTTTCCACACAGTGCTATCCACAGCACTGTCTGCTGTCAATACAGTCCCAGAATAAGATACGAAAGTGTGCTCGTCGTGAGTGATGACACCAAGACTACTGATATACAACGGCTCTCTTTCTGTGTAAGTATATCCCTGTCTAACTACATGGAAGTATAGAGCACGGTCATGAGGCTCATAGGAAGTAGCAAGCGGGTTCTCATTATCCATATCTCCTACGCGCCCATCTGGGAAATTATTTGGTCTTGGGTCAATTCTTTCCCATCCCTCATTTTCCCAGAAGGGACCAGTACTGGGATTAGTATTCGTGCTATCGAAATTAGATTGAACGACGCTGTCTGGTAATGATGGTCGTTGTAGGCCTCCTGTCCCCATAGTCTCGTGCTGATACGCTTGAAGTCTGTCGAACCCAGAACGTACCAGTATATCTCCCGGAATACTATCAGCATCAGGGAGTTGAATTTTGAGATTAGGGGAGTCCCCGCTACCAGATAAAGCCGGTGCGAGCCCTCCTACATCACGATTAGATGTGAGTTCATAATCTCTAATGACGGTACCGAAAGGTGAACCTCCCTCTAATGTGTGTATTTGACCGGTATCGTCTATAACTTCAATCTCTTCAAACTGAGACTCCTCATTTGGTATATCTAAGGCGTTCTTTATTTCATGTGGGAATCTTTCTGCGAATTGTGGATGGGATAATTCCTGCGCTTGTATAATTGGATACATTGCTTTATTCGTAGACTCGAAAGAGAATCTCACATTCCCATAAACTGTTTCACCGAATTTCACATACGAGGAAGATACTTTCCGATAAACCCAAGGCACGGCACCTAAACCTCGTGCGTTCTGTGCTGGTAAGCAAACATTACCACCATCCATCCTTTTCCATACAACGTGTTGTGAGAAGAAATTACGTGCAGCACTCTTGCTTCTCCAATAATCGAATGCGTTATCATGCGCATCTAAATTGAGTGCTATATTATTATCAGTGCTACAGAGAACCTTGGTTGTATCTGCACCAGCGAACCCAGTGATTGTAACGACATCGTCACCCATGAATCCACTGGCGAATCCACTTACTGTTGTATTTGAAAGAGATGAGGAGATTGTATTATTACCTGCACTCCCCGCAGTCGCTTGTGTTAATGTCAATATATTACTTGAGCGCGATACGAGTATCTTCCCATTATGTCCATTAGCGTGTTCTATTGCCGCCTCTAAGGAAGCAGCCACATCATCATTGTTATTATCTATACTGAATTGATTTAATCCAGCATCTGCTGTACCTGAGACAGCGGTGTATGTTACGCTTGTATCATCTGTAGAAACCATTACGATGGTTTGAGTAGCGCTGGGCTTACCTGCTGCTATATTTACAGTGGCTGTTGCCCCACCACCGCTTTTTGTGATTGTTTGGTTCCCTGCAGTACCTGCAGTTGATTGAGAGAGAACTAAGGTTCCTCCTAATTGTGATACACCGACAGTGCCATTATGACCATCTGAATGTTCAATTGCCGCTTTGAGACGGCCAGCAATCAGAGTACCTGTAGTGTCTCCTTGTATTCTTACATCTCGCACTGTTCCTGAACCCACAACCGCAGTATCTGTAGGGGCAGCATCATCATCCCATGTGTAAGTTCTGACTGTGCCTGCAGAATCTGTGATGACAATAGCGCCACCATCATAATTAGCAGGAGTTCCACTTACACATACAATCTTGGCTGACGCCTTCCCTTCACTCAATGAGAAAAGGGCATCATCGGGATAGTGAGACACTCCCGGATTCATACCTTTATCGAAGAACAAATCCCCAGTGGGGAATAGACATGATTCCATCGGGGCAGTCCCAGCAGCAGCGCTTGAAGTCCATGCTGCGTTGTTTGTCCCACCAGTGAAATTACTCACTGTAGTATTTGACAATGTGGAAGAGATTGTAGTATTACCCGCGGTACCTGCATACGCTTGTGTGAGCGTTAATACATTTGAGATACGAGAGACAAGAATTGCGCCATTATGTCCATTCGCATGTTCAATTGCTGTCTCTAAAGAATTAGCAACATCGTCATTATTATTATCGACACTGAATTGATTCAATGCCGCGTTTGCTGTTCCTGACACTGCTGTATATTGTATCGATACACCTTGGGTAGATATAATAGTAATAGTTTGAGTGGCGCTGGGTTTACCTGCTGCGATTGTTACAGACCCAGCGCCCGAAGCATATCCATCATAAGCATTTATTGGTGGAGAGAATACTGTGTCAAACCCAAGACTCTCATTGGTATTTGCATAGGCAACTTGTGCATCTACGTGGGGCCCACCATTGGCCTCGGCAACAAAACGGTCATTGTTGTGTCGAGAATTATGAGATACTACAATGGTACCACCAGTACCCCCTCCCCACTTTTTATCCAGCATATCTCCAGCCAGAACTATACCTTCACGGTCAGCCTTTGCTATAATAGGGAGTTCTCCTTCATAAGACACAGCAACATAATGACGTGCATGTAAACCAGTAGGGCAAGATGAACCATTCTGAGCGTAAGTATATCTTTCAATAACAGGGTCGGAACCCGTAGTTGATTTAGTGAGAACATAGAAAGGAGAATTGAGAGAATGGCATTGCGCTGAAGGCCCGTAAGGATTGAAACCAAGTCCGGGATGCCATGCGCCCAGCCCGGCTGCTACACCATGTTCACCATCCGCTCTGTCTACTTTCAGACTGTTCAGATAGGAATATCTTTCACCATGCCAACCTATTGAACCTACAGGGCGTGTCCTATCTACAGCGTCTACATATCCACTGAAATGGACTTGGGTACCAGCAAGTGCATCCAATATTGTATTGCGAGGGGGTGTAGCGGTAGATGCTGAATAATTGCCTTCTCCAGAAATAGTTTCAGGCGCCCCATTCGACCAACGGTGATTCCCCGTTTGGGTCCATACATAGACATCATAAGGGTCAGTATTGTTGGCTGAAAGTGCACCCGTCCCACTACCAGTAGGGTCTTCCAGATATCTCACAGCCGAGCCAGATAATGTACTTCTGAAATTATTAGAGAGATAGATTTCATTTTCGCTTGCATTATATCCGTAATAGAACCCATACAGACTAACTGGGTCAGTGCTACCACTTGTTCTCACAAGTCTTACCCAACCGAAAGCGGGCAGGCTTTCAGGTAATTTACCCGGGGAACCATCACCACTTGGTGTTATCCCGAGATAAGAATGACCATTAGTAGAATTCCCGTGTATCTTGTAATTGTCCGAGGCCACACTACCTACTTTAGTCCAAGAATATCGGTCTTGGCGTGTAGCGTCTTGGAAAGAGGGTAAGAAAGTACCTCCAATGGCTTTTAGATTACCTTCTCCCGGCCAATTATTGATAGCCGCAGATATGATAGTAGCCAACTCTTCACTGTTCTGGCAACGTGAAGCATCAACCACGAAAACATCTCTTGGAGTATTTGACTCACTTAAATCGTAATCATACTCTGTGAGTGCCAAAGAACCTATACGGAACATTGTAGCATTAGTCCCTAATTGTATAGAGTGAGTAGCAGCACTGGAGGCTATATTCGTTGTTCTCTGCCCTGTAATGGTATTACTATTCGTAGGATGCGGGGGATTTTTACGTACAGCATTATCGAACCAATTCCCTCCCGGGGGTGACCCACCATCCATATGGAACATGACCCTCCAACTAAGAGCATCATCTGTATCACCATGCATTGATATCTGAGTAAAATCATAGAATGAGAAAGGATGACTGTAAACGCTACCGGCTGTTGCTCCATTAGAACCGAAATGATTAGTGATGAGAGACCCTTGGACGGCAGATGTGAGATTGAAATTACTGTTAGGGGCACCATAAGCAGGTTCCCAATGACGTAAGACATTGAAAGGATATACATTCGCTACTTGATATGCATGTGATTTTGGTAACCAAGCATCTGCTCCACCAAGAGAAGAATTCCCATTGCTCATTTCGTTTGGGAGATATTTCCCTGAAGGAGTTCCTCGATAAAATGCACCACCATCACCACCAGATGCTGCATATGCAAAAGTGTACAATACTTCATTCACATTCCACTTCGCTGATGGCTCTGTAGATGCAGCAGCGTTTGCTGCATTCTCACCACTCCAATGCTTTGGGACAGATTGCCCGGGACCAAAGATAACATATGCTACTTCATTTGAAGAATCATCATATCGAGCATAAGGATGCGCGAAACGTAATACGACAGGTATAGGTTTAGTTACTTTCACATTACCATAAACACTGGCCTTAGTAAGAGTATCACTGGGGTCATGAGTATCGGTATCAGAGGAGATATCTGTTGGTAGAATGGCATCTACATTAGCGAATGGAGGGCCTCCTTCACCCCGATGTTGGTCAAGTACATGAGTACCGGGGAACATTGCCATGATAGCAGTAGTATCAATCAAAGCATAGGAACCCATATTCTCTCCTACATTTTGGAGACCAGCGCAGCCTGTAGGCCCACTTGAATAAGGATGGCTCATCACACTTGTGTAATCATTAGGTGTGCCGTCATTGATGTCAAGTACAACTCCACTGAAACCTCCACCAAAATATAGTGGTACACTGTGGTCTGGGCTGTCTTTAGCCCCACGGAAATAAGTGATGGGTTCACCGTATGTATTACCAGCGATTCTTACACCGTCGAAGATACGCGCCTCTTCCCCTCTACCCCAATACCATACATAATCATCTGCGGCTACACTCAGACTGTCTTTCGCTTCAGTGTTTATGATACCGAAATAATGGTCATCTACTGCATTATAATCCGATAAAGGCTGCGCTAAAGCCCACCTTTCATCATCGAACCAGATGACTCTCTTCTCCACAAATGAGAGGTCGACGGAATTATTGAAATCTGCAGCGGTCTCGCTAAGTTGATTTTTCCTCCATGCTTCATATCTACCTAATGGTCCAAATGTGAACATGGTGTAATCAGTATATATTTTGACTGTTTTATAGCCACTTACACTGGTATCTATACTATGGACTCGTGTAATAGGCCCATCAATCGAAGGGAGTATATGGTCCCCAGCATATCTTGTGAAGAGTTCTCCTCTAAGATGCCTCTTCCAATCTGAGACATCAACTGCATTATTATTAGAGTCAACCAATAGAGGAGTGGCTGTATTAGCGTTCGTTCCACTATATTTAGTACGTATATTGAGAATATTCCTTGGGAGATATCCTACATCAAGACGCATGCCTCCATCGATTTCAGCACGACTGAGTCCTCCTAAATGATTATTATCAGCAGGAGCAGTGCCTCCCCCGTCAGATGCTGCTGAAGTAATACACCCAGCATATAATCCCCAATCTGTCAATCTCTCTACTTCGAAAAGGGTATCTAATGGCATCACTTTTGTTTTATCATTCAGTGTCTTGACACGAATAGCAGTTTTTGCACCATCGCCCATGATGTCTTTGAACTTCTTACGATTACTTGCATACATTTCACTACAATCGAAAGACTGTGCTTTACCACCCGGAGTGATACTCATAGCAAATTCTACAGCGGCAGCAATGACTTCATCAGTGAGGATAGTGGTTTGATTGAGAGCAGGGCTGAGAAGCACTGGTGAAATACTATCTCCTCTACTTGTCGGCCCTTTCTTAGATGCGGCATCGAAGATAGTTGAAAGAGTCCCACCAGTTATACCATGAAATTCATGTGTACCACTTGCTCGATTATGAGTTCTTCCAGTATAATGTAGAACGTGAGTACTACTGGTACCCGAACCGCTATCAGATGGGCTAATGAGAAGAGTACCACTATCTGGGAAACCTAACCACCCTAATGCATCCAGACTACTGGATGTAGGTACATCATTCCAGAGATTACTTATTGTGAGTACATCACTGGAAGATACAGAGACAGATACTGCGTATGCATTTTCTTCAGCACGCACACCTCTCCATAAGTTCCCTTTCCATGATGGTGCGTCTATCTCATTAGCATAGGGCCCGATAGGATAGGCGCTCCCTCTCATATGTTTACCGAGAGTAAAACCACCTTGCGCTATATCACGGTCATCGAAGAAAATGATAATCTCATTTTCTAAACTGGGTGGTAAAATAGTTCTATCATTAGAGAATGATTCTCCTTCCTGACGATAAATAAGTCGAATGGTGTGACTTTTTCCATTATGGTCCACGAAACGTATTCCATATAATGAAGAGTCGCCTATTGCTGTTGTTTTCACATCATCACTGGGCACATAAGCAGAATACTCGGTAGGCCCGGCCACTGAATATATTTTAGCGAAACGCCCCTCGTTATTTTCAGGACCGAATCCCCATTTACCAGCATCAGGGGCCCAACCGGGGATGCCTGCTGCTACAATACCACCAAAATTCATTCTTGCTGATGCTCTGGTCCCTATTCTGAGCCCTTCAACAGCAACATCAGATATCCCTTGTTTCTCATATGATTCATCATTAACAGTGTTCGAAGAGCGCCCTGTTGATATTTCACTTAGCGCATCTGTTACACCACTATTATTAGAACTACTATTTACCCCAGAATCGTAACCCACATGTGTGTTACTGAGAAAACCATCTATTTCCTCATCAGGTGGTACTAACTCATGTAAACTTGTGATAGGGGCAAAAGGACGCCCGTCTTTATTGATAGGCATAGGAGCAGGGTGCATATTTTCACCCATTGACTCATTCGGTAAACACCAGAAGTTGCGGAATCTCCCACCATGACCAATAAGGAATTGTGGGCGATATAGGCTTTGACCCTTGCTATTATCTAACCAAGCACAGAAATTACGACCCGAGGCTCCCGGTATTGTACTGTGTATAATTACACTGAATCCTTCATTCCCATCACTGTCTGTCACCACTCTCCCTAAATGGGCGCGGAGATAGCCCATGTGGGTACCTCGGTCAAATGATGTGAAAGCAGTATCATCCCAGAATGGCGCAGGGTCATGTGTACTACCAGTGACTGAAAAGTCAGCATGATGGTGAGAAGAAGTAGGGTCTATTGGTTGTGAAGTATCAGACCCTAATGCTGTATTATTACCTCTTTGTGTAATACCGAATCTTTCTCCTTCACCCGGGTATTGGTCAGAGGGCCTCCTTAAATTACTCCTACCATTAGGCGCACCTGCCTGATTAATGAGACGCACAACTTCTCTGGCCGCGGCTTCTATATCTGTGACTCCTTCTACCACTCCTACTTCACCAAGGTCGATAGGGAGGCGGCGAACGAAATCAAGTTCTGTCCATTGGGGAAGACTGTTCAATCTGGCTTCAGTACCTGTAGCAACGCTTGCAGAGTGAGCACTCAAATCCAGAGTATTTGTTCTCTTACCTTTCAAACATAGGAATGCAGGAATGGCACGTGTACCATCAGGGGTATCAAAGAATGTCGATGCGAAACGATAACGAGTAGCACCACTGCTCTGTATAAGTGAAGATTCTGCACTGAGAAGGAAATCACCATGTTTTGTTATAGCACTCGGTATAGAACAAACGCTATCTTCATTCCTTTCAGATATCCCTTCATGCGGAGTCTTGAAAAGAACAGCATCAGGTAAATTTGAGGCTACCGTTATTTCTGATAACCCTCCAGCACTGGCTTGAGGAGTAAGTTCGAGTACATTATCACCACTTCCTCTATCGTCTGAAGAGAGCCTTACTGTAATCTTCCCACTATGGCCATTTGCGTGTTCTATGGCCTCTTTCAAAGCCAATGCTTTTGCATCAGCAGTTGTACTTGTAACATCGAATTCTAACGATGACGCGCTACTTGAAGCCTTAGCAGTATATGTTTTTGATGTACCATCAGGTGAGACAAGAACTACTGTTTTATCTACTGTACCATCAGCATCTGCGAAAGAAATAGTCACAGCGCTTTTACCATAATCTACGTGCGCATTATTACCTCTATATCTCACATCTTGACTTGATGAGGGGTGACCAACAGTGCTATCAGAATCGATTAAGAACCATGATTTATGAGCATATGCCCCCTCAATGAATCTTGAACGATTCCCATCGACTTTACCATCTATGATAGCGCTTTGCACGACCCCACTGATATTAGTACCAGCACCACTATTATGAGTAGTAGAGGCCGTAGCCCCATAACTACCAGTACTTGTCTTTATCTGACTTTTGAACCCAGAAGCCACATCCAATCCGCTGACTTGAGGAGTCATTGTACTGGATTGTACTTGCATATACAAATCATGGAATGCTATGAATTCACGGTCATGGACAACATCATACAGGAGTACACGGGCATGCCCCTCTGTACTAAGATAAGGGTCAATAAAAGCAACAACAGGAGCACTTGTTGAATATCCCATTTCCTCCCAATTGACAGCAATGGTTTTATTCACATGTTGAGCAAAATTTTTCGCTGTCTCTGTGCAAGTATCTCCAATAAGAAAATTCTCTAAGGGGATGCTATCGCGTGGTTGATACCCAACTTCTCCTCTTCCACCATTGAAGCCATTCCATACTAAGAATTCATTAAGTACTCCACGACTCTTACAGAATAGGCCTTCAACAGCATGGGGATTAGTGTAATGCATATTCATCCAAACAGTGTCTCCGTAACGAAGCCCCCCGGGGGAATATCCATTACCCCATGTTTGATTGACAGTTGAATCCTCTATGTAATATTCAAAAGTAGAGGCAGAGCCTTTCGTCAATGCTTTGAGTGTAAGTTTTCCTAATACTGAAGTGATAGCAGTGCTTCCACTCAACCCAGTATATGGAACGACGGTGATTCTATCAAGATTGGTGGAAGATACATAAGTGACAGCATAAGATTCCCCATTTTCATGTATCGCTTCGTAAATATGACCAGAAGGTATCGCAGCAAGAGGCATATCGCCTTCAAATCGATATATATTACTCCCAAGATGTTCTAATAATGTGAGTACTGCCCCTCCTGATTCTATTCTACCACAATGTGGGTTTTCTTTTGGCCCAGCCTTGAATTCAACAGCGCTGACATATTGTCTGAGCCCATAATCGATATTCCCGCCTTGGGTTTGTATATTCGCGCGGTCATAATAAAAAGGCCGACGGAACTCTCTATTTGCTGATAGAGCGAAATCATCATCACGTATTGGGGGAGGTATATTATCAGGGAAGGAAGAAGAGAAGTAGAGAACCTCACCAGTATCAAGCCCTTGTAAGAAATCTGCACTCGTTTTACCTTGCGGGAATTCTATCCACCCATTTGTTCTATCCACTTCGTGAATTAGTGCCCATTCACCATTACCTCGGAAGACTCTCCTCATCCTCACATCGTGTTCACCATATCGCACAAGTCCTTTCACCCAAGCAGAATCAGGTATTCTGTCCATATTATCTATGTAAAGTCGATACTGAGCGATATCTACACGCGTTACCCTCATCCCGTGTCTATCATCATTATCTACCCACCTTCTATGATAAGAGCCCATTACTTCTCGGTCTGCTGGGGGTAAATCGCTACATCTTCTCCCTACAGGATTAGGTGCCCAAGTATGAGCAGTGAGAGTAGCATCAAGATGAATTTTCATACTATTATCAGGACCGGGGAAAATACCAGCATCTCTATTTTCAAAGAACTGGTCAGGGAAGAGTGGTATTTCCACCAATGCTCTGGTAGATGCGTATTGCGTTCCTAACTGGTAATCGTGAGTGACACTTCCTATTGATTGGAAGAGTCGGTCATTGATAGTGGTGCCATCATTACATACTGAAGCCTCATTGAATAATGGGTCAAGGGATATCAATTCACCTTTACTTATCTCATTATCTGAAACAGCAACCCAGTCAGAAAATCTGTCTTCTTCGGACCCATCAGCATTGATGAATACCCCAGTACCGAGTGCACCAGTGGTGCCATATAGTTCAAAACCATCACTCGTGACTTTATGATATTCAGCATTCGCCCCGCTCTCTAAGTATATTCTACCTCGTGGTGGGAAACAATAACTCCCCCAAGATGCTAAAGCCGATGACTCATTATTTAATGGGACTATATCAATTTCACAAGGTGCCACACCACTATTCACGTTGCTGATTTTAACAACGCAATCTCTACGAGTAGACCATCCTAAACGAGATATAGGGCTGGGGTCCCATGTAGGTTTAGTATTGACTGCTCCTTGCCCCGGCCCACCTAATGTTACAGTAACCACTGGACCATCGCTTTTCAACTCTTTAATTAGGTGAGAATCAGGGGAACCATCTCCGGTGAATTGTGCTTCTACTGAAGCCACATCTTCCATCAACCCTCTCGCTTTGAGAATAACAAATCTACCAACATCGCTTTGTGTTACTTTGATGTTTGATACTTTACCTCTACATTGAAGATATTCTAAACTCATGAAAGAAGGGTCCGAATGGTCTTCTGATTTACTTACAACTTTAGACAATTGCATTGTTCTATTGCGCTTACTTGGTTGAAGGATGAAAAGATATTCGTTACCTTGTTTCACATTATCAATAATGTCGAATACTTCAAATGCGTTTGTGGACTGAGCCACACTTCCCCTATTACCACTCGCAGGCGCTCTCCTGAAGAACTTATCAGTTGTTTCTGGCGGGTTACTCTTACCTTTAACAGGAGCCTGAAAAACAGCGTGGTGGTACACAGAAGGATGAGTAGGCTCTTCTATACTTAATTCAACACCGATTGGTCCAGATTGGGGGACATCGGTGGCAGATTGAGGAGTATAATTACTGGGTAATCTACTTGTGTCCAATTCTATTTCATATTGTTTACCACCAGTATTATCACCCACCATTCTATGAGATGTTAATACTTCACTCGCATTCCCCACTTCTTTCTCATCGAATATCACTATACCACCGGGGGCATGTAATGTCCTACCACTGGATATAGTAGAAGAGATAGTACTCGCTACTCTCTTTGCATTGATGAGGCAGCCACCAGCAGGTACAGTCTTCTCTACAATAAGACAAGGGCCTGATGTGCCCATTGTGTCGCCAGTAAGGTCAACGGCGTTATAATGAACTTCTACATAAGGGAAGTCTGAATCACCTGTTTCTAACATAGCCACACGTGACTCAGTTTCAGGAGTGAGATGAAGATTGTAAATGTCATCAGTATTACTGATATTATCTACACCGTGTCCTTTCAATAAGAAGGGGCGGATATCAAAACCGCTCCCACCAATAGCGATGATAGAATCTCTATCGGGGTCTAAAGAAGTCAGACCATTTCTTATCACTGCAGTTGCACTACTCGATGTTACTGTGGACGCACAATTACCTGTGAAGGCGCGCCGGAATAATGACACTTGAGCATTAATAGGGACTTGCTCTTTGATTCCTGAACTTTGACCATCGAATTGCACAATGATATCGTCAGCGAGCCCGTCCATGGTTCGTGTGACTTCCTCTTCTGTAGGTGTAGGGAAGAATTTCAGATATGGGTGGCCAGTGATATGAGTGTAAAGATGTCTCCCAGTGTGCCCACTCTGATAACGGTCATCTACTGACCAATTAGCGCTGGATACTGTATATGGATTATTACTATTGTTCACACTGATTCTACGAGAGAAAATGAAACCATGATTCCCATTTCTACTCTCATCTATGACCATACCCCCTGTTCTATCAATGGCTTGGGAGCCAAGACCGGGTGGCTGTAGTGGCTTACCTGTCCCACTATCAATTAGGAGGTCTGATTTAATGAGAACCATTGTACTATCATTCGCAAGATTATTTGTGGCATCGAAAGCGGTTCTACCATGTAATATACCACGCGCACCTGTGTCTGTAGTAGTGTCAAAATCAAGATGTACACTATTCACAGTTACTGTACCCGCATCACTCAGAGATAGAAGGCGGACACGCTCAGGTGGTTTATTATTCGGCTCAGCAGTATTGATATCTGTGCTTGTGGGGTTGATGAGTAAGTTATGAGTTGTGTGTGCAATACTGATAGTTTGGGCACCCCCACTATGCACTGTGTTCAAAACTTGATAATTACCAAGTGAAGGCACAGTGTATGTACCACTGAATGTGTCACTCTTCCCAGAAATTGCCTGATAAAGAGTCTGTACTTGTGTGGTATCTAAAGTGAGAGTTGTCGCATCGGCACTGGCGTTAGACTTGATATGGAATATATTAGAGTCGACTTCCACAGGTTCCTCAAACCGCCATAGTCCGAGAGTATCTTCACCGCGCGTAACAGGTTGTGGGCGAATACCACTTTCGTTGAAACCGCGACGCCAATGTACACTCTCGATTGTGCCGCGGAATTGTCCTCCACGCCCACCAATATAGAAATCATGGCTATTGTTCTTAGCACGAGAGCCTTTAGTGACCTCTTCTGATGCTACAAGGTCCCCATTGACATAAAGAAGGACGTATTCTCCTGAAAAAATACCTACTACGTGGAGTAATTCTCGTGTATTCTTAGATAAATCGTTATCTGACGTAATGAATGAACCTGAATGTGTAGGATAAAGAATACCAGTATTACCTTCTGCTGTTTTACAAGTGACGCTCTTCTTACCACCGCCTTCGTTTCTGATATGTACAGTGAAAGATGCAGGCCCCGGGGCATGTACTTGACCCACACGGAGTTCGAAAAGGTCGTCTTTTACCGCCACCACTCCCCCACAATCTGGGGTTATCCATGCCTCAACTGTGAAAGATTCCAGAACAAAACCGGTAGCATTATCTGGTTCACGATGTCCATCTCCCGGGCCTATGATAGATTGTGAAGAGCGTTGCCCTCCCGGTATTTTTAGGCCAGTGTATGCAAAATTATTCTGTGGGCAGATAACACTATCATTTACACCGTTGAAAAACAGCGCATGACTGGTCTTACCTACAAGTGTCATATCATACCCCAGCAATCAAGTCAATCGGCGCGAAATCAATAGTAGCATCATAAGTCGTATTCCCAGCATCATAAGCGAGAGTGAGACCAACTACGGTACCACGAATACCAGTCATAGGGTCTTTCACATCAAATTTGATGCCTGTAGCATTAGAATTACCTTCACTACCTTGTTGAGTACTTCCAGTCATCCCTGTCACGATGAGATGATTACGAGTAGCATAGCCCTGTTGCGGGTCACCGGTAGCGCCCAATGTAGCCTGTATTAATGAATTATAGGGGATTTGGATACCTATGATGTAATCATCTGTACCTGTATTGAGTGCTTTTATGTTCGTGACTTTCTCAAGACTGAAACCACCTACTTGGAATACTTCACCTACAGCACCCATCACATTGCTATTTGCTACATTTGCGATGAGGTCTTGCGCTTTATCACCTGCAGATTTACATGTGTGAGTCTGGCCTCCACTGAAATCATCATGTTTGAAGGGGGACACACCGGCCTCATTATCATCTGTCCAGACTTTAATATCTGTATTGCCAGATATCCCCTTATCTTTCTGAGTGAGAGTGATGAGAGTGCTTGAGCCACCTGTCAGTTGAGTCAAGGCCCCGGTACCTTGAGTGATTGTGAATGCACCACTGAAAGTGTTGTTCGGAGTACCATTCGAAATCTGTGAGCCGAATGTACCACTATGACTTGTCATTGCAGCATAGACACGGCCCGCTAACTCTTGACCGGTTGTAATTCCGCTTATACCTACTGTGAGAATCATACCACTTACTGAGTGACTGGATGTAGTATTATCGAACTTCACGGTTATGACAGTGGTTGTTGTATTATCAACAAGATATTTTGTTCGGATACTGAATGTTTTATCGTTAAGGTCTGAGACAGTTACACCTCCAGACACATCACCCACCATATAGGTAAATTCGGGCTCATCTTCAGTCTCACTCATAGCCGCACCTTTAGAACCAAAATCTAAAGTTGCTGAAGCGGCTACACCATCAGTATCTGAGCCTGTGCAATCATCATCTCTCAATATAGCGTTGAGTCGAATACTGGCAGTTACGAGATTCATATCTGCCGCTACACGCTCACCCGTTGCAGGGACTGGTATAGAAGCAACTCCTCTCTTGAAATCCATTGTGAAATCAGTAGCATCGATATTGATGATGTTACCAACACGTGTAATTAAACGAATGCCGGTCGCCATCAGAATCTACCTCTTGTTGGGGCTCCACCATTACGCCTCATTTCTTGAGCAATGAGGTCACTGATTTCACGTGCAAGTGCGCGCTTATCTGAACGGTCTGTGACACCACTCACATCTATATTTACATTGATGGTAGTACCCAGTCCTCCCATCTCTTTCATACGATTCAATGGTATGACTGCTTCTGGGCCTGCCTCTCCAATAAGGGCGCGCGTAGGTGTTTTAACAATTCCACCTTTAGCCAGAGCAATTTCTGGAACTATTGGTAATTTGAACTCTTTACCACCCACTAATGGTACCCACTCTGGTATCTCGAAACTCATGAATTCTGCGAACGCATTATATTTCCTAACAACCCAATTGAAAGTATCTACGAAAACACCTACTACTGCATCTTTGATATTTTTACCCCATCTCCTGAATCTGTCTGGGATTGAGCCTGCTCCTCTCACGACATCATTCCAGAAACTGGTGAACATAGTAACAACGCCAGCAATAAGCCCGCCTACAATACCACTTATCACGGCGATTACAACAGTGATAGGTAACAATATGACTCCGATAAGATTACCAATGAATGTTGCCACTCCAACCACTAAGCGAACACCCCACTTAACAATAAAATCGAACAATCCCATGAAGAATGCGACTATCTCGACTCTGAAACGGACTACTAAGGCTAAAATGAAAACAACTACTGCGACAATAGCAGCAATCGGCGCAGAAACACCGAGAATTATAGCACCGATAAAAATCAGGAATGCCCCTAATGCTATCATCAATATCGATTTCCACCACGTCACTGCTCTACTCATACCTGCAACGACTAATGCTATACCTCCTATAATAGAGCCTACACCAACTACGAAGACAGCAATTGTTGCACCAATACCAGTGACTGCTCCTCCTACCAGCGCTGTACCTACAGCACCTAAATTCAAAAGTGTCACAGTGAGAACTACGAAAGCAGAAATAGCGATAGTCACTGCTGTTTTCATCCCCACTCCTGCATCTCTTAACGTGTGAAAAACACCAAGCGCAATTATTGCCCCTGCTGCTACTGCGGCTATAGTAGAGCCAAGTATCAAGAAAAGAGGGGCGGCGATAATAACAGCGGCAATTATAACATCTAAGAATGTACCTTCCCCTTCACCAGTAAGTGCGAAAACAAGACCTTCTACAGCACTATGTAAAATGCCCATATTTTCAGTGGCTGATAATAATGGAGTGTTAGCACCATCCATAGCCGTGACAAATAATCCTATACCAATTGCCGCTACAATAAGGAATCCGAATAAACCACCGACTGCTGTGGCCAATCGAGTCACTCTCATACCTACTCTATTCACTATCTTTGATTGGTCCCCAAACACTGCATTAGCACCTGCAGTGACATCGGTCATAGCGCGCTGAATTCTCGTACCTTGCATCATTTTAACGAAAAAGCCGCTATAGGCAGGCATAGAATTCAGGAGAGTCTTCTTACCTTCTTCTGTTTGCATTTCATATTCTACCATCCCCTTATTGAGATTCTTCACAGTATTGTGAGTTTTCATCAATGCCCCTACGAATCCTGTGCTCATCATATTACGAAATTTATTCTTCTGTTTCTGAAGTAAGCCTGTCTGATTTCTCCACTTCTCTGTACCACTGGTGAGAATAACCTGCTCCTTGGTTAGTTTACCTATTGCCTCAGCCATACTCTGAAGTTGTGCTTCCAACTCCCCCATCTGCTTTGTACTTTCAGCAGCGTCAGCCATTCTTACCACCCTTCACTATGCGGCATGGGTCCCCCCACGTCTGTTCCCGCTACGCGCGCTCCACTCTTAGCACCATCGACCGCTTTGTCCATTTCTTCTGCCTCTATCTTTTTGGCAGCCACGGCCCAAGAGAACATCTGTCCAAATTCATCCATGGACAGGGAGTCGATATCGCGGAGACTGAGACTGTAATGCTTCATCACCATATATACCCCCGCGTCTACTACGAGGGTAACATCATCTTGGTGTTTACCTCGCATGAATTCAGTTATTCGCTCGATGTCTCCTCCCCACCCACTAAAGGGCCTGACATCAGGTCCTGTGGTTGAGGTAACAATGCAGATATCTTTTGTAGAATCTCAGGTTGAAGGTTGAGCATCTGTGCTTTACCCATCTCTGGCTCAGTACGCTCAATACATGTTGTGAACATATGTTTCCAATATCCCTCAAGGTCGATTCCTACTTCACCACTTGTGGCGTTAATATTCACGACTTCTTTGATAGCACGTTGTGTCTGGAGAAAAGTGATTGGTTTGACCCACACTCTGATGCATTCATCACCTACCGGTATCTCATGCATTTCTGCGGCGGTACCAACTAATAGGCTATTCACATTACTGACTAATTTCTTCTGTTCCGTTTTCTCCCGACTCACTTACTTCACCCTCTGGTGTATCATCACTGCTTAACGCTGCCTCTTCCGAGGGGGCGTCCTCAGACGTGTCTGCTGCCTCTTCCGAGGGGGCTTCTTCATCTTTCAGGCGGGCAATGAGTTCCGCCTTAGTACCACTGACTGGTAATTCTCGGGCACGGCAAAGTGCTCGCAGTTCATCAACAGTCATGGATTCGTATTCTGGTTCATTCTCTTCAGTCTCAGTAGATTCTTCTGAAACAATCTCTTCAGGGAAAGGGTTCCCATCAATCGCTGCCGCTTCAGGGTCGAAAACCTCCTCTTCGGCAACTACTGGCTCTTCCTCCATTTCCTCTTCTTGTAAAATATCTGATGGGCGACGAGGCGAGCCCGGGTGTAAACTAAATCTCCTACTCATTTGAATCACCACGCACACCTACTCTCCTCTGCCCTCTTGTAGGGGGAGGTGGTCTTTGGCTTTTCACTCCCACTGTTCTCTGAGGAGGTTGCTCTTCATCAGAACCCTCTATCATGCTTTCGAATTGTTGCCTCAAGCGTGCTTGCGGGTCCTCCTGAGCAAAGCGTTCCTTAGCCTCACGTTCTTTCTTCTTTCTTTGTTGGACCTGTACTTTCCTCTCTGCTCTCGCGCGTTGCTCCTCTTGAACTTCATGAGGCCTGATGTGTTTCTGATGTAGATAATGCTCTATGCCCCCGGGATGGATACCTTCCTCATGGAGTCGCCCCAAGATGTTTTTATCACCGGGACCTGTCATATCGGAATAATCTGGGGCATACCCAAGTTCCATTATCTCACTATGCAAGTTTTTCATTTGGTCACGAATCTCTTGGGATGATGGAGCGCCTCCCATCTCATTTTTAATACTCTGAATATAATCTTCTATGATTGGCTTTGCGCGTTCAGCCTCTGGCGTGAAAAGTTGCCGATGGTCAGCACTGGGCGGGTCTGAACTTCCTTGAAAGGCCGGATGTTCACTCCATAGTTTATCCATCCCTTGCCTAATC
>TARA_R100001594_G_scaffold102334_1_pt1 | contig 25134 bp, 14 predicted proteins | sample TARA_R100001594 | Tara Oceans TARA_R100001594 (sample SAMEA2622752) | marine metagenome | biome: marine biome (ENVO:00000447); feature: marine epipelagic mixed layer (ENVO:xxxxxxxxx); material: "saline water (ENVO:00002010), including plankton (ENVO:xxxxxxxx)" | depth 150 m | reverse complement strand
AGCATTTTTTCCATTTAAAGCTTTAGCTAATTCATGTTCATTAATTCTAATTAACTTATCTGCTTTAGGACTTTTATATACCATCATATTAGTACCATCTTTAAAATTAAAAAATTCTAAAAAGTGAGGACTTACATTTGCAGTTTGCCTAAGAACACTGTTAGATACAATTTCAGAAGCTTTTGTATGATTTTTATTTTTTAAAGCTTCTATAACTGCAGATTTAGCAACTTCACTAAGATTTGCTGTACTAGCCATACTAACTCTTGCTATATTTTGAGGATTATCTTTAGGACGTATTATAATTCCTATTTGTCCTGGGTCTATATTAGCATCATTTCTATCACTACTATATAGGTCATTTTGTATTTGATCTAAATCTCCTTGATTTTTAGCCTCATTAACTTCTCCTAAACTCCAATATGCATTAGATATACCATCTTCTGTCACAAATTCACTAAATACTAATAATACTTGATCTTTACCCATTGTTTGTTCAGGATTAAAAAAGAAACTCTCTCCACCTTCAGTTTGAGTATGGTTGAAATTACTTGTTATTACAGTATCTATATTACTAAATACTCTTTCTCCTGCTAACAATTTGTCTACTAATACTTTTCTATCTTCTGAATTACTCTTTTCTAATTTACCTATTTTAGTACCATCTATACTTATATATATAGGGGCTTCATTCCAATTATTCTCATCTACATTTTTATAATTATTTGTAAACCAGTCATTCAATATTAATTCAAATTCAACTTCTTTCATGGATAAATTAGGATCTAATAAAGCTGCTTTATTAATATCAATAGGTTCTCCATTAAACATATCTGGATCATAAGAAATAGGTGTTCCTTCTGAAGTTACTGGTATTTTATAATTTTTACCGATTGTTTTTGTATCAATTGCCATACCCATAGATAAATTAGTAAGAACTGATCTTTCAGGTCTTACTTCATATACATCACTAAAGAAATCATTTTCTAAAGCTTCTAATAATATAGCTATTTCTTTAAATTCATTTACATCATATTTATTTAATTTAGAACTAGTTCCTTTATGAGATTGCTTTATAAACCACCCATCTTTAGCCCATCCTGGTATTGGAACCCATGTATTTTCACTTACTGATTTATACATAAAAAACGATTCTCCTGTTTCTGGTATATTTATTGATACTACTCTTCTTCCATCTATAATAGCTTTAATGTCTCCAAATTTCCATTTAAATATTTTATTATCTAAATCAGAACCTATTCTCTTAAGTCTCGATATTTCTTTCCCAATATTTACAGTATCATTAACATTTTTTACATTATCAAAAATCCAAGGACTTAATATAGAAACGTTAGTAGCATTTTTATCTACAGCTACTTTAGGTGTTTGATCAACTTGAGATTTTGTACCCTCATCAATTAAGTTTTGAACAAATTCCTCAGCACTTATTGTAGGAGTAGCAATTTCTTTTATATCTAATTTACCCCACTCAAAATTAGCTATTTCTGGAGTAATCTCGCCTACTGTACGACCATCTTCTTTTTTCATCATTAAACTATCCATTATAGCTTGTAAATTACCTTGTACATCTTCTAATGTATGAGTAGTATTCTCATCAAACACCATAGATGCTGATATACCTCCTTTTCTACTAGACTTATATCTATTTATACTATGGTCTACTATTGTAAATACTTTCTTACCATTTTGAATTGATTCCTCAAATGTTCTAAGACCAAGTTTTTTAAGTTCTGCATTTGGAGTTCCTGGTTTTGGAAATCTAAGATCTCTTATCTTAATACCTGGTACATTAAATTTATATTTTTGCATATCCCAACCTCCTAACATATCACCTGTTACATGAACTTCATATTCAGATTTTTTAATTTGTGTTTGATCTTGAGCTGGAGATATTGTAGCTGCATCTTCAATGATACCCATCTTACGTTTAATATATTCTTTTATTTGAGAAACTTCACCTATAGGCGCAAATCCAAGAATACTTCCTTCTTGTCCTGGTTTAATAAACTTATAATTTAAATTATTCCATATATCTTCAATCTTTAAACCTGGTTTACCTTTTTTAACCATTAATTTATGCATAGTAACTTGTCTATCAATAAAGTCTAACATGTCTTTAAAAGTTTCAAAAGCTTTTTCAGGAGTTAATTTTGAAACATCATAATCTGGATACTTTCTTTTATGATCATCAATTGATGAATTTAAATAATTAATTAATTCACCTCGTGGACCAAAAACTTCTTTTACTTTTGCTCTTGCTGCATCAGAAAAACTTCCTTCTAGATATGCAGTTCCTAAACCATCTGTATCTCTTCTTACAAATGGACGTGCACCTTTACCTTCTAAAGCTTCTAGATCAGATGCTGTTTCTTTATCCATTTGTTCAACTTCAGATTGGCTCATTACTACAAATCCACCTCGTTGTCCTGGACCTGCTTCTGGAGTATTATTACTTATTTCAACTTTACCTTTATCTAAAGTTAAAGTTCTTCTAGTTTCTTGTTCTGAATTAGTAAAATTCTCTTGCTCTTCAACAGTATTTATAGGTTCAAAGGCTGGAGATACTCTACCACCATTTTGTTCTATTATAGTTTTAAAATTATTTACATTACTTTCTAAACTTTGTAAATTTTCTGATGCTGCTTTAATAGCTTGATTAGTAGTTTTTCCTTTACCTAATTCAGTACCTGTTAATGAATCATATATAGTAACTGTATTATCTTTAGGATCTTTATATAAAAATGCTGTAACGTCTGGATCTGATGGTATTATAATACTAGTTGTATTTGGCATAAGTTTATACTCAATACCAAGATTTGACGGAATCATTATATAGTTATTATTATTAACTCTATCATAACCTAATTGATTAGCTATAGTAACTTGCGTTTCTTTAGTAACCTCTCTAACGTCTTGATTTTGTCCCTCAGTAACAGGTCCTTCAATTGATCTTGTACTTTCGGATGAAGTCTGTCTTGAAGATCTTGTAAGCTGCTTGTCTTTTTCATTTTGTATACGTTCTAATTTTTGTCGTTTATAATTAATTCTACGTTCTAAGTTCTTACGATTTTCTAATTCATTTTCTAAATCATTTTGAACTTTTTCGTTTTCTTCACTTGCTTGATCATATGAGTCTCTATCTTCTAAATTTGCATAACGTTCCATTGCCCGCTCAGTCTCAAGTATTTTATCTTCTAAATCTTTTATTTTTTCTTCAGATTTTGAAACTTCTTTTGAAAGAATACTAACATCATTTAAAGTCTTACTTTCTACATTAAGAATTTCTTCTGAAGAAGGAATTAAAGTTTCTTGTCTTTTTCTTAAAATATTTTTTCTATCTTTTATATTCTTCTTTAATTTATTTATATCAGATTTAATATCTTTAATATCTTTATTTTGACTAATTTCTTGTTTAGTTGCTCCATTATCTTGAATCAGACTAGTTTTTAAATTGTCATATAATTCTAGTACTTTATTTAAACTTTGCTCTAATGAATAAATTTCTGATCTTAATGAAGATGAATCTTTTTCACCATGTGGAATTGTAGTTGTAGTTTCATCTGCAACTTCTTGAGATGTTACAGTTTTTATATCTAATATATCTTGTCTTGATAACCCTTGTTCACTATCTACTTTATACTGTTCAGATTGTAATATAGCATAATATAAAGCTTCAAGCCTTGCTTTAGGACCGTTCATATGAACTGTATTTCCTTTTTCATCCATCAAAGTTATACTTTGAATATTTGCCTTCTCATCTAATTTAACAGCATCTATAGGATTTGTTTCTGTAATATAATAAGTAGCACCGTCAATTTGAAAAGTACGTGCATCTTCAGATATAGATTCTACACCTCCTACATTTTCTGGTTTAAATGCATCTTCAATATCTTGTCTTGGATCAGTACTTACATCTTCTTCAGTAATATTTTGATCTGGACCTTTCTTTAATTTCTCATCAATAGCTTGTTGTCTAATAGTGTCAATAGCCTGTCTAAGACCTTCTTTCTCAGACTCAGTAAGATCTGCTGTATCTATCTCTTTTAATTCTTTTAATTTAGCTTCTGCTGTAGCTATATTTTTTACTTTGTCATAATACTTTCTATATGCAGCTTTTTCATCTTTCCTTAATTCATTGTATCTTTCTTTTGCTGCTATTTGTACTTCTTCACTAGCTGTAGGATCTAAAGTCTTTCTTAATTCATCTGCTGTTTTTGCTTCTGACATCGCTTTAGTTGCAGATTCATCTACTCTTTTTTGTATAATTCCATCTTGAGCTTTTCTTAACTCTTCTTGAAATACTTTCTGAGCAAATCTATTTGAAGCTAATTTATTATATCTATCTATAGCTTCATTATTTTCAGCTAATAAATTTATATAATCTTTATTTAACTCTGCAATTCTATCTGCAGCTATAGGATCAGTTTGTCTAATTCTATCTTCAACGATTTGTAACTTTTTTATAGTATTTAAAAGTTGCTGTCTAGAATCATATCTATCAGGTTGTTTTACTTCAGAAATATCTTGTTCTTCTATTGTTTTATTTGGATCAATTTCTGCTCCTGGAGCGTAAATTCTATTACCTTGTTCATCTATTCCTACTACATCTCCAACAAGCGCATCTTGTTTATCTTTAAATGTTGGCTCTGTCCATTCTTTAGTACCTTTATGTTCTGGTTGCTGTTCATCTAAAACCTCAGACATACTTATATCTTTAGAATTTTCTCTAAAAATATCTAATTGAATACTTTCATTTGGATGTAAAGACTCTTCTATAGTGGCTTGTGTTTCTTTTTGTATATTAGCCATTCTTCTATTTCTATCTTTAATGTTAGCTCCAGTTAAAACTAATTCATTTCTAAGATTTGCTTGTCTATTATAAGCAGCATCTTCTGCTACTCTATCTGCTTCAGACATTAATAGTCTAGGTAACCCAGTAGTTTTAGTAGGTAATGGAAATCTTTCATGAACATTATCATACACTTTTTCAAAGTTTCTTATTTTTTCTACAATACCATCAATTACTTCATGTTGATTTTTTCCATTAGTTTGTTTTTCTAAAGAAATAGGCTCACCATGCTCATTTACTGCTAAGTATCCATATAACTTTTTAAACTCTGCTTCAGGTAATGTACTACTTTCTTGTAATTGTTCTATATAAGATTCTACTCCTCCACGTTCTATCATTTCTAATGTTTGAGCTGCAATTAATTCAAATCTTGCATCTTGATACCCTTTAATATCACCGTTTCGTAAACTCATCTCCATTCTAGCGGATGCAGCTGCAACAGTATTAGCATTTTGATATTGGGCTGCTGCATTAATCATAGTGCCTCCATTTAAAAGAGTAGCTAATTGTTCTGCTCTAGATTGTCTATTAGAGTACTCTTTCCCTACAATAGATCTACCTCCTCCCATAACTCCCCCAGTAATAAATCCAATTAATGCAGATTCAAGACCTTCTTGAGTTCCCATTTCATCAAAAGCATGTGCTAAAGCTTTAGATATATCTCCATATCCTCCATTGTGGTATTTGTCAGCATGATATTTACTTGAAAATGCAGATGATCCATATTGGAAAGATTCTTGAAAAGCTTCATTAAGTCCTTGTACAGCAAGCGGTTTAAGTCTTGCAAGAGTACTAGACATAAATCCTCTATTAGCTAATTTACTAATATATGCTTCACTAGCAGCATTCCATATAACATCTTTATTTATTTGACTAGCGGCTTTAAATCCAGAAACTGATCTACCAAACATTAATAAATTAGATCCCATTAAAATAGGTAATTGCATTACAAAATTTGTATTTCCTGCAGCATAAGATACTTTTTCAAATTCTTTAAGTTTATCTTGAGGTATACCATCAATATCCGCAATACTATTTTCTTTTAAATAATTTTCTACAAGCATATTATACGTAGATCTTTGAGTCTCTCTAGATTCTACAGATGCTTCTGCAAAAGACATCATTGCTCCAGCTTCTAAAACTTGTGTAGCTCTATATAATCTATTAGTTAAAGTTGCACCCTTACCTAATTCTTTAGCTAGTTTAGTTCCATTTATAACTGCTTTTGCACTATTATAAAAAGCAGTTCTTCCAATAGTAGCTGAAGCTATTGTTTTACCAGCTTTAGTTACTAATCCCCCTCCTCCAGTTAAATAAATACTTGCTATAGCTGCAGCTGTATAAGACATTCCACCTAATACATCATCAGCCCAGAAATGAGCTGTTCCCATTTTTTGCCAGGTAGTATAATCTTGTTCTGCTTCTGTAAGATATATAGGCATAGCCTCTTCTGCCCAATTATTCCATTTATCTACTGTTTTTCCTATTGCATTATCATAATAAGCTCCACCTGTAGCCAGTTCTCCTAAACCTGCAAAAAATCCTATTGTATTTTCTAAAATAGCTCCTCCAAAAGTAACTAATGATTTACCTACACCATTTAATATAGTTTCAGTTGTACTTTGATTTCTAGCTCTTATTTCTTCCCAATTAAAATGTCTTCCCATAGGAACATCATAATCCTTCCAATGTTCCATAGGTTTAGTATTATATCTAGTATAAGAATCTGTATGTATACCTTTAGAAAAGTCTCCAGGACGACCTCCTGTAGTAGGGTAAGTAGGAGCCCAATTTCCATAATTAACTCTACCTTTTGCATCTATTATACCTAAACCAAAACTTTCTCCGGTTAATGGATTTTTATCTAAAATTCCAGTTTCAGGATTAATAGTTTGACCTCCAAAAGGTAAGCCAGTTAATGGATTAACTGATATTTTAGGAGCTTCTAATTTTGTAGATTTATCTACCTTTTTAGACTCGTCATTAGGAGATGGTAGAAAATCACTTGATTTTTTTTCAGGCATATTATTCTTTTTTACTATTCTTCTGAAGCTTGTAATTCACCTCCGTAATTTGGATTCTGTGTCCAGAAATTATATCCTTGTTTTACAGCATCATTAATAATAGCAGATATTAATGGATCATCTGGAGCAACTTGTATTGTTCCTCCATCCGCTGATATGATAGTAACGATCTCACTATTATGTGCCCCATCTTTATTGAAATCCCACACTAACTTAGGACCATCTTCTTCTCCAGTTTTAGAGAATACAATAGTTGTTTGTGTAGCTGCACTTTGTCGAGCTGCATTAACTTCTAATTCAGCTCTATAATTTGGAGAATTAAAGTATTCTTCTAAACCTGTATTTTTAAGATTACTATATGGTAATATAACAGTAGTTGAAACATTTTCTTCATCTTTTCTTCCTTGTACTCTTAATTGTAAAGTAGGTTCTCCCATAAATGGAGTTGTATGAAACTTAACATCTGTAACTTTTAATTCTGACTCATCCCATCCCATATCCTCAATTAAACTATTAACATTTCCAGTTCCTTCTTGTTTTTGTCCATCATAATATATAAGAAAATGTTCTGGTAATGTTTTATTTACTAATGCATCATTAATAATTTTTGTATTCTTTTGAGACTCATCTGAATTCATACCAGGCATATTTTTAGAAGCTTGTCCCCCAACCATCATAGTAGAGTTATCTTCTAAATATTTATCAACTTCAGCATCAAAATTAATTAATTCTTTTTTAGCAGATTTAAACATATTATTTCTTAACTCTGTAATTGGAGCATTACCCCAAGCCATTGACCATACATTTTTACCAAGATTGTCATCCATATATCTTTGGAATCTATTCCATATATCATGACTTAGTTTTCTTATATTATTATTTTTATTATTTTGTGTACTATATAATACATCTATAATATTTAATAATCCTTCTTGATCTATATTATTCATATCTATTATAATATCATCTTTTATATTACCATTAATATCTTTACCTGTCATTGAGAATCTTCCATTTCCAAGATCTTTAAAGTTTTTATTATTGTATTTTGTACTTGATAAGTCTACTAATCTAGCAAATGCTACTTGAGCATTCTCCCAATTAATTTTTCCACCATATTGACCTCTATGCCCACTTTCACCTTCTGAATAGATTGAATCCATACCAAGTACTGCCTCCATACTTGTTAGTAGGTCTTGATAACTTATTCTTTGATTACCTGTACCCATCCCTAATTTTTCTGTATTTTTTAACCATTCTTCATAAGATACTTCCGACTTCTTACCAAACTTTTCATATGCTTCTTTAAGAATTTGCTCTCCTCTATGTTGTATAGATTTATGACTTCTAATTTTATCCTGTATAGTATTTAACATTTTAACATCTATATAGTCTGTTATAGGTTGATCACCAATCGTTATCTTATCAAAATTACCTGACATAATTTGTTCTTCAGTAATTACATCACCCTCATAACCATTATCTTTTAAAAGAAGATTAAATTTAGTTATTTGGTCTGCTCTCATGTCTTCTTGTAATTTAATATGAGCAGTTATTGATTTTTGTGTATTACCTCCTTCATACTGAATTTCTGTTAATGGAGTATCTTCATAATAATCTGCTTGATAATTATCTAATGCTCTTTTATAACCATCTAAATACAATTCATCATATTCTTGAATAGATGTAACCCATTTATTATGTCTAACATATTTAGTTAATGCTGCATTTCTTTCTCTTCCAACCTCTTCATCTACTAAACCTTGTTTAAAAGATGCTCTACGCATATTTATAAGTTCTTCTGTACTTTCAATTCCAGTACCATGTAATAATTTTTCTTGTTGATCTATAATAGCTTGATATGCTTCTGCTTCTTTAGTTTTTCCTTCATTTAATAATTCTTGAACTAAAGAATGTAATCCTTTACTGTCTGGATTATTTGGATCTCCATACAAATTAACACTAAGACGTCTTTGAAGTTCTTCATCTGTAATATCAAAACTACGTAAATCAGCTTTTTGTCTAAGATATGCTTTTACTTCAGGGGACGATATTACATCATTAAATATTCTTTCTACATCTCCTTGTGGAACTATTTCATATTTATTACCTACTCTCATTTTATACATAGCATTAGGACCTTGTCCCACTCTTTGTATATCACTACCTCCTTTATGAGCAGCATATCCTGTCATAGCATCATCCATAAGTTTACTTATATTTTGATCTTTAACAAAATTATAACCACTAAAATAACTAGACTCGTCTATAGTACCATCTTCATTTTTTTGTAATCCTTTATAATCATAAGAAGATAAAGCCATAGACCTTTTATATGTTTCTGCATCTATATCTCCCTTCTCATAAGCTTCATTAAGTTTTGTTTGATATGCTGCTACCGTTTCATAATTTTTTTTAATAGGACTATACTCACGTACAAAATCTCGACTATCTCTAGAAATTGCCATACCTAAAGTTTCATAATCTCCTCTTCTAGCTCTATCTCTAAGTTTATTATTAAATGTAGTAGATAGATCATCTAATAAATTTTGATCTCCTTCAAACTGTGCAGAAACCATTGAATCTACCGCTCCTGTTAAAGCGTCTTCTTGTTTAAATGCTGCTGCATATCGTTTTCTTAATTCTGTATTAACAGCTACAGAACCTGGATCTCTATAAACTGATGTATATGCTGGTAAATTAGTTCTTGCCATATTTTATGCTTCTTTAGTTTCTTTATTTTGTGATGTTATAAATTGATTAATCATATCATCAGTACATGGTATACCAGTATTACCACCACAAACTCCTGGTATTCCAGATTTTTTAATTTCTTTACTAGCGATATTTCTAAATATTTCTCTACCATAAATACCTTCAGATCCCATCATTTTAGCCATTCTTTCAGATGCTTTATAAGACATTAAATCTCCAGCTAGTCCTGCTAAATTAGCTCCTAATGTAGCTACTCCTTGATATTTTTGGAACTCTTCATCATCTTTAACTTTTTGTCTTGCTGCAGCATTAGCTAAATTTATCTGATCAAATCTAGACATTTCAGCAGCTTGTAACTGTGCATTAGTAGTAGCAGCTTGTTGAGCTCTAGTCATATTATTTAAAGCTACTTGATTCTTAAGAGCAGCTTCTTGATTAGCGATACTTATATTTGCTTTAGCTTCAGCACCGGCAATCATCATATCACCTTGTTGTTTTTTACTATATGCCATCATTTTATTAATTATATTAGCTGGACCTCCACCAGAAGTTTCTATAAATCTATTAATACCTCTCATTTCAGCAGCGTTAGCAGATCTTTCAGCATTATAGTTAACTCTATCTAATTTAGGTGCTCTAGCTAATCCTGCTACTATAGGAGAAGTAAATCCAGGAGTATACCCAGCTTGTTCAGCAGGAGGTTGCTTACGAAGTAAATTATATAAAGCTGGTCCTAATTGAGCTATTCCTGCAGCCGCAGCTATAGTAGGAACTTCCCTAGCTTCTGCTCTGTCCGATTTCTCTTTAAGTCTATCATATAATATTTTTTGATCTTCTGTTAATGGAGCATCTTCTTCTACGTCTTCTACCTTTGGTAATTTTCCTTCATATTTTGTAAGAGCTCCACTTTTTTCTGGATCAAATCCTTCTTGTAGATCATCCCAAGTAGTACTTAAATTTATAGGAACTTCTCCAAATTCTGGAATACCTTCTGCAGTAGCTATATTCCATCTAACTCTCCATTTTCCACTTCTACCTTTTTCAAATACATTTCCTTCAGGATCAGTATATAAACCTGAAGCAAGTCCCTCTTCTTCAGGTTTTTTATCTTTATTTAAATATTGTTGACCATATTTATCCCATGCTTTTTGAATATATGTATTATTATATGATCCTTTTTTATCTAAATCAATATCATCAGCATAATCAGGATATGTTTCATTAACCCATTGTCTAAAAGCATTACCTTCTTCTTTATTCGTAAAGGGCATTGCAATAACTTCATCTTCGGCATCTGCCACTTCTGTTGTTGTTTCATCTCCCCCCACTATTTCATCCGTTGCTGTTTCATCACCTGAGTCAACTCCTGTTTCATCAACTACTTGTGTTTCTGTACCAGTAGGTGCTGGTGGTATTACAATTTCTCCAGAGTCCACACCTGCTTTATAAGTTGAATAATGTTTATCATAAATATCTTGACTATTTTTTCCCCAACCATATCCTTTAGTATCATAACCTTGAGCATTAGCCCAATCTTGAAATGCTCTTTCTTCATGTTTTGTTTTAAATGGGCTTGTATATTTTACTCTTTTTTTATCATCTTCTTTAGGAGTAGAATCATCAAAACCGGATACTCTTGTATTTAAGTTATTATATACTTCATCAAAATTTCCAGCTTCTATATTTTTTACTTCATTCTTATGTAATACAATACCTCCTCCTTTAGCATCAGTACCTTCTACACCATCTTTAGAAAATATAATTGAGCTAATACCATCTTTACTCCATGCTGCATATTTTGGAACTCTATAATCAAATCCTGCATCAATCATTTGATTAAAGAAGTTAAGCTCGTTTTCAGTCATTATTCTGGAGACTTGTAACTTTTTATTCCAAGTTTGATTACGGCTTAATTTTAATAAAGGTAATTTACCTGTTATATAATCATTATATTTTACATTCAATTTTGCTGTCCAATCAGGTGTCGTTATTTCATTCCACTTAAAAGGATTCTTTTCGTCAGTGGTTATATATCTTGTAGGATTTCTTTTACCAGCTTCATCACGATAAGTTACTTTTTTATACCATTTACCGTTTTCATATTTTAATAGAAGAAAATCATTACCCCCCTTAATTATAAATTTATCTTCACTATGCCATTCACCCCCTTTTTTATATTTTACTTGTCCTCCTAATCTTGCTATTTGTATATCGTCAGGATTTCTTTTAGCTGCTTTTTCTTGCATTGCAGCTAAATAATTAATATCTTTTTGACTTCCTCCTTCCTTCAAAATATTTTTATGATGATCAGCAAATGATAGACCTCCCATTTTTAAAAATGAAGAAAAGAAATAATCTTTATTACCTCCTTTTTTCATAGTTACTTTACCCATAGTTTCATTATTTTCTACTTCAGTATATTTATCTAGTTTAATACCACCTTGCTCATGAGTATTACCTTTAAATTCTACTGCATCACTTCCTGGTATTGGAATCATAACTCCCCCTTCTAATTTCTTACCTCCTAATCTATATTTAATTTCACCTCCTAATGGAGAAAAATTTTCATTATTTGTAATATATTTTTTTATTTTTTTAAACATATGTATTTTTTTAAATAGTATAAGATCCGTATCTAGGCATTGCAAATCCTCCATGTCTAGCAACTAAATTATAACCAAGATCTTGTCCTGAAATAGATTTTTGTTTTATATTTCCTGCAGCTATATTAGCTACTTGAGATCCATAATTTTTAGCTAATAACTCATTATGATCTGCTATTGCTTTATTTCTTCCACCTTCAGCAATATTTTCTAAGTCCTGTTCTTGTTCTCTAGCTTTTTTAGTAAGTCTTCTCTTATTTAACCATCCATAAAGTCCTCCTAATCCAGCTCCTATTACAGTACCTGCAGGTCCTAAAAATGATCCTAAACTAGCTCCTGTTCCAGCAGCTCCAATAATAGATCCTGCATATTCTCCAAAATTAGTTTTAGTTGGATCTCTATCATCAGATAATGCGCCAATTCCCATCCCTGCTAAACTAGCAATAGTTCCTATCCCTGCTCCTGTTTTAGCAAATTTTCCTAAAGATGACCCTATCTGACTTAAACCAGCTTTAAATCCAGTACCAGGTACAGCAACATTAGCCATAGGAGTTGCTCCTGGAATAGTATGTAACCCACTACTTGTAACAACATTAGTTGTAGGAGTTATACCTGCTGGTACAGACATAGTTTGAGGTTTCATAGCTTGAAAACCTTGTCTAATACCTGCTCCTAAATCACCCCAAGCAGTTGCACGTGAAGCCTTTGCTGTTTCTGTTAATTCTGGATATAATAACTCTGATCCAAGCTCTACACCTTTTGTTACTGCTTGTTCTGTACCGGCTGCCGCCTGTCTTCTCATTGCATCATCTTCTAATATAGTTTGTTCAGTTAATGCTTGATTTTGTATATCTTGTTGAGTTAGATCTCTTTCTACTTGTTGCTGTACATTTAGTAAATTCTGCTGTTCTTCCAATAAAGCTTGTTCTCTTTGTACCTGTAAATTAGGATCACTTTCTTGTTCTACAATTGTAGATGTAGATCCTAAAGGTAATGAACCAATTTCCCCTCTAGCATACATATCTAATGCACGTTGACTAACTGATCCTTCATCCATTCCCCCTACTAAATATTTTTTTCTTTGTAAACCTTTTTTATATATATTATTTCTTGCCATTTTATCTGTATATTTTACGTACTCCTACAGAAGTAGAGTACAAATTTAATAAATTATTTCGAGAATTATCACAAATTAAACGAATTCCTATCCATTTATCCATAAATTTTCTTCGATTTTGCCATTCTTTAGTATTATTTATATAATTAGTATTTATAATTTCACTCATTCCATCAACTGTAAACATATTTTGTGTAGAAGAAGTTGTTATAGTTCCAGTATTAACTCCACCTATAATATTAGGATTTGCTAATGTTCCAGCCATATAATAACCTCCTGTATTTTCTGCTAAAGTTGCAAGATCTCTAAACTTATTTACTTTCCAATTATTACCTACTCTTCTAATATTTACTAAATATTCTAAATTAGATTCTCCAGATATTTGAAAAGTATTATATAAAAAGAATGAACTAAATCCATGTTCTAATACACTTATATTTTCAGTATTAAATGTTTCTAAAGTATAATTAAAATTAAATACTAATCCATCAGATTCTCTAAATTCATTATGAATAAACTCTAATTCAAACGGATAAACTATTCCATAAAAAGATCCTTTAGTAGCTGAGTTATGTTCCCAAATTGTTGCTATTTCTGTGGCAGTACCAATATTAGTAAAAGAATAAAAGTTTTTAGATGTATTAAAATATAAATATGGAGTATAGTCATGAAAACCACACCATAAACCAAATTCTGGATAATAAGAAATTGTCCAACTTTTAGCTGTAAAATAACTCGCATTGGTAAATTCTAAATTTTCCCATCCTGTATCTGTACCTATATAAATTTGAAATATTTGTTCTTCACAATTATATCTTATAGCTGTAGGTTGTTCTCCATAGTCAGCATAAAGATCTACAGCAGTTTGAAAAGAAGTAGGATTTACTAAACTATAATCTTTTTTTGTTAATAAAATTCTTTTAAATTTAGGATCATATACTGCGGTAAGTCCAATTCCTGATATAGGATTATCAAATAAAGTTGATGAACAAGCATCTAAATTATTTATAGATTCTAATTCAAATTGTAAATTATCTTTAAACCAATTTTCTAATCCTTGAACACTAATATCTTGTAATTTATCTGTCATCATAAATACTTTTCTAGAATTTTTATCTACAAAAAAGTATCCAGATCTTGTAGTTAAACAAGCCCATTGAGATTGAGTTCCTCCATAACCACCTTCAGATTGTAATATTTCATCTGGTTCTTGTGCAAATATATCTCCACTTCCTACAAAAGCTTCACTACCATCAGTCATTTTCATAGACTGTTTACCTTTAGTAGCATATAAAGTTTCTTCCATATGAAAATAAAGTAAATTATTAAAACTAGATAGTTTCCATAAATCACCTCTATTTTTAGGAATGTCTTTAAAATCATTTGCTAAAAATATTCTATAATTATCAATTAAACTAGTTGTATCACGTTTTGCACTTCTATGTGTTCTTGTAGGAAAATCAGTCTGTTCAGTTTCTCTTATAGGTAATGGAAATGCAGGTCTAATATCATTATCTACTGAAAAATTATTATCATATTTTAAATTATCCATAAATGTAAAATCTTTATCTCCTCCAGCTTTTAACATTTCTTTAGCTATTGATCCTGGAAAATAAAGATCTTCATGACTTTCTGTATGTCTAAAATTAATATTATCTGTACTTTCTACTATATGATAATGTATAGATGCTTGAGGTTCTGAGGACTCTTCAGTATTATTTGGTTTTAAAGTAGATCTAAATCCATATCTACAAATATATGTATCTCCTCCAAAAATAGCTCTATTTTGAACATCCTGTTCATATATTAAACTATTTGAATTTGCTTGTACAGTTGATGTTTTATAATCTGCATTACCAGAATTATAAGGTTTTGGATCTCCATTTTTTGAAAATACAAAATTTTGAAGATCATCTCCTAAAATTTCAAATCCTGTCCATACTAATTGTTGATTATCTATACGTTTATATACATCAGTTTTAAATGCATGTAAATTAGAAATCCATGATTGACTTCTTCTTACATTAATATCATTATATTCATCTACAGGATGTGTATCTACTAATGGAGAATTAGTTAATATAGCAGGATGATTTAAATGATATTCTCCATAACGTGACAATTGTGTTGTACTTGTACCACTACTTGCATTACCTCCTCTATAATTTATTAAATGCCCTGTATAAAGTTCATGACTATCTTGTAAAGAAAATATAATACTACTTTCACCAAACTCATTAAATATTTTTCCACCAAATCCTAAAGCTTCAGCATCTAAAATACTATCTCCTGGCATATAAGTTTTAGCTTTCTGACCTATTAATCTAGCTGCAGATCTTGCAGTATCGACTTTATTTACATCACTACTACCAGGAGTCATTGCATTACCTGCACTCATATAATAACAACCAACAAAAATAGCTCCAAGTATTTCTTTATTATAACAATTAAAATCAGTATCCCATCCCCAAAATTGCTCTATCTTTTTTAAAGGTTCACTATAAGCTCCTGCTCCATCATCTTCTATAATTTTAGAAACCATCTTTTTAGGTTGATTTATAGTAGGAGCATTCCAAGCAAAATTTATAGCTTTATATTGTGGTTTAATATGTGTTGCTCCTGCTAAACTTTTCTTAGTTCTTAATAAATGAAAATCATGAAATGCAAATGTTTTATATCCATATTTAGGAGCACCGGTACCATATGTACTTGTAAAGTATATATCATATTTAGGATAAGTTGCATAACCTCTTGTCCATGGATCTGCACTCCAAATATCTGATTTTAATGATTCTGCTACACTTAATATTTGATTTGCATCGGTATTACCAAAAGCTTCTTCACATAATCCCATATTTACTTGATTAGGATATAAAGGTAACATTGCACTTTGTCCTAAAATTCTTTTATTAGCATGACCTCTTTTAGCTCTATATATTCTAAAACCTTGAATTTTATTTGCTATACTTACAGGTATTTTAATATCTTCTAATTCAAATCCTAATACATTTATTTTTTGACTTAATTTAACATCTTTTAAATCATCTGATGTATAAAAATCTTCTCTAGTATCTACATCAAATTGTATATGATTTCTTCTTTGCCAATAATTTCCACTTAAATTTTCAAGTACACATACATCAGTGTCATTAATATTTTGTCTTCTTGCTCTTAAATATATTCTATCACCTATATCCATAGTTATCCAATTACTCCAAGATCCGGTTTGATTTATTGTTATTGTAGACCCATCATCACTACCTTGATTTATAAGTTCATCTTGCCCATTTATTACTTTTCTAGCATGAACTAAAACACCATCATCTAAACTACCACTTACATCATAATTAACTCTCCATTTTATACGAACTTTCATAGGTTGATCTGCTACAAAATATTTATTACTTTTCCATAAAGAATCTCCCATTTTTGGATTACCTGCTACAACATTTATACTAGCACTACTACCATTAAAACCATCTGGTTCAACAAATTTCATAGTACCCGCTCCAAAACTAAAAACTATTGTTTTCCATTCTCCTTGATCACCTGATAAACCTGCAGATGTAACTGGTAAATTAGAAGCAGTATTACCTGAAGCCATATCAAGAAAAACTGCAAATTCTTTACTAGGACTATTATAATAAGGATTAGTAGTATTAAGTGTACCAGGTTCACTTTGCCATGACTCCACTCCAAACTTTATTCCTTCAGAATCTGCTACTTCTGAAAAAGGTTCACCACTATCAAAACCATGTGATATAATAGATTGTCTTAATGAATTACCATTAGAAGGAAAATGATGATGTCTGACATTTGTACCTTGAAGAGTACCTATCTGTGTACCTCCTGAAGTATTATCCCAAATATCAAAATTATCTGTATTAGGATATAATTCTGTAGAATTTTCCCAATAATTCATATGTCTACAAGCACCAGAAAGTGTTGAATTAGCCCCTGAATTTTCATCACTAAAATCATAAAAATGATATTTTTTAATATAGTTAGGACTTAATTCTTTAATATCTTCCCAATATTCTTTTTTTCCACTTCCTCCTGTTGTTGGTAAATCTGCTTTATCTTTATTACTTATAGCATCTCTTCCTGGAATATGATATGCATAAGACATAGTACCATCATTCATTATAAATACAATATAGAATGCATAAACCTCATCTCTCATATATCCTTTATATTTATAAATATTAGGAATATATCTATAAGATTTAGTTTCATCTACATCTTGAATACTACCATCATACTTATCAACTGGAAATCCTCCAAATCCTGTCTCAATATTATCTAACGTTAAATATACTTCGTCAAAATTATTTATTAATTTAACTTTAGAATTTAATTTTATATTATTTGCATATTTTTGATAGCCTAAATCTGAAGAACCACTTAAATTACCTAAATATAAAATTCCATCTAACTGATTAATAGTTTTTGCAGTTTCATAAGAAACAGTATCTATTATAACATCATTTAATGAAGTAGGAGTAGCTCCTTCTAAACCACTAAATACTATATCCATTGTAGGAGCAGATAAATTAATTTTTAAGTCTTTTAATTGAAAAGCATCAATAGCTCCATCAGAAGTTTTTCTAATAACTACAGGTCTTATATATGTATAATCTACTTTTTCTAAATTTCCAACTGTCCATTTAATAGCTTTAGCTGTTTGACTTTTTTCTTTAGCTCCATCTTTTTTAGTAGTAGGTCTTATATGATCATATTCATCTGTTATAGATATAGGATTAGATACTGTTAAAAAATTTGTTGCTGTAAAAGAATCATCAACATATGCCAAACTTAAATAATAAGATCCTGTTAATAATCCTCCTCCTTCTATTATACAATTTTGATGAGAATCAGCAACTTCATCTAATATTATGTGTGGTACTGGACCAGAATTAGGAAATAGATTTAAAAAACTTAAATGATTTTTATGTGTATCTGCAGCCCAATCTATACCATAAAGACGAAACTGGAAAGTTGCAGTCCCTAAAAAACTTTCTTGTAAAGTAACATTAAAAGCTCTAGGAGGATTTAAATCATCAGTCCAATATATTATTAACTCTCCTTTAGAATTTATATTATATGTACCTTCAATAGGATGTGTAGTTTGAAAATTTAATCCTGGATATTCTGCTGTATATACTATATACCAATCATTAAATAATGTAGTATAAATACCTCTATTAAACATTCCAATTTCACTTCGTTTATCATTAACATCACTATGCCTACTAAATATAATTGTTCTGTCATCATCAACTTCTATAGCTCCTATAGCTCTATGATCAGGAGGTATTATACTACCAGTACCAGATGCAAAGTTACCACCTTCATTAGAAATAGATCCTTTCTTTTCATTAAGAATAGTATTTCTAGCATATCTCCAAGTTCCTTCTGGTTGGTCGATATGTGCAGTATCTTTAAATAATCCTTTTAAAAATTTCTTTTGTTTCATTAATTTCTATATAAATCTTCTCTTGTATTTAGTTGTTCAAAAGCTACATCATGTCTATTTACATTAGGAATGAGTCTAACCCATTGATTCATAAATGATTCATATCTATCTATATCTGGATAATTAGCTGCATTTCTTGCTTGAGTGCAATATTTTTGCCATTGTTGATCTGCAAAGTCATATTTAATTCCATTGACTTTAAACATAGGATTTGATAATAAAAGTTTTTTATATATATACCAAAACATTGCTTCTTTAAAACTTATATCATCTGGTACTAAAGGATAACAATCTTCATCAGTTGGAAAAGCCATATAACTTAAACAGATTTTTCCACTAACAAAAGATGTTTTAATATAATCATTATCAACAATATATGTATCTTCATAGTTTACATTTTCATTTACACAATCTGTACAATGCATACTTTTATGAAAAGTACTTGCACCATATTGTAATGGTTGCATTTCGTTTTCATTCTTAAAATAAATATTTTCTAAAATTACAATTCTACTATTTATCTCATTTAATACAGATGTTGTATCAGAGTATTCTTGCCCAGCTTCTTGTGCATCAGAAATTTCATCTTTTAATTCTTCTACTTTAGTTATTAAAGTATCTAGTTCAGTAGAATTAACAGGAGATACAGAATTATTTATAGCTACTTGATTAATATAATATAAATCAGTAGGCATTAAGACTTTATGATTTGCTACGGTTAAAACACATTGTTTTTGAGATAATTGTGTAGCAGATCCTATATGCTCTAAAGCCTCTCCAATCCATTCAATAGCATCATCAATCCAGTTATCTCTATCTGGTTTAAGATCTCTAAAAATCTTTCTTATTATTGCTTTACTCGATGTTGTTTTATATACTGCCATGTTTTCTAAATTTTAAATAAGCTAAATCATCTTCTTTAAGAAGAGCTATAAGCTTTTCTTTATTTCCTTTTATGCCTCGAGTAGCGTCAAATCTATACACTGATTTATTTGGTACTTTGCATTTACCTTTCCTCCAATAGTATTTGCAATAAAACTCATCAGTGTGATAGATATGCCACTTCACTCCTTCACCCGTTTCCGAGTTGTATAATTTTTGACCTTCTTCTAGGAGTTCTTTTTTATATTTATTACTTTCCCCCCAATCTAATCTTGGTGATCTTGGATCTCTATCTCGTCTTACAATAGATAATGTTGATAAATTATTCCCCATATTAAATTCTTTACCATCAAGAATATAATCCATAATCATTATATTAAAATCCTCACAAATATCTTTAAATAGAAACTTATCTATTTCACCATATTCTTTAATATAGTCTTGATATATATTTTGAAGCGTATGATTCACTAATCTATAGATTCAATTCCTGGCTCTAAGAATCCACCAGATTCCTTTTTAGTAAGTAATTCTGCTTCTTTCTGTTTTCTTTTTTTACTAAGCATAGGATCTTTAGGAGGATTCTTTCTTTTTCTAGCTGCTTCCTCTTCTGCAGTTCTAGTATGATACCTCTTACCTCTCCAAGTAAATTCTTTTTTACCTTCTTTTCTAGCTGCAGCAAAAGCGTCATCAAAACTTCTAAAATCTCCTTCTTTTTCAGGCCATCCCTTCCTTCTTGCTATTAAACCTTCTTTTTTAGTAGCTGTTAATATTTTTCTTCCTCCTCCACCTCTTTTCTTCTCTATTCCTTCCGTCTTTTTCTTTTTCTTTCCTCCTCCAGGTATCATATATGCTAAATTACCAGCACCACCTTTTCTCTTTTTTCCTCCTCTTTTTTTAGGAGATACAGTAACTTCAGGAATTATATTCTCTCCTATCGCTCCCAATCCTGCTGCTGCACCTGATCTACCCGCAAGCCATGAAGTTCCAATTTGAGGACTAACTGGTTCTGGAAAATTTTGTGTGAGGCCTTTCGTAGAACCTGTAGATTTTGTAAGTCCACTCATCCCCATTCTTGTTTCTTCTTCAATTAAAGAATCTATATCTACTGGAGGTATAAAAGGGCCTCCTGTAGTTTTTTTACCGGCTTTTCTTTTTAATACTCTGCCGTTTTTATACATTTTTTTATTCATTTTTTTTACTTTTTAATTATTTATTTTTTAGCAGGACTTCCTCCCCCTACATTAACTCTAGTATGAGGATCTTGCATTCTATCATTTTCTGTGTCAGACATAGTTCCTGCAAGTAATCCTAATTCACCTGCTAATATGCCCTGATTAATTTGTTGTATCATATCCATAGGAATAGGATAATCTGTAATATTATCGTCATAACAATCAGTTCCATCACAATCTTTAAATTTAAAAACTTCTGAAGGATTTTCAAATATACCTCTAACATTTATATATTTTAAACCATCTGCATTATAAATATAAAGATAATCTTCAATCATATAAGCTTTATAATTTTTATTTGTATATTTATCTTGAGGCAACCATTTAACCATATTAGCATTAATTAAAGGTATAGTACCTGTTCCTGTTATATCTCCTACATGTGTTAATGCTTCTTCAAAATTAAATCTTATAGTTCTAGGAATTGTTTCTGTAGTTCTATATACAGAACATGATGAAGGCAATTCACAACATTTACTTGGATCTACTTTTATTAATTCTAAACATCCTAAATCTTGTTCTATATGTCTACTAGTAAAACCATTTCTAGTAAAATCTCTTCTAATAAACATAGCACGATAATGTTTAATATTAAATTTAATTTGATCTAAAGATATATGTTCATCATTATGAGATCTACCGCCTCGTATTTGATTTAATAAATTATATGCTATTTCGTTTAATGTCATGTTTAATTCTTTATTATTACGTCTACTGCACTATCTGATTCACTTAATTTTATATATAAATCATATTTACTATTATTATAATCTATAACAAAATCTATAGCTTCCATTAATACTGTTGAACCAAATGGTACTATAAGATTTTTAATTATATAGTATGTATTTGATGTTTCAGTTTGATTCCAATTATTATTTTCATCTGGAACATTTGCATAACTTCCACTTAGTATTGAACTATTTATACTATCTTTTGAATATAAATATAAATCTATTCTAACATTATCAGTAGCATGTATATTACAAAGACTCATAATTTTAATAGGTTTTCTATCTAATTCTGAAGACTCTAATAATATTGCAGCTGTATTTCCTGTTATATTTTTATAAGTATATATCATAATTTATTTTTAACTAAGATTCCATTCCCATAAACAAGTAACATAATATTTAATATTACCCCCTGGGTCTGAATCTGCTTGTATAGATAACTGTACTGTATCACCTGCATCAATAATATTATCACCACTATCTAAACTAGATGTAAAATCATATGTAGTCATAGATGAGGCAGTACAACCTGCTCCAGATTGTGTACCAACTACTGATGGCGTACCAGATGTTGAAGCTGAAGAAGCTCTTGTTTCTAATCTCCATGTAAGAGTTTCAGTACTTAAATCATGATTCGCTCTAAGAAATACTTTTAATAATTTTCCAGCAACAGGGGCAAGAAAAGGTAAATTTTTATTTGATGCAGTTCCACTTTCAGCATCAGATTCTTGTAATCCTACATATATCTTATCTGTATTAATATCATCTTGAAACATATGATACGTCATTTGTCTTTGAGCAGAATAATGAACTGTGTCAGAATCTAAATATGCACTTGCTATAACTCCTCCTTGCCATGTTCCAGTATCAATAGTACCTACAGTTGTTATAGCTAACCCGTCAATATCAGATTTAGTTTGATCTGCTGTTGCTCCATCTTCAACATTAATCATTGTTCGTAAATTAGCTGGTGTAATTTCTTCTATTACTCCTGCCCCAGAACTATCTCTACCTAAAATTCTATCTGTAGCACTAACATTTTGAATCTTTGCATATGTAACTTGATCATCTCCAATGTGAGTTGTGTCTATAGATTCATCTACATAATGCTCTGAGTTTATAGCGCCATCTGCTATGTTATCTCCATCAATCGCATCATCTCCAATATAAGCATGAGCTATTGCTGTTCCTTGCCAAGTACCTGTGCTTATAGTTCCTAATGTAGTAACATTTGTACTTCCTTGATAACCATCTTTTAATCCATCTGGAGTAACTGCTAATGTAGTAGATGTACCTGTAGTCGTTTCAGCTGTTGTTGCTAATTCTACAATACCAGCATTACTAACACTTGCTGATTCCCCTGCTATAGTAATAGTTGATGTACTATTAGTAACATCTATACCTGCTCCACCTGTAAATATTGCTAGAAAAGATTCACTAGATGAATATGCACTTTCTTCACCAGTATCTGTTTGTATACTTACTGATGTTACAGTTCCTAACGTACTTGATGCACCTATATCAGCTAGTACTTGACTACCAGTTCTATACATTAATTGACCTCTAGCAGCTGCAGAACTTGCATTTCCAAGTACAACAAATCTATCTGTATCAGCAGCAGCTTCTCTAGGATCTTCTAAAAGAGTTGGTGATACAAATCTAGATGTATTATAATGAACATTTTGACCTATCCACTTCATAATTTACATATTATGCAATTGACCAGTATCCATATTCTACTATACATGCACCTCCTTGAGCTTCCGCTGTTATAGCTTGAGAGTTATATAAAGGTAAAAATGCAAATTCTCCTACTCTTATTTTTAATTTTGCATGTCCTCCAAGTAATACTTGTACCCAATCTGTAGCATTTGTACCAGATTCAACTTTTAAATATACATATGAAAAAGCAGAATTACTTGCTATTACAGCTTGTGCAGATCCAGTAGCTATAGATTTTCTTGATAACTCTGTAGGATTTGTTACTGTCAAAGTATCATTGACTGTAACACTAGTAGAATCACTTAAGACATCGCTACTAGTTAATACTAATTTTGTTGTTAATGTTGCCATTTTATTCTATTTTATTTATTATTATACTTCAAATAACATTATTTCTAATACAGGTGTTCCAGATGCTGCATCATATGCTAAATCATGTGCTCCAGCCCATGGAAAAAAACACCATTCTTCAGCTCCAAGTTGTATTATATCTGTTCCTCCAGTAGAGGCTCTAATATCAATTCTTTCTGCAGTAGTAGTACTTAAATTTTTTAAATATAAATAAGATTTACCATAATCTGCTGCTGCTAAAAATACTGCAGCCGTTGTTGAAGTTGCTATTCTTTTTTGAACTACATCATTAGCTGAAGATAATGCATCTGTAACTGCTAAGTTTAAAGAATCACTAGTAGCGTCAGAACTAGTTAATGTTAATTTTGCTGTTAATGTTGCCATTTTTATTTAATTTTTATTTGTTATTTTTCTTTGTTTTTTCAAGTGATCGTCCACCAAAATAAGCACCAATCACTGTTATTAATACTAATTGTAATAAGTCAGTCCACTTAGATTCTACTTCAAAAGCAATCATACCAGCATCAATAAATATCATTAATACTGTTGATACAACTAAAAATACTAATACTAATGGTCTAACATTTTTACTTAACCAAGAATCAGAATTCATATCTGCTACCCATCTATTAGAAATTTCTTTTTCTAAAGTATTTTGATATGAAGCAACTAATTCTTTTACCTTTCTTTCAGCCTCAAGCTTTTCTTCTTTAGATGTATGTAAGTCATCTATAACTCCACCTACACCTTCTACAAGATCTTTAGCTCCTCCTGAAAATAAATTTGTTAATATACTCATAATTTTTATTATTTATTTTTTAAATATTTTTCAATATCTTTTATATATTTAGTTCTGCCACCTTCTTTAATAGCAATAACTTCTTGTTTTCTATTAGGTCTATGTGAAACCCAACTTATATGTATCCAATTAGGATTACCATCTGGATACTTAGTACCAAATTCCCATATTAACTGATCAAATTCTAAATTATCTTTTATATAATGATACATTTCTGCATTTGTTTTATGTTTAAAAGTATCATCAATATCTATAGCTTGGCCTTTCATATGTTGAGATCTTTTACTGCCTCCAATCGCAGTATTAACAGGTTTACCTCTAAAAAAACTATTTATTTTTATAGGTCCACCAACCCATTCTCTTAATGGTTCAAATAAATATTCTGCTACTTCATGCATACATTTTAATTGTTCTGCATTTGGTGTATTATCCAAACCTAATCTTTCTCCTGTTCTACTATAAGTTCCTTCTTTCCAACTTACATGTTTACTAAAATTTTTCATATTATCTTATTATATAATTAATACCAAATTTAAAATCATACCATTCTCTATTCCAGTATTTATTGTATTTACCTTCTGCAAAAATTCCTATTTGTTTATTTAT
>TARA_R100001594_G_scaffold14389_6_pt1 | contig 25199 bp, 36 predicted proteins | sample TARA_R100001594 | Tara Oceans TARA_R100001594 (sample SAMEA2622752) | marine metagenome | biome: marine biome (ENVO:00000447); feature: marine epipelagic mixed layer (ENVO:xxxxxxxxx); material: "saline water (ENVO:00002010), including plankton (ENVO:xxxxxxxx)" | depth 150 m | reverse complement strand
CCTCTAAAGGGGTAAACCGTATGCTGTAACCAAGAAGGGAAGAAATATATCTTTCCCACTTTAGGTTTAAATATCGTAGCGTATGTAGGCTTTAATATCTCTTTATCTCTTGTCGAGTTCCTACCATAAATAAATTCTAAGAACCCATCTGAACATCCCGAAGCATTAAAATAACTGAGCTTTCCTTCGATTGACGGATCAGGTAGTTTAGAAATCTGTTCTGGGACTTTTGTCCATGTGGTACAGGAAACTCCCATAGCTGTCTTAGTCCCATGATCGTGGATCGGGTTGTAGTCACCCGCATAGCTATGCACTGACCACAGATGATCTATCTCTACTTGCCTATTGCCAGCCATTGTCTGCCCTGTAAAACCTAAAAAGTCTGATACATATTTGGCTGCAATACTGCAAAGGGCTACATTAACTTCATCCAACTCCTCACAGGTATGATCCATACTTAGCTGTTCACCGCCATGTATCTGTCCAACTAATGTGTCGGCAGCAGTTTTACGATCTTTCTTTTTGAGTAAGTTATCTAAATACTTATTTAGAGTATTGACCATTGCTTTAGGGAAGTCCACTTCCATTAAAAGCACAGCAGGTAGGGGCATCATTTTATAAGTTATGTCGTCCATTCTATTAGGGCATCAGCTCTTCGACTACATCCAATTTCTCTTTAGCCTCTGCAATAGCAGAGATCATAGCGTCCATAGATCCTAGAATGTCAGGATGTTCTGCGACACCTACACTGTTATCAATATAGTTTTTTAGGTTAGCAGTTGCTACCATAATCTCTGATTCATATTTTAATTTTAAAGCTTCTAAGTACATAATATCCTCTATTAGTTAATTAATCTCTTTCTGAAAGCTCCACACCGTCCTTTGAGATCCATAAGCCTTCAGTAAAGTATACACATTCTTTCCCATTAATTATTCTGTATGTTTCTTCTCCATAATCATAGGCATCAAAGATATCTTCAAAAGAATTTAATTCTTCCTCATTAGTATCTAGTTCATTATCCTTCACAAGCCAAGCAATCCATATCCTCTAAATTGATTCTAGGAATCTTGACGTTTACATTCTCCGCACTTCTAGCAGCATCTGATCTCAGGTAGTACAAGGACTTCAGAGTTCTTACTCCTGCCCAGTGTACGTCATTGACATACTGTAAATACTCATCGTGTACTTCTTGAGGCTCTGTAGCCTTCGGGGGGACAAAGAAAACATTCACACTTTGACTCTGGCAGATATATTCCTGGCGATGGTGAGCATGTTCAATGATCCATATCTGATTAATTTCAGGGGCTGTCTTAAACACCTCTTTCTCTTCTTCAGAAAGGAAATCAAGATGTTGAACAGAACCCGCATTAGCTGAGATATCCTTCCAAACCTTTTCGGTGTTCTTTCTTTTCTTCTCCAGCAATCTTTCCAAACTTTTATTACGAACTTCATACGATCCCGTTAGAGTTTTGTGCGTAAAAACGTTAGCACGAATAGGCTCAATCGAAGGACTCGTTCCATTACATATAATAGAACTGCTGGCATTAGGAGCGACAGCAAGAAGATGAGCATTACGCCTACCGCTGCCGACCATGTCAGGTGCTTCGCCCCTAACGCTGCCCAATCGCAAAGAAGCTTCAACGGCTTTTGATTTAATGTGGGAGAAAGCTCTGTGATTGAAGGAGCTGGCCCACATACTCTCAAAAGGTATGTTGTTATTCTGTAAAAAAGAATGAAAACCCATCGCGCCCAAACCGATTGAGCGTTCTCGATATGCACTATAAGCGGCTTTGTTGTATACACGCTTCTTTTCCTCCTTTATATAATTTTTAAAACGTTCAGGCCCTGCTCTGTATGTCCCTAGCTCTGAAGTATCTACTGCATTCTCTATAAAATGCTCTAGAATATTATCAAGCATGGTGACTAAATCATCTATGAATAGCTCATCATCTTTCCACTCATCAAACTTTTCTAAGTTGACAGAAGAAAGGCAGCACACCGCAGTGCGTTCTTCATTGGTAGGCAAGGTGATTTCTGAACATAAGTTACTTTGTTTTATTTCTAACCCTAATTCCTTCTGCTCTTTCGGGAGATGCTCATTACATGTATCTATGTTGATAAGGTATGGCTCACCTGTTTCAGCTCTAGTCTGTATTAACGACCACCATAGATCTCTAGCAGATACAGTCTTCACGGCCTCCTTAAGTTTAGGGTCAATCAATCTCCAATCTTTGTCTTCTTTGACAGCATCTAAAAATTCATTTGTTAAGTTTACTGCGTTATGTAGGTTCAAGCTTTTACGGTTAATGTCTCCACCTGTAGGTTTACGCATTGCTATAAACTCTTCAATCTCTGGATGGCTGATATCCATATAAGCTGCATAGCTTCCTCTTCGCGTAGTACCCTGGTTAAAAGCCAGCATCAGTCTATCTACTACACACATAAAAGGTATACTGCCAGTAGACTCGCTTCCACTAGAAGTGAAAACCCCATTACTCCTAATACTTCCCCAGTATCCTCCTATGCCTCCCCCTACACTCGCCAACCAGATGTCTTCTTCAAAGTGTTCAGAAAGTCCATTCCTGTTATCTGAAACATAATTAAGAAAGCAACTTATAGGCTGACCACGGCTGGTTCCTCCATTGCTAAGAATGGGGGTACTAAACATGAACCAATAAGAGCTGGCGTAGTCGTAAAGCCGCTGTGCTAAATCGTAATCAGTAACTCCTTTATACGTCGCACCAAAAATAGAAGCTCGTGCAAAAGCATGTTGAGCTTTTGTTTCCTTAGTCTCTTTCCAAAAGTACCTATCCTTTAAAGTATCTAAGGCGAACTTATCCATCTGTTCATCTTTAGAAACGTCAATGTTTATTCCATGATATTCTTGCATCCTTAATGTCATCTACATGTTCCCTCGTTTCTTGTAATTCTTTTTTATGTTTTTTAGAGCGGCCTTTGTTCTTCGATTGCTTACGTTTTTTAAATTTTTCAGAACGTTCAGCCTTGCGATCCCAAGACATTATTATCCTCCATAAACTTTACCAAACGTTTTTCATACCACTGAGCTTTACTTAGATCCTCGAAACCATTCTTGTATCTAAACCTCCAGCGGTACTTCATAGAATTCCCTCTTAAATAACCTATGTACTCTTCATCTGAAAGCATAGACTCAATGGCATCGATACATTCTACATGGCCCTTGTTATAATGCAGGGGGCTGTGGACATTGTTATACTTCGTTCCATAATCTTTAGATTTTAATCTGTTCCATTCTTCAGGAGATGCTTTATCAATACTCATAGGGAAGTAACCTCTTTTAATCTTTCTTTTAGTTCACCAGATTCTCTGGCATCTATATTTACCCAATAGTCTGGCAGTGTTTCTTCACTAAACCATCTAAACCCATTCTTCTCTGCCCACTCAGCGTGTGTTCTTTTTGTACCATCTTTTCTTTTCTTTGCCCCTGGCATAGGAGCTTCAGGTTTAGCAAATAAAAAAACCAACTCAGTGTCTTTAGGTAAAGTCTTTTTAATCCAAATGTATTTAGAGTATTCAGCATGATCCCAAAACCTACCTTTAGATTCCAGTAGTATCTTTTTCTTTTTTAATACTCTTACAAAATCAGGCTCATATGAATGCTTTATAACATAGTCAACTTTATCTACATGATGTTTCCAATCTTTTAAAATAGTTTCGTGTAGTAAATACTCCCAAATAGAATCATATCCTTTGTATTTAAGATTAGGTCTTTTTACTCTTGGTTTTCTTTTAATGAAAGACTCCTTTTCTATATGTAAGTTCCATCTCCACAAGTTCTTTTAAATTCAATAAAGAATCTGTAGAAATTTCTTCTAACTTATGACCTTGGTATAAGTAGTAGCCTGTCAGTATTAGGTACTGAGCTAGTCTGTCATCTATAATTGTATAGTCTGATGGTTCATCTTCCATTGTATATTCTCCAGGGTGACAGCTTCTATATCCAAATCTGGGTTCTCCTTAACCATCTTCTTTAAACCCTGTCTAATCCATTTAGGTGAGTTAGGTGTAAGTCTTAATCCACTGTCTGTATATATGTGGTACTCAGTAGGTAGTAAAGAACCTACATTACTTAGTGAAACTTTAGCTGCTTCCTCCTCAGTTAAAAGAGATTTAATCCAAGCAACTAGTAGTGTTTCAGTATGCCTACTGATTCTTTTTAAGATCCTTTTTTTCATGCCTCCTCTACTCTTGGCTCCACTGCTACCTTTGTAAAATACTTTAAGCCTGAAGCATATTTAAAAGCTCTTAGACCTTTACCATCATTACAATCAGACCAGCATTCTTCTTTATGAGGACAGTAAGTACACTGTCTAGCTAACTTTCTATTCCCACTTTTACCTTCTGCTGTATCTGCATAGCATCTATCAGGAGGCGTCTCTGATTTAAGATTAGTACGCACTGATTCTATCTTATCAGTGACATTAACTTTTAGTAACTCTCCAGGCCTGTATAAGGCAAGACGACCATTCTCTTTATTGAGAGCTAGAAAACCTCCATCAGATGTACCGTGCGCCTTCTCATATCCAGAAAGCTGCGCTATATATCCAAAAGGATCATCATCATATAGAGTACCTTCAGAGAACTTCTTAAAGGCAAAGGAGGAGGCGGTCTTTATATCCACAACCTCCCCGTCTATGGTACAGTCCATGTGACCTTTGACCCCATCAACTTCTACTTCTTTCTGTTCATCAGCTACTTCATGCCCCGCCAACTTAACAAGCAAAAGCACTAGCTCTTCTAGCATATGACCATAAAGAAATTTAATAAACACAGAAGGGTGTGTCTTATCATAGACAGGAGTATCTGTTTTTAAATCATACCAGAGTCTTCTATTAGGTCTGCCTATATTGGACATGCGTAAAGAAGAAGAGGACTCTTGAGGCACAGACCAGTGCCTAAGAGCCTCTATCATCCTACTCCCAAAGTCTTCTATGTACTCTTCGGGTATCTCCAGTGCTTCGTTTCGGCAGAGGCATGAAAGATTTTCATAGATATCATCTACTACTGTGTCTAAGGTTTTCATAATTTATTTTTTATCTTCTATAAGTTTCTCGTAAAAGTCTGCAACTGCTCTTATCTGTTCTGGAGTTGCTTGGTTCTTTATTGAATTAGCCATAGTACATACTATAATAATATTATCCCTTTCGTAACCTCTATTATTGTTGATGCGATCTATTGAGGGGGAGTTGTGCCATTTCTCTGCACCCACCTCAAACTCTATACCTAGTATGGGACAGTGAGTACCTATCTCTAAGTCTTCAACTGATAAATCAAAGAAGATGTTTCTTCTCCTGGCCCTAGCTTTGGCTCCACGTAGCATGGTTAACTTATATTCCCTTCCTTGAGGGTTAGTCTCTACTGTTTTGTATCGTTCTTTACGTTTAAGTGTAGTTACATTAGTGAGTTTCTGACCAGTTTGTACCGACATGGTATTCTCCATCCATAGGACAATTAAGTTTAAAATAAATTCCAGCATCTTTTATAGACTGTACACCTAGCTGACCTACTGCATCAGCTACATGTTCTGGGGATTCTATCTGCCATTCATCATGTACGTTAGCTACTATACTAATATCCTCATTAGGATATAGTTCTTTAAATTTAGAATCCAATATGACTAGAGCCTTCTTCATTACAATACTACCAGCACTCTGTAGCAAAGAATTAAATGCAGCATGTTTGGCTCTTATTAAAACCTTCCTGCCATCTAATCCTTTGATGAAACCTCTTTCAGCCGCTCTTTCAACTGAATGTCTAAGAGTTGTAAATGATGGGAGATTATTAAAGAAACGCTCTCTAAGTCTTGCGCCATCTTTCTGACTTCCTCCGACCACCTCTCCAAGTCTTCTAGACGATCCACCGTAGAGTAGGGCATAAATGAAAGTTTTTGCCTGATTTCTTGATTCAAGTCCTGCAAGTTTTTGATTAGCGGTGTGTATATCTCCGTTAATGATTTCATTAGTGTAATTTTCATCCTTCATGTAGTGAGCTAACATTCTTAGCTCTAATTGAGAAGCATCAACCCCCACTAGTTTGTAATTCTCTGGTACTGTCCAACAAGACCTACACTCCTTACCATAGAGTGAAGAGGAAGAAACCACCTGGGCTACGTTTGGCTGTATATGACTCATTCTTCCTGTGATGGTCCCGTTTGTATTGACTCCACCATGAACCCTTCCAGTTTTATCATTGTAATTTTTCAACCAGGATCTTAGTAGACCTTCTCTTTTCTGATAGGTTAAGTAATCCGAAATCAATTCTGCTTCAGGTATACCCTTGATAGACATCAACACATTACCATCTACTTTAGGTCTTCCTGTGGGTGTGAACTCCTTTGGTTCCCATCCGAAGTCCATTAAGTATTCACCGATTTGTGCATGAGATCCTAGATTAAAATCGGTAACCTCAAACCGTGTTATAGGCCCCTTCTCTATTAACTTAAATTCCTCATCTGTTAGCTTGACACTTTTATCTAGTCCCTCTACCGCACCAAGTTTGGATAAGCCTCCACCTTTAACACGTTTAGAATGTATTCGGACTGAAGAGACTTTAGGTTTAAAAACTTTATGTACTTCTCGCTTGGCGAGATCCATTTTGTCCAGCATCTCAGCAAGTAGCAGGTCTGTGTATTTGTAATCTAATACAAACCCCTTCTCTATCTGCTTAGTGACAGCCCTTAGTACATCATGTTCTAATTTAATACTGGTATTAGAGAAGCCATCTGATTCTAAACAAAGTCTTTCGTATACTTTGCAATTCAAATCCACATCTCTTTTACAGTAAGTGAGCATGTCCTCAGAGAACTGAGAATAATCATCAAAGCTTATCTTCTTTAATCCTAAACGAGATCCCCAAGAATCCAGGGTATGCCGACCTTCCCTTGAAGGATTAAACAGTCTCGACAATACAAGGGTATCTACAATCTTTTTATCTTTATCTAGATCTACTCCTTTAATCTTTTTAATAGCGGGTATATCAAAGCCTAATATATTATGACCTATGAGCATGTCTGCCTGTTGAAGCAATGAAATGCCTTCATCTAGTTCATCAGGTCTAAACACATGCTGCTCTTTGGTGTCTATATCATTAGCTACGATGCACCATATTTTAGTAGGGGGAATTAAATCGGTTTCAATGTCGAAAACTAATCTACTCAAAGGATACCTCTCCAGCATCAGAAGCTTCAAAGTCAGGTGATTCCATCTCCTTCATCCTTCCAGTGTGATGATCATATAAAAGGTAGCCAGCTATACCGACATCTCCTGTATATCGACTCTTTAGAATTCTAAGTCTTGTGGTGTTCGCCTCAACAGGATCTTCTGATTGCTGATTTCTTTCCAGAGCTATGACGCAATCCGACAACTGAGCTATACCCTGGGAGCCTCTCATGTGGTGAAGGTTTACTTCAGCCCCTGTCTCATGGCCCCTATTACCTTCTATCTTTCTTAGATGAGATACAGCTATTAGGCCTACCCCTGTCTCCTCTACAAGGCCTCGTAGTTTAGTCATCAAGCTATCTATGGCCTGTCTCTCGTTACCTTCCATCATGGAAGATACAATCATATGAATGTGGTCTAGGATTATCCACTTACAATCACAGCCTACAACTAAGAATCTTAACTTGCTGAGAATATCATCTACGTCACTGGCTCCCCAATGATCATGTACCCAGAATCTACCTGAACCTTCTTTGTCATATAGAACCTGCTCAAACTTTTTAAGTTGATCCTCTGAGAACTCTTCACGTATATGATCTAGATGCAGCTTGGCTTCTGCTTCTATGGCAAGCACACCATCAACAGTCCTTTCCCATTTCTCCTCTAGAGCTATAACTCCTATGTTATCTTCAGTGTTATGTAACAGCCAATGTTCCAGCTCCCTAGTTACTGCACTCTTTCCAAGCCCTGTACCTCCTGCAATAGTCACTAACTCTCCCTGTCTAAGACCAAACAATTTCTTATTCAGCCCCTTCCAGGGGTATGCTACTGACTGCTGCTTTTCTCTACTCCTGTACTTGTCTAGGTAATCAACTACATTGATGATCCCACTAGGCGTGTACGTTTTTGCGTCCCACCAAGCACTAGAAAAGTCTTTACCTCTCCCCTGCCTGAGAAGCTCATTAGGATCTTTAATCCCTGTAGGCAATCGTAGTATCTTAGCAGTGTTAGGCTTGAACAGTCTGGCAACTTTTAAAGCTGCTTCCTGTCCTGCTTTATCAGAATCAAAAGCTATTACAATATTGTCAAAGCTCTCTAGGAATTCTAGAGAATCTTTTACATCTCTATCTGCACTGGCTGCTCCATTCTTGATGGATACTACAGGCCACTTTGATCCCATCATCTGGTAGGCAGCCATCGCATCACACTCACCTTCTACTAGGGTTACATATTTACCGCCTGATCTAAACAGCTGTTCGCCAAATAGACCTGTACCTCCTGAAGTACCAGTAGTCCAGCGAAAATCTTTTGATGCTACGAATCGTGTCTTTATAGCAGTGCATTCTGACTCATTGAAATAAGGATAAAAATGCTGGGTTGGTTTACCACTGCTATCTATAGAAACTCTCACACCATAAAACTGTGCAGTATCTTTACTGATATTTCTATCTGATAAATCAGCGTAGACACCAGCAGATTCCTCACTATAGTTCACGGGACTTTTCGTTCTGTAGTTCTTAGCATTGGATTTAGAATTAGCTACGATATCCTCAATAGCTCCTTCATATTCTTTCTTTAGATCTGATCCCCACTTGTTGCAGCTATAGCATTTGTAGGAATAGTTATCGTTTATGGTGAAGCACCCGTTGTGTTCGCAGAACGGACACGTCAGGTGCGTGTGCAAGCTATGCAGTTTCTTCTGCGTCATCTCCACTATCGCCATCTACTTTCGCCTCATCCGTTATATTATTTCTCATAATTGAATTGAGATGGATAGATGCAGCATTCAGTACTGCACTCCGTTTGCTTAGATTTTGTAGTTCGGCACTCACTTCTACCAGGAGAGGGAAAGCAGCAAGAGCTGCCTCCCCCATCTTAGATACATCGTAAGTACCGTCCTCTGCGTTATACGTCCAATTTGCTTGTTGCTGTTCTGCCATATTAATCAAACTCCACTGTTTCTGGATCTACAAATCCGTTATCCCCTGAAGATTCGTAGGGTACAAGATCTACTATCTGTACTGCTACCAACTCAGGCCGTTTAACTCTGTTCTGTTTACCATACTCAGAGTGTTTCCACATCACCTTTACACGAGAGCCGTTGCCTATGGCTACGTCTATGTCCGTATTCTCTGTGTCTACTAAACGAGGTTTCTTGTTCGGCTTCCCATTATGAGAATATGCAAACCTTTGAAAAGTGATCACAGGATCAGGAGTGAATTTCTTTTTCCCTGCATGGTGCAACCCTATGTAGCCTTCATCATTGAACTGCTCAAATGTAGAGTCATCTATTGCTAGATTTATCTCGTACATCTCCCTTCCAAAGGCCTCATTGGGTACAAGTATGTGAGGGTAATACGCCATCCCTTCTATTATATTTGGAATGCCATTGATTAGTTGCATGTCTTCTCCTCTTAATTGATTACAACTTTTAAAGTATCTTCACAGTTATTGTAGCCAACGCCTGAATCCCACTCAAGCAAATCTATATACCTGCGAACAAAAGATTTTAACCTGGTTGGTACGCTTCCCTTAATGTCTATGTTGTCAGCACTACCACTTATATCTATATCGTAGGAGTACCCTATTATATATTTCCCAGGCCTACTAGAAACCGCTCCTTGCTTTAAAGCATTCTTTGCCCTACCCATAGATACAGGGCTAGGACAAGACTCCGCTACCTTTAGCGTCTCGTTTTTTACAGGCATGGCTGGTGGTTTAGGTGCTACAGGTAGCGCCGCTGGAACAACTGTCGCTGGTTCTGCTGCTGTAGGCAACTCTGATAACAACTTACGAATCTCATTAATGACTTCATCTTGGGACAGGACTGCTCCGCTGACTTCACTTAACTTTGATTCGAAGGTGCTAACTCCCGAATTAAGTAAAGATTCTAAGTTAGAAACAGAACCTGCTAGGTCGTCAGCTCTTTTACCTATGAAGGCAATAGAATCTTTTAAGTCACTACGAGTCTGAATGATATTGTTCTCATTCAAAGACACCGCTCCATCCAGATAGGATTTTAAATCCGAAACGGATTCTACCAGGTCTGCTGAATTGGAAGTAACCTCGTTCTTTATCTTCGACTGAAAGGAATACACACTGGAAAAACTCTTTTCTACATCACCCATTATCAGGTCTTTGACGTAGAGAGCTATACCTCCAGCCGTAAGTAAAGATACTAGGAACATTAGTAATACGTTTTTTACTGTCTGCATTTTAATCTCCGTGGTGAATTACCATTCACCTAAATAGTTTATGAAAATTGGGAACAGGTCGTATATGTCTTGTTCTTTTGAATCCTCCTTTAAGTTTTCTTTAGCAAATGTAATGAACCTATCCTTAATCCTTTCAGATGGACAGGGGCAGCCGACATGGAAGCTAAAGATTTTAACCCAAACATCTTCAATTGCTATATCATCGATCATCATAGCTCCCGATACTATCAAAACGTAGTGGTATTGTCAACTCTTTTCTATTAAATCTATTTGGATTTCTAGAATCTTTTCTGCAAGCCTGTCTACCATAAGGTCAAAGGCTTCAGTTTCCTGGTAGCCCAAGCTGGATAGGACTTCAATAGCCTTGTCCCTTGATATTTCTATCGCTCTTTCATATGCATCGTCACTCATAATCTTCTACCTCGTGTAAGTACACTGCTTTCATTATTAATTCGAACATTTCTCTAAAGTCTTCTGCATTCATGTACTCGCATCTCTTTTGCATGTGATGGTAACGATACTCTTTATAGGCAGCATTGAATTGATCTTCAGTGTACAGGATCATACGTGCTCTCCTTTGGCTTTCAATGGGAACGTGTCGAACCAATCAGCATCTATGATTGCATCATGCGTGAGACTGAATTCCGCATGCTTCTCCAGATCCTCAATTGTCGTATCGTCGTAGACTTCCAGGGCGATCATTGCGTAAAGTGTTTTACTCATTTGATTTTCTTCCAATTCTCGTTATACAAAACAAACTGTGTATGTCCCTCTTCATCTTTAAAAGTAAATTGGGCTGATAGTAATTGAGTCACTACTCCTTTAGAAACAGAATCCATGATAGAAACATACTCTATTTTATCTCCTATGTTAGGTTTAATAGTTTGAATCCCTTATACATTTCTCCACCACTACCCGTTGGTCTACCCACCCGCTAGACATCTCTTTTACGGCGTCGTAAAGTTTATTTAATTTCTCTTCAAAGGTAGGCTCATCAGGATTCTTGTCGTCCCTCCAGCCCTGAAGACAGGGGATTTTAAATATCAATTTCTTTTCTGGAGCATCGTCAGAACTCATAAGAGAATCTGGCTCAATATACGCCGCCACATAAGCATCCGAAATTGCGTACCAGAAAAGGTTAGACTCATCACAAATATATTCTAAATTCATAGTGAGTTGTTTCTCTCGTTTAGAGTGATCCTGTAATGCTTTATCATACTTAGTATTGGCTATGCTCAATTGATTCTTTACCAGGCTTAATTCTACTTCGAGTTCAGCTTTTGTTGGCATTTTGTTTATTCCTATTTCTATTTAGTCTGTATTTTCTGCGAATTATAAATGAAAACGGAACACCCTCGATAACGAAGGCTTCCGTAATCGTTTTCCTTTCAATTGATTCAAGCCATATGAAATACCTATGTCCTTCCTCTATCAAAAGTATCGGTCGCCAGGCAAACCACCGCACCCATTTACTCTTGGTGAGTTTGGCTTTGGTGGTTGTGTTGGCCAGGATTACCTTCATGCTGCGAGTAGATGACTCTTGCTGACTTCTCGTACCTTATCAGCCCTATTGATCTTCACTGCTGCCACATTCTTCTTACTACGTTTCTGGGACACTTGAGCATGTGTCGCCCACTGAGTCATGGTGTTGTATACAGCCCATTCATTACGTCCTAGTTTTTTACGATCTACCGTAGTGAACTGATGCCACATATACCTTAATGGCTGTGACTTCGTACCATCCAAGATATCCAAGAAGTGTTCACCCTTTTTGATATGAACACCTGCAACCTTCGCAAATATATTGAACGCTGCTATATCAGAAATCGGAGAATCCATCCATTTACGCCACTGTTTCTCAGTATCGCCCATCGTAGATAGAACAGTTGATATCTTAGCGACTGCGACATCCAGGTTTAGGTGCTCAGTATGCCTGGACTTATACAAACAATAGTTATTTATGAGTACTTGTAGGTTTAAACAGAGCATTCGCTTGTAACCAACTCCTATCTGTAAAGGCCATGTACCATCATGGCTGGTATAAGCATACAGCTGTAAGAGAGATACGTCCTTGTCACCCAGGTCAATTCCATGTTCAGGCAGTGTGTATACCTGATAGGCCCTTGCACCATTATGGCTCTCGTCCATTTCCCTTGTAAGCCCTGTCAGATTCAAGTCAGAATTAACTAGAATGTTCTCCACTGCTTTGAACGAATCTCTGAACTGAGTCACTTTATATTTACTTTTAACTACGTTAAGAACATCTCCTGTATCCTCTCTGTAAAGGAGTCTCCTATTATTATCTACTATTAGTCCCTTATTAGGGTGAACATATGATAACTGCTTCTCCTTTACTTCAAAATCACCAGCAGTATAAGCACCTAATTGATTAATAATTCTTTTCTTATCATTGGTAGGTGTATCTAATTGAATTACATTCATTTTCTTATTTATCCTTTAAAGTATTATTTAATAATATCATATATTTATTACAATTGCATGACACTATTTAGTATCTATTTGGTGATCCATCCAGATTTTCAGCAGAAGGGCTGCTACTTCTGGGAGATCTTCAAGTGATATATATGTTGTGGCTCCTAAGATAGAGTCAGCAGGGTTGGCCGTTACATCTTTTATTCTTACCACCCCTGAAGGGGCTGAGATGTGCAACTTTCCACTAAGAGTGTGCATACTTTAACTCCCCTTTGTAGTTCATTAGCGCAAATTTGGTGCAGCTAATGCATGTAAGCTTGTCTGAGAGGAGGCACATTTTTTGTGTTCGCTCAAGCCTATTACATTTATGACATTTACCTACCATTGTCCTTCCTATTTATTTGTGTACTGTTTTTGAATTGAGTGAGGGTGAAGGGGATTCGAACCCCAATAGGCGATATCACCAGTGGCCCAGACCAGTAGCTGTACCTTCTACACTTGAAGCAAATTAATCGAGACACGCACTCTTTCAAAATACTTCGTTGGCCTTCCATCGTATCTAATGATTTCCTAGAAACCTGCCACCCCATTGAACTTTTAAAATTAGTGGGCATTTTATACTTGTGATGCCCTAACACAATCTGACCACGGTTACTAAGTGACACATTCTTTAGCGTTGTGTCGTAGCATTTCGGGAGGTACTCGTAGCTATCACGCCTGTCAGACTCTCCAATCCCATCTCAGTTAAGAATTTAAGTTCGCTAGTTGTGGTTCACCTCCTTAGTTAAAAATAATAATAGTAGCCAATATATGCTATTGCCGATAGTCCTGCAACACCCAAACACACACAACCTACATAGATTTCCACGATTTCTATTTTGTCTTTCATCACTCTTGCTCCTGGTAGTCTACTTCAATAGAAAATGTAAACGAAGTCGGGCTGATACCTTTCTCAGCTAATTTATCCCATACCAACTGGGACAGGGAATCACTATCTTCTCCGAAGTCATTTAGCACTATCGTTTTGCTAACCATCTTCTCCGAAAAGAATTCCGAGGATAGCTTGTGATCCTCCAAAAATTCTGAAAACTCTTGTACCTTACTTTTCATACCCATTCTCCATTTTTAAATTCCCAAGTTTCTATAAAATTAGTTAACTTGATTCCAGTTTTACCAATTCTATCCAATTCATACACATGTTCTTCGGCTTCTTCTTCAGTGTCGAATTCATCTAATACGTGGCCTTGCCAGTGATCTGAATTACAAGTCACTTGCCAGATTTTACTTTGCATCGTCATCTCCTAGTAACTTCCAGTTACTTGCTATGTTGTGTTCCAGAATTAAATGATCTAATAACTCTTGTAGTTTTGGCATGAAATTATCTTCGTAATCTTCTTCGTGCGAAAGTTTACGATTCACTTCTAAGACTGTAGTGATGTGGTTTAAGTTGGTTTTTTTAAAAAAATTATCAACCGTTACTTCTTTGTTCATCACCCTTTATCTCCCCCAAATAAACTCATCTAGCTCAAAAGCCTCAGTGTGACCCGACTGTGTCTGATGTGCTTTAAGTTCCAAAACAGAACCATTACAGATATCTACTTCCCAAGCCCATGCCTCTAGCATTTCTTGCAGTAATGGAAGTTTCTTCCAATCACCTATATAGAGTTCAGGTTCATTGCAATGATCCACAAGAATATCTTGTATTTCATTTAAGGTCTTTTCTGCATACATGCTCATTTTTTATCTCCTATTAACGATTTTCATTTGAAGGACTGCCAACACGCTCAAAAACAAAGCAGTTACAATTAAAAAAGAAACGGCAACTTTAAAACTAAACAGCGCAAGGGTTAAAACTACAGGAAATAGCCACCACGCATGTGCTTTGCAAAACCCTTGCACCATAACACTCAACATTATGTTGAAAAGAACCAACCCCGTAGGAGTCTTAAAAATTACCGTGTCCGTTATATTTTTCTCTTTCATTTTTTATCTCCTATGCTGCAATTAGCAGCGTTTTAATTAACTTAACCATACTCTTACCATGCGCAGGATACGCTATAACTTTTACTTTCTTGTTCCAACATGCGCGACACGTTCCACATTTACCTTCGCGCTGATAAGCTTCACAGATTGTCATGCTTGCTTTAGCATCCTGGGAAGTCGGTATGATTGTACTAGTATTCTTACCTTTGACAGTTTCTCCGCTAACAGAGTCACTAGAGAATCTAACCACCACATTAGGAAGTTTCTCCATTTCTTTAAAGACACTACTAAACTTCTTAAACTTATACATTCTCGTTGGCAGCCAATGATTGCACCACGGCGTTAGCTTCATAACTTCCAATATTTTACGAGCCAACCGTATATCGTAGACATCGCCACTATCGAACCATCTAAAATAACGATCATTGTCTAATTCCTGCACCATGTCAGAAACCCATTTATTGCGCTTCCAATCCTCTTTATTGTGCTCTCTTGGTGCTTTGACATTAGGGAATCTATAGTTTCCTGCCGTGGCGTAGCATCCTTTACACGCGTCCACTAGTTCACCATCATTACCTATTGAACCTGGACAAGTTTCTAGTGCCTGTAAACTCCACGACCTACACGGCATTTTTCCTGCTTTTGAAAGTTTTAACATTAGCCACGCTCCACTAGTTGGTTATAAATTTCTCTCGCGTTCTCTGACATATTAGCAGCGTGTTCATCCGTCAAACTTGGCTGATAATAGGATAGAATTTTTGAAAGTCTCTGATACTTCCTAGAGTATTGACCTTCGTGATAGTCATTAAAAAAATGATAGTAAGCTTGGACGATGTCGAATCTGTCAAATATCATGCGTTTAATCCTTCAATTTCTTTCAGTTTCTGGTAAAGACTTTCCCAATCGGTGTGAAAACGTTCATCTTTTATCTTGTCCGTTTCTATCCAGTAACCATTCCCATATTCTCTACTGCGTTCTATGGTTATTTGAATCCCTAAAGCCTTCGCGAGTCTTTTAGCTTTTCCGTAGTAAGGATCTGTCTTTTTTATAGGCTTAGTAGCTAAGAGAACTGATAAACCGTTATTTATGAATTTCATAATACTATTTCTACCAATCAAATTTCGTACAAATGATCCCACACCTACTTTTAGCGCAGTCGTGGTTTTTTATGGCTTGAATACGTCGCGCCTCATCTTCAGCCTTTTGAGTGTTCCATCTTCTAGGCTCCGCGCCAGCCAGTAACTCATCACAACGTGGACATCCTGCCGTCTTACGTCCAAATATTGGACCGCCACAGTTATGCTTAGTATTCATTGTTTAAGAATCCTGTAATTGAATTAAAACTCTAGAATAGTGCTCCCCAGCCTCAGATAGTTGACCATTTTCTGATAACTCTCTCCTAACCAAGATACGCGCTACCTCAACCTTGCAAGCTTCAAATTCTCTATTGATGGTGGGCTGACTAGCTTCATTAGTTAAGTAAGTCCTAAGCAAAGCCTTTGCTACTTCTTCTACTTCATCAATAGCCAATTTCTCTACGGGTAGAGTCCAATTAGGTGAGTTAGGGCTTCTTAGATCTTTAGCGGTAACCTTTGGCGCTGGTATCAGCCCACAAATGAACTTATAAACGTTGGTTAATTCTCTTTTCGGTAATTCGCTTTCTATGGCTGCGGTCTTATCAAACCATTTTTCTTCTAGTGTTAGGTGCTTTTGTTCCGTCCGTCTATCCTCGAAAGAATCAGCCATCGAAGCGCAATCGGCGTGGTAGTCAACAGTTCTGGTAGCAATGAAAAGCCTTTCAACCAACTTTTGATACTTCGGATTTATCGCCGTAACCTCGGAAGCTTTGGAGATGTACTCCTCAAGATTTAAGGTTTTCTCCATTTCCATTTTCAGATAGGGGTTAGTCATAAAATTAGCCTTTTTAAAATTTATAGTTGCTCGATAATACTCCTTTAGTTTTTTAGTTCAACAACTAATCAGGCTTTCGAGGTTTAGTCAGTTAATTGGGTAGGTTATTGATTCTCCGTTTTAAATACCTTTAAAGGTTTTAACCTAATAAGACCTTGTAAGAGCCTGACAGGCACGGAACAAGGTAGACCTTGCCAGATTTCACAAGCCTTTAGAGGTCTTTAAAGGCTCTTGAGGTGTTCACCAGGTAGCAATAACCTAAAGTTATGTGATTAGGTCTTTTTAGGCTCTTTAGCTATAAGGGTAGGCAGGAGGCCACCGCCCTACCCGCCCCCTATAACTAAATCACGTACATTTTAGCCTATTTAGCCTTCGGAACCAGTGGAGATCTGTAAAGAAAAGGTAGGAAAAGGAACGAGGAATGGGAATAGTCTTATAAGGACTAAGGGGAAGGGCTGGTTGGCGCCCTTTAAAGATACTAATAGTACTACTAATAGTACTATAAGCCCCCCTCTAGGGGGCCTGTTCATCTAGTATAGGGTTGAAATGGCGATTTGTCAAGTCTTTTTCTATAAAAAGTATAAAAAAACTTCATAAAGTACTTGACAAAACCTTAATCCAGCCCTATAATAGTTGGTTATGAATAGTACAGGTACATATATATCTAAGTTATCTAAGCCCTCAGAAGAGCGTGTGCTCACTGATAGGCAGAAAAAGTTTTTGGACAGCTTGATACTCACAGGAGGTGATCCAAAAAGAGCAGCGGAGCTTGCAGGATATGCCGAAGGCAGCTATACTCACCTTACAAAAACACTTAAAAATGAAATTATAGACTTGGCCTCTCATATTCTTGCTCAAACTGCACCTAAAGCAGCCATGAAGCTTACTCAAATCATGGACTCAGATGATCCTATACCACAAGCCAATGTACGTTTACAGGCAGCACAGACTATTTTAGACCGAATAGGTCTAGGAAAGACAGAAAAGCTAGATGTAAACCAACAAGTATCAGGTGGTATATTCATACTACCCTCTAAAGAGGTGACTGAGAAAGAAGTCTATGAGGAGCAAGATAGTCTAGAGGACTATGCATATGAAGAAGAAGAAGAGGAATAGACTTACTCCTTTTGGATACAAAGAAGACCCATTAAATAGCAGCTACTTACTACCTATTTCAGAGGATTTAGAAATCCTTAAAGATGTAGAGGAATCCGTAGTGGCTGGTTTTATTAATTCTAGAGAAGGTTCTGAGTGGTTACACTATAAGACAGGTAAATCTATCTCAGAAAGAGGATTAAGGAAAAATATAGCAAAGAAATATGGAAGACCTGAATCAGAAGAGCGATTGGGACATAAATCCAGAATCCTATCAGCAAGACGAGGAAGGTAACTTTGTCTTAAAGAAGGATGGTACGCCTAAGAAGAAAGCAGGTCGTCCAAAGGGTAAGCCCTCTAGAGGATATAATCATCACTCAGAGACTAAGGCTAAGATAGCCGCAAGAAGATCTTTAAGAACTAAGCAGAAGCGTCTGGATAGTTTAGAAAAGAAAGTAAAGAGGGCAAGGAAAGTAGTAAGAAATCAGAAAGAGATTCAAATAAAGCTAGATGAATCTCCAGAAAGAGAGACTGTTAAAGGGAAATTAATAACCAAAGAAGACTTAAAAGTATTACCTAAAGCTACAGAGAAGGTAGTAAAAGATACAAAGGTTATATTCCAACCTAATGACGGTCCTCAAACAAGCTTTTTAGCAGCTCCAGAGATAGATGTTCTCTACGGAGGTGCAGCAGGTGGTGGTAAAAGCTATGCAATGCTAGTAGATCCACTACGTTATTGTAGTAGGTCAGCTCATAGAGCTTTAATATTAAGACGTTCTATGCCAGAGCTTCGGGAATTGATTGATAAATCCCGTGAGCTTTATCCTAGAGCGTTTCCAGGGTGTAAGTTCAGAGAGGTTGAAAAACTCTGGAACTTCCCTAGCGGTGCTAAGATAGAGTTTGGGTTCCTTGAGCGTGATGCAGATGTCTACCGCTATCAAGGTCAAGCATACTCTTGGATAGGGTTTGATGAGATTACTCATTTACCTACAGAGTTTGGTTGGAACTACTTGGCATCACGATTGCGTACTACTGATCCTGAGATTACACCTTATTTACGGTGTACGGCTAACCCAGGTGGTGTTGGATCTAGTTGGGTAAAGAAGCGATATGTAGATCCTTCACCACCTAACGAAGCTTTTGATGGAAGTGATGGTTTAACACGAAAGTTTATACCAGCCCGACTAGATGATAACCCTTATCTAGCAACAGATGGTAGATATGAGCAAATGCTTAAAGCATTGCCTGACATACAAAGAAGGCAGTTATTAGAAGGGAATTGGGATGTTGCTGAAGGGGCTGCATTTACAGAGTTTGATATAGAATCCCATGTTATTATTCCATTTCACATTCCGATAGGATGGGAAAGGGTGAAGGGGATTGACTATGGTTATGCTTCAGAGAGTGCCTGTATATGGGCTACTGTAGATCCTTCAGATGGTACGCTAATTATTTATAGAGAACTATACAGAAAAGGATTAACAGGGGTTGATCTTGGAGAGATGATCACCCAAATGGAATTAGATGACCCTTTAAGTGTCCAAGGTGTTCTTGATACAGCAGCTTGGGCTAGAACAGGTACAACAGGGCCTACCGTAGGAGAAGCTCTTCAAAGAGCAGGACATAAACTACGGAGGGCTGATAAAAATAGAATTCAAGGTAAGATTCAGATGCATGAATACCTGAAAGTTCAGCAAAGCGGAAGGCCACGATTACAAATATTTAACACTTGCCCTAATCTGATACGCGAACTCCAAGGTATTCCTCTTGATAAGAACAATCCAGAGGATGTGGATACACATGCGCCTGATCATGCCTATGATGCGTTACGGTATTTGATTATGTCTAGACCACGTATCAATGATCCAATAGCGCAATTAAGGAACTTACGAATGGAACAAGCTTACACACCTGCTGATAAGGAGTTTGGCTACTAATGGCAGAAAATGATTTTACAGCAGACAGTATGTACTTTGAAGAAGTCGAAGGTGAAGAAGGTAAAACTTTAACACTGGAAGAAACACTTCAGCATAAATTCGTTTCACTACTACAAGATCGTTTTAGTTCTTCTGAAGAAGCACGAGCTATGGATGAGAGTAGATGGATTACTGCGTATCATAACTATCGTGGTTTATATCCTAAGAATGTACGATTTAGGGAGTCAGAGAAATCTAAAGTCTTTGTTAAAGTCACTAAGACTAAAGTACTAGCAGCCTTTGGACAATTAGTAGATGTAATCTTTGGATCTGGTAAGTTTCCTATAGGGATTAGTGAGACTAAAGTTCCAGAAGGTGTATCAGAACATGCACATCTGGATATTAATAATCCTGTTCCAGGTATTGAAACTACTCCTCAAGAGCCTACAGAAGGAGAAGCTGAAACAGAGAATCCTTTTGATGTAGGTTACGAAGGTGACGGTAAAGTATTAAAAGCAGGAGCTACTTTCAATACAGGGAAGTTTGAAGAGAAGTTTATAGAAAAAGAAGCTGAAGAAGCAGGGCTACTACAAGAAGGCCTACTACCTTCGCCAGAAGCACTAGAGCTAAATCCAGCACAAAAAGCAGCAAGGAGGATGGAAAAACTCATACATGATCAGATTGAAGAATCAAGTGGTTCTTCTGAAATACGGAACTCATTATTTGAGTCAGCTTTATTTGGTACAGGGATTGTAAAAGGGCCGTTCAACTTTAATAAAACATTGAATAGATGGGAGGAAAATGAAGAAGGTGAAAGAACCTACAACCCCGTGGATGTTCGTGTCCCTCGTATTGAGTTTGTCAGTATTTGGGATTTTTTCCCAGATCCTAACGCTACAAACATTACCGAATGTGAATATGTATTCCACAGACATAAGCTCAACCGTTCCCAATTACGTGCCTTATCAAGAATGCCTTATTTCGACAAGGATGCCATACGTTCCTGTTTATCAATGGGGCCAAACTATGTGCAGAAAGACTACGAACATGAACTCAGAGATGACAGCAGACCAGAAGACTACGGACCTGGACAATTTGAAGTATTAGAGTACTGGGGCATTATGGATGCTGAGTACGCTAGAGAAGTAGGTATGGAAATAGCTGATAGTGTAGATGATTTAGACGAAGTACAAATTAATGCGTGGATATGTAATGGACAGCTACTGCGTACTGTAGTGAATCCTTTTACACCACACAGAATACCCTATCATTCTTTTGCATATGAAAAGAATCCCTATAGTTTCTTCGGAATAGGTGTAGCAGAAAACATGGACGACTCTCAAAAGATTATGAATGGTCATGCAAGAATGGCTATTGATAATCTAGCCTTATCAGGCTCTTTAGTCTTTGATGTAGATGAATCAGCCCTAGTAGGTGGTCAATCTATGGAGATATATCCTGGTAAAGTCTTTAGACGACAGGCAGGGATGCCTGGTCAAGCAATACACGGTGTTAAGTTTCCTAATACATCACAAGAAAATATGATGATGTTTGATAAGTTTAGGCAGCTTGCAGACGAACAGACAGGTATACCTAGCTATAGTCATGGTCAAACAGGGGTTCAGAGTATGACACGAACTGCTTCGGGCATGTCTATGCTACTAGGTGCAGCCTCTTTAAATATTAAAACGGTAATCAAGAATTTAGATGATTTCCTACTCAAACCTCTTGGAGAATCGTATTTCCAATGGAATATGCAGTTCTTAGAAGGCAAGTTAGGCGCAGTAGGTGATCTAGAAGTAAAAGCAACAGGTACAAATAGCCTGATGCAGAAGGAAGTGAGGAGTCAGCGATTAACTACATTCTTACAGACTGTACAGAATCCTGCTGTGGCTCCTTTTGTTAAAATTAATAAGCTTATTAGTGAGCTTGCCTATAGCTTAGACCTTGATCCAGATGAACTTCTGAATGATCCTGAAGAGGCAGCTATCATGGCACAGATTATAGGAATGCAAAACAATGGTGGACAAGTCCCTGGCGAAGAAGCTGGTCCCGCTGGTCAACAACCCCCAGGCATGGGAGGCCCTGAAGGAGTACCTGGTCAACCAGAAGACCTTGGAGCAACAGGTACTGGCGGTGGCAACATCGGAACTGGAGCTGTTCCGCAGCCAGGGGAGGCTGAGTTCGCTGGTACGCCTAGAGCAGTTGAAGGATGAGGTTAAGGAAGCTTTGGACAGAGAGTGATCATACTTGGCAAGAGGTTATAGGAGGGAGAGTAAGAGATGGCTAGAGGTAATTTAATGGTTCCTCCAGAAATGGAAGAACTCCCAGAAGAAGGTCTTGAGGAGTCAATGCCTGTAGATACATATACTCCCGAAGATCAGGCAAACGCAGAAGAAACACAGCTTCCTGATGCGGAAGTAGAAGAGAATTATGTTGATTTTATTCTTTCAGAAGCTTTAGACGGTGAAGAACAAAGTTATTTAATGGATGCTTTAGAAGCAGACTCGCAACTAAGTCAGATTTTTGACAAGGTTGTAGATACTGCTTCTGAGTTTTCAGGAGAGGGCGAAGTAGAAGGCCCTGGAACTGGAGTATCAGACTCAATACCTGCACGATTGTCAGATGGAGAGTTTGTAATGACGCAGAAGGCTACAGAACAAATAGGTGCAGACAACCTTCAATCCCTAATGGATGAAGCAGAACGTGCTTATGACGGTGGGCTTCAGCGTATGAAGTATGCATTTGGCGGTATAGTAGACTCAGACGAAGAGGAACTACTAGAAGAAGAGGATGAGGAAATCAAGAAACAAATGCTTTCCGCTAATCAGATGCCAAGTGTCAAAGGATAGAGCTACCCGTAAGGCCCTCTATCATTTTTTATTAATTAACGGCTACCTTGGAGTAGGCAAGCCCCAACTTTAGTTCTAGGCCAAAGAACTAATTAGTTTGGCTACCTTGCATGAGACAAGCCCCGTGAAGGAGAGTGATATGTCAGAAATAGAGGAGAATTTAGAAGAACCAGAAGCGAATCCATACAATGCAAAGAAGTCCTGGCATACGTCAGAAAGACCTCAGATGCAAAGTGCAGACTCGCTCTTTTACGAACAACAGGCTACCCCAGAAGAGGCCCCTGATGTAGAAGAGGAATCCCCTCCGAAACGTAAAAGAACTAATTATAAAAAAAGATATGATGATCTAAAAAAGCATTACGATGAAAGGGTTTCTCAGTTTAAACAACGAGAACAAGAACTGATAGCGACTGCTCAAGCGGATAGACCTCAATATGAGCCGCCTAGAAGTGTTGAAGATCTTGAAAAGTTTAAACAGGAGTATCCTGATTTGTATGAGACAGTTGAAACTGTTGCACATCTACAGAGTGAACGTCAAGTCGGAGAACTCCAAGGTCAGTTGTCTGCTATTCAAGAAAGAGAAGCAGATATAATGCGTCGTGAAGCAGAGACTTCTTTGCGTGATCGGCATCCAGACTTTGAAGACATTAGAGGAGACGAAAGCTTCCATGAATGGGCAAAAGAGCAACCAGATCAAATACAAGATTGGGTTTATAATAATCCTGATAATGCTACTTTAGCGTCTAAAGCAATAGACCTTTACAAATTAGAGAATGGTATAAGTGTTTCTAAACCTCGTAGACAATCACAAAAATCACAACAGTCTAAAAAGAGTTCAGCAGCCGATTTAGTTTCGACTAAAACTACTACGGTAGACGCTGCACAAGGACCTAAAATTTGGACTGAACGGGAGATTTCTGCGATGTCTTTAGATGAGTTTGATGCCCATGAAGATGAGATTAATCAAGCTATCAGTGAAGGCAGAGTAGTGAAATCATAATTTTGTCTAATTTGGAGTAAATAAAAATGGCATATAATCAAAGTGACCAATATTTTGAACCAAGTACAGATACAGATGCCAACTTTGGTAACTCCGTAAGTGGTCAGAATAATTCGTTTTTCTTACCTGCTGTCTATTCTAAGAAGGTTCTAAACTTTTTCAGGAAAGCCTCTGTAGTAGAAGCTATCACCAATACTGATTATTCAGGTGAAATTGCTAACTTCGGAGATTCTGTAAAAATTATAAAAGAACCAACGATTACTGTTTATCAGTATGAACGTGGCGCAGATGTAACGCAAACGAAACTGACCGACCAAGAAATAACGCTGGTTGTAGATACAGCTAACGCATTTAAGTTCAAGGTGGATGACATTGAAAGCAATATGTCCCATGTGAACTGGCGTGAGACTGCTTCTTCAGCAGCAGCGTATGCATTGCGAGATGCATTTGACGAAGGTGTAATTGCTACCATGTTTAGTGGTGTCTCTTCATCTAGTCCTAACCATGTTCTTGGATCGGACAGTGCGACTGATCTTGCGGCTGGTACGTTTGATGGTACAGGTAATCTTGACATTGGTTTTGGAACGTCGGAACATGACCCTATAGATGTGTTGGGACATATGGCTCGTCTTTTAGATGACCAAAATATCCCTGAAGAAGGACGGTGGTTTGTAGCCCCGCCTCAATTCTATGAGGTTCTTTCTGGTACGGCATCAAAACTTTTATCAGTGGATTATAACGCTGGTCAAGGTTCAATCAGAAACGGTCTAGTTAGTTCTGGTAAGCTACGTGGTTTTAATATGTACAAGACTAATAACATTGCAAGCACATCTAATGCTGCTGGTAAAGTTATTGCTGGACATATTAGTTCAACTGCGACAGCTCAGACAATTACAAGTTCTGAAGTATTACGAGATCCTGATAGTTTCGGTGATATTGTACGAGGTCTTCATGTATATGGAGCCAAAGTACTACGATCTGAAGCATTAGTATCTGCGTTCTACGGCGTGGACTAATAATTAAGAGAAATGGGGGTCGGATGCGGCTCCCTTTTCTTTTATTTTCTAATCATTAATTAAAGGAAAAAAATATGGCAAGCCCAGTTATAGATATAAGAGATACGGGTAGAAACTCAGCAAGAACAGGGGATGTCCGTGCGCTTTCTGATAATGTAGTGAGTTCTTGGACTTCAGTAACGACAGGTACTATTGCAGTAACGGATGATACCAATACTGATGTGAATTTTACACAACCAGCCGATACGATTCTTCGTAATCTTATTGCTATTCCAGCAGGTAACATTGTTACAGGCGGTAGTAGTGGTAATGATTTAGACTTTTCATTAGGGACTTCTTCAGGCGGTACTCAAATTATTGCTACTGAAGCTATTCTAGATGATGGTGGTTCAGCAGTTACTTGGACAGCTAATGCACCTTTGTATCTTATTCAAGATTCACATGGTCATGGAGCTAATGCATTTGTCAGTACTAGTGTTACGGCAGGTGTTGTAGGTGGTCCTGCAACTTCAGAAGCTATTGTTATCGCCGCTACATTGTATTCGGCTTCAGCTAGAACTTTGTATGCTCGACTCACTCCA
>TARA_R100001594_G_scaffold131372_1_pt1 | contig 25420 bp, 31 predicted proteins | sample TARA_R100001594 | Tara Oceans TARA_R100001594 (sample SAMEA2622752) | marine metagenome | biome: marine biome (ENVO:00000447); feature: marine epipelagic mixed layer (ENVO:xxxxxxxxx); material: "saline water (ENVO:00002010), including plankton (ENVO:xxxxxxxx)" | depth 150 m | reverse complement strand
ACTTCTTCAGAAGTCTGCAGATATTCTTGATGTCGACCCTTATCATTTCATTGACCCTGATATTGATAGTTGGGACTGGATTCTTCGCACTAATATCGCTGCTGGTATTTTGCATTGCAGAATTAAGTACTGGCGTGTGCCGGAACCTATTGGCGATGGTGCCCAAGGATTAGCAGAATATTGGAAAAAACACTATAACACAGAAGATGGTGCCGGAAGCGTAGAGCACTTTCTTCATTTAACAGAAGGTAAATTATAATGGCTAACGGAGCTAGTTCAGCATATTTATTATCATTATTAAGGTCTCAAGGCGGTTACGCTGATGCATCTGCTCGTTCTTTATTAGGTAGAGATGTTACAACTGAAAGACAATCATTAGCAGAAAAAAATAGAGAAATTGAAAAAGCTATAAGAGACAGAGAAAGAGCAGCTCAGAAAAAAAGAAGAAGAAGAGGAAGAGCTGGAGCTCTTGCTTCTATAGCTGGATATGCTTTAGGAGGAGCTGGTGGAGCTGCATTAGGAAGCTTGCTTGGCTCAAGATTATCTAGAGCTAGACAGGGAGACATTAAAAGCATTGGAACAGAGATAGGAGAAGGAAAGTTTTTAAAAGGAGATAGAGAAGATTTAGTTAACTTTTTAGAAGATGCAAATTATCAAATTAGTCAACAGAATAAAAAAGGATTAGGTTGGCAAGAAGATTTAATGGCAGCTGCTCAAGCTTATGGAACAGGAAAAGCTTTTGGAGGAACAGAATTTGGAAAAAAAATGGGAACCTTTAGAGGTTGGGATTTAGGAAAAAAGATACAACAATCAAAAATGATGACTTCTGGACTAGGTGGAAAGTTAAAAAATTGGTGGAGTGGTCCAAACGTGACTCCTCAATCAAATTATCAGCTTGATATTCCGGATTATGCTTCACAATTTAGAGCTAGCCTTTCTCCTTTTGAACAAGCAAGACTTAGTTCACAATTGAATGTTCCATTATTTAACTATCAACCTGGAGCTAGTTTTCTTGGTAAAGGAAAAATGGGAGTGGAAGGACATTTATCTAATTTATTTCAAACAAAATTACAAGGGTTGGAATATCCTTTTGGATTAAATCCATCGTATTATGATAGGAATAAAAATTAAGGAAAAATTATGCCACAATATAGCACAACAACATTAGACGATTTATTAAAACCATACGGCCAAACATTGGATAGCATTGGCCAATACCCATCTACTTTTGGATTCGGGAGTGAATATGATATGTATTTTCCTAAATTTAATGTGGAAGGACTTCAACAAGGTTTATCTGCAATAGGAAGAGAAGAACAACAAGGTTATGGAAATATAGAAGCTGGATTTAAACAAAAAATGCAAGGCCTAGAACAGGGTTTAATACAAAATAGAGTAACAGGTAATTTTGGAGGTTCAGGAGCTCAAGAAAGATTAAGAAGATTTGCAAGTAGACAAGCTCAACAAGCAGGACAGGAATATGGTCAAATGAGACAAGAAGGAAGAGAGAATGTTTTCCAGGCATCTCAAGGAAAAATAGGGCAATTGTCTAGCTTGATAGGACAATATATGAGTGGAATTCAATCTCAAGCATTAGGAATAAAACAATCTGACCCAACAGGTGGAGCACAATCTGCTGACGCTGGAACCGCAAGTAATCCTGCAAATCAACCTTACATTGATAGCAAAGCAAATCAGTTATCTAGTACAGATAGAGCAATATTTATGAATATGGTTAAAAATCAACAAGCTCCAACGCAAGGAGAAATAGATAACCTATTTAATGCAATACAGTCAGGAAATTTAGGAAGAATGGGAAATATTGGAGCAGGTGGAGGCTACTTGTAAAATAAGGAATAATTATGGCAGTTAAATATAGAGATTTAGATTTACAAGATACAAGTGTAGCAGAACAATTTACTACACAATGGTTACCTCAACTTATTGAGCAAGCTAATCAAAAACAACAAAGATTAGAAGATAAAGAGTGGAAAACAAAACTTCAGAATGATAAAATATTAGCAGACAAACAAGATAATTTAGATAATTGGTACGGAGGTTATGTTTCATCTATTGCTGATGCAGATTATGAAAAGGCAGAAGCCTTTTTAAATTTAATGGGCAAGTATACAGGTGAAGGGAATCTTTCTTGGGCTAAAAATTATTATGATATGAGAAATGAGCTTGATAGTGGAGAGAAAACTTATAATAGTCACTCTAATGCTTTAAGAACTTTTAAAACTGGTACATACGAACAAAAGAAAGACGCTTGGAAGGTATTAAAAAATGTTAATACTCCTCTTCATAGAAAGGTTCAAAAAGATTTTGATACATTCGTTGAAAGTAAAGACTTTGACACGCCTGGATTTATTCAATTTAATAATGAATTAAAGAGTATGGGAACTCAATCATTTCTTGAAGTATTTTCTCCTTTAGTTGATGTGGAAACTTTTGCAGCTCATAATAATGCGAAAGATTATCAAGCGGTTGTTGCTAAGATTCAGGGTTCTATGAGCGAAACTCCTTCTGCACAATATTGGTATTGGGATGACAATGGTAATAAAGTTGGTCTAACATCAACTACTGCTTTAAACGGAGAATTGGTAGATAAAGCTATTCAAGATTCTTATTTACCTGGATTTATTGTTCGTGCATACCAACAATTTACAGGAACTCCAGATAATCCTATGTATAATCTAGCTGAGATATATGAATCTTCACCTCTTTCAAGAGATAATATAGAGATGGTTGCAGCAAATGTTGCAAGGGCTCAAGCTACTGCAGGATTTGGTGGAGAAAAATTTGTTGATAAAAACTCACCAGAATATAAGGATGTTGTCAATAAAAATCTTTCAAATTTATTAAGTGGACCAAATAATACTTATAATGATGTAGTTAAAGAAAGAGTTGAATCTAGACAGAAATTAAGATTAGGAACAGTTAGAGCTGAAAGAGAATCATATGTATCTGGAGATAAGTATATCACCATAAGAGATAAAGATAAAGAAGCAGGTTTCTGGAGCAAGAAAGATGAAGAAAAAACAAATAAAAAAATATCCAGTCTTGAAACTGAAATTAATCAATTAGAAAAAACTCTAGGACAAGAAGTTACAGATTTCGGACCAAAGGCACCAGTAGCTCCACAAGGCCCAACAGGAGGCCCAACAGGAGGCCTAGGGCCTAAACCAGATATGTCCAAAGAGTTAGCTCAAACAATTATGAGTAAAGTTGATAAAAGTAAGAGAGGGTACGGAGAGCACGGATATAGCAAAGAAGAAATAGCTGAAGCTCGTGAGACTATTAAGTACTACATAGACGTAAATAAACAGGCAATGAAAGAAGAAGGTGTTTTTGGACGAAAAAAAATAAGGGCAAAGAAAGCTTGGAGTAATTTCGGTGGGCCTGCTACTAAAATTAAACGATATAATGAAGTTTTATCTTTAGACAAGAACCCTTCACAAATTAAAGCTTATGAAAAATCGATGATTAGTTCTATAGAACGTCATAATAAAACTTGGGGTACAGATTACTCTACAAATCCAAATGATTGGGTAGAGGCAGGATAAAGTAAGAGTTAATAATGTCTGACAATCTATATAATCCAATAGTAGATGACACCGGGAGTGGAACATCTTCATATCTAACTGAAAGCACATATAATTTCTGGGATAGAGCTCTACCTCCAATGTTAAAAGACGCTTATAATAAGTCTATTCAAGGTATGGCTCAATCTATGTATACAGGAAAAGATAGATTTGATTTACCACACTATCATCCTGGAGCAGGAAAAGATATTGCAGGACATTTCTTAGGTATGTTAATGCCTGCTGACCTTCTAACAATGTTAGTACCTGGAGGTGTAGCTGCTAAATTAACTCGAGGTCTAGCGGTAGAAGCTGGTGAAAGAGCTTTTGCAAATAAAGCTACAAAATTATTAGCTAAAAAAGGCAATATGACTAAAACTGAAGCTTACAAAGCATTAGATGATATTGTTGTTAGAGGTTCACAAAACGCTGCAATGTTTGGTGCTTATGAAGGGTTATATGGTGCAGCAGAAGCTGGTAGGGAAGCTATTCTAGCTAATAACATTTCTTTAAAACATCTTGAAGGAAAAGAAGATGAGGTGTTACCTCTAATTATGAAAAAAGGATTAAAAGGTTTATTTAAAGGAGCTACCATTGGACAATTATCTGGTGTAGCTAGAGCTTTAAGATGGACAGGAGGTTATGGAAAAGTTCCTGGAGTTAAAGCTTTTAAAGGAACTGAACAAGGAGGTTTTTTAAATGAAATGGCTGCTTTTGGTGCTTTTGCTCCTGTTATGGAGGGAAGAATTCCTGGGTTTCAAGATTTTGCATTAGCAGCTGGAACTCTTGGTGCTATGAAATCAGTTCCTGCAATCAAAACAGGACTTTTCTCTTTCGGTAAACAGTTAAGAAAAGCTGGAGTACCTTTAAAAACAGAACCTATGTATGTTTCTCTTGTAGATGACGCTGGTAAGATTATTAAAAAGAAAGACGAGAATGTTGGAACTCACGTTATTGATGAAACGACTGGAAAACACAGAGTAATAGAAGAAGGAGAAGTGGGAACACATATACTTGCAGGTGATATTCCAAAATTACTGTCTGAAGGTATAATAGAAGGTGTTCCTTCAGATATACTAAATACAGTATTGCAACCTACTTCATCATTCTCAGCTAGAAATATTACAGAAAAAATTAGAGAAAAAGTAAAGAAAGGTCGTAGTATATTTATTAAAGATGAAGCAGGTAAAAAGAAATCAGGATTAGACGTAACAGAAACAACTAAAAAATCAGAACTTAGAGGTTCTCAAGTAGTTAAGAAAAGAGTTGATGACCCTGATAATCCAGGTAAAACAAAGATGGGTTATGATTTAGATAATCCAATTGCAGGAAGACTATGGTTAGGTAAAAATGGAGCCACAATAAAACAATTCGTTCAAGACAAAAATGGAAAACTTACTGGAGAAGTTATTATAGAAATGGCTGGAGAAGGAGGAAAAGTAAGATATCTTTTAGATAAAGACAATACTGTAAAGCTATTTGACCATTTTACAGATGATAGATATCTTAGAAAAAGATTAAAAACAGATAAAGGCAGCGGAAAAACTATAGGAGACCTTAGAACTCAAGTTTTAAAAACAGAAATTAAAAATGCAATTGATAATCCTGAAATATATGGTAATCAATCTGTAGGAGTAGCTATAGCAAATGCTGACACATTCCTTCATAGACAATGGGGCCACACAGATGGTTTGGCTAAAAAATTTGAAAAGTTTGTTATGTCTAAGAAAGGCGAAATTAAGATGGAAGGCTATTGGAACCAAACAGAACTTTTACAAGAATTTGTAGGAACACTTAGTCAGCAAGAGCAATTTGTTATAAGAAAATTTTTAAAAGGCAATAAAAAAAGATGGGAGGCATATGCCAACTTAACGGAAATAGAGAGACGACAACTATTCTATACTGAGAATCCAAACAAATTTTCTGGTCCTGTCAGTTCTTTTCTTGGTGCTTTCAGAAGTGGTTTACATAACTTAGAAGATACAGCAGCTCAAAAATATTTAAGATATATTGACATCGCAGATGGACAAACAACTATTCTACAGGGAGAAAGACTTACTGAGTTGGGAGAGATATTAGACTTTTCTTTTATGAGAAAAAATAAAAGATGGAATGCATATATAAGAGGCGAAGCTCATAAAGGGAAAAGAGTTCATTCATTAAAAAATGATATGGAAATGAAAACTGAAGACTTTGTTGATGAGATTCAAAGAAAATTAAGAAACAGTAGAAATAAAGAAATGAGAGAATTTCATCAGGCGAGATTAGATGTCATTCAAAAGATGAAAGGTATTACAAAAAAAGACAAAAATGCTTTTATGAACAGGATAAGAAATGAAGCTAAAGCAGCTGGCGTTCCTGTGGCAAGATATGTTCAAAATTACTTTCCTCAAAGAGTAAGAAAAAGTGTTATTGAAAGACTTTATAAAGGTGATAAAGAAGTAGCTAAAATGATAAGAAAAGAAATGGGAGAGTCTTTCGCAACTATGACAGATACTGAACCTTTAACTCCAGCACAACAGAAGGCAATGAACAATATAATAACTCAATATATGGATAAGATTGAATCTGGATTAACTGGACCAAGAAAAAATTGGACAGATAAACAAAAAATGGATGAACACTACTTAAGATTATTTACTGCTATACAATCAAAACTTGGACCGAATGCTTCAAAACATCAAGTTCATTTAGCTATAAGATACGGTACATATAACCATACTTTAAAACCTTTTGCTGCATTAGAAAAAAGAAGAAAACCTGTTGTTGACTCTGCTTTAGCTGATATAGATTTTGCTGAAATTGCTAACGAAGTTGATGCTGCAGGTCTTCAGGAACTGGCAGGAAGAGGACTTAAGGCCGCTAGAGAGTCTATAATGGAAAATGATGCTTTGGTTATTTTAACTGACTATGTATCAGGTGCATCAAAAAGACAGGTTCAAGTTAAAAACTTTGGAGCAAAAGGAGAAATACTTGATAAATTAGCAGAACATATAAATCCAGACAAAAGATTAAGAGGCTCTCCAAAAATGGTTGATTGGCTAGGTGGATATGAACTTCCATTTGCTCCTCAAACAGAAAAACAAGCAGTTGCTTTAATGAAAGATGTTTTAACAGGAGATGTTAACCTTACAAATACATCTACTACTGCTGAAATATTAAGTAAAGTAGCTCAACTTGAAATGATAGCAAAAATTAATTTAGGTATGGCTACTATTCCTAATGTGACTCAGCAGTTTATATCTACAATGGTTTCAGCTGGATATTGGAGATTTGGAAAAGCTATGTATAGGTTAGCTACAGATGGAGACTTTAGAAAGAAAGCAGCACAACATACAACAGTTCAATCTATGTTGGATGAGTTTACAGGTCCAGTAGATGCTTCGGCTGCTGCTATAACAGGAACTCAAGCTAAAGCACAAACAAGTATGCAAAGATTTATTTCTTTATTTACTAAAGGAAATCAAGATAAAATAGGTACTATGACACAATTAACAGGAGACCTATCTTTATTTAACACTATGAATAGATGGAATCAGATTATGGCTGGAGCTACTGCTGATGTATTAATACAAGATTTAAGAAATATGGCTTTAGGTAAAAAAGGAACAGGAGCATTTTCGTTTTTAGATTCTTTAGCTCCAGAATTTAGAAAGAAGTATGCAAAAAATAAATTACAAAGATTAGGATTTGATGTTGATTATATTTTGAAAGAACCTGGTAAAGGTAGAGTTGCTCAAGAGAAATACAACAAAGAAGTAGCAAGAATTATGCTTAAATTCGCTAAAGACTCACAACTTCAAAGAAGCTTTACAAAAGACCCTTTCTTATTTAATAATCCTCATTTTAAACCTTTTTTATTATTTAAAAGATTTGGATATAGACAAGCACAATATATATATGAACAAAGTAAAGCAGAATTTTTAAATGGAAATGTTATGCCTGTATTAGCAGTAGGATTGAGTGGTATGGCAGGAATGGCGTTTGTTCAACCAGCTAAGGCTTGGATAACTTCAACCCTTAGTGGAGACCCAGAATTTTCAACTAGAAATAGAAGAGCTAAATTATTTAAAAAAGGTTTTGGAGATGTGACTTTTGATAAATATTTGGAGGCAATGTCTGCAGTAGGTGGTTTTGGAATGGTTGGAGATTTAATTAGTGATGAAGACTGGCTTGGTTCTCTTGAATTTGCATTAAAACCTGTAATGATTGATGACTTGCAAAGACTATCAAGAAGCTGGGGAACATTTATTAACTCTACAGATACATTTCATCCAAGTATGAAAGAACCTGCTATAAAAGCATTAACCGTTGCAGCACCAGCTTTTGGTGGACTTCCTTCTAGATTAATAAAAAGAGTTGAAACTCCTAAAATGGAAAGAGATAGAGCAACTCAAAGAAAAAGAGATGCAATACAAGCAGCAAAAGATTATATAATAGGTGGAAATCCAGCTGAAGCTTCAAAACTTGTTAATGAGTTTAATAAAGCTTGGGGTGGAAAATATCCAACACTTAGAATAGAGTTTGAAGATTTTAGCGTAAGTCAAATTATGAAAGATTACGCAAAGAAAGTAGAAAGAAAAAGAGAAGAATGGGAATATAAACCTTAATGTGGTCAATATTTAAAGATGAAAATGAGTATAATGAAAAAGCAATCATAGGATTTATTTCGTTTGCTATTATGGTTGTATTTGGAATTGTTGATTTAGTAACAGGATTATTAGGACAAGATTTAGTTATTAATGACAATGTTTATAATTCATTTGTTTGGGTAACATTAGGGAGCTTCGGTATAGCTGGAGCAGAAAAAGTTTATAAGAAATAAAAGGAGAAATTATGAATGGAGATAGTAAAAAAGGATTAAGTCTATACGACCTTCTGTATGGAAATCAATCTGCAGAAGCTGACTCTCTTCAACAAGATGCTATTAGACGTCTTCAAGAAGGCGGTTTGATTGGAAAACAAGGAGAAGCTCTTGTGGACAAATTAACCTTTGACCCTTCAGATACAGGACCTATAATTGGACAAAATCCAACAACTGAATTAGACTCTTTACAGAGAGATGCTGTTGACCGTCTTAGAAGTGGTGGAATGTTTGGCAAACAAGGTAGAAGGTTTAGAGATTGGTTTGAATCAGTAGACTGGAAAGATATATTTAAAGAAATGCAAAATCGTGGTTTCACATCAGTTGGTCCATTAAGACGTAAAAATGAAAACTCTAATGTTGAAGTTCCTGGTAAGCCTGGATGGACAGAAGATGAATTAAACTATGGAAGAATGAGACAAGCTGAACCATCTATGAGCCTTGAAAGAATGCAGGAAATTTTCCCAGTAGAGAATTTAATACCAGGTTTGGGAGTTATTGGTAAATTAAAAAAACTTAACAAAATTAGATGGAAAAGCGGAAAGGTAACAGACTTAAGAAAGCCATTAGTAAGAAAAGCTGACCATAAAAGAGTTATGGATGCTGACAAAACAGAAATTCAAGCTATGCAAGATTACTATAAAGACCCTGGTTTAAGAGAACAAAAAATGTGGGCTGATTTAACAATTAAAGAATTGTTAAGGTCAATGAGAAGAGGTAAAAAATGAACGGAGATAAGAAAAAAACTCTAAATGACTTTCTTGAAAGTGATTCACTGAAAACATTTGGAGAAAAAAGTGCTGATTCTGATGCTCTAATGGAAGCATTCAGACAAAGAGAAGAAAATAAATTACAAAGATTATTGGAGACAGGAGTTCCTGATACATTATTCAGTATAGGGAATATTGATACAAGTTTAAGCTTTGAAGATAAATGGGAAAAGTTAATAGAGGAAGGGAATGAGAGGAAGCAAGCAGATATGGAATCAGATGAGATAGTTCATTCATTTGAAAGAGATGGTCAATGGTATGATTTTAACCAATCTCAATTAGATTCTCTTATGAAAGGAACTCTAGAAGAATTGCCATTAAGGAGGGCGAAATGAACGGAGATAAGAAAAAAACACTAAGAGATTATTTTAGTAGTGGAATTCTCCCAACGTTTGGAGATAAAAGTGCAGACGCTGATATTGTAACCGAGTTTATTGGAGGTAAGATGTATCAAAATTATGGAACTCCCGAAGAACAATATCTTGGAGAGTTGCTAAATAAAGAAGCTTATCAAGTTCAATTATTGAACAATAACCCAGAACTTGATAATTTGATGAAAGAATATTATAACACTTTAGGAGTGTTTGGATATGTTAGCCCAGAGCAAGACACAACCTACTATCACGGAGGTAGAGGAAAGTCAACAGATGAGGGTTTTAGCAGACGTAAGTTACGTTTTTACCAGAAAGCTGACTTGCTTAAAGGATTATCAGGACAAGATAGTCCATTTTTAGACGAGTATTATCCAATAGATTTAGAAGAAGGCAGAACTATAAATGATTTTATTGATGAGTTTTCAGGTTTTAGAGATATGAGAAGCCCATTACAAGAAGTTTTTGATAGTATGAGCAGGAAAGAGCAAAAAGAATTTATGAAAAAAAATCCTCATATGTTTGAGAGAAGAAAAAGGAGAAAATGAAGTCTAAAAAAAAAAGGTTAAAAGATTTCATACCTTCAAATGCTAGATGGTTTTTAGCAGACTTACTTGGTATTGATAAAACCTTCACTGAAGACGACTTAACTCAAGATGAATTAGACTGGTTAAGAAATTATTTACAAAAGTCTAGTTCTGATTATTTAGAAGATTTTGGAGAAGAAGAAAGAAGAGCGTTGAATCTGTATAGTCACAATGTCACTGAATCTATGCAAAATAAAGAAGGTAGATTTACAATAAAAGACATAATTAAATCATCCTATGCAAATCCAAGAACCAGTTTGGCTACATCAATAGGCAAAGCAGATATTGCTCAAAATGCATTAGGAGAAACTATTATTGAAGATGAATATGATTTTGATTTAGCATCAGCGAAGCATTCTGACGTCAGCAATAAAGAGCTTTTACAAACCTTAATTCAAAGCCTTTCTGGGCAAGGTCAAGCAAATTTTGGAGACTTCCTTTCTAAGTTTTCTGGAAGATACGGAAGTCGTCCAGGTTCTGGAAACCCTGTAAGAATTAATTTAGGAAAACTTTTAGAATACTAAAAAGGAACGCCATCTATTGGTTTACTATCACTTGCCTCGGCTTCTTCAACAGTATCATATATGGTGCAAGTATCTGGAGAAAATCCAACCGTTGCTTTTCCAGTTGAGCCATATCTATTCTTAGCTACAACTATATCTAATCCATATCTACCGTGTCTTGCATTCTCAAAGTCTACAGTCCAAGGATAGTGAGTAAATGCTACAATCTCTGCATCTTGTTCTAAGTTACCAGACTCAGCAAGGTCACTCAATTTAGGAATACGTTCTGTTCTGTATTCTATATTACGATTAAGTTGTGAAACAAGAATAACTGAAATATTCTCTGATTTACACAACCATTTATATCTTCTTGATGTATCACCAATTTTTAATCTTAAATCTCTCATATCATTATTTGGATACTCAATAAGACCAATATGGTCATCAATGACTATATCTGGTTTTATACGACGTATCTCTCTAAAAGTTCCCTCTAAATTACGAATGTTGTCATACATAAATAGTTTGTCAGAATACCTTTCTTTAATAATATTTAAACTTTTTTCAATTGATTCTTTATTAGTGACTGCATTATGTCTTAACATATCATATGTAATACCGTCAGATTCCATAGCAATAAACTTTTTCATCATCTCTGTATTAGGCATTTCTCTGTTAAACATAACTACTTTCTTACCCGAAAGAATTAAATTTCTAGTGATATTTGCTACTGTAGTAGTTTTAGCATTTCCTGGTCTTCCTGCAAATATAGTTATTTCTCCTTTTGTCATACCGGAAATAATATCATCAAGGGCTTGAAACCCTGTTCTTGTTAAATTCTTTTTATTAAATAATGATTCTTTTGTATCACTTAATAAATCATCTATATCAAATTTTTGTCCTGGCTCTAAATTTAATAATGAACCTGCAGTGTCGTGAACATCTTCTAATAAATGACTTATATCATTAGTATTATCTAAAGCTTTCTGTGCTATAACCTGAGATTGTTTTACAAGTTTTCTTCTTAGCCAATCCTGGTTTAATTGTCTTGCGTAAGATGAAACGTTAGCAGTGGTAGGAACCTTATCTACTAAACCTGTTAAGTAATATGTAATTCCCTTAATCTTTGATGAAACGTTTACAAAGTCTACAGGAATATTCTCTCTCTTAAGCTCTGATATTGTTTCCCATATATCTTGATGTTTTATAGAATAGAAAACCTCTTTCTCGGGAATCCAATCCTTTACAATCTCAAAACAATTCTCGTCTACTAATATAGCTCCTATAACAGCTTGTTCTGATTCTTCGCTATGTATACTTAATGCTTTAGTTTCAACCATTATTATCCTCCTTACATTCGTGACACAATCCTTTCTCGCAAGGTATTGTTTTATAAACAGATTGGTCTAAAAATTGTGGTCCAAATGAATTTTTACTTCCGTCTAAAATTTCTATTGCCCAAGCTCTTTTACACTCTGGACATTTAGTAGGAACTCTTACCATTGATATGTGTTCAACTTTTCTTGCATTCTTAATATTATATTGAACGCTTTGTATGTTGTGTTCCCATCTATCTATTATTTCTGGGTCAAACCAATCATCTGCATTATCCGGGTCTATTTGTTGTAGGTAATATCTACAAGATTCAAATAGTGCCTTTTCGGACGCAATATCCTCATCGGATTTATAATCAAAATTAACTCTCATATTTCTCCCTATATTTATTCGTTATGACTAAAAGCTCTTTGTATGAGCTGAAGTAAATCTTTGTATCGTATACAGGCGTATACGTCTCCTCTATCCTGCTTCAACAGTGCAATATCACACTCTTCTGGTGGAAGTAGATAGCTCGCTATCTTTTTTCTTACCTTACACTGAGCTGTCATCTGCTCAGAGTCCTCTGGATTTAACAAATATTCTATGACAACATCTACCTCGGGATGTAGACCTATACTTCTACCATCACTGCCCCAGGCTCTTTTTGCATTAAATCCAAAATCCTGTGCAATCTCTACACACTCTCTCTCAAATCTATTCCCTTTTGCTTTTTCTTTGCTTGCCATATATTTTCTTTAATCTTCTTCTTAGTTTAGATTTTTCTTTTCCAAACTTTCTTCTATTTCTTCCCATAATATAACTATATATTCTCCTTTATGTCCACTATTTTTTTACCTGCCCATAAATCTAAATAACCTACTAATTTATCTATATGATAGTTTTTATCAAATTCAGTTTGTTTAGGCATTTCTCTCATTTCCCATTTATAATTATACCCAGACTTATCAAGATTGGTAATATTAAATACATATATATCGTTAGGAGTTCCAACAACATATAAGAATTTTTTATTGAATAAATCTGCATACATAGTATTGTAAGCATACTTATCAAACTCAATAATATAATTTTCATATTCCTTTAACCTATATTTAATCTCAATAATATAATTATTATTATATGCGTCAAACCTATGATACTCATTTGGACATAAAATAGGCTTATCATCTTTAAATTCTTTATTTAAGCTCTTTAAAACACTTATTTCATTTTTTTTCATAAATCTCCAAAATTTTTATCACGAGAATGCCCCTAAAATCGATTTAAATTATTTTTTCGATATAAGTATCGCCTAAAATAATAAAGTTTATTCTCTATATAAAATAAAACCTTATTCTTATTTTTTGGCCTCTGACATCTCTTTTATCTCCCTATATCTCTTTCTGAGGATATGGACGAGAATTTTTTCTTCTCGCCCACTGATATCCTCTATCCCCTTAGTTCCAAAGGACAACCTTTTTGTGACAATCACTTCAGTTATTCCCTCGTTCCAACCCATAAGGTCTTGAAACGATTCCATTATGTTATTCCATTTAGAAATATCCATACATCTCCTTATATTTAAAGTTATACTCCCTTCTCTGTTATATCAATTCTCGCGCCAACCAGAAATTGTATTTGCTTATACGTAAATCAAGGGTAAACAGGATTGGTTACCTGCCCGCCTCCTTTTAAAGCGTATTGCGAGAAGGGAATATTAACTACAATATATTAATCACAATTATCACAACGTTTAGGCCCAAGCATAGATTGAGCATATTCAATAAACTCGTCTTCAGATATAGAATCTTTTTCATTTCTATACTGCTCCTTGTATTGATTTTTTATAGATGTTCTCAAATCAGTGCATAACTGACTTTCTCCCTCACATCTATGTTGCTCAATCATTTCTATAAGAGCCTTAACCTGTTCCTTATCTAATGCAAAACTATATTTCATTAGAATGGCAAGTCATCCTGTTTTAAAGCAGGTGCTTTATCGCTTTTAAAGACATTTATAGCAAGAGGAGTTATTCTCTCCTCGCCAGAACTGTCTGTCCATTTATCGTGAACCACCTTAATATTAACAGGGTTTCCAGCAATATCACCTTCCATTAGCATAGGAAGAACATACTTACCTTGCTCGTTTTTTTCCATAGAAAATCCACAAGCCTCAGCAAATATCATATATCCCTTATTTTGTCCTTGATTATCTTCAAGATTGGGGTATTTCTTCTCATCCGGAGTTTTAAATCTAAAATAACCTTTAGATTTAACTTCTCTACCTTTTAAGTCAGCATACCTCTCATCATCTATTTTATAGATAGCTTCAAAGATATCAGAAAGATATTTGCCTTTAACAACAATATCTCTCTTAATAGTCAAAGATTGAACAACAGCGTTGTATGTTCCTTCTTCTATTACTTTCTTTGAACCAGAGGTGTCTGAATTAGGGTCGTAAAAAGCCTGGTTATCATCAAGGCCCTCTAAGACTGAACTCACATTACTCATTATCGTTCTCCTTACTTACTTTTAATTTAGACATTACGTCATCGTAATTGTCTTTATGTATTCTACCAGAGTTTAAAGCACTCTCTATTTGTTTTGCGTCTTTTGTATCCATTTGAGCAATCATAGATAAAATCTTCTCAAATTGTTGTTTTGAAAGGGTTTTATCTACATATTGTTTTCTGTATACGTCATCTGCAACATTACATAATCTATTAACTGCAACTTTAAATGCGTCTGAATTTGCTGCTTTTAAATCATTTCCTAAGTCAACATACCCATTCCCACTTCTTAAAACAGCAATTCTATGTGCTGCAACAGAGTCAAAACTTCGTGTAACACCTTCGTCTACAATTTTAAGACGTCCGTGCACTACGATTGCTTTATCTCCTAGTGTCTCATATTTCATTATCTCCCAAGACCATATAGGATAGTGTTGATTTAGACGCCAACGCATATAGCCTTCGTCTACATAATCAAAACCATTTCTACTCTTTACCTGGTCAGATGGAGTTGGTAATTCTGAAACAAATTGATGTTTCTCAGAAATCTGAGATTCGTAGTACCCATCAGAATCTGACGAGATATCTACTATATTTGCTTGCGCAATCGAATCTCCTATTGTCATAGGTTCTTCTTTCTTATTCATTTAAACTCCCATTGTTAAATGGACACAAATATCTAACTTCACAATAAGATTGACATTTACGTCCGTTCCAAGTTTCTATATCAGTGCATTTTTTTGGCAAATTATCAGTTTCAAGAGCGCGCACTAAATTGTCTCTCGCCTTTAAGAATCTATTCTCTAAGACTTCATCATCATATAAAGGAACTTCAATAAGATAAATGTTTTTATCTAGTCCTCTATCCTGTGCCACTCTAAGACCACCATCTCTAAGCGTTACTTGTATATACATCTTATCTACTTCATAACCACTTTTATTTAAAAGGTATCTATACCAATTTACTTGCCAGGCCCAATCACCGAAATCTGCTAAGCCTTCATCTCTATACCACTCTTTGACCTTTTTTGGAGAACCTTTTTTTCCCCATTTTCCCGATATTTTATATTTTGCTCCACTAGGGTCATTTATTAATCTATAACTCATACCCAATAGTTGAGAACATTTATAAGAGCCTGTATTTTTATAATCTATTAAAGTTTTTGTATCCTTATCATATAAGTCTGCAATCCCAGTAATATCAAACTCTTCAAGAGTTTCCTCTAATAAATGTCTATCGTCTTCGTGTTGTTCTAGTCTCGCGTGGTGCATAGTTCCAGCCAACGAAAAGGCTCTCTCTTGAGGGTCAATATAATAATTTTCCCTCCTCTTAAGATATGCCTCACACGTTCCAATCAATAATTCTGTTGTTGAAGGTTTTCTGTTAGGGTCTCTCTCTTTCGACATCTCAATAAGTGTCGGTAGAGACATACCCATCTTCTCTATATCAACTTTACCTTTTTTAACATCTTCAAATGAAACTTTATCTCCATTTGGGTAGATGAAACCAACTGCCGCCATTTACTTTCTCTCCTTTAACGTAATCGCTTATCAATTCGTGTAAAACTTTCTTAATAGAACTGCCTTCTCTTAGTGTTTTAGACTTAAACTTTATCCAAAGTTCTTTGTCTATAACAAACGAGGTTTGGTATCTATCTTTCATACCACAATCTACACAATTCTATCCATTAAAGTCAACAAAAACTTTAAAACTTTATTTTATAGTTTCTTTCTCTATTGTTATCAAATTTACTGCGTTCCATAATACATTTTGATAATATTCAAGTTCTTGTCCTCCCATTTCAATATTATCTAATATGTCTCCTAATTTCATTAATCCTTTTATAATTTTAGATGTTTCCATTCTATTCTCCATTAGTTTGTCATTTACTTTTTTAATTTCTTTTACTAATTCAATATATTTTTCGTCTTTAAATATAATATTATTTTTATTTAAATGTCCTTCGTGCTTTATACTCCAAGTTTTATCTACTTTACTCATTATTTTTCCTCCCATCCGTCATCAGACGGAGCTTCAAATGTGTCTGATTTTCTAATTTCAGACGCTATTCCATTATGAGTTAGTTTAAAGTCATACCCTAAATCTTCTCTTAAAAATTTGACTAAGGACATAATATATCCTTGTATATCGTTTGCTAACTCTTCTTTCTCTTTATTGATATTCATTAGTTTATCTCCTCTTTTGGTATATTTAAATCCTTGCCTCGCACTTTTAATACTTCTCTATCCGCTACCTTCCAAATAGTATCCCAAACTTCTTTGTCGTCAACAATCTTTTCAATTATTTTAGTTATATCGTCAACATTTAGAAGTAGTTCTGGCACATCTTCTGGCACATTTGAATTATATCTATATTCAATATCTTCTAATTGAAATATAATACTATGATATTTCTTCAAAAAACCATTAACTTCTTTTCTAATATCGTCTGTAAAGCTAAATTCTGGTAATACAAATTTGTCAAACAATGCACTCTCTCCTGCACAATGAATACAAAAATTGTCTTGAGCCATATCTTCTTTCTTATACTTTTCTTTACAGGCAATACAAATATTCTTACTCATTTGATACCCACTCTCCTGTTTCTTCGTTATATGTTAAATCATTAGTCATATTGTCTAAAGCATAATCCTTGTTTTTCTCTCTCTGATATTCTTCTTCCATTTCAATCTGTTCATTATCTATCTCCATTATCTCGTCTTTTAAACTGCTCTCTTTCATATCAAACTCCTTTAGTTTTAGTTCGCACTCTGTCAATGTGCATAATTCTTTGGGATAGACTTTGAAAAAATCTTCACCTATCCCACTGACACATATTAACAATAAAAAATTATAAAGTCAAGTTTTTTTTTGAATTTTTTTAAAAAATAGTTCGCTATCCTGCTATTATATAGTTCGCTATCCTGCTATTATATCTAGGTTTCTTACAAAGAGAAAACTCAGAAAATCTGAATTTTCTCTCTTTTAACTACATCTTATCTTCCACTATGATTGAATGCTCTATTAAAAGCATATGGCATTCTCTCGGTAGTATGATGAGAGAATAAAGAGTTTCTCAATCTGATTAATTCATCACCATTGAAATCTCTTCTTATCTCTCTATAAGTAACATTATAAGGAATATTGTCTATTCCATCTGTAATGTCATTTAGTAAGGTGTAGTTAATATGATTATAAGACAAGGCACTGCCTCTTCTGACAGATATTCCTCTTTTATCGTTGCTAGATGCAAGAATATACTTATCTGTCTCATAATCAACTATGTTAAAGGCTAATTTATCTATATCAAACTCAACCACACCTCCATTTCTGTAAAAACAGTTGTTGTAGTGCGAGCTTGGAGTTTGTCCATTAGTTAGCCTCTCTTTTAGCATATTAGCATAGAACTTTCTTGTTTCACTTGGAATTTCCATTATCTCAAAGAAGTTATCTATTGAGATAATAGGCTCATCAGTAAGGTGAAATGAAAGAAATGAGCTTATATTCATATTCCAAAGCCTTCTATGTAATGCCTTTGGTATTTCAAAATGTCTTAAAACTCTTTTGAAATACTCAACTCTTTTCTTGATAACTTTTCTGTTTCTTTTATTTTCCCAAAACAACTTCTCGTTGTCTCTATCTTCTTGAGTAAAGTCAACGTTGTTAGGGTTGGAGCTAGTTGCTCTATTATAAAATCCACTTATAAGTTTCTCTGAAAAGTTAACAGATGAAATGTTCTCACGATTGAGAAATTCATCTGCAATCTCTCTTGATCTGTCAAAGATTTGTGTCCATAACACTGCCCAGTGCATTATCTTTTCAGAGTTTAAACTACCTTGATGGTATCTAACCTCTATGCTACCAGGCCCCTCGTAATAAAACGAGGAGTGTTGGTTTAGTCCGTGATATCTCTTGCTGTTTAACTTATCCTCTGAAAAACGATTGTTATCATACCAAAAGTCAATAAAGGTATCACGACATTGTGCTACATTCCATACTTCCCACCTTTGAGAAATTGGTTTAGCATAACTACCACTTCTTCTCGAGGCAGGTAACCAGGAATAGAGATGAGGTTCAAATAGCTTCACAAAAGTGTTTAATACTACTCTGTGGTGCCAATCGAAGTCTCTTGCATCTAAATGAATATGAACTCCACATCTTGAGGTTACAAAAGCATTTAACTCGGACTTTAAAGCCTTAGTAACTAGCTTTGCATCTCTCAAAAAGTAGTCTCCTCTTCGAGGTTTAAATACAACTTCTCCTGAACGAATATCCTCTTCGTCTATACCGGTTATACTCCCATCGTATTCGACATAGACACCTGAATATCCTTTGCTATCTTCTCCAAACATATCCCTATGTTCATCAGACAGAGTATTAGTTATACTTTCAGAGGATATATGGCCTATTGTTTCTAGGCTATCACAGTAAGCGTGTAGCTCCAATTCCAAGCCTAACCATCTTTTTGACTTAATATAGTCAAACGTTTCAGGCTCATCGTATCTCACTACTTCTTTTGTTTTCGTCTCTGAAAGTATATTATCGTCTGTCGACATATAGCTATGATATGTATCAAACTGATTTACTCCACAAGCAAGGTTTTCTATGCTATCCTGAACAAACCACTCAGGATAATTAACATTGGAAGTGGCACAATCCTCACACACTGGGTAATCTTCATTTTCCCATCGCATATCATCGTTGTATCTCTCGTCTCCACACTCTTCACAAGTAGAAAACGTCTCCCAATAGCAATCCTCACAGTAATATTCACCTGCTGTGTCAGAGTATCTCAATTCATCGTCGTCTTCGTGATGTTCTCTCCCACAATCATAACACGCTCGATAATTGTTATCGTGACAAAATTCACATATTTCAGTGTTACAATTTTCCACATAAGCATAATTATCGGTTTCTCCATCTTCATCTCTTATTACAATTTCATTGCAATCCTCACAAAATTCAGGAGAACTACCATCATCAGTATTTTGAGCATAAAGATCAAGTGTCGTCTCTATTGCCTCTGTTAACTCTCCTACTCTTTCAGAGCAATCTTGTTCAGCCACAAAATTTGACATAGTCGCATTATGAAGCCTCTCATAAGAGGAATAGTGTTCAGGTGTTATGCTGTTAAGAAGTTCTCGATATCTACGGAGACGCCTGTTTTGAGTTCTCCAATCTCTCCTTAATCTACGAATAGAGGTGAGATTCTCATATGCTTCGGAACTTAATCTATTAAATTCCATTAGCTATCCTCCTCTTTGATATCAGATGAGGAAACCACTCCTTCATTGAGATGTAATCTCGGGTGTAAGACACCGTTGCTATCACAATGAATATGGTTTCCATCCTCGTCTAACCAATAGTCTTCTTGCAAGAACTCTAACTCGTAATACTCATTAATCTGTCTCCAATGTTCATCAGAGAGAGATGATGATAGTATTAACTCGTTATCATCTGTCAACCAATACCACTCGGCAGTTGTGTTATCTCTAACCCATCTTCTCGATATATATCTATCCTCGATAGGAAAGATACTCTCTTTCGAGATACCTGCTTCTTGCACATCTCTAATAACATCTCCACTTAAAGTATCTGTTGATGTAATACTACCATCTGCATAATACTTATTGAAGTGTTGAGAGGTGATTGAAGGCCAAGAGTATGTTGTGCTATCATAGTCAAAATCTATTTTCTCACAATTTGTTGAATGTTCATCAAATTTGAAAATATCAAATGAATATAAACGATTAGTTGCCAAACTCCATATCTCAGCTTTTAAATTCTGAGAGATAAGAGCCTTTTCAAGGAAACTCTCCTCACTTGCATAAAAAAGCGTTTTTAAAGAGCTTATATAGCAAGCATAAAGAGGACGATTTTCTTCTCGACACAGATTTAATACATACATATTATCTTTGACAAAGGAGAGAGCAAAGTCTCCATCAAGATACTCAACAGCGTCTTGTATGGTAGGACTATCCTCAATAGATTTAAAAATGAGTTGACTATCAACCTGACAGCTCTTCTCAAGTAATACTTTGAGTTCGTCCATATTATACAAGCAACCATTATGTGCTCCAATCGTATTTCCTACTCTGAATGGGTGAGCATTCTCTCTCGTAATTGCTCCTTCTGTCGCAAGACGAGTGTGCCCAAGATATATATTATTCCCAGGCATCATTTTCATACTCTCGCTCCATTCGTTCGTCGACACGAATTTTGATGAAGGTAAGAGTGATTTGTGTATGACTTGTTTATCTCCTACAACTGCTAATCCTGATGAGTGAGTTCCTCTTGATTCGCTTGAAATTGCTAACGATCTCAAGATACTCCTACACTTCTTCAGTTGTTTACTATTTAGAGGTTGTGGCGATTTCGCCATACCATATATTCCACACATATACTTCTCCTTTTCTATTGTTAAATTGTCAAATATCTCGCACTTCATCCACCATCGTCAGAACCCTACTAAGTGCTCGGGGTTTATCGCCTGCTCTCACAGGCGATTTCGGTTACTCTTTTAAGTAGTCATAGACATTTTTCATAATGTCTTTGAACATAGAGCTATCCTCTTTAACATTAAACAAAGTGTAATCTGCTTGACTTCGGAGTTTCTTCTTTAAATGTAAAGGAACTCCAATCTCTCTAAATAGGTTGTATATTCTCTGCTTTAACTCTGTGCATATAGATACAGCCTCTTTATAGAGCTTTTCAATTTCTCTTTGTTCTTTTATTAGTTCCCTCTCAGTCATTACAACTTCCTCCACAACAATCTATCTTCTTGTGAGTATCTTCTACGAGCTTTTTATCGCTATCGTATTTCAGATTTTCTCTATTATGGTAGTGATGTTTCGCAATCTTCATTGACTTCTCATCACCTGTCTTACTAGAGGATTCAATGAATGCTCTCTCGAAAGTTGTAAGGGATCGAGTGGCTTTCTTTTTCGTTTTCATAGTTACTCCTATGTTGTTATTAAAATAATAATTGCGAGGGCTCAAAAAAACAATGCAGAAAGGAAAGAGCCCTCGTCTTATGTGATATGCACATCACTTTCTGTCCACTCACAAATACTTCGCTATCCTGCTATATACTTTATATGTAAGACACACACTATATTTGCCTTACATATTTTTTATACTCTCGCTATTTCTATGACTTCTTAACTCGTGAATGTTGCCTTGTTGCTTTTCTGTAATAAGGCTCAAACCATCTCTCTTGCGATTCTTCGCTTGATGAGAAGCTTTTTCTTATTTCCTCTAATAAGGCATCATTTACTCGTCTATTAATAACTAGCGAGTGATTATCACTCTCTATGCTCACACCCTTATCTGTCTCGCATAATCTCAAATATTGTCGAAGCTCTTTAAATAGCCCTTTCAAATTTTGAGAGAAGATATATATTCCTTCAGGAAATAATTCCTTTTTTGAGGCAATATCAACTTGTGCTTGATATCCTCTTTTATGCGAGGAGATCCTAATACTCATATCAGTTTCATAGTCCTCAACAGGTATCATATCTGTTCGAGTATGCCCACACTCTTTACAAGTGTGTTTCTCTGTGACATAGTGTTTTGTTCTCGTGTTATCCATAAATTCCTTAACTTGTTAAATGTTCTCTTGCAATTTGTCAATCTCTCTCGGAGAGTAGATGTCTTTTTTGCAGAGATTTGTAAGTAAGTTATGAATATAATTTTAGTAGTGCAATAGTTTATGTTCTCAAAACGATTTTTTTCAGAGATTAAATAGTTCGCTATCCGGCTCAACAACAGGGTTTGAGGCAGTTCGCTATCCGGCTCAACAACAGGCATTGAGAGAAAAAAATTTTTAAAATTGAAAATAAGATTTAAGGGTATAAAAAAAATCCCACTCTCAAAGACTTTAAGAGAGTAGGATTTTTTATTGACTATAAAATAAATATCTAGTTAGATATTTCTTTTAAGTTCATTGTTTCCACTTGTTCGCGAGCAGTTTTACCTTTGAAATCTTTCAAAGTATCGCCTTGTATGTAAGTAATATACAATTTGATTTCTTTGTAAGTGTCATCATCAACTTTAACAACTACCTTATGTTTAGATAGTTTTTCGTTAATAGCTTTTTCAAAGTCTACGCATTCCAAATACAAGTCGTTTCTCAATTTACTAACAAGATACTTATTAGAAGAAGTATCAGAATTAAGTATGTGAGTTTCAGAAATGTATTTGCTTTCGCAAGTGTCATATTGATATTGTGAATTATAAGACGAAGTTCTTAAATCGTTATACATTCCTTCATCTAGTTTTTTCTCTTTATAGAGATTGTCAAAGTTCTTATGTTGCTTTAACTCTCTATTGTAAGTTTGTTCGTCAACTTGCTTCTTGTGAGCTTTTTTGATGACAAAACCTTGTTCAGAGGATTTCACGCTATCAGTATTTACCTTAACTGATTTCATTATCTTTGCTTCCTTTCATAGTCTTATTTTGTCTAGGGTTTTCAACCTTGTCTTTATTGTTATTGTTAGATGTGCTTTTGTAATAGATAGGTGTTATTATTTCATTATTGTTATAATGGAATGACAACTCTTTTTGATATACATTGTGAATAAAATAATCACAAGTAAAGTATGGCTTAATTTGAGGTATTAAAAAGAATTTAAAACCTTTGTTATTTTGTCTAACTAATATTATCCCTTGCGACTTTTTGATTGTCTTATGGGTTGCCTTGTTTACAAAGTGAATTGTATAGATTGGGCTATTAGTTTTCATCTTGTCATATTTTGGGTTTCTAATAAGATTTGCAAAGTGTTCATTATTAAGCCAAAATTGAAAAGACTTTTTATTGGTGTAAGAGTTTAATTTTTGAAATATAAAGCAACTCTCACTTTTGAGATATTCATTTTGAGAAGTGTCTTGTGAAGTGTATTGATTATCATCTAAATACATACTTACCAACCTTTCCTTTTTTGATTTCTCTTTGTTCATACCAATAAAATACAAAATCTTTGTGCCAACTTCTACAAAATAACGAGAATTACAAAAGATAATTAAGATGATAGTTCGCTATCCAAAAATTCATTTATACCAAAAGAGAGAATAAAAAAACAACTGTTCTTTTTTTCCTTTTCTCGTGCTTGGTGTAGCTCGTAGTTTTTTCAGCGAGATCAAAGCCAAGCTGCAAGAGTCAAAAGTAATCCAAATTGGTTTTCGGTTGGATCAATTTTGACCCTGCAAGAGAAAATTCTTTCTCGCGAAACTCAGCGACTACTGTTCCAGGATACGAAGATCAGGAATAAAAGAGAGTTTTAACCTTTGCTCGTGTTTTTGGGCAAAGGCTCATTAGCAAAGCAAACACACTTCCAAAGATAATAATAGATAAAACTCTTGATACTTAACTTAATTTAGAGTTATTAAAACTCTTGATATTTAACTGAGTGAAGAGGCACTCTGAGCGAATTAAATGTCAATAGAGTTTTAGGTTCTACTAACTCTAAATTAATTAAGTGTCAATAGAGTTTTAAGTAATCTCTTACTCTATACAACTTGCTTGACAAATAAGAATTTTTGTGTAAATGAGTGTATTACACTAATTCACGCCCTTTCTCTTTGTGAATTAGTAAATTAAGCGAATGCCTACACAAAACATTCTGTTTGTCAAATGCAAGTTGCACAAATTATGTAGAGATTACACAATGAAGTGTGTTTGCTTTTAAAGAGATAATATAAACTCTCGGTGCTGAGGACAGGAACTGTCCGAAGCATTTGTGGATGATCTGGAGTAGCCGGGAATGGTAGTTGTTGAGTTTCGCGAGAAAGAACTCGGATCTTTTTCGATTGGAATTTGAAATTTTCAACGAAGTTTGGAATTTTCAATTCAGAAAAAGACCGGAGGGCTTTTTGGTATAAAAGAACGACACACAATCTCGTGCAATTTTTCAAAAATCGAGGGATTTTTCAACTTGTAGAGGAAATTTCGCGGGAATGCTCTGAAATAGCTTTTTTTATTGATTTAAAATATTATTTTTTTGTAATTTTTTGTAATTTCGCGGGAATACTCTGAGTATTGAGTGTTTTTTTAAAATATGTTTTAATAATTTAATTTTTTTCAAGAGCACCGAGTATTAAATGTAATATTTTCCTTTTATTACTGTCAACAATTATTTATTATTATTACTACGTCGTACGGTTTTTAGAAAGAAATTCAAATAAGTATTGACATCGATTAGAATATAATTTTAAATTGTTCTGATTCAAAAAAATAGGGAGAAAATTATGAAGCTAAATATCGGAGGACACAACTATACTATAGATTGTTTAGATTTACAACACGAAGATTCATCAAAAGAATTATATGGTAGACACCTCGTAAGAAACAGTGAAATATTAATCAATAATAAAATAAACAAAGAAAGACAAGAAGAAACGCTAATACACGAAGTGATACACGCGATTTTAGTCAATGCTGGCCACGAACACGACGAAGGCATTATTGACGCATTGTCAAATGGTTTGTTTCAATTAGGAGTGGGAGACTATTTATGGAAAAAAGCACAGAAAAAATCTTAGAAGCTAAACAATCAGGAAATAAAGACATAGTACAAAAACTACAGCAGGGTATGGATAAGTATAAAAAAGAGATAAATAAAACATTTAAAAAGATAGAAGGCTCTTTAAATGACTCTTCGACAGATGACAACAGAATATTAAGAGAAGTTGCAGAAGGTTCCTTGTATAATGAAGTAATACAAGAAAATGCTATGATTGTAGCTTATATTAAAGAAAATTATCCTGAAACGGAAGAAATGTTTCAAAAAGAGTTAAATAATATGTATATGACTTTTTGTAAGAAACAGTACGATTATGGCCCAAATAATATAGCAATGGGCACATTATTGAAAAATGATAAAGAAATCAATACATCCTTATTAGGTATAATAGTAAG